>Ga0209415_10017055_pt1 | contig 11597 bp, 9 predicted proteins | sample PeaSoiSIISIP2007_FD_187696 | JGI IMG/M metagenome (GOLD analysis project Ga0209415, IMG submission 187696) | Peat soil microbial communities from Weissenstadt, Germany - SII-SIP-2007 (SPAdes) (version 2) | ecosystem: Environmental > Terrestrial > Soil > Wetlands > Peat | place: Germany... | reverse complement strand
CGGCGCGACAAGTTCGACGGCATCATCATCGAGACGACCGGCCTGGCCAATCCGGCGCCGGTGGCGCAGACGTTCTTCGTCGATGAGGGCGTGCGGGCGAAGACGCGGCTGGATGCGATCGTCACCGTGGTGGATGCCAAGCACCTGCCGGCGCGGCTGGAGGACAGCCATGAGGCGGCCGACCAGATCGCATTTGCCGACGTGATCGTGCTGAACAAGACCGACCTGGTCTCGCCCGAGGAGCTGGCCGAGGTCGAGGGCAAGATCCGCGCGATCAACCGCTTCGCGACGATCCATCGCACCGAGCGCGCGGCGCTGCCGATCGACCAGGTGCTGGGCCGCGGTGCGTTCGATCTGAAGCGCGTGCTGGAGATGGTGCCCGGTTTTCTGGATGGCGATGACGAACACGAGCACAACGACGAGGTGACCTCGGTGAGTTTCGAGGCGGAGAAGCCGCTCGATCCGGAGCGGTTCAATGCCTGGATGGGGCTGCTGCTGCAGGACAAGGGGCCGGACCTACTGCGGACGAAGGGCATCCTGTCGTACGCCGGCGACGACCGGCGCTTTGCGTTCCAGGCGGTGCACATGATCGCTGACGGCGATTTCATCGGGCCGTGGAAGGAAGGCGAGAAGCGGGTGAGCCGGCTGGTGTTCATCGGCCGCAACCTGAGCCGCCCGCTACTGCGGCGTGGGTTCGAATCGTGCCAGGTGGAGTGAGGCGGTGAGGGGCTGCAAGAGGTGGAAGGGGAGGGGGAGTAGCAATAGCCCATGAGCGAAACAATCACCGCCACATTCCTGATCGACCAACGCGGCGTCACGCGCGAGCTGGGTGCCTTCGTCGTCGCCGCGCGGTTCGATTGTGCCGGGCGCACCGCGGCCTTCGCGCTGGGCGATGGCACACTGCGCCTGGTCGATCTCGCCGACCGCGAGACCTGGCGCGAGGTCGCGGTGCACGACGGCGCCACCCTGGCGCTGGCACCGGATGCCGCAGCGCGCGGCTTCGTCTCGGGCGGCGATGACGGAGCGTTCCGCCGTGTCGCGGCCGACGACAGCGTCAGCGACATCGCGCGCTTCGGCATGAAATGGGTCGAGCAGGTGGCCAGCCATCCCGGCGACAAGGGGCACGGGCTGCTCGCCTGCGCGGTCGGCAAGCAGGTGCATCTGTTCGACGGTGCCGGCCACAAGCTGAAGACGCTGGATCATCCGTCGTCCGTCACCGGCCTGGTGTTCGACGCCAAGGGCAAACGCATCTGCGCCTCGCACTACAACGGCGCCTCGTGGTGGTTCGTCGGGGCGAAGACCGACAGCCCGCACCGGCTGGAGTGGAAGGGCAGCCACACCGCCATCGCCATCCACCCGGAGGGCGAGGCGCTGGTCACCGCGATGCAGGAGAACGCGCTGCACGGCTGGAAGCTGTCCGACGGCGGGCACATGCGGATGAGCGGCTATCCGACGAAGACCCAGTCGCTGAGTTTCAGCCGCACCGGCAAGTGGCTGGCCAGCAGCGGGGCGGACGCGATGGTGATCTGGCCGTTCTTCGGCGGCGGGCCGATGGGCAAGGCACCGCTGGAGCTGGCCGGCGGCGACGGCGTCACCTGCACCCAGGTCGCCTGCCACCCGCGCGACGAGATGGTTGCCGGCGGTTTCAACGACGGGCTGGTGGTGGTGGCGGACATCAACTCGTCCCGCGTGCTGGCCATCGCGCCGCCCGAGCACGGGGCGGTCTCCGCGCTGGCCTGGAGCCCGGACGGCGCGTTCATGGCGATGGGGACCGAGACGGGGTATGCCGCAGTTCTGGATTTCTCGAAAAGGTAGGGCGAAGCAGCGCAGCGCGTTCCGCCGGCCGGCATCAGCCCGGAGCGGGAACGTCAGGCACCGGAAACCGGGTAACCTTGATCGCCTTTGTGCGCCGCCTGGTGTGCCAAAGGTCGTACTGCAACTGCATCCGCAGCCAATGATCGGCTGTCGTCCAGCCAGCCTTTTCCAACCTGATCGCCATCTCGGGCGACACGCCGCTGTGACCGTTCAGCAGATCGGACAGCGCCTTGCGCGTGACGCCGAGCCCCTTCGCCGCGTCCGTGACCGTCAGGCCCAACGGCTTGAGGCACTCTTCCCGGATGATCTCGCCGGGATGCGGCGGGTTGAACATCTCCATGGCCTGCCCTCCCTTCATCAGTGCCCCCTTCGATCAATGATAGTCCACCAGATCGACGTTGGTGGCGTGGCCGCCCTCGAACTCGAACACCAGGCGCCAGTTTCCCGACACCCACACCGCCCACTGGCCTTTGCGGTCGCCCCTGAGCTGGTGAAGCCGATGGCCTGGTGCGTTCATGTTGTCGGGGCCTTCCGCTGTGTGCAGCGCCGCGAGCAGGCGGCGTAACCTGGCGGCGTGCTGGGCGTTGATGCCCTTCGTCGTGCCCGCCGCGAAGAACTGTTCAAGTCCCTTATGACGGAAACCTGTTATCATGTGGCGATAAGTGTAAGGTGACGGGTTACAACAGTCAATCCAATCGGGGCGGCCGGTGTCGGACGGACAAGCCATGCCCCGGACTTGATCCAGGAGCAGCGCGTTCCGCCGGTCGCCCTACGTCAGCAACCCGGGATATTCCCGCTCGATCAGCGCGCGATACGTCCCGGCCAGCGCGGCCGGCGTGCGAGCGGCGCGCAACGCCTGCATCGCCGCGACCTGGCGCGCGTAGCGGTCCGCGTCCATCTCGGTCAGGATGGTTTCGACCGCGGCGCGCATCCCGGCGTCGCTGTCGCACAGGTAGCCGATGTCGCCAAACCGCCGGAAATGCGGCGCCACGACCGGCAGCGCGCGGGCGATGACCGGCTTCGCCCAGGTCATCGCATCGAGCAGCGCGCCGCTGGCCGATAGGTTATAGTACCCCTCGCGGATCGGCAGGAACACGTAGTGCAGCGCCGCGAGCCGCGCGGTGAATTGGGCGCGCGACAGGTGCGCGGTCGACGGCGGGTCCGCCAGCACCGCGAAGGGCGCGGGATTGGCGTCCGGCGTCAGCCGCCCGACATGGTGGAACGTCACCTTGCCCGGGAAGTGCGCCGTCATCTCGCGCGCGATGTCCAGGAACAGCTCGGTGCCCTTCGCCGCCGTCGCCAGCCCGACCAGGCCGATGCGGATCGGCGGGGCGAAGTCCGGTGTCCGCTGGCCAGCAACCTCGGCGACATTGATCGGCAGCTCCAGCACGTCGGTGCGCGAAGCGGCCGCGGGCAGCAGGCTCGCCAGCGTGTCGCGGATCCCCTGCTCCAGCACCATGAAGCGCAGCCGCCGCGGATGCCGCGCGGTCAGCGCCGAGCGGAGGTCGAAGGCGCGGGTCAGCGGATTGCGCGGCCGCCAGCCGAACGCGTCATTCAGGTTGCCGTGCAGGCCGACCTGCACGCCGACGCGCCCGGGATGCAGGCGCGCCAGCAGCGAGGCGGCGAAGATCGCCGTCGGCGTCGCGGAGATCAGCATCAGCAGGCATTTTTCCGCGTTCGGCACCTGCGCCAGGCCGTGACGCAGCGTCGAGAATTCCTGCCGGAAGCGGCCCCAGGCGACGATATGCGTCTTGCCGCGATGCGCCGGATGGATCGCGATCGGCGCGAACTGGACATTCCCGCAGGCGGTCAGCTCCGGGTCGTTGCGCAACTCCGCTAGGTGCGTCGGGTCCGCCAACACGCGGACGACCTGCTCCGGCCAGGCGCCCGCGATCGCCTGGATCGTGGCGCTGTTGCCGGGTGCGTGCTGCGTGCCGACCCAGAGCATCTCGAATACCAGAATCATCGCGGGCGCGGCGTCGGTGATGCGCGACCCGCGACGTCTGGCGTCATGGCTCGCGCGTTCATGCAGGCCGGGCCGGGGCTTCCCGTCATACCGCGGTGAAGGAAGGGCTGGCCGGAACGCACCCCCTGGTCCATGTTGCGGCGGCCAGCGGCCGCCCCCCTGCGCCTGCCGCGGTTCGCGGGAATGATGCCAGCAAACAGCCGCTGCCCCACCATTGGCAGCAGCAACGCCGGGCGCGGCACGGCGGCGGGTCCCCGATCTCGGTTTCGCGGTTTGCCGCCATGGTGAGTCAGCCCGACGCGCATGCAGGTGCCGTCTCAATGCGCCATGGGATGCGAATTGGAAAGCGCCGCGCCGGCTGGCACGGCGGCGCCATCGCGACCGGCGCCGTAATCGCGGCAAGCGACCGACCGACGGCGTGAGATCACGGAAACATGATCAAAGCGGGCCTTGCCTTGGTCATGTCACAGGGCTGTGCTGTGAGGCTGTGGATAAGTGGCCGGCCCCCCCCGCGACTTTTGGTGGTCCGTGGGAGGTGCCACTTACCCAAAGATCCTACAACACCAGCCGGAGCACGACCATCACTGCACCTTTGAGCGAGCAAGAACGGATCACCGTCGGCTCGCGCAATCGTGATCGAGATATGGCCGCGTCTCATCGCTCATCTTTGAGCGTGGTGCAGATACTTGGTTCGGGAGAGCCGGTACTTCAAGGGGGGGCGACGTTTCCACATATGGCCGGCTTGACTGCTCCGGGGCTCATCAAGGCGGACGAAGCGCAGATCCCACGGGCGTGTGGACCTGGGTTCAGCTTCGACCTCACCATGACAATTCCTCAGAAGGCGGCGATCAGAAGCGGCATTATCGGTGAAGCCGAGCAGCAGCAGGTGGCCCGTGGACGCAGGCAACGGGGTCCCGTTTGCGGCCGATCCGCCGGCCGTGAACAGGCGCCACACCCGACCGTCATGGCGGCGAACCGGCGCGGCGCGCGAGCGCCGGTTGCATGATCTGGATCAATCTCACCCCGTGGCTTGTGTGCCAGGGTGCCTCTTGAGTTTGCCAAAACCGGTTCACCGGGCGGCGCAACGCGGAGCGTTCACGTCGGAGCGATCACGAATTCGTAACCTTATGGTGATATCCGGACTGAACTTGGAGGAGCGCCGCTGGTGACCCGATCTCTGGTCTGGCTGGTATGTGGGCTGCTCGCCGGTGCCGGGCTCGTCGCGATGTGGGATGCCACGGGGCGGGTCCACATCGACGCTCTGGTCCCCCACGCCACGGCCGCCGCCACACCGGAGATCCCGAGCACTGACCCGCTCGGCGTCGGCGCTCTCGGGCGCGTCGAACCGGCATCCGCGGTCCGACGGGTCGGCCCCCCGGGCACCCTTACCATGAACCGGGTCGATCGGCTGCTGGTACGCGAAGGGGACGACGTCGCCGCGGGCCAACTTCTTGCCGAGTTTGCCGATGCGCCAGTCAAGGACGCAGCCCTCCAGCAGGCGGAGGCGACGGTCGCCGAGGCGCAAGCCGAACTGGCGCGTGTCAAGGCCGGCGGAAGGCCAAGCGATATCCAGGCGCAGGAGGCTCAAATCGCCAGCCTGATCGCCCAGGAGGGTATAGCTCGTACTGATGCCGAGCGCGCCAGGACCTTGGTTCCAAGCGGCGCCGGCGCCCTCGCCGTAGCGCAGCGCGCCGAGGCGGCCGCCGATCGCGCGGCCGCTCTGCGCCGGGAAGCCGAGGCGCGGCTTGCAAGCCTGCGCGAATCGCGCCCCGAGGATATCGCCCTGGCGGAAGCACGCCTTCGAAGCGCCGAAGCCGCATGCGCAAAAGCACGGGCCGACGCGGCGCTGTCCCGCGTGTTCGCGCCTGTCGCCGGCAAAATTCTGAAGATCTATGCGCACCCGGGCGATCTGGTCGGCGCGGATGGCCTTCTGGACCTTGCTGATCTGAGCGAAATCGACGTCGTTGCCGATGTCTATGAGACCGATCTGCCGCGCATTCACGTGGGAGCGTTGGCCGACGTGATCGTTCCCGGCGTTTCGACGCGATACACCGCCAAAGTCCAGCGGATCGGCTGGCTGGTCAGGCACGCGGTCGAAGCCGGTACCGACCCGGTGGCGGCGGTGGACGCGCGCACCGTGGAAGTCCGGCTCACGCTGGATGAGGACGGTGCGCGGGACCTGCGTCACCGGATCAACATGCAGGTGCAGGTAGCGTTGCAGCCGTGAGCGGGTTTGCCTGGAACGCTGCCGGACTCCTTCGCAAGGTTGAGCGCCGGCAACTGCTCACCCCTTCGGCCGATCTTGTCCGCTCGCCCGGACAGATCCGGTGCGGCGTTCCGCAGTGGGTACGGGCGTTTCGCCTCGCATGGCGGCAGCTTCGTGCCGAACCGGCGCGATTGGTCGCGGCCATTATGGGGGTCATGTTCGCCACGATTCTGGTGCTGATGCAACTTGGCTTCCGAGGCGCCCTTTTCGACACGGCGACCGCTCTGCCGCAGGCGCTGCAGGCGGAGCTTTTTCTGATCCACCCGATGACGATGGCGCTGTTCCGCGCAGAGCCCTTGCCGCGGGTGCGCGGGTTCCAGGCGCTGTCGGTTCCCGAGGTGGAGAAGGCAGTGCCGATCTATCTGGCCCAGGCATTCTGGCGAAACCCCGAAAACGGCACGCATCGCGCGATTCAACTCATCGGGTTCGATGCGGAAGACGGCGCAGTGAAGATTGCCGGGCTGGCGCCGCTGGTACCTCTGTTGAAGCGGGCGGATACGGTGGCGTTTGATGCCCTTGGCCGTCCCGAATACGGCAATATCGCGGGTGTTCTTGCACGAAAGGGCACTCTCAAGGTCCAGATCGGCAGCCATGAAGTGGAGGTCGTCGGGCCAGTTCGCTTGGGCGCCAGCTTTGGCGCCGACGGCAACGTGGTCATGAACGAGACCACGTTTCGTCGCATCATCCCCGCAACGCGGGCCAGTGATGCCTCGGTGCTCGCGCTCAGATTGAAACCGGGGGCTGATCCGGTTCGGGTCCAAGCGGAGCTGACGCGCTTGCTGCCACCGGATGTCACCGTTCTGACGCATGCCCAGCTCGTTCAAAGGGAGCACGAATACTGGGATTCGGCGACGCCGATCGGGGTCATCTTCGTCTTCTGCAGCCTACTGGGCATTGTTGTCGGCATGGTCATTGTCTACCAGATCTTGTTCACTGATATTGCAAGCCATCTGCGCGAATATGCCACCCTGAAAGCCATGGGCTTTCGCAACAGCTACCTCAGCCGGGTGGTCATCGGCGAGGCTGTCATTCTTGCCGGCCTCGGCTTCATACCTGGCACGCTTGGATCGGCAGTCCTCTACCGATACGCCGCCAGCGCCACCTACCTGACCCTTGATCTGACTGGGCAGCGCTGTGCCTGGGTGTTCCTCATGATCCTGGGCATGTGTGTCAGTGCGGCCCTGCTGACGCTGCGCAAGCTGCGCCAAGCCGATCCGGCGGAGGTCTTCTAGCCCGCATGACCCGCACGGTTGACGTTCAGGACCTGTCATACGCATTCGGAACAGAGTCGCTCCGGCGATCTGTCCTGGTCGATCTGAACCTGACCCTCGAGCCAGGCGAAATAGTACTTCTCACCGGGCCTTCGGGCAGCGGGAAGACGACCCTGATGGCACTGATCGGTGCGCTGCGCGCCGTCCAGACAGGCAGTTGTGTCGTGCTCGGGCGCAAGTTGAACGGTGCCAGCGAGCGCGACCGGGTTGCCATTCGGCGGCAGATCGGATTTGTCTTCCAGGATCCTCATCTGCTCGGCTGCCTGACGGCCGCACAGAACGTCGCGATGACCCTCGAGGTGGATGCGGCGGGCAGCGAACGCGATCGCATGCGACGGGCCGTGGCCATGCTGCAAGCGGTCGGACTGGCCGACTACGCCGGTGCGAGGCCTGACCAGCTCTCGGGGGGACAGCGCCAGCGGGTGGCGATCGCGCGGGCACTGGTCCGCGATCCGGGCCTGGTACTGGCTGACGAACCGACCGCAGCGCTGGATCGGCAAAGTGGTGCGGAAATAACCCGCATTCTGTGTGAGTTGGCCCGCCAGCGCGCCGCTTCAGTCCTCATCGTGACCCATGATGTCCGTATCCTGGGTATCGCAGACCGCGTTCTCACGATGGAGGACGGCCGCATCCGTCCTGAGTGTCCGTCCGAAAAGGACCCGCCGCGGCTTCCCGTGGAAGGTCACGCCACGTGATTGAAATCGCGTGGTTCGTTTTTTCCGGACGGATTCTGAAAATCCGACCCAATGGTTAACGATGTTGAAAGACTTCACCTGGCACGGTCTCTGCGGAGAGTGGCTGGGATCGTCCGCTAGCGCGCAAAAAGCACAGAACTCAACCCGGCTGAGGTACTGGCCCATGGAGACATCAACCTGCCGTCGACCAATCACTGCCGATGCGGACGACTGCACGGTTCTGGTTGCAGACACCCCAGACCTTGTCGAAGAGGTGTTTCGACTACGCTATCAGGTCTATTGTATCGAAAAGGGCTTCGAGCCAGGCTGCGACGGCAAGGAATTCGACGAATTCGATCACCGGGCGCGGCATGTCCTGCTGGTCCATCGCGCAAGCGGTGAGCCCGTCGGAACGGTTCGGGTCATTCCTCCGTCCCCCACCGCCGGCGTGAACGGTTTGCCCATGACCTCGGTCTGCCCACCCGGGCTAATGCGGCATCTCCCGCAGCGGACGACGGGTGAAATATCTCGGTTCGCGGTGTCGAAGCAGCGCCGAATGAGCTGCCGGGCCGGTACGATGGTCCGGCTTGGGCTGATGCAAGGCGTCCTCCGTTTGAGTCTTGAATTGGGCCTCACGCACTGGTGTGCCATCATGGAGCCAATGTTGCTGCGGCTCCTGCAAACGAATGCGATCCGTTTTTTGCCCCTTGGGCCCCTCGTCGAGTACCATGGTCTGCGTCAACCTGCGTACCTTAGTATCGACTCGGTTCTGGAGCAGGGACGCGTTCAGCAGCCGGACGTCTGGAACTACTGCACATTCGGCGGCACGCTCTGGCGCGACCCGGCTCCGGCTCGTCTCGTCGCCTGAAGCGGTCGTGTCTGCGGACGTGGCGGGGGACGCGCTGACTGGCAGTGCGGCACGGTCGACGCCCACGCCGTCATGGCCCGCCTTCGCGGGCCATGACGGGATGGGTAGTCATGATCCCGATCGGATGACTCGTTTGTTTCTCGGCGTCGCCTGAAGGTCTGGCGCAGGCGGACCGAGGCTCTGGGCGGCGCCGGGCACCGGAAGCGCAGCCCAATGGGGTACCCGCCGGCTGGCTCATCCCGCCGGTGCAATTGGGCGCCGGACGGAGCGATGGGTCGGCAGTCGGGCGAAGGGTTCCCCGACGCGACCGAGGAATACGACCTCGGAGGGGGCAGCACCGATGGCCCGGTCGAACAACCCCGCAAGCTTTTCCGATCGCGCGAGAAGCCCACGCTCCTGGGTAAACGGCGTGCGCGTCGCGCCGTAGTGCGCCAGGCACACGATGGCGAGCAGCGGTTGCATCGCGAGGCCGAGTTGCGTTGCGGTCAACCAGAACCGCTGAAGACAACCGCCCGCGTCGAGTAGCTGAGCGCGCCGATCCTCTTGCATGGCCGTCGGACCCTTCAGGCGGATGTCGAATAGTGCGGAACTGGCCAGAATCGGCACATAATCCATTTGCGCCGCCGAGAGACCCGTGCCGCCAAGCCGATTGAACAAGCTTGCCTGTCGCCAATTCTGCATGGCCCAACGCATCCCCCGCAGCGTCACAGGGTCGAGGGGCAACGTGCCGGCAGGGATCCCCTCGGCGCTGAGTGGATGCACCCAGTCGACGATACGCTGACGAATGGCGAATGCCTCGGGACACCGGAGGCGGATGGCGGTTGCCAACGCCCCAATGCGCGCCAGGCGCCAGCGCTCGCGCAGGGTCGCATGCCAGTGCACGACAAGCCTGTCGCCCAGGGATAAGTCGAGGGCGGCTTTTTCAGCTTCCGTCAACGCGCGCCAGCGGTAGGCATGCCGGTCGACAGAGCGGACAGTGAGCACGCCGAACAGCTTCTCTCGGGACACACGGTCGTCCTGGGAAAAATGCACCAGGATGGTATTTGCGCCAGGGTCCGGGGCTTGCCATGCCATCGTCCGCTGCCATCCGGTCGCGGCGAGGCGCATTGTCTCGAGCAGCATGCCCGCAGCCAGCCAGGTCGGCTCACAATCCCGGTACTCATAGACATTCGAGGGATCGGTCAGGATGTGCATGCGCGCGGTCTCTGGTGCGACGATGTCGAAGCGCCAGGGCTGCGTATTGTCCCTGCTTGGCGCCCAGCGAGCCAAATTAAGGATCTCCTCGATCGGCGTTCTTGCTGCTGCCGTGGGCTCCGGGACCGAACGGCTGCGGAGGCGGCTGATAAACCGTCGGCCGAGCGCGAGTTTCAGCCGCTGCACGGGCCCCGCATTACCGAAAGGCAGCCAGGCAACAGCCAACCGGTCGCGATAGGCGTCAAAGTGGTGATGGTAAGGGGCTGGCATGACATTGCCGCGCCGCAGCAGCACCTTCAGGGCCGCTGCCGCGGTAACGCCGCCGCACAACTGGCAGGCTGCCACCGTCGAGGGGCCCTTGCCGCCCGCAAGGTCAACCCGCGCCAAATCCACCAGATAGCGCCGATGCAAGCCCTTCGGCGTCAGGCCAGCGAGGAACCTGAGGTACTGCTCGGTTTCCGGTTGCCCTTCCAGTCGGAAATACGCCTCGAAGGTCATCTGCCCCGGCATGAAGACGAGATATGCGGCGCCCATGCCGATCGGCGCCGCGGTGATGGCCGGGATGCCCAATTCCGCGGCGCGGGCGAACACAAGCCGTCTGATGTCGATGGCAAAAAAATCGAACCCGTCCACAAACAGGTCCGCGCCGGCAAGAAAGGCGTCGATGTTGCCCGGGCTTACCCCGGCGTCGAAGCGGCGGATCCGGAGCTCCGGGTTGATGGCAAGCGCCATCTCCTCGAGCACCTCGGCCTTGGCCCGCCCGACGGTCTGCAGCGTGGCGCCGACCTGGCGATTGAAGTTCACCAACTCGAAAACGTCCGGGTCGGCGATGGTGAAGGCGCCGATGCCGAGCCTGGCGAGGGTCAGCAGATGGGTTCCCCCTACCCCGCCCATCCCGGCAATGGCGACCCGCTTGCCCCGCAGCGCGAGCTGCTCCCAGTCGGTGACCCAGCCGAGGTTGCGGTCAAAGGCGAGATCGTAGGAAAACTGGCGGGGCATCTCCATCCTTCGTCCGCATCCGGCCGGAGCAACCGCATGCGGCGCGAGCTTGGGCCCCGCACAGACTCTCAGTCTCCCGCCAATTTCTCCCACTGGTGCCGGCCCGAACAGAGCGGACTCGATGCCGTATCGGTCAGCTGCCGCAAAAATTTACAACTTGCGGGCGGGATGCTCCACAAGTGCAAACACTTTTGTGGTAAAAAAACTATCGATCGGGATCCAACCCGGAGGCGCCCATGATGCAAGCTTCCAGGGCGACGTGGCTTCCACGGCTTCGATCGTTCGCTGCCAAGTCAGGTAGCTCGGGAGGTTCTTGGGGGCAACCCAGTGGAAGCGCCGCATCCACCCCCCGGCCGTCAGCGCCGCCACGCCCGACTCTCCGTTTTCTGTCCAGTGGATGCGGTCCGCCTCAGTTTGCAATAAGCGCGAATGCCAAAGAGGGCCCACCCTAACGTGCGGCCCTCCCGGCAAAGCCCGATGGACGTCGCCAAGTGTCCCGGGCGGAAATATCCGGCCCTGCCCTTTGCCTGCTACCGCCGGAGCC
>Ga0209415_10017054_pt1 | contig 11597 bp, 4 predicted proteins | sample PeaSoiSIISIP2007_FD_187696 | JGI IMG/M metagenome (GOLD analysis project Ga0209415, IMG submission 187696) | Peat soil microbial communities from Weissenstadt, Germany - SII-SIP-2007 (SPAdes) (version 2) | ecosystem: Environmental > Terrestrial > Soil > Wetlands > Peat | place: Germany... | reverse complement strand
GCCCAGTCGAGGCTGTCCTTTCCTACCGCCAACTGGGGGCCTCCGCGACCGCCGCGTCCGCGTCCGCCGCGGGCGCCTTGTTCTCCCGGGGGAGGCGGCGGCGGTGGCGGAGGTGGGTTCAGGTCCACGCCCTGTAAATGCATCGAGAGGAAACGCCCCGGATACTTCGTGAAGTACATCACGGGGTCTCCCACGGTCCGCATCGCGGACATCTGGAATTGCATCTTCACCAGCTTCGGATCGAGCAGCTCCAGCAACACTTCGTAGGTCAACCGGCCGTCCACCTTGGAAAGCTCGAAGCCTTCGTCGTGCAGGAACTGCTGAATACCGGCCTTGGCTGCCGCTTCACCGATCTTGTTGTATTCGTCCGCCGCCTTCTTCACCGCATCCATCGTGGTGACGCCGCCCTGCGCCGGGCCGCCAAGGCTCGCGGTACCCATTTGCGCCATGCCAATGTCCTTGGCCCAGGCGATCATCTGCGGTTGCTTGGTGCGGAGCTCGCTCATCTCGAAGTGAGCGCTCGGACACTTGAGCCCGTGATCCTCTATGACCTTCCGGGCTTCCTTGCCGTCCGCCAGGCCGGCAAACTCGCCGTATCCCGGCGAGCACAGTTCCAGGCTCCCGATTCCCAGAGCCGCCATGTCCTTGCACAGCCCGGCGAGGTCGCCATCCTTAATCCTCTGCCGATGGGGATACGTCTGGCTGCCGATCGGGATCCCCAACGGATTGGCGGGAAGCTCCCGCACGGCCCCGGACAGGAACCCGGCCACGGCGACACTCTTCGCCGATTGCTCAAAAAACGTTCTTCTCGAGATTGCAGTCATGGATGCGTCTCCTATGCGCCCGCCTATGCACCCGCCAGGGCCCACCCGTCGCGGTACTCGCGCGTCAGGTACTGGTTGGCTTCGGCGACGTTGGTAAACTTCATGTTCTCCCGGTCCCACAGCAGCGCCGGCGCGCAACGGTTCTCGTTGAAGACCTTCCGGCCGTAACGCATCGCGGTCCCGGCCAGGGCGATGGCTTCCGAGCAGTTGGCCGCATTGAGAAAGTTTCCTTGCGAGGCTGGCCCGCCCTTGAACGCCGCCAACCACTCGGCCTCGCCGCCTCCACCACCGCCGCCGCGGCCTCCCCGTCCCCCCTGGGGCTGCGGAAGACCCTTGCTGGCGCGGTAATCCTGCATCCTTTTCGCCGGAACGATCTCGTTGTTGAGGATCACTCCCTTGTCGCCGATGAACAGGGTCCCGGTTGCGGGAATCGACTTGCCGTCCTCCAACAACTCGTCCGGCGTGAACGGCCGCATTCCTCCGTCGTACCAATACAGCCTGAGCGCCGGCCACTGGCCATGGGCCGCGAACTTGAAACACACGCGGTTGGCGTACGGGAATGCGAAGTCGTTCGCCTTGATCGTGCTCACCTGATCGTTGATCTCGCAACTGGAGCTGGATTGCGCCTCGATGCTGTGCGGCACCGGCAGGTCAAGCGCCATGAAGATCGGCCACATGCTGTAATTGCCCATGTCCGCGATGCTGCCCGCGCCGAAATCGTACCAGCCGCGGAATACGGCATGCGTATAACTCGGGTGATAAGGACGGTCGCGCTCCGGTCCGAGCCACAGATTCCAGTCGAAATCCGGCGGAATGGGAGGCCGGTCGGTGGGAAGGGCGAGTTGCTGGGGCCAGAACGGCCGGTCGGTCCAGTTGTGCACCTCCTTCAAAGTGCCGATGGCGCCGTCCACGATCATCTGGCGGACCGCCGTGAGGGACGCTGGCGATCTCCAGGCCAGCAGGTGCGTAGCCACTCCGGTCTTGCGAGCCGTATCCACCACCATCCGCACCTCGGCTACGCGGTTGGCCAGCGGCTTGTGTACCAGCACGTGCTTGTGCCTCTTCATGGCCGCAATCGCAATGGTGGCGTGCAGGTGGTCGGGCGTCATGATCTTTACGGAGTCGAGATCCTTCTCCTTTTCCAGCAATTCCCGGAAATCCGCGTAGGAAGCCACGCCCTTGAAGTTCTCCGCTGCCCGTTTCTTCGCGTAGTAGGTCTCGATGATTTCCTTGGCCATGTCGCGGCCGGCCCGGATGCCGCTGATCCCGGCCCCCCAATTGGGGTTCTCCAAAACCTTGCGCACGCTGTCGCGGATGCCGGTCTTGTCCCAATCGATGTAGTTGGTGCCGTCTTTGACGGGGTCGCATACGGCCGTAATCTGTACATCGGGCGTGGCGATCAAGCGCAGCATCTCCCGCGTTCCCTGCGTGCCGCATCCGATGTAAGCCAGGGTGATTTTATCGCTGGGAGCGGTGTATCCAGGCCCGCCCAGCACATGTCTCGGAACCAGCGTGATGGCCAGGCCCGCGGCTGCGGGGGCCAGGAATTCGCGCCGGTTGATCTCGTCTTTGGGAACCATTCTGCATCTCCTTCCTTTGAGCCTGCATGGCGGTTGGCACTTCGCCGCTCGTCGGCGCGAGCGCGATGACACGGGCCGGGATTCGCACGAACCCGGTGTTGACCGCAGTATATATCAATTCACTTCAGTCCGCTCCCACCCTGTGTAAACCCGGAAAAATTGGGTTGATATTGGCGCTCAAATCATGCAAAATCCATTCCAGGCGTTGCGAAGGTTCACAGCTTTGAACTCGAAGTTAATAGGGTGCGCGCGCCCTTTTCGCGCGAAAGGGGGTTTTGTCTCATGTTCTATCGCTTCATACGCAGCCTTACCGTCTCAGGATTTCTGTTGTGTGTCCTGCTGACCGCGCCAGGGATCCTGCGCGCGCAGGTGACGGCTACCATTCTGGGGAGTGCCAGGGATAGCTCCGGGGCGGTTGTGCCCCATGTCAAGGTTACCGCGACCAACGTGGAAACCAATCTCGTCCAGGAAAGCTCCACCGACGTCTTGGGCGAGTATCGCATCCTGGCTCTCCCGGTAGGCCGCTACAAGCTGGAAGCCGAGCTTTCAGGCTTCCAGAAGTTCGTCGCCGCCGATGTCGTCCTGACGGTCGACGAACAGCGCCGCGTGGATATCACCATGCAGGTAGGCAGCCTGACGCAGGCCGTCGAAGTACAGGCCAACGCGGTACAGGTGGAAACCACCGCCACCCAGTTAGGCAACGTCATCAACGACAAGGCCATGGTCTCGCTGCCACTCAACGGCCGCAGCTATATCGATCTGCTCTCCATCCAGGCCGGCGTCGCGCCGCAGTCGTCCTCCACCGGCAACATCTCGGTCAACGGCCAGCGCGTTTCCTCCAACGCGTTCCTGGTGAATGGCGGCGATGTCAGCGAAGGCGTCAATTTCGGCACTTCCATCATTCCCAACCTGGATTCCATCGCGGAGTTCCGCCTGGTGACCAACAGTTTCGATCCCGAGTATGGCCGCTTCAGCGGCGCGGTCATGAATGCCATCACCAAGTCCGGAACCAACGGATTCCACGGGTCCGCTTTCGAATTCCTGCGCAACAGCGACATGGATGCCCGCAGCTTTTTCAATACCTCCGTGGCGGTGCTGAAGCGCAACCAGTTCGGCTATGCCGTAGGCGGTCCGGCGCTCAAGAACCGGCTGTTCTGGTTCACCGATTACCAGGGCACGCGCCAGACGCAGGGATCCTCCAGCAGCCTGGCCGTGCTGCCCAGCGTGGCCCAGCGGGGCGGGACCTTCGACCCCAGCGACCTGAACGGCACGGTGAGCGGCCCCTACTGGGCTTCCCTCCTCTCCCAGCGCCTGGGTTATACCGTCACCAACAATGAGGCTTATGGCGATCCGAAATGCGTCACCACAGCTCAGTGCGTCTTTCCCAACGGCGTGATCCCGACCAAAGCCATGTCGCCCATCGCTACGAACATGCTCCAGAAGTATGTTCCGCTGCCCAACCAGGGGGCCACCGGGTATCTGCTCCCCAGCGTGGTCGCCACCAACGGCGACAATCGGGCCGGGCAACGCGTCGACTTTAACAACAAGAAGACCGGCAACTGGTACGGTTACTATCACCTGGATGACAGCGAGACCGCCAGTCCGGGAACCTTCGGAGCTTCCTATGGAAACTTCGGCTCCGGCAACCACACTCGGGCCCAGCAGTTCGTGCTCGCTAACACCCACATCTTCGGGCCCACGGCGGTGAATGAAGCTCGTGCCGATTTCACGCGCTACGCGGCGGTGACCGGCGTGCCCACCGATGCGCCGGTGTCGCTTTCGAGCCTGGGCTTTGTGACCGGAGCAAACACGCTGGGAATCGTCAGCTCGACGCCTTACGATTCGGTGCCGCCGATCTCCCTGACCAACTTCAGTTTCGGCCGCGCGAGCCAGCAGACGCAGGGCCGATACGAGAACACCTACCACCTGGGCGACAGCTTTTCCAAAACCCTGGGAAGCCACGCCTTCAAGTTCGGCGGCAGCTACCTCTATATGCAAGTGAACGAGCGCAACGTGTACACGCCCAGCGGCAGCTTCAGCTTCGACGGATCGGAGACCGGCAGCGACATTGCCGATTTCCTGCTGGGCGCGCCCGCCAGCTACACGCAGGCCTCCTTTCAGGTTCTGGACTCCCGCACTCGATACGGTGCGGTGTATGCCCAGGATTCCTGGCGCGTCAAGCCGAACCTGACGATCAACTACGGCGTGCGGTGGGAAGCCAGCATGCCCTGGTACGACACGCAGAACAAGATCGAGACCATCGTTCCCGGCCAGCAGTCCACCGAATTTCCGGGCGCGCCTCCGGGATGGGTTTTCCCCGGCGACAAGGGCATCCCCAGTACCCTGGCGCCGACCAGATGGGGCGATTTCTCCCCGCGCTTAGGGCTTGCCTGGTCGCCCGATGTCTCTACCGGGATCTTGGGCAAGCTGTTCGGCGGCCCGGGCAAAACCAGCATCCGCGCCGCCACCGGCATGTTCTACACCGCCATTCAGGATGCCGGCCTGTTCGAGGAAGTCGCCGACGCGCCGTACGGACTGTTCTGGGTGAATATCTCGCCGCCCCTGTTCGATCAGCCGTTCCTGACGCGGGCGGATGGCAGTTCCCAGGGACAGCGCTTCCCCTTCATCCTGCCCGTCCCCGGTTCCGCGGCGGTGAAGAACTTGGATTGGTCGGTCTTCTTCCCGATTGCCAGTTCTCCGGGTTACAAGACGGACAACGTACTACCCTATGCGGAGCACCTCAATTTCTCCATACAGCGCCAGATCACCGGCGCCACGGTGCTGACCCTGGCCTATGTGGGAACCGTGGGGCACCATCTGTTCTCGCATTACGAAGCCAATCCCGGCAACGCCGCCCTCTGCCTGAGCCTGCGCGGCTCCGGCGTGGCGAAGGGCACCACCCAGTGCAACCGCAACCTGGAGGACTCCACCTTCACGCTGCCCAACGGAACCCAGCTCGTGGGAACGCGCTCCCCGCTGGGATCGTTTTACTACAGCGAGGACAGCTACCTGGCGACGCAGGCCAATTCGAATTACCACTCCTTCCAAGCCACCCTGGAACGCCGGGCCCGCAACATGACCTTCCTGGCGGCCTACACTTTCAGCAAGGCCATCGACGACGCCTCTACCTACGGTGCCTACATGGACTTCTACAACTTCCGGATGGGCCGCGGGCTTTCCACTTACGACGCCACACACAACTTCGTGATCAGTTACAGCTACAACCTGCCCTTCTACCGTGTGGGCGCGCTTCCCAAGCGCCTGACGGAGGGCTGGTCGATCAACGGCATCACGCGCGCCGCCACCGGCTTGCCCGTCAGCCTGTCGCAGAGCGGCGACTACTCGCTCACCGGTGGCTCGGGAGTCGACCGCCCGAATTACGTCGGCGGGCTGGTGCTGACGCCGGACGTCCGCGACACGCCGAACCACCAGGAGTTCAACAAGAGCGCCTTCACCCAGGAAGCCCTGGGCACGCAAGGCAACGCCGCCTTTCGCTTCTTCCACGGGCCGGGGACGGTGAATTTCGACGTGGGCATGCAAAAGTCGACCCAGATCCATGAGAGCATCTCGCTCCTGATCCGCGGGGAGTTCTTCAACGCCATGAACCACGCCAACTTCAGCAATCCCAGCGGAAACTACAGCAGCGGCTCTTTCGGCCGTGTGACCGGCGCCGGGCCCGGCCGCGTCGGCCAAGTCAGCATGAAGTTCCTCTGGTAGTGCAGGAAAGAGCACAGCGCCTTCCCACGGGCCGTGCCACGCGCCCAGGTGCTTCCAGGCGGCTGTCAAGGTCGTGCGCCGGGCTACAATTGTGAGTATCGAGCTTCAGTGGGTCGGACTCGAGGATTTGTTGAGCGTGGAACAGCAGCAATTAGACTGGTTGGAAAGCCTCTCTGCGGCAGATGACTTCGCCTCTGCGGGAGAAGCTGCGCTCGCCGGCTTCCGGAGGGTATTCGGTGCCGAGGAGGCGACGATTCGACTGGAGGGAGAACGCTGGAACGATGCTCATTTCCAATACCCGCGTGACGTGCCGGTTGCTCCCAGCATTCAAGCTGCGCTGCAGACCGCGGCAGAGAGGCAACGGCCCGTATGCGAGGCGTGCGAAGGACGATGCGCCTGGGCCATGCCTTTCCGGGAAGGAGTGATCGGTCTGTTATTGCCGACGCACCCGGGAAACGATATTGCCGAACAGGCCAGCCTGTTAGTCCGGCAGTTACTAGGCCGTTTGGAGGAGATCCAACTTGCGGAAGGGATGGCGGAAATCGACCGGGCAATCAACCGTGAGATTGAATTGGACCAGTTCCTCGACAACCTTTTCGACCAAGTGGTGGATGGGCTGGGATTTCACTTCGCCGCGATCGCGTTAGTGAACGAACGGCGGAACGAGATTCGCATGGCGCGGACTCGCAACGTAGCGCTGGGCTGGCGCATCGGGTCGCGCTACGCCTTGAGCCTCCGCGATATTCTGGCGGATGTCGTACGCACGGGCAAGACGGAGATTGTTGCGGGCTTCGACCAGCGGTTTAATCCGAAGACGTTTCAAAAGTACGGACACGCGAATATGATCCGCATCTGGACCCCAATTCAAGCGGCGGGTAAGGTGATCGGAGTATTGGAAGCGGGTTGCCCTGTCGTCGAGCGGCATACGATCATGACGCAGGAGAATGCGCGCGCGGTCGAATTGCTTGCCCGCGATAGCGCGCCTGTGATTCACCGCCTGGCGGCATCAGGCTTCTTTTTGGATGCCGGAGTAAAGAATCTCAGGAGATCGCTGAACGCCTGCGCCGTAGCGGCAGGGGTGTGGACCGGTGCGGGGTTGGTGCTTGACGCGGCCGATCACGCCGAGGGCGGGTTTAATGGGGCGCCGTATCTGGAGACCTGCCGCAATGCCATGCTATCCCGCGGCGATGGGGCCGAGTTGGAAGTTGGCCCGCAATGGATTGCGGAACATACGCCGGTGGCCGGTCAGGCGGGAATCTCGAAAGTGATACTGTTCCCACTGCGGCTTCAGGGAGACACGACCGGATTAATTGCGGCATTTCTGGAGAGAGACGCGACTATCGGGAATTCTTTTCACGCTCGTTCTTTTGCGCGGCGGATGGAGCCTTGCGTAGCGGGCCAACTAGTGCGCGATAATCTCAGGCAATCTCTGGAGCGGGCCCAGAATCTGACCAACCTGCATGGTTTGATCCATTCGAGTGCTACGACCGGCAAGCTGGAATCGACTCTACAGGTTATCGGCCAAAGGGCGTTGTTCCTGGTCGAAGCGGACTCGGTTTGCATTTACGAGTACTTCGGCGCCGAAAGTAGCTTCGGCGTCTTGCGTATGAGACAGGGAGAGTTCGACCACGCAGCCCTGCTGGAGAATCCGGTCTACCCTCGTTCAATCGTCGACTCAGTGCTCAGGGGCCGTGACCGGCATTACGCCACCTCGGCTCAAAAGGAGCCGGCCCTAACGGCACGCGACGGCGGCGTTCCACGGTTTGTGGAAAGAGAGCAAATCCAGTCCTGCGCCATTCTCTTGCTGCATACTGGAAATCCTTCTGAACCAGTCGGTTTGATGTTCCTCAATTACAAGACGTCGCGCAGTTTCCCTCTGTCGATTCGCAAGGAAATCGAGGCGCTCGCGCGCTCGGCGGCGTTCGCAATCAGCAGCGCGCGCTACGCTGAACAGCAATCGGCGGCCTTGACGAGGAGGTATGCCGAACTGGAGATGCTGCGGCATCTCGATCAGGAGATCCTTCGGCAGATTCAGGAGCTCGACATGGGATCTATCTACGATCTCGTCTTGGAGTGCTTGAGCTCACTGACGAATCTGTCGGTCTGCAGCATCATGACGTTGAATGAAGATCGACGCACACTCAGCTTCCGGGCACATAGAGGGTACGATGAGTTCGTCCACCTCACTCAGGATGTAAATGAAGGGTTCGTGGGAGAGGCCATACGAGAGCAACGCTCCATACTTATCTCGGATATTGGCGACCGGCAGCCGGTGTATAAGGAATGGGTCAAGGGAATGCGATCCGAACTGGTGGTGCCGATCATCGACCGGAACGCGGCCGTTGGGGCGATCAATTTAGAGCACTACAAGCCAGGGGCCTTTTCAGGCCAGGACGCGCGATTCGCGGAACTCCTCGCAAGCCGGCTGGTTTTTGCTTTGCACACCGCCGACCTGTACCAACAACTGACCGACCAGATTCAGCCTCGGCGGGCTCTGGGGCTCATCGCGACCAGAACACAGGATGCCAAGTACGACCTGGATGGAATCTTGAGATTGCTGCTCACCGGGGTCACGGCTCGCGAAGGGCTCGGCTTCAGCCGCGCGATGCTGCTACTGATAGAACGGGACGTCGGCAGGTTGAAGGGCCGTCTGGGAATCGGCGCCGTGACCCTTGAAGAGGCGAGAGAGAACTGGGAGAGCCTTCGGCAACCTATACCCAGCGATTTCGAGGAACGGTTGCGGGCTCTGTTGGAGGCCGTCGACCGCTTCAGCACCTCCGTGAAGGGCGGCGTAGCGCGCGAGTCCCTTCTGACCGAGCGGATTCAGGAAATCGATTGGCCGCTGGAGACTATCGAGGGAGCCTTACGGGCGGCGGTCCATTCTACCTCCGGGGGAGTCATTCAGGTGGAAGCGGCCGCCGCGGATTGGTTCCGGCAGCAGCTCGCCGATTTGACCGGCACGCCCGCCGATGAGTATGCATTTGTGGTGGTTCCGCTGCTTGCCCACGGGAAGGTGCTAGGCATAATAGTGGTCGATGACCGCTTTATTCCTCTTAAGGAACGGCGACTGGCGCCCCAGGAAGAACTGCGCACGCTCGAGGCATTCGCGGAGTTGGCGGCGATGAGCATCGAGAACGCCGAATTAAGAGAGAGGCTTCAGACCGAATCTCACGAGGAACTGACCCATCAGATCAAGACGCCGATTACGCTTGCCAGGGCACGGCTTCGTGTTCTGGAGGAGGCACTGCCGAAAGAACGCCATCATGAACGATACCTCCTTGCTTCGGTCGGCGCCCTGATGGAGAAAGCCAGAAGAATAGCGACCAGCGTTCGGCTGTTTGCCAGCCTCTCTTTAGGACCTGACCTCCGCGGCAATTTCCGGGGAGTCACTTGTGAAGTGCTGGAGGATTGGATAACAGCTGTCATTCGCGACTACGAGCTCATCCTGGACGATACGCCCCTTAGTCCGCGCCTGGAATTCTACTCCTTGGTCCGCCGTGGTGACTTGGACCGGAAGATCATGGCTGACCAGTTGCTGATCGACCAGGTCGTATTCAATCTCTTGGACAACGCTCTGAAATACAGTCATAAGACGTCGAAGGTCCACGTAGAGTGGGAAGTGTCTCAGGATCACTTTGTTCTTCGTATAGAGAACCCCTCGATGCACGTTCCAGATGACGAAATCCGTACCTGCCGGGAGCGGGGCGCCCGCGGACGGGTAGCGCGGTCGATCAGTCCCGGTTCCGGGTTGGGACTATGGATCGTGGATCATGTGATTGCCGCGCATCGCGGTGTGTTGTTTGTAGAGAGCCCCGGCGATACGTTCCGCGTCACGGTTAGATTGCCGCTGCTGAGAGAAGGAAGGCACGAATGAAACGGAACTTTCGAATCGCATTGGTCGAAGACGATGCCGATCAGCGGAAGTTGACGACCGAGATGATCGGCCGCCATTTGTCGGATTTATCGCTGGTCGAGATCGTCTCTGAAGAGCATTTCCGGTCGGCGCTGGGCCGCGGAGAACTGGCGGACTGCGACGTCATCATAATGGACGTCATGTTGCCCTGGACCAGTCTAGATGCGTTCGTTCCGATGCCGCGAGATTACGACGGCTATTATGAAGCCGGGTTGCGCTGTATTCGAGAACTGAGATTGAGCGATCGGGGCCGGAGCATACCTATTATCATTTATACTCTGCTAGAATCGCAAGACATCAGCGAACATCTCAAGAAGATGGACCTAGTCGTCTGTGTCAACAAGTCACAGCCCGAGCAACTTCTGAGACAGCTTCGAGGGCTAGCGCTAGCGCAAAATGGTGATCAGTCGGCTCCCCACTGATCTACGAATTTGGATTTAGCCCGACTCTTCCACTCCTTTGGGAGTCGGACATCGGGTTCATAGCCACGTTTGAGATCAGCGCGCCCGCAGTTCTTCTATCCATCCGTGCACGCCCGACAAGTCCTGGGTCTCCCAGCGCCCGGCTTTGAACTGATCGATGCCCTTTTGGGGAGTCCACGACTTTTTCGGGTGAAGAATTACGGTGGCGGAATAGACTTGTCCAAGAACACGCTCGCGTGCGCTTAGGATCGCTTTGGCAGCCAACCGCTTGCCCTTCGAGCGCATCCGACGTTCCAACTGATCCGTGACTTTCGCCACCACGCAAGTCATCGCACCAACGCTAGAGAACGGGTTACCAAGCAGGTTCTCTTCGAACAGCGGTGCAATCTCATCCACGTACTCCAGCGCTTCTGCGGATAACTCCATCTCAAAAAAAGCGCCGTCGAAATAAGAATTCAGGCGTTGGCTGGGATACGATTCCGGAATGCATTCCGCTATGTATTTCCAAAGGTAGGCGCGCATATGTCTCGCTGTAGCGCCTGGCGCCTTCACATACAAGCAGTTTGCTTCCACTGCCCACACGGGCCAGTTCGACTCGATTGCGCCCGCTATCAGATCGTAGTGGTGCAACGTCGAACCGAACGGCTTTTGCGCGTCGGAAACAAGCAGACGGAATTGCTGCCGCTTGTCGGGGAACTTTTCCAGATATCGCGCCATTTCCCCGAGGGCCCGCGCGATCTGGCTTGTCCAAGGCCTGCCCAGGGTTGCGGACGACTGCGGCATCGCAAGGACGCCACGAAGTCCGGACATCCGCGTGCCGCCGAGGCGCGAAGACTCCCCGCGGAGCATTGCAAACCACTCACCTTCGAGATCGGGACCGAGTTGGTTGCGAATCAGCGCCGCGCGAAATGGATCGGTAATTCCGTAGCCATCCACGGTTGCGGGCAGCAGGTTATCCCGGTAGATGGCCAAGAGCGGCTCCCAGAGTATCTCAGGAGCAGGAAGTTCAGAGCAAAGCCGGAGCAGGTTGTGCAGGTATTGCCCCGCTCGCCAAAAGCGTGAGGTATCGCCGGCAACCAACATGCGGTCCGGCCGCCGCTCCAAGAGGATGCGGCAATGTAACGCCAACTGACGCCGAACG
>Ga0209415_10017052_pt1 | contig 11598 bp, 8 predicted proteins | sample PeaSoiSIISIP2007_FD_187696 | JGI IMG/M metagenome (GOLD analysis project Ga0209415, IMG submission 187696) | Peat soil microbial communities from Weissenstadt, Germany - SII-SIP-2007 (SPAdes) (version 2) | ecosystem: Environmental > Terrestrial > Soil > Wetlands > Peat | place: Germany... | reverse complement strand
CAAGCCGCGCCGCGCCCTGGCGCGGCCGAGTCCGCTGCCAAGAGGGGCGGCGTCCTAAAGGACGCCGCCCCCCTTGGCGAGCGCGCGGCCCAGGCCGGCGCTAGCGGCGAAACCGACGAGCCGGGGGTGGACGCACGCCGCCAGGCTGAGCTTCGCAGCGCGCGGCGCGCACCATTCGCAGCATATACCGACCTCGAGTATGAAGCCGCGCGCGACGCGCTGGCGCCGCTCGCGCGCCGCTTCCGCCTGCGATTGGGCCGCAGGCTCCACGCCGCGTCACGCGGCCGGGTCGATTTCCGCCGCACCATCCGCGCCTCCTTGCAGCACGGCGGCGTATTGGCCGATCTGCGCTTTCGCGCGAGGCGCCCGCGCCACCTCGACCTTCTCATCCTGGCCGACGTTTCGGGCTCCGTACGATACTGCTCGGCGCTGATGCTCGAGCTGGTGGCGGGAGTATACGGACACTTCCGGCGTGTTCGCAGTTTCGTCTTCATCGATCATCTCGCCGAGGCCGAATTCGCCGGCGGTTATGTCGCGACCGAGCCGGCGCTGGATCTCTACGCGCGATCTGATTTCGGACGGGTGCTTGGCGAGCTATGGGAACGGCGTTCGGAATTGCTTTCACGGACGACGCTGATGGTGATACTGGGGGATGGGCGCAATAATCGACGCCCGGCACGAGCCGACCTGCTACGCGATTTGCGGCGGCTGTGCCGCGCCGTCGTATGGATGACTCCGGAGCCGACGGAACGATGGGGTACCGGCGATAGCGCCATCCATCAGTACGCGCGCGAGGTTGACGCGCTGCATCGATGCGCCAACCTGGCCGAGCTTGAGCGTTCGCTCGAGCGTTCGATCAGGAGCGCCTTCTGAAACGGGTTTAGAAATCTCTCATTTAATCGCCTTAGGGTTTGACAGAGCGCTTAAGGGCTGTAAGGATGCCCCGTGCGAATTGCAATACCTCTCAAAGACATTCTTCCAATGAATCATAAGAAGAATCTGCGCTTTGCTGTAGCATCTCTAGTCATGTTTACGCTATTGATTGCAAACCGGGCGATGGCGCAGACCCCTGCGGGCTCGGTTACCTCGCTCACCGGCGACGTGCATATCGAGCGCGCTGGAACGACCGTGCCGGCCACGCAAGGGATGGCAGTCGACGTAAACGATCGGATCGTGACCGGCCCCAATAGCCGAGTCACCATAACCCTGACCGACAACAGCAGGATCGAGCTGGATGAATCCACCTCTCTGGTCGTCGACCAGCAGATGGTCACAGCCAACTCGCGCAACACCAAGATGAGCCTGTTCTCGGGCTTGGTGCGTTCATTCGTATCGTACTCGTCGTCGCCCACACCGAACTTCGCGGTGCATACGCCCAACGCGGTCGCCTCGGCGCGTGGCACCGAATACGATACTTCGACCAGCACTCAAGCTCCCGGCACAATGAGCGAGGAAGACCGCAACAAGTACAAGGATTGCCGCAGGTTCACCCAGGTATCGGTCTTCGAGGGCACGGTCGAGGTGGTCAATTCAACCAACCCCGGCGGCGGATCGGTCCAGGTACCGGCGGGTCACAAAACGTGGGTGGTTTGCGGCTTTGCGCCGTTTCCGCCCAGCGAGATAGCGGCGGCCGGCGTGGCCACTACGCCTGAAGGCAGTACCGTGGGCCTGTTCGCCGGCAATGCGATCGTGATCGGCGGTGTGGTCGGCGGATTGGCCGCCGCAGGAGCATTCGGCGGGGGCGGCAGCAGCAATACTACCCCCAAGACCACCAGCACCCCGATGCAATAGCTCGGGCCCTGTCGCCCCACATACCTCGTCCGGCTCACACGCGCGAGACTGCCCGCGCGCACAACTGAGTGTGGGCAGAGACGCGGCACGGGGGCCGCTGGCTTCTCGTGTGGGATTGGGCACGGTTGGTCGCCATTGGCGCAACGCGCTAAGCTCTGAATCGTTCGCCCCCGATGGCCACGACGACAACTGTCAGAACGCGCCGCCACAGGCACGTATGGCGCCCGCTGCTTATCGGGATCGTCATTCTGACCGCGCTCTTCATCTTCAACGGGCTCCATCCCGCGGTCTTCGAGTTGGCCGATCTGAAGGCCTCCGATCTCAGGATGTCCGTAACGCGGCGCCCGCCGCTGACCGGTGCGGTCGTAATCGCCGCGATCGACGACAAGAGCATCGCCGAGCTGGGCCATTGGCCCTGGCCACGCAGCGTCGAGGCGCGGCTGAACGATGCGCTCCGGGACTACAAGGCCGCGATAGTCGGCTACGACGTCCTTTTCAGCGAACGTGACGAAGACGATGTTCAGGCCGAGCAGATCGCCGCACGCCTGAAAGCGCTCGGCGTTGGTGCGACGACGGTCGAGCAGACGTTGGGTAGCGGCAATGATCTTGCCTTCGCGAAGGCCCTGAAGGAGCAAGGCGCGACCTTCATCAGCTATGCCTTCGAAAGCCATCACTTCGATCCCAAACGCAACGGGCGGATCCTCTCCGCGCCAGTTCCGACCGGCTACAAAACCGAACCGCTCAAGCCGCCGCCGCTCGGCTACAACCTGGTGCGCGAGCTGCCCGGCGGGGCGCCGGTGTTGATTACGGCGCGCGCGTACCTGCCGCCGATACCGGTGCTCAACAGCGCGGCGCTTGGAACCGGCTTCGTCGATATCGAAGCCGACTCCGACGGTGTATTGCGCACGGAGATCGCGGTGATTCGTTTCGGGAAGCGTTACTGCGTGCCGCTATATCTCGGCTTGACCGCGGCTTACCTCAAGAACGCGCCGCTTCGATTGGTGGTCGGCGCCGACGGTGTCGACCAGGTCGCGCTGGGCGACGAAGAAATTCCGGTGGACGAACTAGGGCGGATGCTAATCGCTTTCCGCGGGCCACCAGGCACGTTTCCCGCCTATTCGATCTCCGACCTTATCGCCCGTCGCGTGCCACCCGCCGCCGTGGCCGGCAAAATCGTCCTGGTCGGGCTGACCGCGCACGCGCTCGGCGACCGCAAGGTCACCCCTACCGGCGGCGATTTTCCGGGCGTCGAGATCCATGCCAACGCGATCGATAACGTGCTGCGCGGCGACTTCGTCAGGCGCTCGCGCGTGGAGGGCGCCGCCGAAGAGGACGCGGTGACGCTGGCATTGGTGTTCGCGATCAGTCTGGCCGCGGCCTATCTCTCGCCGGTATGGTCGGCGGCGGCCGCGCTGTGGGTGATCGTCGGCTTTTCAGCCTATGCGCAGTATCGCCTGGTCGACGACGGCGTTTTGATCGACGTCGTCCTGCCGCTGGCCTCGGCACTTCTCACCTACACGGTGCTGGCCACTTACCGCTACATGACCGAGGGCAGCGAGAAGCGCTACCTGCGCTCCGCCTTCGAGCACTATCTCAATCCCGACGTGGTCGCGTCGGTAGTCGACGATCCGCAGGGGCTGAGGCTCAGCGGCGAACGCCGCCGTCTCGCGATCCTCTTCTCCGACATCGTCAACTTCACTTCGCGCGCCGAGCGCTCCGAGCCCGAGCAGGTGGTCGCGCTGCTCAACACTTACATGAGCGTGATGATCGACATCATCTTCCAGTCGCAAGGCGTGGTGGACAAGCTGATGGGCGACGGGATCATGGCGTTCTGGGGCGCGCCGAATGACATTAAAAATCCCGCGGGGGCCGCGATCGACTGCGCGCTCAAGATGCTCGAAGGACTCCAGCATCTGCGCAAAACCGACGAGCGCTTCGCCGACGTCGACATTGGTATCGGGATCGCCACCGGCGACGCGGTGGTCGGCAATTTTGGCGGCGCGCAGCGCTTCGACTACTCGGCCGTCGGCGACACGGTCAACCTGGCCTCACGCCTGGAGGGGCTGACGCGCCATTTCCACGTCCATCTGCTGGTCAACCGCGAGACCCTGGCCGAAGCCGCCGGCGACTACTGCGCGCGCGAGGTCGGACTGGTCAAGGTCAAGGGCAAAAAACAGCTCGTGGCGATCGTCGACGTCGCCGGGCGCGCCGGCAACGGAATCGATCCCACCTTTTACGAACGCTTCAACCGCGCCCTCGAGCATATCCGCAACGGCCAGGCGACCACCGCGAACACGATGCTGCGCACGCTCAACCGTGAAGCGCCCGGCGACGCGCTGGTCAATCTCTATCTCGAGAAGATCGTCGCGGCGGCCGACGGCCAGCCGAACGAAATGATCTTCGAGTTCGACACCAAGTAGCCCCGCCGCGAACCGCGGCAAACTCAGAGCACCACGAAATCCCGGGTGATGATGAACGGGAATGGATGCGTGGTGTCGATGAAGTTGGGCTCGTCGGCACGCACCGCGCGGTACTCGGGCGTCGTCGCCGATTCGCGCATCGCGCCGGTCGAATCGAACCAGACCTCGGCCACGCCGTCGAATGGCGGCTGATGGCCGTCGCGGTAGGCGGCCAGGCGCACGTGGCACTGCACGTAGCGCCGAACCATCGGGATCTTCGCACCCAGCGGACCATGCGTTGCGCCCCAGTGCCGCTGGAACGCCTCGACCTCCATCCCGGGCTTGCGCTTGACGAACTCGACCAGATGCACCATCGACGGATCGGCTGGCGCGTCCTTCTGCATCCGCTCCTCAGTGATGACGAAATCGATCTTCGACAGGTCGATAAAATTCGGCTCGTCGGCGCGCACCGCGCGGTACTCCGCAGTCTTCGCGGTTGCGCGCATCGCCTCGGTCGAGTCGAACCAGACCTCGGCCACGCCGTCGTAGGCGGGCTCGCCGTTGCGATAGGCCGACGGAATCGTATGGCACTGAACGTAGCGGCGGAGCCCCGGTAACTTTGTGACTATCGGGGCATGTTTCGTGCGCCAGTATTGTCCGAAGTCGTCGACGCTCATTGCGGGCTTGCGCTTGATAAAGGTGATGGTCTTGACCATGGTCGATGCCTCCGCGGGCGAAGTCGGCGCGCCGCGTGTAACCGCGACTTGAACGCTTAACGATCCAGTACGGTGCGTCTCAAGTTCGTTGAATAAATTCTCCGGCAGTCATCTTCTTTGGCCCCTTCCGGTGCCTTTGTCATCCTGAGCGGCGGCTGCCGGAGCGAAGGATGACAAGCTCTTGGATGCAACTTATTAGGGAGACCTCTCACTAGATATCGAATATCTCGCGCATCTTTGCCAGCAGCCAACTCGAGCGGCCGCGCGCGCCGCCGTCGGCCTGCTGGCCGGCGTCGAGCAACTCGCGCCGCTGGCTCAAGCGGGCGGCGATGATCTCGCTCATCTGCGCGGCGGCGTCGGGATGGCTCTTGAACAGCTCGGTGAAGCCGTTGCGGCTCATCTCGAGAATCTCGACGTCCGTGCGCGCCCGGATGGTGGCGTTGCGCGGCTCGCCCGTCATCAACGCCACCTCACCAAAGAAAGCCGGGCGGGTCAGGTCAGCGATATGGACCTGCTTGCCGTCGGCGCCGTTGGTAGTCACATCGACCACGCCGTGGCGAATGATGTAGAAAGTATCGCCTCTATCGCCCTCGCGCATCAGCGTCTCGCCCGCGCCGAACTGGCGCACGCGGACCGCGCCGGCCAGTATTCGCACCTCGTCATCGTCGAGCTCGCGGAGAAAGTCGACGCCGCGCAGTTCGGAGGCTACTTCGTGCAGCGCCTCGGACTCCTCGACCCGGCTCTCCTGTTTGAGCACCAGCGTGCGGATGGGGAAAGGAATTTCGATCCCATGGCGGCGCAGCGCGTACCACAGACCCGACACGACGCGGCCATGGATCTGTTCGCTGCGCCCGTAGTCGGCGAGCCAGTACTTGACGCGGTAGCGGATCGCGTAGTCGTTGAATTCCCAGGCTAAAATCTCGGGCTCCGGATGGCGCAGCACGTCGGGCACGTCGCGCAACACGTCCAGGATGACGTCGCGCACCCGATTGGGCGGCTCGCCGTAGCCGAGCCCAATCGACACTTCGTCGGCCACCGCATGGTTGGCGTAGTTGAACACCAGGTCCTTGGCCAACTGGGCGTTGGGAATATCGAGCCATTCGTTGGCGCGCGTCACGATCGTCGTCGCACGCCATCCCACGTCATGCACGCGCCCTACCTTGTCGGCCGCGCGCACCCAGTCGCCGGGCTGGAAGGGCCGCGAAATTTGCAGCGTCAGTCCGCTGAAGATGTTGCCCAACGTCTCCTGCAGCGCGAAACCAACCACCACGGTAAGGACGGCGGGAACCGCGAGCAGGGCGGTGACGTCTATTTTGAAAAACGTGCGCAGCACGACCATCACCACCAGCGCCCACAAGATTATCGTGAGCAGGTCCCTGAAGATGGTCGAGAAGTGCTCGCGTCCGCGATGGGTCGCGGCGTCGGCCAGTTCCAGCCCGATACGGACTGCGCCCCACATGAACAGGATTACCGCGGTGGTATCGAGCACGTAGACAAACCGGGCATGGCCGAGCAGCGGAGTCGCGACGTCCACCGCCAGCCCGACCCCGGCCATCGCGACCGGCCACGCTCGCAGATTGCCGCGGCGATGGCGCAACGCCAGCGCGTAGAGCAGCGCGGTGACCGCCGCTATCGACTCGATAAGCGCGCGCGTATCGAAGGGCACGCCGTCGAGCCCGAGCAGCGCCTGGAGTTGGGTTATGTGGGGCATCGTCTACAGCCCGATTATCTCCGCCATCTCGCCCAGCAGGCGGCGCGCGTCGAAATACTCGCGCGCGATCTCGCGCGCCGCGCGCGCATGACGCGGGTAAGCGGCGCTAACCGCGCGCAGCGCCTCGACCGCCGAGACGTCGTCGGCGAAACCAACCAGCCCCTCGCCGGCCGGGATGAATTTTTCAAAGCCGGTGAACTGAGTCACCGCCGGCCGCCCGGCGGCAAGGTAGCAGACCGTGCGGTCGCTGAACCATCCCGAACGCGTACCGACGTAGAGATCCTTGGCGACCGTGAACTCGCCGCGCGAGGCGTCGATATAGCTGCGGTAGGTGTCGATATCGAGCGACATCGGGACCACCGGCCGGAAGCTGAAGCCGCCTGCCAGCGCCCGCTCATAGTCGGAGCCGGAATTCAGGTCGGTTGCGAGCTCGACGGCCTGTCCGGCGCGCCGCGGAACGTCCAGCATTTTGGCAAAGTTGACGTGCTTGGACCAGTGGTAGGTTCGCCCGCCAAGCTCCACGTCGTTGCCTTTGTTGCGCCAGGTGCCGACGGTCGTAAACGCCGCCGGCATCGGTGTGGCGCTCTGTTCGAGCCACTCGTCGAGCAGCACCGGCGGGCGCGTCGGATACCAGTGCAGGCCTGCCGTCGGCAGCAGGCAGTCGGGCTGGCCGATGTTGGCGGCGTAGGTGAAGTGCACGCGATGCGCGTCGAGCATCCGCCGCGCGCTGTCGTCACCTTGCGCATAGCGTACCTGGTACACGCCGGGGTCGGTTTCGAGATAGACCAGGCATCGCGCGCGTCGATGCTCCTCGCGCGGATGGGTTGCGCCGCACAGATTGATCACGGCGTCGGCCTCCGCCAGCAGCCGCAGGCTGCGCTCGCGCCCCATCCCGACGTACTCGCCGCTGGTGACGTCGAGAAACGACCAGCGATCGCGAAAGCCGAAGCGGTCCATCACTTGTCCGAGCAGCTTGAGATTGCGGCTGGCGTCCGGCGAGACGGCATCCGCGATCGGGTCGTAAACCCACGCGCCGTGATCTTCGAGGTAGTAGACGTCGAGCCCCAGCTCCCTCAGCCCGACCAGGTGATGGATGAGTTGCCACATCACGCCCGCAAATGGGTAGCGCGCGGCCAGATGCAGCAGGACGACTTTGCCCTTGTGCTTTTTTTTCATCAGGCGGGAGCGGAAATCCACGCCCCGAGACTCACAGCCTGCGCACGGCGCGGCGCCGATGCAAGCGGGGGCGTCATCTCAGCGCGGGCTCGCGATTTCGAGGAGATCGGCGCGCAGACCTTCGAGTGCCGTCCGGCGCTGGCTGAGGCGCGCCGCGTCCTCGTCGGAAAGCTCGCCCAGATAGCATCCGCGATCCGGCAAAATTAGCACCGCGCGGTACGGAAATCCGGCGCGCATTCGCGGCCACACGCGATCGGCGATGACTCCCTCCAACGCGGCCTCGCTCACGCGCTCGTGGATGCGCCCGTGTTCGTGGTAAACGAGCGCGGTGGCCGCGCGCAGGCGCGCGCCGCGGCGCGCCGGCTCCACGCCGGCCATCCGGCGAATCACTTCCTCGGCGAGCGCGCGGTCGAGGTCGCCATGCGGGACTTTGGCGGCGCCGCCGCTGAGCCATCGATGAGAGTGAACACCGGGCTCGCCGCCGAGCGCGTCGACCACGAGCCCGCCGTCGTCAGCGATGGTCGGAAGATTGGCGCGCGCGAAATAGAAGCGCGCCTTGAGCAGCGCGTTCTCGGTAAAGGTGGCGCCGGTTTCTTCCGGAGCATGATCGTCGACGCCGGCCTCGCGCAGCGACACCGGCGCAAGACCGTAGTCGCGCAACAGCAACCGATATTCGTCGAGCTTGGCGGGATTGGTTGTAGCAACCAGCAGCGGCTTCATCGCGTGAATGGGCGTTGTCCTAGCAGGATGTTGATAAATGCTAGAGAAAGGATCCATCGCTTCGCGGAGATCCTTCGCTGGCGCTCAGGATGACAGAAAGAGAGCCTTTTTGCTGTCATCCTGAACGAGGGTGGCCGAAGTGAAGGATCGACGCGGAGCGATTTTTGTATTTATCAACACCCTGCTAGGAGCCCTTGACCTCGTAGGTAATCTTGAGCGCGGCGCGCTCGCGATGCTCCTCGAGCGCGAGTTCGATCAATCGATCGATGAGGCGCCCAAGCGGCAGACCCGAGGCTTCCCATAGTTTCGGATACATGCTGATCGCGGTAAAGCCGGGGATGGTGTTGACTTCGTTGACGTAGATTTCGCTGAGCGCGGGGCGGGCCAGAAAATCGACCCGCGCCATCCCGCGGAGGCCCAGCGCACGGAACGCGCCGCACGCAAGCTGGCGCAGATGCTCGCTCTGGGCCGCGTTCAACGCGGCGGGAATCTTGACCTCTGCGCCGTCAGGGTCCACGTACTTCGATTCGTAACTGTAGAATTCGTGGCGTCCCCTTAAGATGATCTCGCCCGGGATCGATGCCTGGGGCCGTTCATTGCCGAGCACCGCGCATTCCAGCTCGCGCCCAACACAGGCGGCCTCGATCAGCACTTTGCGGTCGTACGCAAACGCGTCCTCGAGCGCCGCGCCGAGCGCGCTCTCGCTCTTGACCTTGCTAATCCCGACCGAAGAGCCGAGCGCATTGGGCTTGACGAATACCGGGTATTCAAGCGCGCGCGCGAGGTCGGCCGCGCGCTTGGGCTCCTCGCGCCATTGCCAGCGCTCGACCACCGCATAGCGCACCACCGGCAATCCGGCCTCGCGCAGCAGCCGTTTCTGAATGTCCTTGTCCATGCCGACCGCCGAGCCCAGCACGCCCGCGCCGACGTAAGGAATTCCCGCCAGCTCCAGCAATCCCTGCACGGTGCCGTCCTCGCCATAGCTGCCGTGCAGCACTGGAAAGACCACGTCGAGCGGACCGGGCAATCCAGGTTGCGCACCGCGCCCCGCTCCGCGCGATACGTTGCCCGGCGCCTCGACCAGCGAGTTGCCGGCGGGATGCGGGAGCAGGCTGACCTCGACACCGCCGCCGGCCAGCGCCTCCAGGCGCGGCGCCGTCGCGGCCAGCATCCGGATCGCGTCGGCCCGCAAGTACCAGCGGCCGTCGCGCCCGATCCCGATCGGCACCACTTCGTATCGCGCCGGATCCATCGCCGACATCACGGTCAACGCCGAGCGCAGCGAAACCTCGTGCTCGCTCGAGCGCCCGCCGAACAGTACGCCGACCCGGATTTTCTTTAGCTCAGCCATTTGCACCGCCCCGCCCACGCGCGCCTGATGCCGCGCACGCTTCCGGCCGCGTCGGCCGTCAGGATCTCAGCCGACAGAATATCGCAGGATGTCGATTGTGCCACGCTGGCGCGGCCGCATCGAGCGCCGCGCGCGGCGCCACTGCGGGCGCACGCTCAACGCGATCGCTTCCGCGCGTGGAACGGCGCCGGCGGTTGGCCCTACGGACGATAGTTGGGCGCTTCCTTGGTCACGAAGACGTCGTGTACGTGGCTCTCGCGCTGGCCAGCGTCGGTCACCCGGATGAAGCGGGCGCGACGGCGCAGTTCAGCGAGATTGGCCGAGCCGATATAGCCCATCCCGGACTGCAGGCCGCCCACCAGTTGCTCGATATTGGAAGCGAGCGGGCCGCGATGAGGCACACGGCCCTCGATTCCTTCGGGCACCAGCTTGCTCTCCTCGATATCGCTCTGGCCGTAGCGGTCGCGAACCCGCTCGCTCATCGCGCCCAGCGACCCCATCCCGCGATACAGTTTGTAGGTCCGGCCCTGGTAGAGAATCGTTTCGCCGGGGCTCTCTTCGCTGCCGGCGAAGAGCGAGCCGATCATCACGGTCGCGGCACCGGCCGCCAGCGCCTTCACGATGTCGCCGGAAAAGCGGATTCCGCCGTCGGCCACCAACGGGATGCCGCGCGGCTCGGCGACCGTGACGCAATCCATGATCGCAGTTATCTGCGGTACGCCGACGCCCGAGATCACCCGCGTGGTGCAAATCGATCCGGGGCCCATCCCGACCCGCAGCGCGTCGGCGCCCGCGTCGATCAGGGCCTTGGCGCCCTCGGCGGTCGCGACGTTGCCGGCCACCACGTCGACCTCTGGATGGTCGTGCTTGGTCGCTCGCAGCGCATCGATCACGTTGCGCGAATGGCCATGCGCGGTGTCGATGCACAGCACGTCGGCGCCGGCGCGCACCAGAGCGGCCGCGCGCTCCTCACGCTCGGGCCCCACGCCAATCGCAGCGCCGACTCGCAGCCGGCCCATCTTGTCCTTGCTCGAGTGCGGATGGCGCGTCGCCTTGTCCATGTCCTTGACGGTGATGAGCCCGCACAGGCGCTGGCGTTCGTCGACCAGCGGAAGTTTTTCGATCCGATGGGCCTGGAGGATTTCCTTGGCCTGCTCGAGACTGATCCCGGGATGGGCGGTGACGACTTTGGTGGTCATCACCTCGCGCACCAGCTTCCCCAGGTGTTTCTCGAAGCGCAGGTCGCGGTTGGTCAGAATACCAACCAGGCGGCCGTCGGCAACCACGGGCAGGCCCGAGATGCCGCGGCGCTCCATGGTGGCGAGCGCGTCGGCGATCTTCTGTTCGGGATGGACCGTGACCGGATCGGCGATCATGCCGCTCTCGTATTTCTTCACCGCAGCTACTTCGGCGGCCTGGCGTTCGACCGAGAGGTTGCGATGGATGAAGCCGAGGCCTCCCATCTGCGCGATCGCAATCGCGGTGCGTGACTCGGTCACCGTGTCCATCGGACTCGAGACCAGCGGGATGCGCAGACGGATGTTGGGAGTCAGCATCGTCGCGACGTCGCAGCTCGAGGGCAGCAGGTCGGAAGCCTGCGGCAGCAGCAACACGTCGTCGAAAGTGAGTCCCTCGCGAAGCTCCGAATGGGGCATTAGGAGTCTCCTTATGCAAAAAAGCCCGCGGGTATCCGCGGGCCTTCAACCATGTTTTTGGATGCTGCTATTTGGTGCA
>Ga0209415_10017049_pt1 | contig 11598 bp, 8 predicted proteins | sample PeaSoiSIISIP2007_FD_187696 | JGI IMG/M metagenome (GOLD analysis project Ga0209415, IMG submission 187696) | Peat soil microbial communities from Weissenstadt, Germany - SII-SIP-2007 (SPAdes) (version 2) | ecosystem: Environmental > Terrestrial > Soil > Wetlands > Peat | place: Germany... | reverse complement strand
AAGGGCCACAACCCCGCGCGCATCGAGCATGACCCGCGGCTCAAGGGCCGCAGACCTCGCGGGCATCGAGCATGACCCGCGGCTCCAGCGCCAGAGACCTCGCGGGCATCGAGCATGACCCGCGGCTCAAGGGCCACAACCCCGCGCGCATCGAGCATGACCCGCGGCTCAAGGGCCGCAGACCTCGCGGGCATCGACCAGGACCCGCGGCTCCAGCGCCAGAGACCCCGAGGGCATCGACCACGACCCGCGGCTCCAGCGCCATGACCCGCGGCTCCAGCGCCACAACCCCGCGCGCGTCGACCATGACCCGCGGCTCCAGCGCCATGACCCCGCGCGCATCGAGCACGACCCGCGGCTCCAGCGCCACGACCCGCAGCTCCAGCGCCACGACCCGCAGCTCCAGCGCCGTGACCCGCGGCGTCATGCTCCTCCGCCGCGGCGGATCGCCCTGTACCCGCACGTGAAGGCCGCATAGACGGAGCACCATGGCGCTTGCCCCCGGGTCCACGACGGCGGCCCCCGACCCTCCGCCCGTGAGCCCGGGCGCCGTGACCCAGCGCCACCCCGCCCTCCTCGTCCTCTTCGCCTCTCTCGCGTTCGCCACGAGCGCCCCGCTCGCTCGCCTCGCCGGAGCGCTCCCCCCCGTCGCGGTCGCGTGCGGTCGCACCGCGATCGCGGGCGTGCTCCTCGCGCTCTCCGCCCCTCGCTCGACCCTCGCGGCTTACCGCGCGCAGACCCGCCGCACCGCGCTCGGCCTCTTGGGCGCCGGCACCCTCCTCGCCGCCCACTTCGCGCTCTTCCTCGGCGGCCTCGCGCGCACCTCGTTCGCCGCCACCGTCGCGCTCATCTCTCTCGAGCCGCTCGCGGTCGTGCTGGTGGCGTGGGCCGCGTTTGGCCTCGCGCCTCGCCGCGCAGAGCAGGCGGGAATCGTCCTCGCGACCGTGGGCGCGTACGTCGTCTCGCGCGGCGCAGGAGTCGGCGAGCACTCGCTCGACGGCGACCTCATGGTCGTCGCGTCCGTCGTCCTCTACGGCGGCTACGTCGCCGCGGCGCGCGGGCTCCGAGACACGATGCCGCCCGTCCCCTACGCGGCCGCCGTCTACGGCTCCGCGGCTCTCGTCCTCGTCCCCTTCGCGCTCCCCTCGCTCGCCGGCATCGTCGCGCCGAGCGCCGGCACCTGGATCGCCCTCATCCTCCTCGCGATCGTCCCGACCCTCATCGGACACACGCTCGTCCAGGCCGCCGCGCGCACGGTCTCCCCGGCGACGGTCGCGCTGACGTCGCCGGGAGAGACGCTCGGCTCGCTCGCGATCGGTGCCGTCCTCCTCTGGAAGTGGCCGACGTGGATCGAGGCGGAGGGTACCGCGCTCATCCTCGCAGGGGCAGTGATCGCCATCCGCGGGAGCGCGCGGTCATGAAGGACTGAGCGTTTCCCCGTGTCCAGACCCGTACGCGTGCCCGTGCCCGTGCCCGTGCGCGAAACAGTGGGTGGTGGCCGGATTTGAAAGCGCGGCAAGAGGTGCGCCTGGCACGCGCTGTGACATCATTCGTCGCATGAAACGCGTAGCCATCCTTCTCTCGTGTGCACTGACCGTTTTCGCGTGCACCGGGTGCGGTGCTGCCTGCAAGTCTGAACAAGACGTCGGTTCGAATTGCTCGGGCTCCGGCGGTCCGACGGCGCCGCCGCCCGACGCGGGCGACGCGGGCGATGCCATGAACGACTGAGAATGGACTCGTCTCGAAGGATCGCCATACGCCGACGATAGCCCCTCGCATTCATCGCGTTGCGTCACGAGCGCCTCCAAGGCCGGCCACCACCGGCGCTCCCGGGCACGGGCACGCTCACGGGCACGGGCACGGGCGCGGGCACGGAAGTATGGGGACAGGGACTACGGGTAGTGGCAGATGTTCCCCCCCTCCGCGCTCGGCCCGGCGGGCTCGGCGATGGGGGTGGTGCTCGCGTCGATGGAGAGGAGGTAGGCGACGAGCTGCTTCGTGGTCGTCGAAGTCGGCACGAAGATGGCGGCGAGCGCCTGGTAGTGGCCTGCAAAGATCACGTTGTCGAACGATTCCTCGAGGGACCGCGCGTTGCCGGCGTGGAAGTAGGGGGCGCCGACCTGGAGCCCGAGGAGCGAAGGGATGTTGTACCCCGTCGTGAAGTCGTTCGCGTTGGTACCGCCCGCCCCCTGCGCGCCGGTCAGCATGTCCTGTCGAACCTCCCACACGTTGACCGCCGCGGGCGAGACGCCGGTGGGCACGGCGCCGTTCGCCTTGATGGTCCCGACCGGGCGCAGGACGCACTGGAGCTGCTCGAAGCCGGTAGGCGCGCCGGAGCGCATGTCCGTCTTGCCGCTCGCGACGGCGGACGGGAAGAGGCTCGGCGGGAACCCGTTGAGGTTCGCGTTCCACGAGACGTTCGAGAGCGAGGTCGCCGCGGCCGAGCCGAAGGCGTCGTTCGGCACGTTGCCAGGCGTGTAGAAGACCGACGAGATCGTCCACTTCTCGCCGCTGTGGCAGCCGCTGCACGTCGCGCTCGCGAAGAGCGCGGCCCCGGCCGTGATGTCCGCCGCGGCGAAGAGGCTCGCGGTCGCCGCGCGCGGCGAGCGGACCTGCGCGACGTAGCTCGTGATGTCGGCCCAGTTCGTCAGCGCACCGGCAGCGGCAGTGGCCGTGCTCGACCCTTCGAGCGCCGTCTGTGGTGGGGTCGAGGAGACGAGGTTGACGCGATCGGTGTTCACGGGAGGGGCGCTGACCGTGGAGACGATCGCCCCGACGCCGCCCGAGATGCCGCGGACGTTCGTCTCGAAGTCGGCGATCTCGTCGTTGATGGCCGTCCAGTTGAGGATGCGCTGGTCGACCGTCCCCGCAGGGGGGCTCTTGCCGAAGGTGCCGTCGAGGCTCGTCGTCTGACGGGGCCCACGCGCGAAGTACCAGGTCACGTTGTCGGACAAGCCGTCGACGTGGCACCCGCCGCACGACCCCCACGCGGCGCCATTCAGCGACCACCGCCCGAGGCCCGTGTTGAAGAATCGCTTTCCGTTGAGGACCGACGCCGCCGCCGAGCCGGCCGCGGGCGCCGCCGAGGACGCGACCTCGCCCGTCGCGCTGGCCGAGACGGCCTGCACGCTCAGGTTCACGGCGGTGACGGTGCGCGTGCCGTCGTTGGCCACGAACGCGACGGGCTTCGTCGTGTCCCGGCTGATGGCCATGCCGATCGGGAGCCGCACCGTCGCGGGGTTGCCGACGTGGAGGTCGACGAAGTCGAGCGAGGCCGTGGAGCCGACCTTGGTGATGGCGCCGTTCGCGATCGCGAGCCGGAAGAGCGCGTCGGCGCCTTCGGAGGCGACGTACGCGAAGCCGGGCTTGAAGTCGACGTCGGTGGGCAGGAGCGGCATGCGGGTCGACGCGACGCCGCTCTGGATGTCCGAGGCGGTGGTGAAGGCGGTGTCGAGCGTGGTCGTCTGGACGGTCGGCGCGCCGCCCGTGAGATTGACGATGGAGAGGCCGGGGTGGGTCGTCGTCTTGGCGTTGGACGTGAGCGGCGAGCACTCGCCGGTGGCGGCGTTGCACGCCCCGGCCGCGGAGCCGACGCCGCACTGCGCGTCCATCGTGCAGCTGTTCGTGCACACCCCCTTGGTGAGATCGCACGTCGACGCGCCCCCGTTGAACGCCGCGCAGTTGGCGTTGACCTGGCACGCGCCGAACTGGAAGACCCCGACCGGGCCCGCGGGCGAGGCGCAGGTGCTCGTGACGTACGCGTAGTACGCGGGGGCGGCGCCCGTCCCTTCGTTCTCGATCGTCACGGAGGCGACCTGATTGGGGAAGCAGCCCGTCACGTTCCCCTTGGCGTCGTTGAAGCCCGCGTTCACGACGGGGGGGAGATCGATGACCGCGGGCGTCCCGGACGCGACGGGGATCTGGTAGAGGAGCCCCTTCCAGTTCGTGTCCGAGTTGCTCGGGTTGCCCGCGATCTCCGGCGCGGTGCGGACGGCGAACCACTCGGTGACGTAGACGGTCTCGTCGGTGTCGCCGGTGTCGCCGTTGTTGGTGATGGCGATGCCGCGCGGGTGGGCGAGGCCGGCGCGGGGCGAGGCCATGACGTCCGGCCCGAGCGTGCCCGTGGCGGCGATCGTCGCGTTGAGGTCGATCGTCGACGTGACGGTCATCGTGACGGGGTCGATGACCGAGAGGTTTCCGTCGACCCAGTTGGAGACGTAGAGCCTGGTGTTGTTCGGAGTGAGCGCGAGGCTCGTGGGCTCGGAGCCGACGGAGACGCTCGCGCCGACGGCGGGCGCGCCGAGGAGGTTCGTGATCTGGACGACCTTCTGATCCTTGCGCAGGACGACGTAGGCGTTCTGGTCGCACCCGTCGACGACGACCTGCCAGGGCTCGTTGCCGACGGGGAGCTCGGCGACCTCCGTGAGGGCCGGGTCGTTCGGCGCCGTGTAGTCGATCGACATGACGGTGACGCTGCCGGCGTCGCGGTTGACGACGATGAGCCGGCTGCTGTCGGAGGTGAGCGCGATCGCCGAGCCGCGGAGCTGGCCGACGGCCGTCGTGGTGCAGGCGACGGGGCCCGCGTCGTGGGCGTCCGAGGCGGTGTGGACGTCGGCGGCGGAGTCGACGGCGCCCGAGTCGGGGCTCGTCCCCGTGTCGTGGGTCGTCCCCGTGTCGTGGGAGGTTCCCGTGTCGTGCCCCGAGTGGCCGGAGTCGTGGCCACCCGAGTGCCCCGCGTCGTGCTTCGTCGTCGAGCCGCCCGTGTCCGTCGCCGCGTCCGTCGCCAGAGGCGTGGCCGCGCTGCTCCCGCACGCCGCGAGAGCCACAAGGCACAGCCCACCCACCCACCTCGGAAGATTCGAAGAGCTCATGTCACCCACCTCAACCGTCACGAACGACGGCCCCAAGCACACCAGGAAACGGTAGACCCGCGCACGCGTCAAGGGGGTCGCTCGCGCCGTCGAAACACGTCAGCATGGAACGCATGACCTCGTGGCGGTCGCGCTCCCTCCTCCACGTCGTCCCCCTCGTCACGCTCGCGTGCGGCGCGTCCCCCTCGCCCGCTCCGCCTGCCTCTGACGCCGGCCGAGACGCGCGACGCGACGCGACCCGAGCTCCCGACGCGGGGCACCACGACGCCGGCCGCGACGCCCGAGCCCGGACCGACGCCCCGCCCGCCGACTCGGGCGTGCGCACGCTCTCGCTCGGCGCGGGGCAAGAAGCCTCCCTCACGGGCGAAGGTCAGCTCGCGATCACCGCCTCCGGCAAGACCATCCTCTCGACCGCCCCGGGCCAGCCCCTCTTCTCGAGCGCGGTCGACGCCGCGAGCCCGAACGGCTGGCACGATCCGAAGAACCTCACGACCGACACGTTCACCGCGCTCCCCGCCTCCGCGATCACGATGGACAGCCCGTCCCCGGGCGTCCTCCACCTCGTCGCGACCGATAGCCGCGCGGACGTCGTCCTCGTGTCGCTCGCCCTCGCGTCCGACGCCGGCTTCTACACCGGGCTCGGGGAGCGCTACGACCACGTCGACCCGCGCGGGGAGATCGTCGGCATGCAGCTCGAGCTCGACGCGGCGTACGAGTCGGGGACGACCGACCGGCACGTCCCGGTGCCGTGGCTCGTCTCTTCCAACGGATACGGCGTCTTCGTGAGGGACCGGCAGGCGGGGGCCTGGGACGTCGCGTCCACCGACCCGAGCGTGGTGCGGTCGACGTTCGAGGGGAGCGCGCTCGACGTGACCATCGTGACGGACCCCGATCCGCTCGCGGTGGTGGCGAAGCTGACGCAACTGACGGGGCTCCAGCGAAGGACGCCCGGCTGGGTGCTCGGGCCCATGATGTGGCGTCACGTCGATGACCAGGCGGAGCTCGAGACGGACCTCGCGCACATCCGCGCGCTCCACATCCCCACGACGACCTACTGGATCGACGACGGCTGGCAGGTTGCGCTGAACACCCTCGACTTCGATTCGACGAAGTACACGGACGCTTCCGCGCTCGCCGCGAGCATGACGTCGCTCGGCTTCAAGCTCCTCGGCTGGAACAGCCCCTATCTGCAAGCGCCGGCGACGAGCGGAGCCCAGAACGAGGCGCAAGCGCTCTATCCGATGGCCGAAGACGCGGGGACCTTCGTCGAGCTCGGGGGGGCGCCGTTTCCGGCGCCGGGGCCCGGGGCGGCGACGCACTACGGGCTGGTCGACTTCACGCGCCCCGCCGCGACGACGTTCTGGGTCGGGCGCGCGTCGAGCCCCGTCGCGATCGGAATGGACGGGTTCAAGCTCGACTACGGCGAAGACATGGTCCCGACGATCCTCGGGGTGCGGCTCGGGCTGACGCTCGCCGACGGAGAGACCGAGCGGACCGCGCGCGACTATCCGCTCGTCTACCACGGGGCGTATCGGCAGGCGCTCGCGGGGGCCCCGGACGGCGGAGGGGCCGACGGAGGCGCGAAGGACGACGGGCTGCTCATCGTACGGGCCTCGACGTACGGCGGCGCGAGCGTGGCCGACGTCGTGTGGCCCGGGGACCTCGACAACGGCTTCGAGCACTACGGCGACGCGAACGCCGCGGGCGTGCGCCTCGTGGGCGGGCTTCCTGCGTCGCTCGTCGCGGCCCAGACGCTCTCCGCGTCGGGCTTCGCGCTGTACGGGGCCGACACCGGAGGCTACCGAGGCGGCGCCCCGACGGAGGAGGCGCTCCTGCGATGGGCGGAGCACACGGCGCTCTCGATGGTGATGCAGCTCGGCCCCGGCGAGAACAAGTATCCGTGGAACTACGACGCGAACGCGATCACGACCTACACGGCGCTCGCGAACCTGCACCAGAGCCTCGTCCCCTACCTCGCGACGCTGCTGGCCGCGGCAGAGGCGGACGGCACCCCGACGATCCGGCCCCTTCCGCTCGCGTATCCGGCCGACACCGACGCCCCGGCGTTCGCGGACACGGAGTACCTCCTCGGCCCCGCGCTGCTCGTCGCGCCGGTCGTGACGGAGGGGGCCACCTCGAGGCAGGTGCACCTCCCGCCGGGCGCGTGGTTCTCGTACTGGGGCGGGGCAGCCGTGCAAGGACCCGCGACGCTGACGGCCGAAGCCCCCATCGGCCAGCCGCCCCTCTACGTGCTCGCCGGGACGGTGCTCCCCCTCTTGCCCTCCGGGATCGACACCCTCGTCGCGTCGAGCGACCCGAGCACCGTGAGCTTGTCCCAGCGGGCGGGAGAAGACGCGGCTGCGGCGTGGGTGAGCGGCCAGGGAGCGGCGACGTGCCTCGATGGGAGCGTGGTCACCGTGGCGGACGGCGCATCCGGCGTGACGGTCGGGTGGGCTCCGGCCGGGACCGGGAACGCGATCACGCTGACGCTCGACCTGTCGCAGCGGACGGGGACGAAGACGCCGCTCACGACGGTCACGGCGGTCACCGGCGCGAGCCTCACGACCGAGAGCTCGGCGTCCGCCGTCACGACGGCGACCGGGAGCGCCGTCTACCTGTCGGGCGACGCGGCCACGCTGCGGATGGTCGGGCCTACGTCGGTGCTGTTCGCGCCCGGCCCCTGAAGGCTCTCGCCCCGTCGATCCCCGCTCTCACCGCCTCGGGCAACCCTCGCGGCGTCGCGCGGAGCGTGATGTAGACGTGCTCGCCGTCGGTCTCGATCGACCGCACGCCGACGACCGGCGAGAGGACGGAGAGCGCGCGGCGGAAGCGCGGGTTGTTCGACAGCGCGGGGACCTTGAGGAGATCGAGGACGACCCGGTCGCCGCCGGCCTCGACGATGAACGGAGGGCGCTTCGGCAGGACCTTCACGACGTTGCCGGGCTTCGAGAGGTCGAGCACGCCGGACTTGATGAGCATGGCGACGGCGGAGTCCGACTCGCCGAGGAGCGCCAGCGCGACGTCGTTCAGGCGGACCGACACGCGGACCGTGTCGGGCGCGATGAAGACCTCGTCGACGCGGATGGCCGCCGAGAAGCGGATGGGCGTCCCCATGGCGTCGACGCTGGCCGCGAACCTTAGCGCCGGCGGCGAGGCGCGGAGCTCGATGTCGGTCGGCGCCCCTTTCTTCTTCTTCCCCTGCGACGCCGCCCAGAGGAGCGCCCTCACGGGGATCCCGAAGCGCAGCCTCGCCGCGTCGGTGGCGACCTTGACGACGGCGCGCGGGTTGGCCCGGACGTACCCAACGGCAGCTCGGAGCGCCTCGCGGGGATTCATTGGTCCGAACGTATCATCGCCCGCCAGCGAGCGAGGAGTCACGATCTCCCTGTTCACGCGTTCTCGCCGCGCGATAAGCTGCCCCGGCTCATGGGCGACACCTTGCGTTCGTTCGTCGTCGGCGGCGCGGGCTTCATCGGGAGCCACCTCACCGACCGGCTCGTCTCGCGCGGCCCGGTCACCCTCTACGACAACCTGTCGGTCGGCAAGCCGGCCTTCGTGGCCGAGCCCCTCGCGAGCAGGCGCGCGACGCTCGTCCAGGCGGACGCGCTCGATCTCGACGCGCTCACCAAGGCCATGCGCGGCCACGACGTCGTGTTCCACCTCGCCGCGAACCCCGAGGCGCGCTGGGGCCTCGAGCGCACGCGGCTCGATCTCGAGCAGGGGACGATCGCCACCTACAACGTCCTCGAGGCGGCGCGGACGAACGGCGTCAAGCGGCTCCTCTTCGCGTCGAGCGGCACCGTCTACGGCAACACGAGCGCGGTGTGCGGCGAGATGGACCTCGGGCACCTGCCGATCTCGCTGTACGGCGCGAGCAAGCTCGCCGGCGAGGGGCTCGTCGCCGCCTACTGCGAGTGCTTCGGGCTCCGCGGCCTCATCTGCCGGTTCGGCAACGTCGTCGGGGCGCGCGGAACCCACGGCGCCATCCTCGACTTCTGCAAGAAGCTCAAGGCGCACCCCGACCACCTCGACGTGCTCGGCGACGGGAGCCAGGCCAAGCCTTACCTCCACGTCTCCGACTGCGCCGACGGGATGCTCTACGTGCTCGATCACGCGCCGGCCGGCGAGAACCCCGCGATCTACAACCTCGCCCCGCCCGACGTGACGAGCGTGCGCGCCATCGCCGAGGCCGTGGTCAAGGCGTCGCCGTACCCGACGGCGCGCATCGAGTTCGGCGAGTCGAAGCAGGGGTGGCCGGGAGACGTGCCGAAGTCGCGGGTGAAGCCGGACAAGCTCGCCGCGCTCGGATTCAAGGTCACGCACACGTCGGACGACGCGGTCCGGATGTCGGTGGAGCAGGTCGCGCGCGAAGTGTTCTGACCCGAGGCAACCTTAGGAGCCGGTCCCGACATTCGGGCACGGGCACGGGCACGTGGATAGAGGGACAGGCGCTGGCGATTGGAGTCTCGGCTCAGAAAGTGGCGCACTCCTGAACGACGCCCCCCTCGGCACTCGCTTGGTGATACTGGCCCTGACCGTCGACGACGACACACATCGGAGCAGGTCCGGCGTCAGTGCATGCCGAGATGCAGCTCTGTGGCGTGACGCATGGCGGGCATGGCGCCGCGCTCGATTGGGAGGTCGAGCAGCCGGTCAGCGCGGCCATCAAGGACACGACGCGCAGCGCCGACCCAGAGCTCATGTTCACGACTTGAACATAGGACATGCCGGCGATTCGCGACACCTGGACTGCCTCCTGCGTCGGGCGACATACTCTTCGTGATGGGCTCTTGTGGGACAAACGTCTGCGGTCACCGAACGGGACGACAGCGGTCGGTACCTGATGCGCGCCCACGAGATGATGACGGCGAGCCATGAGGCCCGATCCGTACGCCGCGCCCGAGGCCGCACCTCCGCCCGCGCATCCTGGGAAGCTCGCCGTGATCGAGTGGATCGGGTCGGCGGCAGCCGTGCTGATGATCATGCTGACCATGACGTTCGCGATGCCAGTCTGGCGAACGATGTTCCGTGAGTTCGGGTCGCTCGACGATCTGCCTCTCCTCACGCGCATCGTGCTCGTCCCGTGGTCGATTCCCGTGATCACCCTGCCTGCCGTCGCCGCGATCGCGATGGCCCTCCGGGCTCTCCGGCGACCGGCCCAAAGGCGGCGGTGGATCCTCGCGGCGGTCATCCTGGCGTGCCTCGGCCTCGCCGTGTGCGTCGTGGCCACGCGTCTCCCGAGCTTCATGGTCGCCGAGAAGATCCAGGCGGAGTGACGCGGTTCCCGTCACGACCTCCCTCAAGTACACCCGGTGCGCGGAGCACAGGACACGCTCAACACGCGCGGCGGCGACAACGGGCTCCGCTGCGCCCGCGTGCCGTGAGATCAGTCCGCGGGTGCGTCCTGCCCTGCGTCGGGCCCGGCATCCACGCACGTCGACGACGGATTGTTCACCGTGAACGAGGGCTGCGTCGGAGTGACGTAAGGCGCGCAGTGATTACAACCAGCAGGTGCCCACTGGGTCTGCGACACGAACGTCACGTCGGCGGAGTAGGTGAAGCCCGTAGCGAAGGCGATGGTCACGTGACACACGCCAGGACTCGCGCTCCCGATCGGGATCGACGTCGACCTGGGGTCTGGCACGAAGGTCGACGGGGCCGCGTCTCCGAACAAGCACGGACCCGATACGGTCACGTTCGTCACGTCGGTCGGCGCGCAGGCCAGGGTGAATGCTACCGGTGTGTTCGCGAGGCAGAAGCCGGGGCATGCGGGCGCACCCGATTGGCAACCGATGCCCAGCACAAGCGCCAGCACCCATGTGCACCGGACGACCACCATGGCTCTCGTGGCAGTGTACCTCCCGCCGCACTCCCCGAGACGCTTCCGGTGCGGGTCCGCGTCTAACCCGCAACGGCGCCCGAAGGCCGCGCGTTCCCTGCCTCGCGGGGCGCGCTCCTTCGGCGGAGGCGAAGCGCCCACGCGACGATGACGATGGAGGAAAGCGACGTCGTCGCGAGCCCCAGAGTGAGCCACCGCGGGCGGTAGCGTAGGTGCACGGTCGATCGCCCCGCGGGGACGTCGACGACGAGCTCCTTCTGGTCGTCGGCGGCCTCGCCGACATCGGAAGACCATCCCCGGTCGTACGTCGAGTTCACGAGGATACGGGTCGGCTGCTTCGCGTCGACGTCCAGCGTGAACGTGTTCGTCGTGCGGCTGACGTTGGAGACCGTCGCCGCGCGCGGGTCCTTCGCCTTCGCCTGCGGGACGTCGCCTACCCAGAGGGGCGCGCCGGCGCCGAAACCCCACTCGTCCCAGCACGCGAGGCGACCACGGTTCTGCCGCGGCTCGTCGATGAACCCGGCGAGCCCTGGACCGTCGAAGTAGAGGCGCGCGGACGGAACGAGCGCGACGTCTTCGGGGGGTCCGTTGAACCGTTGCGGATACCAGTCGAGACCCACGCCGATCATGTCGCCCACGCCGACCATGGCGAGCCCGAACAGCGCGATGTCCACCGCACGACCGCGGCTCGGTCCGAGCCAGCGGCGTCCGTAGCGCGACAGCTCGTCCATCGCGACGCCCGCGAACGCCGCGAGGCCGAGGGCGACCACGAAGCGGAAGCGCGACGGCACGCGGAGCGACTTGTAGAGGGGCACGTGCTCGTGCAGGAGGTGCCACGGCGCCCACGGTCCCTTGTGCCCGATCATGAGCGCGAACGCCGTGACGAGG
>Ga0209415_10017048_pt1 | contig 11599 bp, 9 predicted proteins | sample PeaSoiSIISIP2007_FD_187696 | JGI IMG/M metagenome (GOLD analysis project Ga0209415, IMG submission 187696) | Peat soil microbial communities from Weissenstadt, Germany - SII-SIP-2007 (SPAdes) (version 2) | ecosystem: Environmental > Terrestrial > Soil > Wetlands > Peat | place: Germany... | reverse complement strand
GCCGCGTGGTGTGGGCGAGCAGTTTCGCCTGCTCCTGGCGCCACGCGCCGCTGAGCAGGCCTTCGGGATCCTGGATCACCAGGCCGTTTTCCAGGTCGAGGGTCCATGCCCGGGGATTCAGGTTGTTGCCCGTGAGGACCGCGAGGCCATCGTCGATGAACATTCCCTTGGCGTGGAAACTGTTGTCGGCGTGGCGCCAGAGATGGATGTTCAGCCGTCCGTCCGCAATGGCGGCCCGGTGGGTTCTGGCGAAGCGGCGCAGGTTCGCTTCGTAAAGGTACGGCAGCAGACCGATGACTTTGAATGGTTCGTGAGGTGGCATAAAGAAATCACTGGCCACCTTGTCGCCCACCACCAAGGTGACGATCCGGCCCTTGGCCAGCTGCCGGGTCAGCACCCTGCGCACGGGCCTCGGCAGATTGAAATACGGCGTGTATATCAGCAGTCGCTGCTGGGCCGAGCCCAGGAGCGCCAGGAGGGTCGCGTTGAGTTCGTTGTTGGCGCCGAACCCGATCAAAGGCGTCACCGCGATGGCGCCGGTCGGCCGCGGGGCCCCGGCAAAGGTGTAGCGGGCCAGGCGCAGGTTGCGCCGGAAGGACCGTATCACCGCTCCCTGAGGGCTGCGCCCCGCGTCCCTGGGCTGGTCCAGGCGGCGCAAAGCCGGACTCGCCAGCAAGACGCGGCCCACCAGCTCCGCCATGGTGTCGGCCAGGCGCCTGCTCTCCAGCAGGTGATAGCGGTCCAGGCGATAGCGCTCCTGCCGGGCCAGGTAGAGGTCATTGAGGCTGGCGCCACTGTACAGGACGCAGCCATCGATGATGAATCCCTTCAAGTGCAGCACCCCGAACAGCTCCCGAGTCTGCACCGGAACCCCCAGGACCTGCACCCCGGGCCCGAACCGGGCCGCGTAGTGCTGGTACATGGCGGCATTGCCTGGGCTCTTCGCCTTGCCGATCAGGCCGCGTTGGGCTCGATGCTGGTCCACCAGCACCTGGATGACCAGATCCGGCCGCTTCCGGTGGGCGGCATACAGCGCATCCATGATTTCGCGGCCGCTGGGGTCGTCCTGCAGGTAGAGGGCCACCAGAATGATCCGCTCCCGGGCGGAGGCGATCCGATCCAGCAGAAGGGAACGGAAGGCCGCCGGGCCTGACAGGATCCGCAGCGCCTGGGCCGGCATCGGGATGGTCGGCAGGTCGGCCAGGGCAGGGAGTGCCGCCCGCCGGCCGCGAAGGCGGAGCCATGCGCGGGCCATGCGGCCGGTTGGGGGGAATCTCGCCGTGGTCATGGCTTCCATGCTAGCGGCAGATGCTTCCGGATGCGCCCCGGCCTTCCCCGGCGCGGCTCAGCTGAGCGTGGCGAAGGCCTGCCGGGAAAAGGGCTGCAGCTCGCCGGTGCGGCCTTCGCGGATCTTGGCCGCCCAGGCGGGATCCTGCAGCAGGGCCCGGCCCACGGCCACCAGATCGAACTCGCCGGCGGCCAGGCGCCGGTCCAGTTCGGCCAGATCGGCCACCGGGGCCAGAGTGTCCGGACTGGCGTGGAAGCTGCTGATGATGTCGCCCTGGAGGCCCACGGAGCCCACGGTGATGGTGGGATGGCCGGTCAGCTGCTTGGTCCATCCGGCCAGGTTCAGGGTGGAGCCCGGGAATTCCGGCTCCCAGAACCGGCGGGTGGAGCAGTGGAAGATGTCCACCCCGGCCTCGGCGAGCGGGGTCAGGAACCGGGCCAGCTCCTCGGGCGTCCGCGCCAGGCGGGCCTCGTAGTCCTGGAGCTTCCACTGGGAGAACCGGAAGAGGATGGGGAACTCGGGCCCCACCCGCAGGCGGACGGCGCGGACCACCTCGGCGCCGAACCGGGTGCGCTGGAGCAGATCGCCGCCGTAGGCGTCGGTGCGGTGATTGGTGCCGGCCCAGAAGAACTGGTCGATCAGGTAGCCGTGGGCGCCGTGCAGTTCCAGCGCGTCGAAGCCGACGGCCTTGGCCTGGGCCGCGGCTTCGGCGAAGGCTTCGACGGTGGCCGCGATATCGGCCTCGGTCATGGCGGTGCCGGTCCGTTCGCCGCTGGCCGAAAGGCCCGAGGGGCCTTCCGAGGCGGCTTCGGGATGCGGGCCGGTGCCGGGCTGGCGCGCCATGCCCTGGTGCCAGAGCTGCGGGGCGATCCTGCCCCCGGCCTGGTGCACCTGCTCCACCACCCGGGCCCAGCCCTCCAGGCTGGCGGGGGCATGGAAGTTGGGGATCGCCGGGTCACCGGACGCGGCGGGCCGGCCGATGGTGGTGCCTTCGGTGAGGATCAGGCCCACGCCCGCTTCCGCCCGCCGGCGGTAGTAGGCCGCCACCTGCGGTCCCGGGACGCCGCCGGGGCTCTGGGAGCGGGTCATGGGCGCCATCACCACCCGGTTGGCCAGGTGCAGGCCGTGGTACTGCCAGGGACGGAAGAGGGGATCCTGGTGCATGGGCGTGGCTCCGGAAGGCCTGGACTCAGGCCCGGCCGCGGGTGAAGGCCAGGGCGGTCTCCGCGACCCGCGCGCCGAGATGTTCGGCGGTCCGCAGGTCGCTGTCCAGCATGGCCTCGGCGCCCTGGTCGGCGTTGGCCTGGGCCATGGCGCCGGAGAAGCTGCCCAGGCGGTTCAGGTCGTTCACCGAGCCCTTGGAGCTGTTGTTGCCGGGCATGAGGTCCAGGCCCACCCAGATCATGCTGTGCTGGTTGGCGAACACCATGAGCTGGATCAGGGTGTTCAGCTTGTCGCCGGACTGGGAGCCGGAGGTGGTGAAGCCGGCGGCGATCTTGTCCTTCCAGGCCTGGGCCATCCAGGGCTTGGAACTGGCGTCCATGAACGCCTTGAACGGCGCCGAGGCGCTGCCCATGTAGGTGGGGCTGCCGAAGATGATGGCCGAGGCGGAGGCCAGTTCGGCCCAATCGCTTTCGGTGAGGGTGTCCACGGCGAACAGCTTGGCCTCGGCGCCGGCCACCGAGCCGGCGCCCGCGGCGACGGACTGGGCCTGGCGCAGGGTGTGGCCGTAGCCGCTGTGGTAGGCGATGGCGATGAGGGTCATGGCGGGCTCCTGGAAAAAAGGGGATCATACTTTACCGAACGGTAGGTAAATTACCGTATGGTACAATTATCGTCAAGGCGTTTTTTCTTCCCATGGAGGCTGTTTGACTCCCCGAGGCCGTCCCCGCGGATTCGACCCCGACCAGGCGCTGGACGCGGCCATGGCCGTGTTCTGGAGCCACGGCTACGACGCCACCTCCATGGCCGAGCTCGCCGCGGCCACCGGGCTGAACAAGCCGAGCCTGTACGCCGCCTTCGGCGACAAGGCCCAGCTGTTCCGCCAGGCCCTGGCGCGCTACGCCCAGACCCAGGCGGAGCCGCATCTGCGGGCCCTGGCGCGGGAGCCTGACGTGCGCGCGGCCATCCAGGGCTTCCTGGCGTCCATGGCCGATGTGCTGGCCGATCCCGCCAGGCCCGGCGGCTGCTTCATCGTCAACGCCAGCGCGGCCTGCGGTACCGGCGATCTGCCCGATTCGGTGGAAGCGGCGGTGCGCCAGGCCCAGGCCATCAGCTGCGAAGCCGTCCGCCAGCGGCTGGCCCTGGCCGAGCGCCAGGGCCAGTTGCCGGCCGGCACGGCGCTGGACGCCCTGGCGGATTTCCTGCTCACGGTGGTGGCCGGCATGGCCGTGCGGGCCAAGGCGGGCACGCCCCGCGCCGCCCTGGATCCGGTGATCGCCCTGGCGCTGGCGGCCATTCCCCGCTGAAGCGGCCGTTCAGTGGCCTGGCCCGTCGCCGGCCGGCTTGGCCTTGTCCCGCAGGAGGCTGAAGAGCTGGCCCAGAAGGGCCGGAATGTGGCCGGGGCCGAGCCGGCCGGCCTCCTCCGCCACTTCCAGGGCCATGCCGGGCTTGGAACAGGCCCGCAGGGCCTGGTGGATCACGGCGGAAGCATCGGCCTCCGGCCCGACCGGGCCCGCGGCCCGCCGGAAGACGGACTCGTAGCCTTCCCGCCACAGGAAATGCTCCAGGTCCAGGTCGGGCAGGGGGGTGATGTGCCGGGCCTCGCGCCGGTGGCGCAGCGCCTTGCGGGCCGTGGCCACATAGTGGCGGCCGGCCTCGTCGCCGTCCGCCACCAGCTGCCAGGGAATGCCGAAGCGGTCGGCGAAGGCCAGGAGCGGGGCGAGTCCCGCCTGGGCGAAGGGCACGCAGTGGATGCCCTCCAGGGGGAAGTGCAGGCCCCAGACCCGCGCCAGTTCGGGCAGCAGCCAGGCTTCGGTCTCGCCTTCCACCAGCAGCCAGACCCGGGCGAACAGGCTATCGGCGTTGTGGGTGCGCACATGGAAGGCCACCCGGCGCACGTCCGTAGGGCCGAGGGCGGGTTCGTCGGGATCCGGGAAGACGCCGGTGTCGTTGTCCCGGCGCACCAGGCGGCGCAGCGCCCGCAGGGGGAAGCCGGCCATGAGCGCTCCGCTCGCGCTGGTGATCAGCTTCTGCACGGAGAGCTGGGACACCAGGCTCATGGCGGTGGCGAGCTGGATGGGGTGCAGATGGGTCTCCGGGTCCTCCAGCACCAGGATCGGCTGGGCCTCCTTGCCCAGGGCGGCGCCGGCCTGGGCCTGCAGCAGGGCGCCCATCAGGGCCAGCAGGACCACCTGGCGCATGCCCGCCCCGGCGTGCTGGGCCAGTTCCGCCAGATCGTGGCCGTCCTGGAAGTCCTGGAAGCCCATGGGCGCTTCGGCAATGTCCGCGGCCCGGCGCGGGCCGGTCGCGCCGGCCGGACGCAGGGCCAGGAACAGCTCCGGCCGCGCCAGCGCCACCCGTTTCAGGGCTTCCAGGCCCCGGGCCAGTTCCCCCGGATGGACCTGGTGGGGGACCGACAACAGCCGTTCGAACACCCGGCCCACGGCCTTTTCCGGGTCTTCGTGCATGGCCTGGCTGGTGGCCAGGGCCGGAGCGAGGATGCCCTCCGCCAGCCGGAGCTCCCGGAACACGAACAGGGGGTGGTCGCGCCGGAGCCGGTCCGCCAGCAGCCCGGTCTGTTCCTCCGGCAGGGGCAGCGCCCGGCCCTGGGCATCCAGGAAGCGGCGCCGGAACCGGACCCGGCCCCGGTCCAGGCGCCGCCCGCTCCACTGCAGGACGATCCGGCCCTCCCCGGCCGGGTCCCGCCAGGCCGCGGGCGCCAGTTCCGCGGGCGGCTCGCCCCGGAAGCCCAGGGTGAGGTTCAGGTGCCGGGCGATGGTGGTCCGGTCGTTGGCCAGGCGATGGAAGTCCGCCTCGGCCAGGGGCCGGTCCCCCAGGGTGCTTTGCAGGGCCTCCACCAGGCTGGTCTTGCCCCAGGCGTTTTCGCCGAACAGCACGGTGGCGTCGGCCTCCACCCGCAGGCGCAGCCGGGCGATGCCGCGGAAGTTCACGATCTCCAGGTCCTTGAGTTGCATGCCTGGAGCATGGCTCGGCCCCGGGCGGGAAGCAAGGGCGATCGCGAGGAGCCTCAGGGCTCCAGGGGCGCCGGCCGCCTCCAGGTGGCCTCCTCCGGCGCCGGCCCGGGAGCCCGCAGCCGGTTGGGGGCGAACCCGGTGGTCCGCTTGAAAGCGTGGCTGAAGGCGCTTTCCGAGGTGTAGCCCAGGGAGTAGGCGATGGTCGCCACGGGCGTATCCCCGTCCTGCAGGGCGCGCCTGGCGAGCCGCATGCGCCACCCGGTCAGGTAGGTGAGCGGCGGGACGCCCGCGGCGGCCCGGAACCGGGTCGCGAACGTGGTCCGGGACATGCCGGCCGCCTTGGCCAACTCGCCCAGCTGCCAGGACCGGCCGGGTTCGCCATGCATCAGGCGCAGGGCGGGCGCGAGGGCCTTGTCGGTGATCGCCCGCAGCCAACCGGGCGGGAACTGGCTGGTGTCGGCGAGATGGGCGCGCAGGACGTGGATGAACAGGAGATGGGCCAGCTGTCCGGAGGCGACCCCGGCCCCCGGCAGTTCCGCCGAGCGTTCCTGGACCAGCTGCGCCAGCACCCAGTGCGACACGGCCGCGTGCGGAGAACCGGCGCGGGCGACCATCAGCGGCGGCAGGACCGCGGTCAGCAGATCGCCGCTGCCGGGGTCCAGCTCCAGGTGTCCGCCCAGCAGGTGGAAGTCGTCCCCTGCGCCGAGCCTTGCGCCGCTGGCGAAGCAGTCCCGGAACACGGTCACGGCATCCAGGGGCTCCAGCTGCCGGTCCGTGGTCAGGACGAAGGCGCGCGGCGCCGACAGCAGGAATACGTCGCCCGCTTCCAGGCGCAGATCGGCCGCTTCGCCTTCCACCTGCAGCCAGCAGGCGCCCCGCACGATGCCGAAAAACTTGATCCGGTCCGGGGGCGGGAAGCGGAGCGCCCAGGCGCCGCCGGCCTCGAAGGCGCCGGTGATGACCGATTGGGCATTGGCCAGGGTCAGGATGTCCGAAAAGAGATCCACCATGGCTGAACGATCGCGCACGTCATACGGACTTTCAAGCATTCATCGTCCGTGTCCTGCGCCGTATGCTGGCTGCGAACGCGACCGCACCTCAAGGAGACCCACCCATGCCCACAGCGCAACGCCCCATCGGTTCAGGGTTCGGGGCCACCACCACCGCGGACGAGGTGATCCAGGGGATCGATCTGTCCGGCAGGACCGTCATCGTCACCGGCGGCTATTCGGGCCTCGGCCTGGAGACCACCCGGGTGCTGAGCGCCGCCGGCGCGACCGTCGTCGTGCCGGCCCGGACGCCGGACAAGGCGCGCGCCAACCTGGCCGGACTGCCCCGGGTCGTGACCGCCAGCCTCGATCTGCAGGACCCTGCCTCCATCGACGCCTTCGCCCGGGACTTCCTGGCCGGCGGCGCTCCCCTGCATCTGCTGATCCACAGCGCCGGGATCATGGCGGCCCCCCTGGCCCGCGACCGGCGCGGCTACGAAAGCCAGTTCGCCACCAACCACCTGGGCCATTTCCAGCTGGCGCTTCGGCTGCTGCCCGCGCTGGCCCGGGCCGAAGGCGCGCGGGTCGTGGCGCTGTCCTCGCGCGGGCACCGGTTCGCCGGGGTGGACTTCCAGGATCCCCACTTCGAGCGCCGGCCGTACGACAAGTGGCAGGCCTACGGCCAGTCCAAGACCGCCAACGCCCTGTTCGCGCTGGGCCTGGACCGGCGGCTGGCGGACCGGGGGGTGCGCGCCTTCTCGGTGCATCCGGGCGGCATCCTGACCGACCTGGTCCGCCATCTCACCGCGGAGGACCTGGACCGCTTCGGGCTCATGCGCCGGCCCGATGGCTCCGTCGCGCAGGACCCGGCGAAGCCGGCCTACCCGTTCAAGACCGTCGCCCAGGGGGCCGCGACGACGGTCTGGTGCGCCACCAGCCCCGCGCTGGCGGGCATGGGCGGGGTGTACTGCGAAAACTGCGACCTGGCCGAAGTCCTCCCCGGCGATTTTTCCCTGCCCACCGGCATGGCCCCCTGGGCCTGCGATCCGGAGGCCGCGGAGCGGCTGTGGGAGCTGAGCGAGTCGCTCACCGGCGCCAGGCTGGACCGCTGAGCCGCGCGCGCCTTTCCTGACCCTTCTTTGCCATGAACCAAGGAGACGCTATGCCACTCGACCACTACGTGACGCTCGGCCACTCGGGGCTTCGGGTCAGCCCGATGTGCCTGGGGACCATGACCTTCGGCGAGGAGCTCGGCTGGGGCTCCAGCGTGGAGGAATCCCAGCGGATCCTCGACCGCTACATTGAGCTGGGCGGCAATTTCATCGACACCGCCAACTTCTACACCAAGAGCCACTCCGAAAAGATCATCGGCGACCATGTGGGCCGCCACCCCGCTCGGCGCGACCGCCTGGTCCTGGCGACCAAGTTCAGCGGCAATCTGTACCCGGGCGATCCCAACGGCGGCGGTTCGGGCCGCAAGTCCATCATCGCGGCCTGCGAGCACTCCCTGCGCCGGCTGCAGACCGACTACATCGATCTGTACTGGCTGCACAACTGGGATGTGCACACCCCCATGGAGGAGACCATGGCCGCCCTGGACGCCCTGGTGCGGGACGGCAAGGTGCGCTACATCGGCGTTTCCGACACGCCGGCCTGGAAGATCGTCGAGGCCAATCTGCTGGCCCGGTTCCGCGGCTGGTCCGCCTTCATCGGCCTGCAGATCGAGTATTCGCTCCTCCAGCGGACCGTCGAACAGGAGCTGGTGCCCATGGCGCTGCAGTTCGGGCTGGGCATCACCCCCTGGTCGCCGCTCAAGAGTGGCGCCCTCAGCGGCAAGTACACCCGGGCCAACGCGGGCTCCCAGGCGCCCGGCCGCGGCCAGTTCCTCAGCCCGTTCCTCAACGAGACCACCTTCGCCCTGGTCGACGCGCTGGAAGCGGTGGCCCAGGCGCACGACAGCACGGTGGCGCGGGTGGCCCTGGCCTGGGTGGGCCAGCGTCCGGGGGTGGCCTCGACCATCATCGGGGCGCGGCGGCTGGCGCAGCTGGACGACAACCTGGGCGCCCTGGACCTGGCGCTGACGGCCGGGGAGGTGGCGCGCCTGGACGCCCTGACGGCGCCGAGCTTCGGCTTCCCCCAGAGCATGCAGCCGATCTTCCCGGCCATCCACAACGGCGGGACCACGGTGAACGGGGTCTATGCCCCGGCGTCGGGATTCGGCCTGGAAAAGGGCGACGTGCCGTATTGACCGGCCCGTACGGCGGGGTCCGGCGTCCGGGGGCCGTCGTCCCTCAGGCGCCGGACCGGCCGGGGACCCTGGCCAGCCCGTCCATGAGCATCCGCCACACGTCCTGGTACGCGGCGTCGAGGGTGGGGTCCTGCCACTCGGCGGCGTGGGCCGGGTGGTGGAAGCGGGAGGTGGCGAACAGCACCGCCCGGCCGGCGGCCACGGGGTCCCCGGCCCGGAAGGCGCCTTCGTCCATGCCGGCGCGGACCACGGCCGCGATCAGGTCCACCAGCTCGCCCAGGTGCCGGGCGACCACGGCCTGGGCCTCGGCCGCCAGGGCCCGGTAGGCGGTGAACAGTTCCGGATCCTCGGCGGCGCGCCGGCGCTTGACCGCGATCAGGGCGTCGATGAGCCGGCGCAGCCGCTCCGGGGCCGGACCCTCCGCGCCGGCGATGGCCCGCATGGGCAGGACGGTCGCCTCCAGCCAGCGCTCCAGCACCCGGTCCCGCAGTTCGGCCTTGCTGGCCACGTGCCGGTAGACCGCCGTGTGGCTCACGCCCAGGGCCCGGGCCACGTCCACCACGGTGGCCTTGGCCGGGCCGAACCGGCGCAGCTCCGCCTCGGCCGCGGCCAGGATCTGGGCGAGGGACAGGGGAGGATCCGCGGCCGGAGGGGCCTGGACCGGTCCGCCGGGGGCGGCGCGGCGCATCAGTGACCGGCCGGAGCGCCGGCGAGGCCGTCCAGCTCCGCCAGGTGTCCGGGGGTGAGTTCCAACTGTCCGGCGGCCAGGTTTTCCCGCAGATGGGCCACGGACGAGGTGCCGGGGATCAGCAGGAGGTTGGGCGAACGGTGTAGCAGCCAGGCCAGCGCCACCTGCATGGGCGTGCTTTCCAGCCGGGCGGCCAGATCCGACAGGGTGGCCGACTGCAGGGGGGTGAACCCGCCCAGCGGGAAGAACGGCACGTACGGGATGCCCTGCCGGGCCAGATCGTCGATCAGTGGGTCGTCCTGGCGCTGGACCAGGTTGTAGTGGTTCTGCACGCAGACGATGGGGGTGATCGCCTGGGCCTCGGCCAGCTGGGTGGCGGTGACGTTGCTCACCCCGATGTGCCGGATCTTGCCCTGGCGCCGCAGTTCGGCCAGGGCGCCCACCTGCTCGGCGATGGAACCTTCCTGGGGGCCGTGGACCGAGAACATCACCCGGTAGTTGACGATGTCCAGTGCGTCCAGGCCCAGATTCCGGAGGTTGTCGTGCACCCCTTCGGCCAGATCCGCCGGCGTTATGGCCGGCTGCCAGGACTGGTCGGGGAGGCGGCGGGCGCCGAGCTTGGTGACCAGCACCAGCCCCGCCGGGTACGGGTGCAGGGCCCGGCGGATGAGCTGGTTGGTGACGTGGGGGCCATAGAAATCCGAGGTGTCGATGTGGTCCACCCCGGCGTCCACGGCCGCGCGCAGCACGGCCACCGCCGCCTCCGGGTCCCGGGGCGGGCCCCATACGCCGGGGCCGGCCAGCTGCATGGCGCCGTAGCCGATCCGCTGGACGGTCAGGGTGGTGCCGGGGAAGGTGAAGGGACCGCCGAGTCGGGGAGGGGTCATGGGAAGCTCCTGTGCGAGGCTGGTCTCAGCCTCCGCCAGCATAGGCTCCGTGATTCAAATGTCAATTTTTGAATTATTGTCAAGGCCGGGCCTCCTGCCCTCCAGCCTGCCTTCTCGGTGGACGGACGGGCCGCGCGGGGGAATAGTGAATACGGGTGATTCCGGGGGGGACACCGCTGATCCAGGAGGCGAAGCCTTGTGCCAGGGAAGCCGGAGGGTGGCGCTGCGGAGGAGGGCGAGGCCGGGACTCCGGGCCCTGGCGCAGGGCCGACAGGCGGAACAGCCCATGGCGCGGGGCGGCCTCCCGGCGCCGCCCTCCGGCAGCCTGGCCCCCGATGGCGGGGAGCGCCAGCAGGCCGAAGCCGAGCGCGAACGCCTCCGCTCCCAGGCCCAGGAAGCCCACAAGCTGGAGAGCCTGGGGGTCCTGTCGGCGGGCGTGGCCCACAACATCAACAACGTCCTGGCCATCATCATGGGCACCGCCTCCCTGCGCGAACAGGCGACCACGGAGCCCTCGGACCGGCTCGCCTACCAGGAGATCGGCAGGGCCTGCGCCCGCGGCCGGGACGTGGTCAAGTCGATGCTCCACTTCGCCACCCCGACCCTGGCCAGCCACGCGCCCCTGGAACTGCACACGCTCCTTCACGAAGTGCGCGTGCTGCTGGAGAACACCACCCGCGACGCCATCGTCATCGCCGCCGCGCTCGTGGACGAGCCCCTGTGGATCCAGGGCGATGCCGGGAGCATCAACCACGCGATCCTGAACCTGGGGCTCAACGCCCTGGGGGCCATGCCCCAGGGCGGCACGCTCACCTTCCGGACCGCCGTCCTGGACGACGACCGGGTGGAGGTGGTCGTCCAGGACACCGGGCGCGGCATGAGCCCGGAGGTCATCGCCCACGCCCTGGAGCCCTTCTACACCACCCATGAGGTGGGCAAGGGCACGGGGCTGGGGCTGAGCATGACCTACGGGGTGGTCAAGGCGCACGGCGGCAGCCTGGAGATCGTCAGCCGGGTGGGCCACGGCACGGCCGTGCATCTGCGCTTTCCGCGGATCGCCGCCCCGGCGCCCAGCGTCGCCGTGCCCTGCCCGGCGCCGGCCCTGGGGGGCATGAAGGTGTTCCTGGTGGACGATGACGAGGATGTGCGGTTCCTCATGACCCGGATGCTGGCGAAGGCGGGCGTGCGGGAAGTCCAGGTGTTCGCCGGCGGCCGGGAGGTGCTGGCCCGGCTGCCGATGGAACCCCTGCCCGATCTGGTGATCCTGGACCAGAACATGCCGGGCCTGAACGGCGCCCAGACCCTGGTCCGGATCCGGGAACGCTACCCGATCCTGCCGATCCTCATCTCTTCGGGGCAGCCC
>Ga0209415_10017047_pt1 | contig 11599 bp, 7 predicted proteins | sample PeaSoiSIISIP2007_FD_187696 | JGI IMG/M metagenome (GOLD analysis project Ga0209415, IMG submission 187696) | Peat soil microbial communities from Weissenstadt, Germany - SII-SIP-2007 (SPAdes) (version 2) | ecosystem: Environmental > Terrestrial > Soil > Wetlands > Peat | place: Germany... | reverse complement strand
TAAAGTGGTGCGAATGGCGGACCACGTTCACGGTGCTGCCATGCGCGAGTTCTTCGAGTCGATCGATCTGTTGGTGATGCCGTCGCATGGGGAAAGCTTCGCCAGCGCGGTGGCCGAAGCGCTCGCTTACTCGGTTCCGGTGGTCGCGAGCCGCGGGACGCCGTGGTCGCGGTTGGTCGAGCACGGGTGTGGCCTGTGGATTGACAATACCCCGGAATTGCTGGCCGATGCGATCGGGCAGATGCGCACGATGCCGCTTGAACAGATGGGACAACGCGGCCGCGAATGGATGGCTGCCGAATTCTCATGGGACGCGGCCGCGCGTGAAGTCTGCAACACCTACGCCGTGATGCTCCGCGGCACACCGGTTCTGCTTGATACCGCGAGCACGCCCGCATCGATTGCCCCAGCCGCAAGGGCGACGCCACCTCCTTGAGGAGCAAAGCCCGCATGGCTTCGCTCAGATTCTCTGCCCCGATCGAAAATTCAGGTAATCGAACTCTGCGCTTAAAGCTGGGCGGGTCGCCAATCAGTTTGAGCGCGGAGCGTCATGTCGGCAAATAAGGGAACCAGGAGCGAGCCAACGGAAAATTAGAAACGTGACTCGGGTACCGAGATAAACTATCCTGCGAAACATGAGCAATGAGGCCTAAGGCCCTTGCGCTTACTATGACACTCATACAGAGTTTAAGAAGTGCTATGCCTACTTGGCTCCAGCACATGAAATTTCACATCTTTAGTGGTCGCGTGGCTGAGTAAATCGCCCATGCCGATTCAAATGATGGTCGGGCTGCCGCTGATCTCAGTCGCGCTGGTGGCGCTCGCGACGCCTTGGGCGAAGCGGATCGCCGCGCGCTACGGCATCGTCTCAGTCCCTTATACGGACTCACGCCATCAGCGGCAGACGCCGTTGATGGGCGGTGCAGCCATCATTACAGCCATCCTGACTACCTTGGCGTTCGGGCAAATCCTGCCCTTGTGGCTCTTGCTGGGAACGGCCGGACTCTTCGTGATCGGGTTGGTTGACGATACGATCGTCCTGCGTCCGTCACGGAAATTCCTCCTCCAGTTAGTTGTCGTGACGTTCGTGCTTGCGGCCGGTCCGGCCTTTCGTCTGGCGCCCTGGCCCGCGGTAAACGCCGCGCTGGCTGGATTTTTTCTGCTCGCCACGGTGAATGCGTTCAACCTGATCGACGGGCTCGACGGATTGGCGGCCGGCGTCGGCATAATTGTGGCGGTCGGCGCGGCCGCAATCTCGTATCTGCATGGCGATATGGCGGGTGCCGCGCGGGCCTTGGTAATCGCCGGGGCGCTGGCGGGATTCCTCGTTTACAACCTCCATCCGGCGTCGATTTTCAACCGGCGACCTCGCTGGAAATTCGCGCTTGCCCCGCTATGTCGTGCCGATTCTGATCATGCTGGTGCCGCTGCTCGACACCGCGATCGTCAGCGTCAGCCGCATGGCGACGGGGACGCCGGTCTCGCGCCGCGGCCTCGACCATTCGCACCATCGACTGCTTTCGCTCGGATTAACCGATCAGCGCGCCGTCGCGATCGCTTGGGGGCTCGCGGCCGTGGCCGCGGCGTTCGCGGTGGCGCTGACGTGGCTGCCGCACACCTATTTGCTGGCGACGCTGCCGATTATCGTTCTGGCCTTCGGCGTGGTCGCCCTTTTCATGATCGACCTGACCTTTGACGTCAACTCCCCTGGCGATGCCTACGGCAATTTGCGCGGGCCGGCCCGCTTTATCCTGACCTTCAGCTACAAGCGCCGGCTGGCCGAATGCGCGCTCGATCTGGCGCTGATTCCGGCGGCCTACTTTGGTGCGTTTCTGATTCGGCTGGACTTTAGAATCAATGACCTGCTGTTGGCGAGCCTCATCAGTACGCTGCCGTTGGTGATGGCCGCGACCTACGTAGCCTTCTTGATTGCCGGCATTTATCGCGGGATGTGGCGCTACGCGAGTGTCTCCGACGTCATTCGTTTCGCCAATGGATCAGTGCTCGCCGGCGTTTTCGTGGTGCTGATATCGCTCGTTACGCGAATTGAGCTTTCCGGCTCGATCGCGGTGCTCTATGTGATCCTCCTGATGAACCTGCTGGTCGCCAGCCGCATGTCGTTTCGCGCGCTCCGTCAGGGTGTGGCACTCCTCGCGTTGCCCGACGAACGCGTGCTGATCGTCGGCGCCGGAGAGTTGGCCGAGGCGGCGGCGCGCTACCTCACCACGCACCGCAACCGGCGGTTCAAGCTGGTCGGATTCGTGGACCATGACAGCTTCACGCTGGGCAAACTCGTGCACGGACGGCGAGTGCTCGGCACGCTCGCGGACCTCGAACGAATTTATACGACCAGACAGTTCAGCCAGGTCCTCGTCGCGGTCGACCTGTTGCCGCGTGAACGCATGGAGCAACTCTGGCAATTTGCCAATCGCCGGCAACTCACCATGCAGCGCTTTTCGATTCGCTTGAACGATCTGGGACCGTCAGCGGATGGCCGGGCCGCAGAGCGGGCAAGCCCGATCATCACTGAAAGACCCGGCGCAACTGGTGTAGCACGATGTCTGGCGTTTACGTACTGTAAAAGCCGCTATACCGAACAGCTAGGGCAGCTATCACCAGCGCGGAAGGAGGGTGCGGCGCAAAAATGAGCCGAGTTCGTGAACCAGTGCGGATTGTACCGAAGGGGTGGGGGCGTGAAGTGTGGATCGCCAACGGCGATCTGTATTGTGGCAAAATCCTGGAAATCACCAAGGGCAAACGACTCTCACTGCACTACCACAAGATCAAGACGGAGTCCTTTTATCTGCGGGCGGGACGCCTGATAATTCGCGTCAAGGAATCGCCGGCGGCGGAAACCCTCGAGGAGTTCGTGCTGGAAGCCGGCCAATGTATGGACATTCCGATCGGACTGGTCCATCAGATGGAGGCGATCGAGGACGCCGAGCTGTACGAGTTCTCGACGCAGCACTTCGATACCGATTCCCATCGACTCGTGCGCGGCGATTGATCCCTCATGGCTAAAGTTGCGCTTATCACCGGCGTCACCGGGCAAGACGGATCCTACCTCGCGGAACTGCTGCTGAAGAAAGGCTACGAGGTCCACGGCATCGTTCGGCGCAGTTCGACTTTCACCACCGGCCGTATCGACCATCTGCATCAGGGCCTCGGCGACAACGAGTCCGGGCTGCGCTTGCATTACGGCGACCTCGGCGACGCTACCGGGCTGCGGCGCATAATCGAGCAGACCTTGCCGGACGAGGTTTACAATCTCGCCGCGCAATCGCATGTCCGGATTTCTTTCGATCAGCCCGAATATACCGCCGACGTGGTCGGGGTTGGGGCCTTGCGGCTGCTCGAAGCGATCCGCGACCATGTTCAGCACACCCAACGGCCGGTCCGTTACTACCAGGCCGGATCGTCGGAGATGTTCGGCAAGGTGGCGGAGATTCCGCAGCGCGAGACCACCCCGTTCCACCCGCGCAGCCCCTATGCTTGCGCAAAATGCTACGCGCATTGGCAGACCGTGAACCATCGAGAGGCCTACGGCCTGTTCGCGGCCAACGGAATTCTGTTTAATCACGAGTCGCCGCGCCGCGGTGAGAATTTCGTCACGCGCAAAATCACCCGCAGCGCCACCCGCATCAAGCTCGGACTGCAGGACAGGCTCACCCTCGGCAATCTCGAAGCCAAGCGCGACTGGGGCTTCGCCGGCGATTACGTCGAGGCCATGTGGCTGATGCTGCAGCAGGGCCGGCCCGACGATTACGTCATCGCGACCGGCGAAACTCATTCGGTGCGCGAGTTTCTCGATCTCGCATTCGATCGGCTCAAGCTCGATCCGCAGCGCTACGTCGATTTCGATCCGCGCTTCATGCGGCCGGCCGAAGTGGACATTCTGATCGGCGATTATGCGAAGGCCAAGCGTGTGCTCGGATGGGAGCCGCGCGTGCGCTTCAAGGAACTGGTCGCGATGATGGTCGATTCCGACCTCGAATTGGCCGAGCGCGAAAAACGCAGCCTCGGCTAATCACATCAATTAAATGGTTGGGGAGCGCAAAACTTTGGTTTCTTTCTGAAACCTCAGCGAGGTTTCAGGCTTCCCTTTTGTAATATGCGTACTTCCCCCGGGGGAAAACTCCATAATTGTTTGATCGCGTTGTTCTTCCGGGCGTCAAGGCCAGCGGGATCAGGAAGTCGTGGTCGGTTGACGATTCGCGCGCGACTTAGCCGCCCACCCGAGCATCGCGAGCAGTCCGAAAAGTCAGGTCAAGACTGTTGGGCTGCTCGTCAATTCATAATGGGAAGTTTGAAACCTCGCTGAGGTTTCAAGAAAATTCCGGTTTTGGGTTCCCGTTCCGCTGCGGCCCTAGCTGGCCGCGAGTGCGGCCGGGCCGGCGTTCAACTCACGATCGAGCGCCTCGATGTCCGCCGTCGAAAGCGTGAAGTACTTTGCCAACGGATTGTGAAAAATGAGCGCGCTGACCGAGCTCTCCGGATCCATCATGTAACCCTCGGTCAGCCGCACGCCGAGTCCGCTCTGTTCGAGTTCTAGCAGGCGAAATAGCTGCGCCTGGTCTTCGAGCCGCGGACACGCCGGGTAGCCGAACGAAAATCGTTTGCCGTGATAGTGGGCCTGAAAGAGCTCCTTGTGCGCGATGCCCGCGGGATCGCCGAATCCCCACATCTGGCGAATCTTCTGATGCAGCAGTTCGGCAAAAGCTTCCGCACCTTCGAGCGCGATGATCTGCAGGACGTGCGATCGCAGGTACTCGCCCTGGCTTTTCCATTCTTCGGCCAGCGCGCGCACGCCCTCGCCGATCGTCGTCACCATCATCGCGACGTAATCGGTGAGGCCGGAGGCCGTCGGCGTCACGTAGTCGGCCAGACACAAACCGGGATCCTCGGTCTGGCGGCCGAAAGTGAAACTCTCGAGCACGCGTTTGCCGTCTTGCGCATAAACCATCAGCGTGCGATCGCCGTCCGAATGCGCCGGAAAAAATCGATACGCTGCGCGCGCGGTGACATCATGACGCGCGAGAATCTCGTCCTCGACCGCCTTGACGATGGCCTGCAGTTCCTTCGCCTTGGGATCACCCTCGGCGAGCGCACGTTCGAAATTCTTGAAGCCGAGATGGCGCGTGTAGAGCATCACCGGGTTGATGTAACGGAAGATCTCTTCGAGGTCGTAGTCGCGTATCAGGTGCAGCTTCAAGTCGGGCGGCTCGGGAATCGGACCGTCGTAACTGATTGCGGGTCCGCGCCGCACCGGACGCGCCTTGGCCTCGACGATGCGCGCCGCGGCAGCCTGCAGCTTGCGCGTCTGCTCTGCCAGCGCTACCGTTAACGCCTCGCGCCGTTGCGGATCCATCAACTGGTTCGCGAGGTCGAGCCCTTCCATCGCGTCGTTGGCATACGCGACGACGCCGTCATATTCGGGCGCAATCTTGATTCGCGTAAAGCGCGACGAGAGCGCCGCGCCGCCGACCATGATCGGACAGCGCACGCCCGCAGTCTTCAGGTCCTGCGCGGTCGTTACCATCATCTGCGCGGATTTCACCAGCAGGCCGGAGAGTCCGATCGCGTTTGGCTGATGCTGCTGATACGCCTTGATCAACTCATCCGGCGGAATCTTGATGCCGAGATTGACCACGCGATAACCGTTGTTGGTCAGGATGATATCGACCAGGTTCTTGCCGATGTCGTGAACGTCACCCTTGACCGTCGCGAGCACGATCGTGCCACGGTTCGCCGAATCCGCCTTGTCCATGTGCGGTTCGAGATGGGCGACGGCGGCCTTCATCGCCTCCGCCGACTGCAACACCTCGGCCACGATCATCTGATTGGCGTTGAACAGGCGCCCGACCTCGTCCATCCCCTTCATCAACGGGCCGTTGATAATTTCGAGCGGCTTGCGCGTCGTCAACGCCTCGTCGAGATCGTCGGTGAGGCCGTCGCGCGAACCTTCGAGGATGTAGAGGGCGAGGCGTTCATCGAGCGGCAGCGCCTTGCGATCCTCGCGCGTGGGCTTCGCCTTGCGTTCGCGGAAGTAAGCGGCAAACGCCGCAATCGGATCGTCGCCGCGCCACCAGATCAAATCCTCGGCCAGACGGCGCTCCTCCTCGGGTATCGAGGGATAGCGCTCGAGCTTCTCCGAGTTGACGATCGCGAGATCGAGCCCGGCCTGCACCGCGTGATACAGCATCACGGAGTTCAACACTTCGCGGCCGGCCTCGGGCAGTCCGAACGAAACGTTCGAGACGCCGAGGATGGTCTTGCAACGCGGCAGCGCGGCCTTGACCATCCGGATGCCCTCGATGGTCTCGACGCCGGAACCGATGTAATTGCGATCGCCGGTGCCGACCGGAAACACCAGCAGGTCGAAAATAATGTCCTCTGGTTCGACGCCGTATTTCTCCGTCAGCAGCTTGAACGAGCGCTCCGCGATTTGCAGTTTGCGCTCGCGCGTGACGGCCTGCGCCTGCTGCTTGTCCTCGTCGATACATCCGACGACCAGCGCCGCTCCATAACGCCGCGCGATCGGCACCACCCGCTCGAAGCGCTCTTCGCCATCTTCGAGGTTGATCGAATTGATGATCGATTTACCGGGCGTGCGTTTGAGCGACTCCTCGATTACGTGCGCGTCGGTCGAGTCGATCATCAGCGGCACCTTCACCTTTTTGACCAAGGTGTGAAGCAATGCGTTCATGTCGCTGATTTCGTCGCGATCGGGATCCTGCACGCAGACGTCGAGGATGTGCGCGCCGCGCCGCACCTGCAGGCGCCCGAGTTCTGCCGCTTCCTCGAATTTGGCGCCGCCGATCAGGCGCTTGAACTTGCGGCTGCCGAGCACGTTGGTGCGCTCGCCGACGATCACCGGTCGCGTGCTTTCGTCGATTACCAGCGACTCGATGCCCGAGACGATCGCTCGCCGCGGCGGTGCGATCTCGCGATGCTTGCGGCCCGCCGTCATGCTCGCCAACGCGCGCACGTGCGCCGGTGTCGTGCCGCAGCATCCACCGACCAGGTTGACCCATCCGCTCGCGACGAAGCGCTCGATCTTGGCGCTCAGCGACTCCGCCGTCTCGTTGTAATTGCCCTCTTCGTCGGGCAGTCCCGCGTTCGGCACGCACGCCACCGGGAAGCGCGAGATCTCTGCGAGCGTGCGCAAATGATCGGTCATGAAATCAGGTCCCGTCGCGCAGTTCAGGCCGATCCACAACAGATCGTGATTTGCGATTGCAGTATAAAACGCCTCGATGTCCTGGCCCGCGAGCAGCGTGCCCATCGTTTCGATCGTGCCCGAAACCGCGATGCCTGCCGGTACTCCCGTGCGCTCGATCGCGCGCTCGATTCCCAGCAGGCCCGCCTTGCAGTTGATCGCGTCCTGCACCGTCTCCAGCAGCAGGATATCCGCGCCGCCCTCAATCAACCCTTCCGCCTGCTCCTGGTACGAATCGGCCAGCTGATCGAAGGTGACGCCGCCCGTCACCGAAATACTCTTCGTTGTCGGACCCATCGATCCCGCGACGAAGCGCGGACGCTCCGGCGTGCTGAACGCGTCGGCCTGCGCCCGCGCGAGTTGCGCCGCCGTCCGATTCAGTTCGCGCGCCTGCTGCTCGAGGCCATATTCCGCCAGCACCACCGACGTCGAGCCGAAGCTGTTGGTCTCGATGATGTCGGCGCCCACCTCCAGGAAGCTGCGATGCAGTTCGCTGATCTTGTCGGGGCTAGTGAGGACCAGGTTTTCGTTACAGCCGTCCAAATGCGGACCGCCGAAATAGCCCGCATGCAGGTTCATGCCCTGGATTGAGGTTCCGGTGGCGCCGTCGAGCACCACGATGCGTTTTGCGAGCAGCTCGCGCAGGATTTTGATTCGTTCGCCAGTGTTGGACATCAGTGCATTAGGGCCGCCCAAAGGCGGCCCGATTAATCATTAGATTATCCGATGGTTAGCAGTGTGGCAATTTGGGAGCCGCGCACAATGGAATGAGGCTTTTAATCGCGCGCCCCTTCCTGTAACGAGTTGGTCAAGGTTTGCGCGTTCAACGCATGCGCCGGTCAAGCCCGCCGGCGGACGGAGAGGGCCATGATACTAACCTGGATATGCTTCTACGACGTGATAATCGCCGTCGTCGCGATCGCCGCTGGAATCGCCGCCGCGCACTTCGAGCTGATCGCGCCTTTCTCCGGGTTCCAGCTGATGCTCGCCGGTCTCGCCTTCGCCGCACTCGGTCTCGTCTGCGGTCTGATCGCCGTCCCGATGACCCTCTTTTCGGCCAAACGACGCCCCGCCCGCGGCCGCGCGCTGATCAGCACCTTTGTCTGCGTCGGGCTCCTCGTCCCGATCATCATGGTGCTCTGGCAGACTTCTCAATATCCCCTGATCAACGACATCACCACCGATACCGATCATCCTCCCGTGTTCGTCAAGGCGATCGAGCTGCAGCCGCAGCCCGGCCGCGATATGACTTACAATCCGCAGGTCGCCGCGATTCAAAAGGCCGCGCCCGCCTATTCGGCTCTGGCGCCGCTCAAAATGGCCGGCCCGCCTGCTGAGGTCTTCGCGAAAGCCGCCATCCTCGCCGGACGCATACCGACCTGGCTGATCACCCGCAACGACCCGCAAACCCATACGCTCGAAGGCATCGCGACGTCTGGGCTGTTCAGGTTTCACGACGACTTCATTATCGAAGTGCGGCCCGCCGACGGCGGCGGCAGCCTCGTCGAGATGCGCTCGAAGTCGCGCGACGGCAAAGGCGATCTCGGCGCCAACTACCATCGCATCATGAGCTTCCTGAACATCATGAAAACTGGCCCGCAGACGCCGCCACCGGGTTCCGCGCAGGTGCAACCTTAACGGCCGCGCTAAATAATCGGTCGGCGTAGGCGTCGGCCGTTGAAGGTGTGGAGGAGGTGGGCAGGCGTGCCGATGGATTCCAGCGGAAATAATCCGCCCGTCAATGCGCCGGCCGACGCGCCCTCGCCGCCCCTTCCCCACTTGAACGATGCGCCGCCGGCTCCCGCGACCCCCCCGCCTCGGTGATGACCTTGTGGGCGATCTACGCGCTAGAAGTCATCGCGATCGGAATTCTGCGCATTCCCCACGACCTCGGCCTCTTTATGTTCGCCTTCGGCGATCGCGGCAGTTGGCTGGTCGCACAATTTCTCACCGCGCACGGCGCTCGCCCCACCATCGATTTCGGCTTTCCCTACGGCCTCTTGCCCCTCTTATTCGGCCGCGCCTGGTTCGCGATGTTCGGCCTGACCCCGGCCGCCTTCAACGCCGCGATGATGACTGGCGGCGTCGCGATGGCGTTTGGCATGGCGCGCTTCGCCAACGCGATGCGCCTCAACCGCGTCGGCCAGCTCCTGATCGTCGTGGCGCTACCCGTCGCGATTCAATCCTCCATGCCTGGGCTTTCCCATCTGCTCGAGGCGGTCGCGCTATGCCTTGCGATCGGTGAACACGCGCGCGGCAATCGCGGCGCCGCGCTCGCTCTCGCCACGGCCGCATGTTTCGCCACGGCCGCGCTTGGTTACCTCTACGGATTCCTGCTAGTCGGTATGATCGTCGCGCATTGCCGGCGCCGCGCCACCGCCGATACGCCCGCGCGCTTCGATTGGCTTGCGCTGCGTCGCACGCTGATGCCGGCGGCCGTCATCGCCCTGATTCTCCTCGCGATCGTTGGGCCGGTCTTCGGCGTGCGCCCCTTGATCGCGAGCCTGCTGCCGCTCAACGGGATGAAGATCTACCGGACGCAGCACTTCGGTTTCTTCACTCCGTGGAGCCGCACCTTTTGGGATCCGCGCGCTCAACCGCTCGGCCTCTATTTCGCGACCGTCGCGCCATTCTGGTTGGGATCGACTATATGGCTCGCGCTCGCCGGCCTCCTCGCCGGATCGCACCTGTTTGGATGGCACCTGTTCCCGGCTTCGCGCTTGCGCTGCCCCTTCCCCAATAATGACAGCGCCGCCCACCGGCGTGACGAAATCGTTTTCTGCTGCGCCGTTCTGCAGACGCTATTCGTGCTGCGCTTTTTCGGCCCGCCGACCTCCTGGACTTATTATCCATACATCGTCGTGATGGGCGTCGTGGCGGCGAGCGTGATGAATTCCATCACCGCACGAGTCACGATGTTGCTCGTCTTCGTGGCCTTCGTCGCTCAGGACGCCAGCCTCGTCGCCGCGAGTTCGCAATGGAAAACGTCTACCCCGAGTGCTTCAACCGCGGGCCTCTGGGCGGATGCGGGCGATCGCGCCGAATGGAGCACCGTCACCCGCCTCATCTCCGGTCCGCGGACGGGCGCCGTGGGCGTAGCCGGAGCGCCATCGACCACCGTCCCCCGCCCCCCCACTGCCTCTCCGGCTTCGCCTTCGCGCCCCGCATCATCAGCCAGCCGGCCGATGCGTCGCGACGAGTCTGCCGGAATCGTTACAAACGAAGTCAGCGACAGCGAACCGGCGGCGCGGCGGAACGCTCGCGCCACAATGCTGAATACCGACCCGACCGCACCGCTGCTGGCGCCCGAAGCGCTCGCGTCGCCCTCGACAACACAGATTGCAACGGCGACACCACCGCAGCGCCCGCGGGCGGTCGCCCTTGGCGTCGCCGGAGCCGCCTCGATATTGTTCCCGCAATTCGAAAAGCCGATCGGCGCGTATCTGGTCCGCGATGAGGCGACACCCGCCGAAGTCGCGCGCATCATCGAGCAAATCAAGGCGGCGGATTTCGTCGTCCGGCCGGCTTCTGTCAGTATTGGCGACCCGATTTACGCCTGGCCCGAAATGACCCGCGCGTTCGATAAATTTCAGGTCATCTGGAAAGGCCAGACCTTCCAGGTCTGCCGCCACCGCTAGCGCAGCTCCGCCCAACGACGCTTTCTGTCTTAGAGATGCATCCTTGGCCTCTCAAGCGAACAATTTCGCAATTTCTGCGGCCGCGCCCGCAATTGTTCCGATGGTTGGCAGAACGCCGAGCAATCCATCCCATGTAACCTGCAGGACCGACTTCCTCGGAGTCGGTTTCTGAAGCTCCTCATTGAACTGCGCGAACAGCTCTCCGGCTTTCGAATTACCCGATTTCTCCACTAAGTCAGCGACTTGCTCGATTGCCTTAGCGGTGTCTTCACCGAAGGTCTTTTTTACTTTATTAAACGAGTTCTGGACCAGTGACCTGTTAACAAACGTCGAGTTTGAAACGTTTTTGATCAAGTCTCCCATGGCGTTGTTTATCTCCACTTTTTCAATATATGTTCGAATAGCTTCGCGATTGCTTGCCGTAAGCATCTCCAGCTTTTCAATGATTTGTTGCCCGACTTCGAAGTTCCTCAGTGCGGAAAGTATATTTTCCCGCTCGCTTTGACGAAGCATATCATCGGACTGCTGAGCTACTTCGAGAGTGTCAGAACGATCGAAGCCGTGAAATGTGGGTCGCAACAGTAGGTCAACCGCGTGGCCAAGGTAGTTTGAAAACACCTTTGATTTAAGGTCCAACGCGCTGCTGATTTCAGGCAGATTGATAAGTCTAAGAGTCTCCTTTAAGCATTCTCGTTCTGCATGTAGTCGAGACAGGCTGACTCTAAGTTCATGATACGTGGAA
>Ga0209415_10017046_pt1 | contig 11600 bp, 5 predicted proteins | sample PeaSoiSIISIP2007_FD_187696 | JGI IMG/M metagenome (GOLD analysis project Ga0209415, IMG submission 187696) | Peat soil microbial communities from Weissenstadt, Germany - SII-SIP-2007 (SPAdes) (version 2) | ecosystem: Environmental > Terrestrial > Soil > Wetlands > Peat | place: Germany... | reverse complement strand
CCGACGCCTTCATCTTCGACCCCGACACCATCGAGCTCGAGTCCAAGAAGCAGGTCCGCGACTTCCCCGGCGGCGAGTCCCGCTACTCGGCCCGTCCGCGCGGGATCTACTGGACGATCGTGAACGGCGTCCCCATCGTGAAGGACGGCGAGGTCCTCACCGCGAACCTCCCCGGCCACGTCGTCCGCCCCGGTGTCGGCTGAGCCGGCGGGTCCCCTTCGCCCTCCCGTGAGCTGAGCCTCGGCGGTCTGCGCCCACGCGACCTGGGCCGACGCGGTCTGCGCTGATCATCGGCGCGGCCGTCGCCGCGGTCCCGGCGGGCGGCGGGTACGGCTGGCCGAGGATCGTGAGCGTCGTCGCCCCGTCGGTGTCGAAGTCGTCGACGAAGGCGCTCCCGTTCACGGTGACCGATCCCGCCGACTCCGGGGGCCCGTTGGACCAGCCGGTCCCGTCGCCGGCTTGCACGCTGCCGCCGGCGTAGAAGGGGACCCCCCCGCCGGTGCCGTCCCAGTAGTCGAGGGGGGCGTCGGCCCCGTAGTTCGCCAGCGACGCGTTGTAGACGACGCCGTTGATCTGGATGTCGGCCGAGTCGCCGGCCTCGGCGTCGAACCCGTAGTTGGCCTGGGTGGCGGGGTCCTGGTAGACGACGATGCCGGGCGAGCCGTCGGTGCCTCCGTAGACGCCGCTGGTCGGTCCCGTGAGCGACACCGATCCGGCCCCGCCGATGACGAGGGAGTAGTTGTCACCCGTCCCGCTCTCCTCGGGGTCGGGGGTGAACGTCGAGTCGCGGTAGGCGGTGACGCCGTACGTCGTGGGGTTCGTCCCTCCGCAGGGGGCGGCCGACGTCGCCTCGGGCATCGGGGTGCCGTTGCCGCTGGCGGGACTGGTCATGGTGGACAACGGCAGGCACGGCGCACCGTTGCCGTCGGCGTCCGGGGTGGCCACGAAGACTCCGCCCACGAGAGAGCCCGGGACGTTGCCGGCCATGGGATAGGGCGACTGGGTGGCGATCACGACGTCGGTCCCCGTCACCGACGCGCCGGCCTGCGGGTCGATGGCCAGGCCGGCGTCGAAGTTGTAGATCCCGGGGAATCCCCCGGGGCAGTCGTTCAGCACGGCGTCACCGGTGAGATCGACCGGCGAGGTGTAGGTGCCGGGCATCAGTTGCGTGACCGTTCCCGGCACCTGGGTGACCGGACCGAAGGTCTCCTGCGCCATCCCCGGGCAGCCGGCGGTGTTCCCCACCGGGCTGGGGGGCGCCCCGGACCCCTGCAACGGGTCGTCGATCTGCAGCCAGGTGTTCTGCAGGGCGTTGTAGTCGATGTTCGCCGAATCCCCGTTCTCGGTGCACGACATCTGCACGGTCGGACTCTCGGTGGTCGGGTAGGTGGGACCCCCGGGTCCGCCGGCCTGGCGTCCCTCGGGGAGGAAGCAGGCGTCGAGCGGCCACAGCGGCTCATTGGCGTACCGGCCTGATCCCAGCGCGGAGCTGCTACGGATGGTGCCGTAGACGGACAGGTTGCTGTCGACCTTGGCGTCGATGGCGTCGTCCCACTCGTCGGTTCCGTCCGAGGTGCTCCACGGCTGGTCGAAGACATCGGTATTGAGGAAGAGGTCGCCGGCCACCACGAACCGGCCCGTGCCACCACTCAGGACCTCGTGCGGCCCCACCTTGTTGAGGGCCATGATGCCGACGGGCGGACCGACCTGGTCGGCCGGGCCGACGATGAAGCACTCACTCGTGGTTGAGGTATCGGTTTCCGGTGGATCGTTGGCGTCGCCGGGGTAGACGGCCGCGAAGCAGAAATCACCCGTGCTCGTCGGGGTGAACGGCGTGCTGGTGGCCGTGACCGTGTCGCCCGAGCCGACCACGGGGACGGTGCCGAGGTCGTCGGCGCCCTCGGCGCCCGGCGTGCACCGTCCGGTGAGGCTGGCTTCCGGGCAGGCGTAGAAGTGGATGTCCCCCGTCGGGGTCACGTCGTTCTCCCCGGTCAGGGTGGCGGTGTCGGTCTCGGACGCCCCGAGCGCGATGGACGTGCTCTGCGCCTGGGTGGTCAGTCCGGGACCGGGCACGACGACGGTGAAGCACTCCCCGCTGGTCGACCCGTCCGACGACGGGGTGTAGTCGAGGTCCCCGGAGTAGACGGCCAGGAAGCAGTAGATGCCGGGTGTCGCCGGGGTGTAGGAGTAGCTGGCGGCGATAGCGGTCACGTCCGTGATGGGCCGGGCCGGCACCGGCTCCCCGAGCTCCGTGCCGACCGTGGAGGTGCAGGCGGTGGCGGAGGCGGTGGGCCCGCACACGTAGAAGGAAATGGAGCCGGTCGGAACGAATCCGGGCACCGTGGTGAGAGTGGCCGCGTCGGTGTCACTGGCGCCGAGGACGATGGAGGTGCTCGCCGGGGCGGTCGTGAGATCAGGGTCGATGGGCGTGACGGTGAAGCACTGGTCGGTGGTCGCCATCTCCGCCACCGGCACGTACTGCCGGCTCCCCGAGTACCCCGCCCAGAAGCAGTAGGCGCCGGTGGCCGTCGGGGCGAAGGCGGGTCCCGTGGCGACGGCCGTGTAGCCCGAGCCCGAGAGATCGGTGGCGCCCAAGGAGACGGCCGTGGCCGAATTCGGATCGCAGGGACCACTGTCGCCGGGACAGACGAAGAAGTAGACGACCCCGGTCGGTGTCACTCCACCGGCTCCGGTCACGGTCACGGTGTCGGTGTCGGCCGTCCCGAGCGAGACGGACGTGCTCCGCGGGGCGGCCGACACCGCCGGGCAGGCACCGTCCGAGGCCGGACCGAGGCCGGCCCCGACGGACGGGCCGGCGTCGGCATAGCTGCCCCGGTAATCCCGGGGGTCCCGACGGAGACGACCGGCGAAGACGGCGCCGGGGGCGGGCCCCGCCGTCCAGGTCATGGTCACCCGGGTGCCGTCGTGGGCCTTCGTGTAGGTCCCCTGGACGGCGGCCCCGTCGTCGGTGGTACCGGAGAAGGCGCCGTGGAGGGTGAAGGAGTCGGTCTCGCAGAAGTCGCCGTCGCCGAAGATCCAGGTCTGGCCCGGGCGGACGATGGTCGGGGCCCGCGACGCCGACGCCCCGGCGGTGGCCGAGATCCCCGTCGTCATCAGTGCCAGCACCGCTGTGGCCGCCGCCCATCGGCGCATCGCCGGACCCCCCCGACAGGTCTACGGGGTCCCGACGTGTCTCGGCCCCCTCCCAACCCCGAGAGAATTCTACTCAGAGTGCCGAGATGACCACAAATGGCCACTCATCGGCTTGGCCCCCGCCGTGGACCGCGGCCCGGAGCCGGTCCCACTGAGTAGCCTGCGGCGACGATGGGAGTCCCGGAGAAATTCGCGGCGATCGCCGCCAAGGTGAACAACTGGGGCCGGTGGGGTCCCGATGACCAGCTGGGGACCCTCAATCTGATCACCGACGAGGTGCGGCGGCGCGCCGCACAGTGCGTCACCACGGGGAAGACCTTCCCCCTGGGCCTGGCCATGTCGGAGGCCGAGGGGATCCAGAAGGGGATCGTCCCCGGACGGTTCAACCCGATCCGGACGATGTCGTACGTGAACGTCGCCCTGAGCGACGACCCGGAGTGGATCTGCTCGAACGAGGACGTGGTGGTGATGCCCCTGCAGTGCGCCACCCACTGGGACGGCCTGGCCCACGTCAGCTACGGCGGGAAGCTCTACAACGGGTACCCTCAGTCGTCGGTCACCTCGGCCGGCGCCAGCAAGTGCGGGATCCATCTGGTGGAGTCGCTCGTGGGTCGGGGTGTCCTTCTGGACGTGGCCCGGGCCAAAGGGACCGACGTCCTCGACGGCGGCTACGTCATCCAGCCGGCCGACCTCGACGCCGCCTGCGAGCTCGGCGGTGTCCGGATCGAGTCCGGGGACATCGTCCTCGTGCGGACGGGCCAGATGGTGCACCTGAAGCTCCCGGGCCGGTTCCCTGACGGAGGGGCCACCGCCCCCCACGCCAACATCCTCAACTTCAACGATGTCCTGCGCTACATGGGGTACGCCCCCGGGCTCTCCATGGTCACGGCCGAGTGGTTCCACACCCGAGACGTCGCCGCCGTGGCCACCGACACGCTCTCGCTCGAGGTCCTCCCGTGCGAGGATCCGGACATCTACCTCCCCGTCCACCTGCTGCACATCGTGGAGATGGGGATGACCCAGGGTCAGAACTGGCTGCTGGACGACCTGGCCGCCGATTGCGCCGAGGACGGTATCTACTCGTTCCTCCTCGACGCCACGCCGTTGCCGCTGACCAACGCGCTCGGCTCGCCCGTCAACCCCGTCGCCATCAAGTAGCCGGTAGGCCGGGGCCAAGGCCGACGCTTGCAGTACAATTGCGTCCGACCTGGGGGGGCGGAATGCGAAGGACGTTCATGGCGGGCATCGTCGTCTGCCTGGGCGCGGTCCTGGTGCCGGCCACAGCCGGTGCGGCCCGAGCCGGACGACCCTCGTCGGGTCGGGAAGCGACGGCCACGGCGGGCCGCGCCACCCTGCGCCGGGCCTGGGCCGCGGACACGAGGGGCCACCGGGCCGCTCCGACCGGTTCCTCGGCGGGGACGCCGACGCTCACCGCCGACCCGTCGACCGGCCTCCTCGACGGTCAGTCCATCTCGGTGTCGGGCAGCGGACTGGCGGCCGCCACCCTCTACGGGGTCATCGAGTGCCAGACGGGAGCGACCGACATCACGGGGTGCGACTTGAGCGGCTTTAGTGTGGTCACGACCGACGGGACCGGATCGTTCTCGACGCCGACCACGGTCATCCGGACCATCGAGCCCGAGGGGACGGGGACGCCGATCGACTGCGCCACGACCGACGCCTGTGTCCTGGCCGTCGCCCCGGCCGATGGATCGGTGGCGGCAGCCACGCCGATCTCCTTCGCCGACGTCGTCATCGTCCCCCCGACCGTCTCCGCCGTTCCCGCCACCGGCCTCCGCGATGCCCAGAAGATCACAGTGAGCGGGACGAACTTTAGTCCCTCCGCGCCCGTCAGCATCGCCGAGTGCCCGACGGCGGGGAGCACCGGGAACCCCGAGGTCGACTGTGACATCACTACTGCCGCGGGCGTCACCGCCGACGGCACCGGTGCCTTCTCGACGCCCTACCGGGTCACCCGGGTGATCGAGTCCCTCAACGGGAGCGTCGACTGCGCGCAGCAGGGTGCGTGTGTGCTCAGCGCCTTCAACTTCAACGAGCCGGCGCAGACGGCCAACGTGGCGGTCTCCTTCGCCGACGTCGCCATCAAGCCTCCGGTCCTGACCGCTTCACCGTCGACTGAATTGGCTGACGGGACGAACATCGCTGTCAAGGGAAGAGGCTTCCGACCTCACGACCCGATCGGTCTGACTGAGTGTGTGTCCGGTTCGACCGATGGCAGCGAGTGCGTGGCCGAGGCCGGCATCGGAAACAGCGACGAGGTCATGACCAACGGGTCCGGGCACTTCTCGACCACGTTCAACGTGGCCCGGATCTTGACGCTGTTCGGTGGGACGGTCGACTGCGTCGACGCTCCGGGATGTGTGATCGGAGCCATCGATCTGAACAGCCTCTCCGGCTCGGTGGTCGCCGCCGCACCGCTCGGCTTCGACCCCTCCGTGAAGCCTCTGCCACCGCTCAACCTCGAGGTCCGTATCGACCCGACCGGCCAGATCGTGCCCGGGGGACGCAGAACGAACGATGCCGAGATCTCGGGCACGATGAGATGTGACCGGACGACGCCGATTCCCGTCGAATTCCAGCTGCAGCTGACCGAACCGGTAGGTCCGGTGCAGGCCGGCGGCCTGCTCCTTGGTGTGGCGAGCTGCACCCGTCGCGGGGTGTCGTTCACGGAGTCGGTCTCGTCGGGTCACGGACCCTCGGCGCAACGCTTCGCCCCCGGCCCGGCCGGCGTACTCCTCGGGGTGTTCGCCGATTCGGGGAGCTCGTCGCAGAGCACGACCACCAACGCGTCGGTCACCTTGAAGGTCGCCTCCTCGTCGTAACCCGGAGAGCCGAACGGTCGGTCGTCAGGTCACCGTGAACGGGATCGTCGACGTGGCCGCACCGGAGTTGGCCGTCACCGTGATGACACCGGAGGTGGCACCCTGGGGAACCTGAACCACCAGCTTGGACTTGGAGCTCGAGATGACCCGGGCCTGAGCTCCGCCGACGACCACGGCGCCGACCTGGGTGAGGTCCTTGCCCTTGATGGTGATCTTCTTCCCGGGCCCACCCGACGTCGGTGAGAATGACGTCAGGTTCAGGGTGCCGGTCCCGGTCCAGAAGCGAGGGTCGTTGGCCGGCACCAGGAAGGTGACGACCACGGAACCGTCGGTCGGGACGAGGGACAGGAGACAGGGGGCCGGGTCCGCCCGGTGCCCGTGGCAGTGGCTCAGGAAGAAGCCCGACGTGGCCCCCGTCGGTTCGTAGCAGACCTTCACCGCCTTCTTGCTCGGCTCGTTCCCCACCGTCTCGGTCACGGTCACGTCGGTGCCCGGGGCGAAGCCCGACGAAGAGAGGGTGGAGACGGCGGTGGCGTAGTTGTAGGTCCCGTTGCAGTCCACCGTGTCGGTGTTCACCACCAGGCTCACCGTGGCCGAGGGCGTGGGTGGCGCCGTCGCCGTCACCTGGGTCTGGTCGAGCGGCGTGCTCACCGTGGTGGTGCAGGACGACGAGCAATCGGTCGTGGTGGGACTCTGGACCACGGTGTACGTGAACTGGTCGGCCGGGTTCGGTGTCGAGGAGCCCGAGGTCGTCGTCACGATCACGTCCACCGTGCCGGCGGTCCCGGGTGGTGACGTGGCGGTGAGGGTGTTGGCGCTCATGTACGTGATCCCGGTGGCGCTGACACCGGCGAAGTCGACCTCGCTGCCAGGGGTGAAGCCCGATCCGGTGATGGTCACCGACGTCCCCCCCGTGGTCGGGCCGGTGTTCGGGGTGACCTCGCTGACGGCCACCCCGGTGACCGTGGCGGCGTAGACGACGGCGTTGCCGGCGTCGTCCACGGCCACGCAGAAGGTCGCCGTCGGGCAGGAGACCGCATTCAGGGCATTGCCGGCGTCGATGCTGGTCGAGGACCAGTCCGACCCGGTATTGCCGGCCCCGTCCCAGACCAGCGCGTTTCCGCCGTTGTCAACGGCCATGCAGGAGCTGGCCGTGGCACACGCCACCGACGTCGGCGCGTCGGCGTCGAAGTGGTAGGAGGAGGACCAGCTGGTGCCGTTGTAGGCGACGGCTTGGCCGACGTTGCCCACCGCGGTGCAGAAGGTCGTCGGTGCCGTCGTGCAGGACACAGAGGTGAGGGCGTTGGTCGCATTGACGCCACCGTCGAGGGTCCATGCGCTCCCGTCCCAGGTGAGGGCATTGCCGGCGTCGTCGACGGTGACACAGAAGCTGGCCGTGGCGCAGGACACCGACGTCATCTGGTTGCTCGTGTCGATGTTGCCGTTGGACGAAGTTCCGGGGGTGATGGTGAATTCGTTGCCGCTCCCGTCGACGGCCACGCAGAAGGTCGTGGGCGTGGCCGTGCACGACACCGCATCGAGAGGGCCTTCGTCGAGGATGTTGCCGGACCACGTCTGCCCGTCATAGGCGAAGGCCAGTCCCAGGTCGTCCACGGCCACGCAAAAGGTCTCCGTGGCACACGACACCGACACCAGGGAGCGGTTGTCGATGTTGGTGGGGGTCGACCAGGCGGCACCGTCGTAAGTGAGGGCGTCGCCGCGGTCGTCGACCGCGACGCAGAAGACCGACGACAGGCAGGAGACCGAGGTCAGGTCGGAGGGGCCCGTGTCGATGAGGACGGGACTGGTCCAGCCCCCGTTGTAGTTGAAGACCTGTCCGATCGAGTCGACGATGGGGCAGAAGGTCGTCGACGGGCAGGACACCGACGTCAGGCTGTCGGCGAAGTTCCCGGGCCCGATCCCGACCGACCCGTTCCAGCTGGCGCCGGCGGTGGTGGTGACGAAGCCGTCGCTGTGGCCGTCGACGGCGACACAGAAGGTCGACGTCACGCACGAGACCGAGTTGAGCCTGCTTCCGTCGATGTGATCGCCGGCGCTCCACGTGGTTCCGTTGAAGGCGAAGGCGTACCCGTTGCTGTCGACCATGGCGCAGAAGGTCGCCGACGAACAGGAGACGGACTCGGGGGACCCGGTGGAGTCCACGCTGGAATACGGCGACCAGGACGTTCCGCCGTCGGTGGAGCTGACGACGTTCCCGCTCACGTCGAAGGCCAGGCAGAAGGTGGTCGTCGGGCACGACACCGAGGCCATCCCCGTCGTGCCGGACCCGTCCATGAGAACGGCCGACGACCACGTGGTCCCGTTGTAGATGAAGCCGTAGGGGCCCAGGTCTCCCGAGAGGGCGATGCAGAGGGTGGAGGCCGGCGCACACGACACCGAGGGCATGGCGGCGGGGACGTCGATGGCGTCGGGAGCCGACCAGTGGTGGCCGTTGTAGATGAAGGCCTGGCCGTTGAAGTCGACCGCCGCACAGAGGGTCGACGACGCGCACGACACCGAGGCCAGGACGTCATCGGCGAGGACGGTGACCGGAGCCGACCAGCGCGTCCCGTTGTAGACGAGGGCGCGACCGAGCGAGTCGAGAGCCATACAGAAGGTGGTCGTCGGGCACGACACCGCCGCCAGGTTCTCGGGTGTCGTGCTGTCCACCAAGGCGGGAGCGGACCAGCCCGGCGTGGCCGAGGCCACGCCGGCCAGGTTGACGCTGCCCACGGCGGCCCCCGCCACCAGGGCCAGCGCCAGCACCACCCGGACACCGGCACCCCGCCGGCGCGGCCGGAACCACGGACCATCGGACATGTCGCCACCCCCCGCCTGGTGCGAACCTTCTCCTGCTCAAGAAAATGCTATCGGGAACCGCCCCGGGCGGCTCGGGAGGACCCGGTTCTCGGGCTGCAGGCGGTCGATCCGCTCAGCTGTCGGCGGCCATCGCCACGACCGGTTTCACGAGGGGCTTGCCCCCTTCGGACCCGTGGAAGGGGGCGTTGAAGGCGAAGATCCCGCCGTCGGAGGCCACCTCCCAGTAGCCCCCGGTGAAGAGGTCCTGGGCCATCCCGACCACCGGCTTGTCCAAGGGCGCCCCGCCCATCGAGCCGTGGAAGGGGGCGTTGAAGGAGAAGATCCCGCCGTCGGAGGCCACTTCGTAGTAGCCCCCGGTGGCGGGGTCGGCGGCCATACCCACAACCGGCTTGTCCAGGGGCTTCCCGCCCTCGGAGCCGTAGAACCCGGCGTTGAACGAGAACATCCCCCCGTCGGCGGCCACCTCCCAGTAGCCCCCGGTGGCCGCGTCGAAGGCCATGCCCACCACCGGCTTGTCCAGGGGCTTGCCCCCTTCGGAGCCGTAGAACGGGGCGTGGAAGGAGAAGATCCCCCCGTCGGAGGCCACCTCCCAGTAGCCGCACCCGGAGGCGCTCTGGTACGCGGCGATGCCCACCACCGGCTTGTCCAGGGGCTTGCCCCCTTCGGAGCCGTAGAAGGGGGCGTTGAAGGAGAAGATCCCCCCGTCGGAGGCGACCTCCCAGTACCCCCCCGTGCAGGCATCCTCGGCCATCCCCACCACCGGCTTGTCCAGGGGCTTCCCCCCTTCGGAGCCGTAGAAGGGGGCGTTGTGGGTGAAGAGGCCCCCGTCGGAGGCCGCTTCGAAGTACCCCTCGGTCCCCGGCGCCGTGGTCGTCGACGATTCCGTCTCTATCAGTGCCTGCCCCTGGTCCGAGGAGTCGGTGTAGCCCCCGTCGGCGACACAACTTCCCACCGCCGGGCACGACAGCCCCGAGAGACTCGGCGCCGGATCGAGGCTCAGTGCCCCCGAGGATACGGGGGTGGCCGTCCAGGTCCCCCCGGCCAGGGTGACGGCGGCCATCTGCGACGTAGCGGTCGAGGTGGTGAAGCCACCCACCGCCGTGCACCCTCCCGCCGCCGCGCACGACACGGCATCGAGGTCGACGCCGGAGCTGATTGAGCCGAGGCCCGTGGTGGGCGAATTGGCGGCCGCCCACGTCCCCCCCGTGAGGGTCTCGATCAGACCCGGTTGGGTCCCGGCGGCATCCTCGTAGTCACCGACGGCCACACAGGTGCCGACGACCGGACAGGAGACCCCGGCCAGGCCGGCCAGCACCCCGGCCGCGTCGACCAGGGGGGCCGGATTCAAGCCGCTGAGCGGCGCCGCCGTCGGCGTCCACGTCCCGGTCGACAGGGTCTCGATCAGCCCCTGCCGTCCTCCGCTGGCCGAGTAACCCCCCACAGCCACGCACGTTCCGTCGGCCGGGCACGACACGCTCTGCAGTTGCACCCCACCGTTCGAGCTGGCGACGTCGGCCGGGCTGAGACCCCCGACCGGGGCGGCCTGGGCCGTCCACGTCCCGGCCGAGAGCGTCTCGATGAGGCCCTGGATGTCACCCGATCCGTCGGTATAGGTCCCGGTGGCCACACAGGAGGCGGCCGAGGAGCAGGACACGCTGTCGAGGGCGGCCACCGCCGGCCCCGTCCCCTGCGCCGGACTGAGACCGGAGGTGGGAGCGGCCAGCGGCGTCCACGTCCCCCCGGCCAGGACCTCGATGAGACCGTATTCATTCTGCCTCGGGGTGGTGTTGTCGAAGTAGAGACCCACGGCCACGCAATTGCCCACCGCCACGCAGGAGACACCGTTCAAGGTGGCCACCGTCGAGTCGCTGAAGAAGGAGGGGATCGGGACGAGGCCACCGGTCGGGGCCGCCAGGGCCGTCCAGGTGCCTCCCGACTGGGTGTCGATCAGAGCTTCGATCTGTCCGCTGCCGTTCTCGTACTGCCCGACGGCCACGCACGATCCGGTGGCCGGGCATGACAGCCCCTTCAAGTCCGGTGAAGGCTTGAGGGAATTCAGGCCCACCGGAGGCGTTGTCGCCGTCCACAGGGGATAGGTGGTGGTGGCCGAGGCCGGAACCACTCCGATGCCGACAACCATTGTCCCGACCACAAGCACGAGGCCCGACGCCACCAGGAGCGGGGAGGCGAGGCACGGTCTCCGGAACCACCGGCGGTCTGTCGGGTGACGCGGTGACTGTCCCATGAGGACCTCCCAACCCTTCGTCGACGGACCGACCCGTCGCCCCCCGTTCCTATACCCCCGGGATCCCCGCCACTCTCCCAGATGTCACGGTCCCGCGGGGCCGCGCCCTCAGGGTTGGAGGCGTCCGATGGTCCAGCCCTCCCCGTCCCGACGAAAGAGCAGCCGGTCGTGGAGCCGGTCGTCGCGGCTCTGCCAGAACTCGTACACGTCCGGCCGCACCCGGAAGCCGCCCCAGGACTCGGGCCGGGGGACGGGCTGCCCTTCGTAGAGAGCGGTGAGCTCGGCCACGCGGCGGTCGAGCTCCTGTCGGGACGCGACGGGCCGGCTCTGCTCCGAGGCGTGGGCCCCGATCTGGCCCCCGCGCGGCCGGGTCTCGAAGTACCGGTCCGATTCGTCGCGGTCAACCTTCTCCACCGTCCCCTCGATCCGGACCTGCCGTCCCAAGGGGTCCCAGTGAAAGAGCAGCGCGGCGACCGGATTGACGGCCAGATCGCGGGCCTTCCGGCTGTCGTAGTGGGTGTGGAAGACGAAGCCCCGCT
>Ga0209415_10017045_pt1 | contig 11601 bp, 10 predicted proteins | sample PeaSoiSIISIP2007_FD_187696 | JGI IMG/M metagenome (GOLD analysis project Ga0209415, IMG submission 187696) | Peat soil microbial communities from Weissenstadt, Germany - SII-SIP-2007 (SPAdes) (version 2) | ecosystem: Environmental > Terrestrial > Soil > Wetlands > Peat | place: Germany... | reverse complement strand
GCGGTTTGCGCGACTGCGCCTTGGAAGGTGAAGATCGCTGCTGCTAGGGTCAGCCCGAGCGTCGTTAACGTGCGATTCATGCCCCTCACCCTCAGCGCGGCTGCGACACGACGTCGACGACCGCGGGCATCCCGTTCTTCACGACCTTGAGCGCCCGCGCGAGGGCCGGAGCGAGCTGATCGGGCTGCGAGATCGGCCCTTCACCGTGGGCGCCGAAGGACTCGGCGAGCTTCGCGAAATCGATGTTGGGATCGTTGATCAACGTTCCGATCCTGGCGTGCTCGGGTTGGCGATCGCGCCGGCCGGCCATGCGTTGCAGATGCATCGTCTCCTGATGCCAGGCGCGGTTGTTGAACACGATCGTCAGCAGCGGGATCTTGTGGTGCGCCGCGGTCCACAACGATCCGGGCGCGACCATGAAATCGCCATCGCCGTTGAAGTTGATCGCGTAGCGGCCTTGATCGCGCACGGCGATGGCGGCGCCGACGGAGCCCGGCAACGCTTGGCCTACGCCCGACGCGCCCGAGCCGCCGTTCAAGTGCCAGTGCTGGTCGAGGTCCCAGAGCCGGATCGGCCATCCGCCCATCCCACCACCGCCGCCGCCGGCAACGATCGAGAACGCGTCGTTCATGACCAGCTTGTGGACTTCGGCGAACATGCGCGCGGGCGTGATGGGCGAGGCGTCCCAACCGATCCCCGCTGCAGCGATGTTGGCTTGGCGGCGCTGGCTGAACGCGTCGCTGAAGTGCGCGGCACGGGCGGGGTTTTGCGCGCGGCGCTCGCTCGTGATCGCGCGGTTCACCGCGTCGATCAGGTACGGCAACGATGCTTCGACGTCGCCCGCGATCGCCATCGTGGGATCGTAGAAGCGCTGCTGGTCCTGGAAGTTGCCGGCGCCGACCATGTACATCGAGTTGATCGAGATGACCGTCGTACCGGGTTTGATCCGCATGACGGTCCGCCGGACGGGCAGATCCGGCACGTCGCCGATGATGCCGAAAAGATCGGTCAGCTCGAGCCCGAGGATCACGTCGGCTTGGCCGATCAACTGCCGGTCGAATGCCGCATAGAGGTGGTGGTTGGTCGGGAAGTTCGTCCGTCCGCCGAGGTCGATCACCGGAATCTGCAGCGTTTCCGCGAGGGTGACGAGACCTTGCATGCCGGCCGCCGTACGCGCCACGCGGTCCGCGACGATCACCGGGTTCTGCGCGTTGACCAAGGCCTTCGCGACGTCGGCCAGCGCTGCCGGATCGGCGACCGGCGCGCGCACCGGGTGAAGCGGCGGCAACGGCAGCGGTTTGCCTTCCATCGGCATCTCCGCCAGATCGCCGTCGACGATCACGAGCGTCGGTTCGTGGGGCGGCGTCAACGACATCGTGTACGCCTTCATGATCTCTTCGCCGAACATTTGCAGCGATGCCGGCTGCGAATCGTATTTGACGTAGCCGCGCACGATCGCGGCGACGTCGGTCGCGGTGTGCATCCACTCGACGAAGGGCCGGCGTTTCGCGCCGTCGGCGATGTTGCCGACGAGGATCAACATCGGCACGCGGTCGGCGTAGGCGTTGTAGATCGCCATCGAGGCGTGCTGCAAGCCGACCGTGTTGTGCACGATGATGGCCATCGGTTTGCCGGCCATCTTCGCATAGCCGTGCGCCATCGCGGCCGAGATCTCTTCGTGCGTGCACGAGAGCATCTCGGGCTTGCTGTTCCCGCCGTAGTTGATGATCGACTCGTGGATACCACGAAACGTGGATCCCGGCATGCACGTGATGTAGTCGAAGCCGACGTGCTTGAGGGCGTCGACCATGTAGTCGGAGCCGGCGTTGTGGACGTGCCAGTGGTCGACGAAGCTCGCGGGATTGCCGGTTTCTTGCGCGACGAGTCGCGGCGAGGGCAACGCGAGTTTCTCCGGTGGGGCGGCCGTAGGCGTGTCCGCAATCGCCGGAGCGGGCGTGACGGCCGCGGCGGCCGCGCCGGCTCCGGCCGTGGCGATACCAGCAAGGAACCCGCGCCGGTCGACGCCGGCCTGCTTCTTAGCCACTCTGCACCCTCGTGTTTTCGACGGATGTGTCTTTTAGGGACAAATCTGCGCCGAATCGCGCGAGGCCTGCAAGTTAGGTTCTACTTCGCCGGTCCGACCCACACGGTCTGGATGTTCATGAACTCGCGGATGCCGAGGTAGGAGAGCTCGCGGCCGTACCCGCTATGCTTGATGCCGCCGAACGGCAACCGCGGATCGGAGGCGGTCAGGCCGTTGATGAACACGGCGCCGGTCTCGATCCGCCGGGCAAGCTGCTTGCCGCGTTCGACGTCGCCGGTCCAGAGCGCGCCGCCGAGGCCGAAGGACGAATCGTTGGCCAGCTCGACCGCGTGCTCGGCGTCGCGCGCGCGGATCACCGCGGCGACCGGCCCGAACGTTTCCTCGCGAAAGACCGGCATCGAATCGTCGACGTCGACCAAGACGGTGGCCTCGAAATACGCGCCGGGGCGCTGTGGCGCCGAACCGCCGAGCACGACGCGCGCGCCGCGGGCGACCGAACCTTCGATCTGCTTGACCAGATCGTCGCGCAGGTCGGTGCGCGCGAGCGGTCCCATCTTGGTCGCGCGATCCTCGGGATCGCCGACGGTGTAGGCTTTCGATTCCTCGATGAACGCGGCGACGAACCGGTCGTAGATCGCGTCCTCGACGATGAAGCGCTTCCCGCAGATGCAGCTCTGCCCCGCGTTTTGGAAGCGCGCTTTGGCCGCGGTCTTCGCCGCTGCAGCGATGTCGGCGTCGGCCAGCACGATGAACGCGTCGGAGCCGCCCAGTTCGAGGACGTGTTTCTTGAGCGCGCGACCGCTTTCGGTCGCGACCGACACCCCCGCCGGTTCGCTGCCGGTGATCGTCACCGCGGCGATGCGGTCGTCGGCGATCAGCCGTTTCACCTCCGCGCCCGGCACGATCACCGTCGAGAACACCCCGGCCGGAAAGCCGGCTTCGCGGAACGTCTCGTCGATGTCGAGCGCGCAGCGGGTCACGTTGCTGGCGTGCTTGAGCACGCCGGCGTTGCCGGCCATGAGCGCCGGGGCAGCAAACCGGAACACCTGCCAAAAGGGGAAGTTCCAGGGCATCACCGCGAGCACGACGCCCAGCGGCTGGTATTCAATGTAGCTCTCCGAGGCGGTCGAAGCGATGTGCTCGTCGGCCAAGAACTGCTCGGCGTTGTCGGCGTAGAAGTCGCAGACCCAAGCGCACTTCTCGACCTCGCCCTCGGCGTCGCCGATCGGCTTGCCCATCTCGCGGGTGGCGTTGAGCGCGAACCGGGCCGCATTGGCCCGCAGGTAAGCGCCGGCGCGCTTCATTAAAGCGCCGCGCTCGGCGAACGTCCGCCGCGACCAGGCCCGCTGGGCAGCGACCGCCCGGTCGAGGATGGCGTCCAGCTCGGCCTCGGTGTGGAGCGCGAACGACTCGAGCTTGGCGCCGGTCGCGGGGTTGACCGACTGAACGGTCTTGGTCTGCGCAGCGATCATGCCCGTTGTTTCCGGCGACGGCCCCCTTTTGTCATCCCGAGCTTGTCGAGGGACCGCCACCAAGGTGGGCGATTACGGCTGCCCCTCGACGCTGACAATTCAGGAACAGTTTAGGGCGCGGGGGTACGGTCGCCCTACCAAAGGACTGGAGGAGACACCGTCATTCAGCTACCCGACGAGGGCACGATCCTCGTACTGCGGTTCTTCTACACGCGCGGCGGCCAGCTTCGGTGCCGGGTCAGCGATCCGCACGGCGCGGAGCGCTGGATCATCGACGATGCGCTCGAGCTGAAACGCATCTTGAAGCGGCTGCGTGCGCCCGAGCGCGGCTGACGTGCCGGCTGCATGTCGGCTCACGACCCTCGGCGCGCTCGGGCTTACCGTCGACGGAGTGCGCGTACCGCGTCCCGCAACGCAGAAAGCGCGCGCCATCGTGGCGTACCTCGTGCTGCACCGGCGCGCCGGCGTCGCGCGCGAGCGTTTGCTGGAGCTGTTTTGGCCCGACGTCGACCCCGCGCGTTCGCGGGCCAGCCTCAGCACCGCACTGAACTCGATTCGGCGCTGCTTCCGCTCGGCCGGACTCGACAGCAGCGCCTTCCTCGTTGCCGATAAGCGGGTCGTCCGTTGGACGGCCGAAACCGAGGTCGACCTTGAAGAGCTTCCGCAATTCGTGGAGGAACTCGAGTTGCTCCTCGCCGGTGCGGAGATTTCGGCCGACAGCACGATCTTCGTCCTGACGTTCTTCCACGCGCGGAGCGGCGAGCTGCGCTGCCGGCTCAGCGATCCACGGACCGCCGATCGCTGGATCATCGATGACGGCGCCGAGGTGAAACGGGCGCTGAAAAGGCTGCAAGCACTCGCTCGCCAAGTCTGACGAGTACCATGGCGCAAGCGGCTTGCCGGCTGACCACCTTCGGTTCGCTGGTGCTGACCGTCAATGGGACGCGCGTGCCGGAGCCAGCCACGCAAAAGGCGCGCGCGATCCTGGTGTATTGCGTCCTGCACCGCCGCGCCGGCGTCGCGCGCGAGCGCCTGCTCGAGCTCTTTTGGCCCGAGGTCGATCCGGAGCGCTCGCGGGCGAGCCTGAGCACGGCCCTGCATTCAATCCGGCGCGGATTTCGATCGCTCAGCCTCGACAGCGACGACTTCTTGGTGGCCAACAAGAGCGTCGTGCGTTGGGCTGCCGAAATCACCGTGGACATCGAAGAGTTTCGCGCGCTCGCGGGCGGCGATTCGCCGCAGGCGTGGGAAGAGGCACTACGGCTTTGCCAGGGTGAGTTTCTCGACGGCGACTACGACGAATGGGTCGTAGCGGAGCGCGAACGGCTGGCCGAAGAAGTCGAACGGGTACTGTCCCGCGCCGTCGCCACGTCGGCGGACAGCAATCTCGCGCGCGAGCTGATTGCCCGTAACCCGTACAGTGAAGAAGCGTACGCTGCGCTGATCGCGAGCAGTCTCGCTGCCGGCCGAACGCAGGTCGCTATGGAAATCGCCGGACGCTATCTCGATGCGTTGCGCGAGATCGACGCGACGCCGAGCGATGCGTTCCTGGCGCAATATGGCTCGCTCTTGCGCGCGCAATCGGCGCTACCGCTCGCAAGCGCGTTCGCGCTCCCCTTCGTCGGACGAGAAGCGGAGTTGCAAGCTTTGAGCGCTCGGATCGATGCGCTCGCAAGCGGAGCCGGCTCGGTGGTTGTCCTCGTCGGGGACGCCGGGATCGGCAAGAGTGCCGTTATCGCGCAGATGCTGCGAGCGGCGGCGGTCGAGAGCTGGCACATCCGCTGCGCTGAAGACGATCCACGCGTCTACGGCCCGTGGGAAGCCGTGTTTGCCGATTTCGTAGGCGAACCGATCGAGCGCGCCTTGGCCGGCGCCGACAACGCGCCGGCCATCGCGCTGGCCGCGCGCATCGACGGCGCGTTGGGCGCGCAACCACACGTCATCGTTGTCGATGACGTCCAGTACCTGCGCGGCGAAGCGCTCGAAGTGCTGCTGGATCTGGCGCGGCTGGCCCGCCGGCGGCACGCGTTCGTTTTGGCGATGCGGCCGGAAGGCGAGGGATTGCTCGCGCCGTTATTTGCGGGCGGCGGCGTGCACGAGGTCCGGCTCGCGCCGCTCTCGCGCGAAGCGTTCGACTTGGCGCTGCTGCAAGGTGCCGGGATACGCGACGACGCGTTCGCCTCCGCCGTGTTCGAGCGCACCCGGGGGCACCCGCTGTTTTTTAACGAGCTGATCGCGATGCTCGTGCGCGACGGCGCGCTCGAGCGTCAGGGGCGACGCTGGCGGCTAACCAAGGCGGTCGCCGGTCCGCTGCCGCTACCGGCGTCGGTGCTCCGCACGATCGAAGGACGCTTGCGCTCGCGTGGGCACGACACCGCGCTCGTCGCGACCGTGTTGGCCCTCGACAGCGAGGTCGAGGTCGCCGACATCGCCGCGATTTGCGGCTTCTCCGACGAACGCGCACTGGATGCCATCGACGACCTCCTAGCGCTGGGGGTCGTCGGGGAGTCGGCGTCCAGCGCCCAATTTGCTTTTAGCCACGACTTAGTGCGCGAAGTTGCGGCATCGCTGCCGAGCAAAGTGCGACGGCGCGCGCTGCATGCGGCGCTCGCGCAGCGGCTCGAGACCGTTACCTTGCGCAACGTCTCGATGCGGCGCGCGCGCCATCTGGCGGCGGCCGGAAACGCCGAAGCCGCAGCGCGGGGATATCTCGACGCAGCGATGGATGCCTATGAGTGGGACGCCCTGCGCGACGTGGTCGCCCGCTGCGACCTTGCGCTCGAGCAAACGGGCTATATGCGGCCCGGGAGTGCGCGCGATGTGCTGAGCGCGCAGGGCAAAGCCCTCAAAGGCGGGACGCTCGCAAATCTGGCGCGGTTGACCGAAGGCTACGAGCTCACAACGCAGGCGGTGCGCGAAGCCCGTGCAACCGGCGACACGAAAATTCTCGCTCGCACGCTGCTCGCCCGCGGTCACGTGGCGTCGTCGGCCGACGACGGTGCGGCGCAGCTGGCGGATGCTGATGAAGTAGTCGCACTGGCCTGCGCCGCTGGGAATCCGGTGCAGCTCGGCCAGGGATTGTACCAGCGCGCCAACGCGCTGGCGAACCTCTATCGCATCGATGACGCGGGTGCGGCCGCCGAGGACGTCGTCACGCACGTCACGCCGACAGAGCAGTGGATTCTGGCCGCGGCAACGATGAATTCGATCGTCCCGATGTACGCCGCGCACTGGCGGTTCGCCGACGCCGAACGCGCGGCTCAGCGCGGGCTCTCGTTCGCTCGCCGGACCGGGCTCAACATGGAAGCGTCGACGCTCTCGGTTTGCGCGGCGTTCTCGTACCTGCGCGGCGATTTTGCGCAAACCACAACGGAGCTCGACCGGATCGCGTTCTTGCTGGAGGAAGCGCAGCGTTATCCCGAACCCGGGGTCCAGCAAGGCTTCGTTCCGGCCGAGCTGACGTTCACGCTGCACTACATGCGCGGCATCATCGCACGGGCCTCGGGCCGGCTCGACGAGGCGTGGAGCTGCGTGCAACAACTCGAGCTTTACCGCGACTTCTTGGCCGAGCCGGTGCGCGCCAACGCGTTGCACTTTCTCGCCATCGACGTGCTGTGCGATCGCGCCGGCCCTGAGCTGGCTACGCAAGCGCCGCCTCACCTGAGTGCTTTGCGCGTCACGCGCCGTCAGACGAAGTTCGGCTTCAGCGGCTGCGCAGCGCTGTCCAGCGCGCGGGTAGCGGTGGTGCTGCGGCAGGGCGATGTGGCGGCCCTCGTCCGCGCGGCGTTGGTCGAAGTGGAGCGCAACGCGGAGCGTGCCCCGCTCGATTGCCTGCGCGCATTCCGCGAACTGCAGCATAGCGCGGAAACCGCCGGCGTCGCGGACATCGCCGGCCGCCTCGCGGAACTAGTCGCGGCCTACGAGCGCCGCCATGCCGAAGCGCAGGCCGAGCGTGCCGCGCTGCGTTTGGAACCGGTACCGGCCGCCGGCTAAGGGACACTCGATTTAGGATCGGTTTAGAGCGAGGCGCTATCGTGGTGAAACACCACGTGTCTCGCCCTTCTCGAAAGGATCCAGATGAAACACCTTCGCATCCTGGCGACAGCCGGCGTACTCGCCTGCGCGCCGCTGGCCGCCCACGCCGACACGTTGACTTCGACGATGCTAGTCAGCGCGACGGTCCCCACCGCCTGCACGTCGTTCTCCGCGACCCCGCTGAACTTCGGGAGCATCGGGTCCAGTTACAACTACGCAACTGCTACGATCTCGGTGACCTGCAGCAGTGGAGCAGGGTACACCATTGGCCTAGATTCTGGCGTCCATCCCGGAATGGGAGGGGGGGCTAACCTGTTAGGTGCCGGCCCCACCGGGCAGTTGCTTAGCTACAACCTCTTTCAGGACAGCGCGCACTCGCAACCATGGGGCAACGGCTCGGGAAACGGATCTGTCGCGAGCGGTAGCGGGTCCGGCATCTCGCAAATCCTGACGGTTTACGGCCTTACCAACGGCTACCAAGCACCGCCCAATTCGTACTCCGACACCGTCACGGCGACGTTGACCTTCTAGCGACCGACTGTAGCTAGCAGCGTTTTCGACGTGCCGCGCTTGGCTTCGACGTGGATCGGGCCGTCGCCGAGCGCGTGCGCGAGCGGGAGCGTGAGCGCAACTTGCGCGCCTGCCAGGACGTAGAGGTTCACGTCCTGCTCGGCCAGCGGGCGCGCGGCACCGTCGTCGAGCCGCAGCGCGGTGAAGTGTTCGTGCATGGTACCGCTGTTTACGATCGTGAGCTCGGCGCGGCGGCCGTCGAGCGCTCGGATCGACCACGCCAAGGTCGCCGCACCGCTCGCCGGAACGAAAAAGACCGGCAGATTGAATTGCAGCGGCATCGCGACGCCGCTCGCGACCGCGGTCGGCACTTCTTTGATGAGGAGCCGATAGGCGCGCTCGGAGACGGAGACCGCGGCATCGCGCAAGCCGATCCGAACGATCTGCGTCGTCCCCGGCGCAGCGGTGAAAATCGGCGGCGAGATCCGAACATCCGTCGTTGCGTCGAAGGCGTTAGCGCCGCCGGTCTGACGCCAAGCAAGGGCCTGCGTCTGGAAGAGAACCGCTTTGGGATTGCGATTTGCGACCTCGATGGCCGCGCTGATGCGGCCGGCACCGAGGGTCACCGTGGTCGGCGTGATGTCGATATTGTCGGCCGCCGCCGGCGCAGCGCTCGCGAACGTCGCGAGCGCTACGCCGAGCGCGATGAGTCGCTCGATCCGGTAGTTGACCACGCGGACTAAAACCACGCGGTAATCGTGACCTGGTCGCTGTAGCTGTCGGGTGGAACGTTTTGGCCGCCGCCGGTCACGGCGCGTATCGACACGGCTTGCGGGATGCCGCTTCCGCTCGCCGTGTAATTGACACCCACCGTGCCGCTGGCACCGGCATCGCCCCAACTGCTACTCGGCGGGGTGGCGAGATCGGCCGGCAGCGCGATTACGTAATAGAGTAAGGCCCCGCTATTGCTGCCTACCATGGCGCGCGTGGGGGCCGCAGAACTGCCCGAGCCATTGTTTCCGGCACTGAGATCGATGGTGTAGGATGCGCCCGAACTGCAGGTGATGCTGAGGCTCGAAGTGCCGGCCTGAAGTACCGACGGATCGATCGTCCCAAAGGCCAGACTGTAGCTCGACGACGAGAACGAGCACGAAGGGGCAACGGTCGCGCTTACCTGGAGTGTTGCCGTCGTGTTGCTGGCCGACACTGCGAGGGGTGCGCTAACGAGGATTCCGGCGGCGAGGAGGCCGCGAAAGAGCTTTGACTGGAGCTTCATTGAGATTCTCCGTACAGCGAGTGAACGAACGGGGGTAGCCCGCCGTCACAATACTAGCCGCCCAGCCTAAACCGATCCTAAATTGGGCCAATCCGGAGCATGCGGCATGTTACGATTGGTCTCTCGTTCTACGAAAGGACCCCGGATGAAGCACCTTCGCATCCTGCTTGCGGCCGGCGTACTTGCATGCGCGCCGCTGGCCGCGCTGGCCACGACCACGACCGGAACGCTCACGGTCAGCGCAACGGTCAATCCTTCGTGTACGGTCGGCTCCTCGAACGCCCTCAACTTCGGCAGCATCATCCCGTCCGTTGGGGATCTCGGGTCTGGGAGCATCTCGTTCAACTGCAGCAGCGGAGCACCGTACACCGTAGCCCTCGATGGTGGACAGAACTATACGAATGCCCGCTACATGAAAGGTACCATCACCGGGACGTTGCTCGCGTACATGCTCTACCAGGATGCCGGCCACGCGACGAGTTGGGGCAATGGCATCTTCAACGGCAATCTCCTCGACGCCACCGGAACCGGCGCGGCGCAAATGGTTGGTGTATTCGGTGAGACCGGCGGCCAGTCGGTGCCGGCCGACACGTACTCGGACATCGTCACCATCACGGTGACGTTCTAGCGCTACCGTAGCAAACCGGAGCGGGTGGGCACCGCGAATTTAGGATCGGTTTAGAGTACGGCGCTATCGTGGCGCCATGAAGCATCTTCGAATCCTCGTCGCGGCCGGCATGCTGGCCGGCGCGCCACTGACTGCACACGCCTCGACGTTTACCACGACGCTGACGGTCAGCGCGATGATCCCCGGCGCATGCACGTCGTTCTCAGCTACCCCGCTCAGTTTCGGGAGCGTCCTGCCCACTTCGACTAGCTACTCCACGGCAACGATCGCGGTCAATTGCGGTGCGGGAACGGGTTTCGCCGTGAGCCTCGATCAGGGTACCCACGGCTCGAATGGCAACCGCTTCTTGCGCGGCACGGGCACGGGAACGTTGCTCTATTACGCCCTTTTTCAAGATGCCGCCCGCACGATGTACTGGGGCGACGGCACCTTCGGCAGCGTGCTCAACGGCAGCGGAACCGGCGGCGCGCAAAGCCTGACGATCTACGGCCTGACCGGAAACCAGCCGGGGGCGCCAACCGATTCGTACACCGACACCGTCACCGCGACGTTGACGTTCTAGCGCCATGAAATTCAGTCGCCTCGTCTCGGCCGGCGCGGCACTAGCGTGGCTGACGGCGAGTATCGCGCCGGCATTGGCCGACGACGTCGGGATCGTACCGACGACGGTGACGTTGCGCACCGCCGCGAGCACCGCGGCGATCGAGGTGGCGAATCACGATCCCACCCCCGTTATTTTTCAGGCGCATGCAGTTGCATGGCAGCAGACCGGCGCGACGGAGGCGCTGACTCCGAGCACCGACATCCGGATTTCGCCGCCGATCTTCACCGTCGCCCCGGGGTCGACGCAGATCGTGCGTATCGGTGCGCGCGATCTCGCGGCGTTCACGTCCGAGCGCGCCTACCGCCTGTTCATCAAAGAGGTCCCGAGCGCGGCCGTCGGCGGGATCTCGATGCCGTTGCAGTTCAATTTACCCGTTTTTATTTCCGTGCCGTCCGGCGTGGGCAACCTGGCGTGGTCGATCCGCTCCCTCGACGAACATCGGGCCGAGCTCACCATCGTCAACAGCGGCAACACTCACGAACATATCGTCGAGTTGCGACTGGACGACGGCAGCGCACGCCCGCTGGCCGATCAAAGCATGAACCTGTACGTTCTGGCCGGCGCGCAACGCGTGGTGGTGATCCCGCTCGCGCACGCGCTCGGTATCGGTCCCGTGCGCGTCGTGGCAACACGCGTTGCGTTGGCGGCGCTCAACGCACCGGTCTCCCGTTCTGCGCCGTGAGAATGCGGCTGCGGCCGCTGCTTACCGCCGCGTGCGTCGCGGCGCTCGCCTGGCCGGCGATCAGGCCGGTTGCCGCCGCACCGGGCACGATCGTCGCCGATGAGGTAGCGGCATTCGAAGAAGTTCTCTGCGCGGTGATCGTCAACGGCCAACGCGTCGCCGACGGGGCGCTCGTGCTGCGCGCGGCCGGCCGCTACTACGCGAGCGAAACCGACCTGCACGGCTGGCGTCTCGCGGTGGTGGGAACCTCAACGCTCTACCAGGGCGCCCGCTACTTCCCGCTGTTACCGGAGAACGGGATCCAAACGACGTTCGATCAGGTACGCGCCGAGTTGCTCGTCGTCGCCCAG
>Ga0209415_10017044_pt1 | contig 11602 bp, 8 predicted proteins | sample PeaSoiSIISIP2007_FD_187696 | JGI IMG/M metagenome (GOLD analysis project Ga0209415, IMG submission 187696) | Peat soil microbial communities from Weissenstadt, Germany - SII-SIP-2007 (SPAdes) (version 2) | ecosystem: Environmental > Terrestrial > Soil > Wetlands > Peat | place: Germany... | reverse complement strand
TCGGCTCGGGACGACCGTTTATCGTCAGCGCCAGGTGCAGCGGGCCGGGCTTCACCATGTCGGCACTCACAAATCCGTGGATATGAAGTTTTTCGATGGCCGAAGCCGGCCCCGGGAGGTAGACCACTGCGTGCTGTGAGGCCCAACGGAAGCCGCTTTCCTGTGCATACCAACCCTGACCCAGTTGATCCGAATAGAATGGGACGCCCACGTCGATGAACGGATCCAATGCCGGAGGGGGCTGCGAGAGCTCCCAGACAGAGTAGATGCCGGTCACATTTCGCAGTTGCCGATTTCCGACATCATAGACGACGGCCCCGGCGTCTTTCAGGAGCGACAAAGTTGCATTTCGCGGCAAGAAATAACGGTCAATGTCGTTAAAATGCGGATCGTAAATTTGCCATCGGGATTCTGCCGTGACAAACACGTCGTTCCATCCCAAGATGTGAAAAGGCGAATCATAAATCGCAGCCCAAAACAGATTATCGTCGATACCTTTCAATAAGATGACCTTGCCAGGATGGATTTTCTTGGCGTATGCGACGCTCTGGACAAGGACGCGCGCCTGGTCGCCACGCTGGTAGTTACTCCGCATCCCGATCCGGATCATGCCGATTGAAGTAACCAAGTACGGACTTAGTAAGATCGCGACGGCTGCGACGGAAATCCAACCCTGCTGCCAGGCAGAAGATATGCCATAGGCAGCCAAGATGGCTAGACCAATGGTTGGAACGAACAGATAGTAGTCACTGACATGATTATGTAATGGCAAAAGCGGGCCGAGCACGATCAAAAACCAGCCCATTAAGAACAACGGCAGGAAATTACGCTTCCAGCTCTGCCGCGCGACATAGCCAACCAGGACAACGGCAAACAAAAGGATTGACAGAGTTCCGATCCAATCCGGCCATTGACGCTGATGCGCATAGGCAGTCACACCCAGCAGGTCGGTCCAGTATTGCACAAGGGTTGCAATTAAGGCCTTAACATTGAAGCTGAGTTCGTAAAAATAGTTGGTCTCCTGTGTGCTACTGCCGGTGCCGGCCACGCGATCGACAATCACATAGACCGCTGAAACGCCCAACATCGGCCATGTTGCACGGAAATAGCGGCGAGCCAGCAACAACGCATAAAGGGCCGCAAGCACGGGATAGACGAAATTGATTTCAAGCGCCCCAAAACCCAGGAGGAACGTTAGCCATTGGGCCCAATAAAAGCGCCGCAGCCCGGTCTCTACGTAAAGAAGAAACAAATAAAAGCTAATCAGCAGGAAACTCGCGCACTGGATTTCGTTGTAGGCGGAGGTCCAGGCCATCGGTGTAATGAGAGCTATATTTGCAAGCCACAGGAGCGGCGCTATCAACGTCGCGAGTTGGGAGCGTGTCAGCTTGAGCGTAACCAACATCAAGAGAATGATGTTCAAGCACTGGTTGCAGAAAATGAACAGCCGGTAGGGAAGCGCATGCAGGCCGAAGAAGTAGGAGAAGAGCATGAAAAAGCCACGCTCGCTCAACGGACGAATGGTGCCCTGCGCCTTGGGCGCGAACATGGCATCGAGAAAGCTGGGAAAATCGTGCACCTGAAGCCGCAGTCCCAACCAGGCGAAATCGTCCTGCGAAAACCAGGTGCGGAGTCCCAGCCAGTAGAGGGCAAGGCAGAAGACGATCGGCGTCAGCCAATACATCGCGCGAAACGCGCGGTTCATTTCGATTTCAACTCGACGGAGGTAACCACCAGGCTCAGCTGGCGATAATCGCCTTCCGGCTTCAGAAATTTGTCGACATTAAAGCGAACCTGCAACGGATCGGATTTGAATGCGGACGCCGGGATGTCGCGGCTGTAAGTGTGCGCTCCCGCGGTGCTGTAAGTCTCGGGCGCGAGAGTAACATCGCCCGTCGTCGCAGAGACGGTCAACTGCTTGAGAGTCTTTATAGAGACATCCGGCAGGGCGAATTCCAGAGCGAGCGTCGCGCCGTTCTGCTTGGCTCCCGGAGGACTGCCTAAGGCGACGGCGAACTGAGGGGCGCTCCAGCGCCAACTACCGGCCTCTACTGCCCCAAAGCCGCTCAGAAGTTGAGCGCTTGCCGCGGCATCGCTCATTCTCACGACGATCGAGAGCGATCGTGGTTCTTCGACGGTCGGCTGTGAGCGGATGGGCTCTTTGTTCCTGCAACCGGAGAGCACCGCGCAAAGGCAGGTAGCAAAAAGGAGATAAGAATATTTCATGGCATCCAGCCGCACAGAGTGCTCCCAACAGGCGCCGATCGAGGGCGGGACCGCCGATGGTCGCGACGCGCGGAATCCATAACGCACGGAATCAATAAAGCAGTGTACCTCACCTTGTGAGCGTTTGGGCCGAAGAGTCTTATGCCATTGGCCAAGCGTCCAGGGTCCTCTACGAGATGAAACAGCCACTCTGGAGAGGCAGAGGGCAGGCGCAATCTACCCGCGTTTTTTGCCGAAAAATACCAGCCGCCTGGTATGGGGTCAGGGTTCCATGTGGCGTACCTTATATAACGTAGAGTCTGGAAGCCCGTAACGGGAGTTGTGCCCCAACAGATAAAATCGCGTCTAAAGAAATGATGCTCCCAACCGTCCTTTCGTCCCTGGACCTGGAAAAACTGAGAGCCTTCGATAGCTGCACGATTTCGAACGCGATCGAGCGGCGGAACGTGCGGCTCCGGAACGAGGGCTTTCTCTCGGGCGTGGCGCGCTGCCAGTTCCCGGACCTTGCTCCGATGGTGGGCTACGCGGCCACGGCCAGAATCCGAACCGCGTCCCCGCCGATGAGCCACCGTTGTTATTACGACCGCATGGATTGGTGGAACTATGTGGCCACGCTGCCCGAGCCTCGGGTCCTGGTTTTGCAGGATTGCGACCACGAGCCAGGGTTGGGCGCATTCGTGGGCGAGATTCACGCCTCCATCGGCCTTGCTCTGAACTGCGTCGGTTGTGTCACCAACGGTGCGGTTCGCGATCTGCACGCTGTCGAGGCCATGGGGTTTCAACTGTTCGCGGGCCAAACCTCCGTATCCCACGCTTATGCCCACATCACCGAATTTGGCGAGCCGGTGGAGATCGACGGCCTGAAAATTTCATCGGGCGATTTGCTGCACGGCGATCGGCACGGGGTCCTTACCATTCCGCAATCCATCGCCGTTGAGATACCCGAAATAGCTGACACAATCCGCCTGCAGGAGCGCGAACTGATTGAATTCTGCCGCTCACCCCGTTTCTCGCTGCGGGAGTTGTCCGAGCGCATGGCGAGGATGAATACCAACTGCAACCCGCGCTGGGAGCCCCGTTAAGAATCATGAATTCGAGAGCGTATCATTTCCTGCTGTTCGGCACTATTGCAACGATCGCGGGCAGCTTGGCAGCCTGTGGGGTAGCGGACAAGGTCCATGCCAAGGCCCCCGGAGAAACGGACTCATCCGAAGTCTCGGTCCACTCTCGCGCTCCAACTTGCGCAGGGGCGGTACGATCTGGGGTTATCCTCCATTGTGGAATTGACACAAGCGCAGTTGAACGTAACGCAAGCCGAGATCGAAAATCTGAGCGCGAATTACGACTATCAGACCCAATACTCGGCGCTCCAGTACACATTGGCCTCCTCCGATAGGACGGTTTTCCGCGAGGTGCAACGCTTTCCGTTGCGGCGAATCGGCATGGTGATCGCGATTCCGCCCTTGTGCATGCTCGGTCTGCTGATCCGGCAAGTGATGCTGGGCCATCGTTGGGACTCGCAACCGATGTCGAACGCGAACGTCATCGGCTGAACCGTGTTTCTGTGGCTGATTTGCTTGCGTCTCATCACCGTTCGATTGGTTACCGGGGTTCGCAACGGCGGGCTAAGGATCGCCCTGCGCGGGATCTGGCGCTCGCGCCGTGTTCCACTCGATTCGTGTTCAGTCGGTCGAGGCGATCACGCACGCCCGGTGCGGGATTACGGCGGTTACGGAATCCGACCTACGCGCGAAAGCCAGGCTTATGTCGCCAATGGCAGCCGAGGCGTTGGTGTGACGCTCGCCAAAGGAGACGAGCTGATCGTCGGATCCGAGAGGCCCGAGGAGTTGGTGGCGGCCCTTTCGAACAAAGCCACTGGACGTTGATGAGCGCTCTCGCGGGCGTTGCGGCTCAGCAGGCGATTGTGGCGGCTCCGGCCTCTTTCATTTCGAGCATTCCAGGGGCATCCCCCTGCTATCACTTCGCCCACGAAGAGCATTTGATGGAGCGAGTCCATTACCCTGGCTATCCCCAACACCGGCAGCAGCATGAGGATCTGCGATCCAGCGTGCGAGCTTTGCAGGAGCGCGCCGCGTCGGGCGAAGTAACCATGACTATTGAGGCCATGCGCTCCCTGACCGATGGTTCGGGGGGCGTGTGGGCAGCAAGCCGGTGTCCGGAACGCGCACTCTTATCGCGTCGACGTGCTGATCGGGGCAGATCCCATGCCTTTGAACGCGTACCTGTAGTAGCGCTGCCCGTTATTAACTTCGCCGAGAAACAGGTTCCCTTTGGAATCACTGGCGAAGCTGTGAATATGGAAGAATTCCCGCGCGTTATGCCCCGCGTGCCCGCCAATCGAGCCCACAATTTCCAGTGTCTGCCGGTTCAGGACACGTATCGCCTTGTTGGAACCATCCACGATGTAAAGGAATTTCTGTTCTTTATCGGGCGACACCGCGAACGCGTGCACGGTCCCTTCGTTCTGCAGCGTATTCCTTGAGATGAATAGTTCCTTGAGAAACGTCCCGTCCGGCCGGAACACCTGGAGCCGGTTGTTGGTGCGGTCGGCGACATAGACGAGATCATCGTTCGTTACCAGCACGGCGTGAACGGGGTTGTTGAAACCTTCTGGTGGCGGACCCTGGATGAGCTGCGCGCGGGGCGGGAACTTCAGCGTGTCATCGGGACGCTTGCCGTATGCGCCCCAGTGGCGCTTGTACGCGCCAGTATCGGCATCAAACACGATGACGCGATGGTTGAAGTATCCGTCAGCCACAAACAACTCGTTGGTTTTCCGAACCACAAACAGGCCCGCGGGACCTCCGAGGTTTTCAGTGTCGTTGCTGCCCCGGTTCTTGCCCGCATGCCCGATCTGCATGAGAAACTTCCCCTTGTTTGTAAACTTGAGGATCCGGTTATCTTCCTTGGCGCTTCCGGTCAGCCACACGTTGTCCTGGTAGTCGACGAAGATGCCGTGCTCGGCGGCAAACCATTCGTATCCCGGCCCCGGACCGCCCCACGCCTGGAGAAACCTTCCGTTCGGGTCAAATTCCAACACCGAGGGCGCGGGAATGCAGCACTCCGACTGCGGGGGATTCAGCGATGCGCCCTTTTCGCCGTCGGGGATTGTCGCGGGGCGGTGAAAGACCCACAGGTTGTCATGGGAATCCACCGCGAGCCCTCCCACTTGACCGGTGACCCACTTATTAGGCAACGCTTGCGACCAGAGCGGATCCGGCTCAAACAGCGGGATCTGCGGCCCATTCGCCTGCCCAACGGCGTGCCATGCTACCAGCGCCGCCACGATCAAAACAGCCGACGCCCACACCTGTCTTCTCACGAGCCGCCTCCTCTTTTTAACACGTTTGGTGTCCAGCGCTCAAGCCGCATTGTTTGCGCTGATCTGCACCGGGAACCCATCCGGATCGAGTACGTGGAAACCGAAGTCCCCTCCTTGCTGATCAATGGGGGTTGTTCCACGGGCCTTGAGATCGGCGGCCACCGAATCCTTTTGGAATTTATCGACGCCGATCGAAAGATGGTCGACCTTGGCCGGCGGAGTGCCGGGCCGCAGGACCAGATAGCTCTTTCCGAACATCAGCTGGTTGTTTCCGTCCCGTTTGTTTACAGTACAACCGAACGTGCGCTGGTAGAAGTCTGTAGATCGCTCCATGTTGCTGACATACAGAGAGACGTGATGGATACTGTTTCCCTGGAATCCCGCAGCCGACGCGGTGGCCGAGCCGGCCGCCAGCACCGCCAGTCCCTGAACCAAATCGCGCCGTGACACTTTTCCAGTTTCGTAAGCCGTCAACAGTTTCGAAATCGTGCTTTTCATCGAATCCTCCTATAAGCTATGAGCCGGGACTTCCCAGTGAAGGCGCGCGCCGACACCGGCACCTTAGGCGTCCGCCAATCCCATGCCGATGTGGCCCGCTGGCCCGGCTGGTTCGCTAATTAACGGGATGTCCGGCTCGGACGATGTCCGCTTCTACAACCGTTGACACTCCAGCCGCGCTCATCACTTTGCGCAGCTCGGCCGACATGGCGGGGGAACTTCGGAAGGTCCCTCCTCCATAGATTACACCGTCCGCGATCCGCAAGGGCGTCCAACCGGTCTTGTTCTTTTGATTCCAGACTTCGATTTTGGCGCCCTTGTCAACGAGGAATTGGACAACCGAAGGAATCTGTTTGTAAGCCGCGGCATGCATCGCGGTCTCGCCGTTCTTGTCCACGGCGTTTACGTCTCCGCCGAGTTCTAGGGCCACTTTCACCGCCTCAAGCACTTCGGCATCGGTCCCAGGATCTTCTCCTGGAGAATACGTGCCGAGTCCCGCCGCCGCCATCAGCGGTGTAGAATTGTCCGCGTTCGGTAGCAGAGGGTCGGCGCCTAGTTCCACCAGCAGGCGCATGAGCGGAGCATCCGCGGTTCTGGCTGCCATCATAAAGGGCGTCGCGCCGATCATATTCATCGTTGTTCGACCCACATTCCCCGACTTGGTCATGCGAGCGTTCACATTGGCTCCCTTGGCAACCAGCTTCCTCACTAGGTCGAGACTGGACAGACTTCCGGAGCCCTCCGGAGCCGGGTCGTTGTCGCCCTTGCCGGGTTTGCGCACCCAGGTAATCTGATGCAAAGCTGTCCAGCCCTGGGCCGCGGCATTGGGATCGGCGCCCGCGTCCAGCATCATGGCTGCCATCTCATAGTGGGCGTTCGCCACCGCCAAAACCATGGCGCTGATGCCGGACACACCTGTACCTCGGCCCGCTTTCCAGGTCTCATTGACATCCGCTCCAGCCTTGAGCAGCGCCTGGACCGTGTTCATTCGGCCCTCCCGCACGGCAAACAGTAAAGGAGTGAGCCCGCCCTTGGTACGGGCATGCATATCGGCTCCATGTTCGACCAGCAGTTCCACGGTCGCGGTGTTTCCTTCCGCGGCCGCCCACATCAGCGCCGTCTGCCCGCGCTGGGGTTCTGCGTACTTCACGTCGGCTCCGTGACTGACTAGCACCTTCACGGCATCCACCTTGCCCGTGCGCGCTGCCGTCATCAACGGGGTTTCTCCTCCCGGGAGGGCGGCGTTGGGATCCGCTCCGGCATTCAACAGGGACTCGATCATCGCCGCGTTCCCATTGACGCAGGCCAGCGAGAGGGGTGTGACTCCATAGCGATTGGCGGCCTTGACGTTCGCGCCGCTGCTAAGCAATAAGTTGGCCGCCTCCAGATCGTCGTGCCGCACTGCCCAATGCAATGCCGTGGAACCATCCGGGTCGGCGGCATTCAGATCGACGTGCTGGGGCAAGAGTGCCTGAATGGCCACGTTATCCGAGTTCTTCGCGGCCTCCAGCAGCCGGCCATCCGAAGTCGCGGCTGGCAGACTCGCAGCCCATACCAGCGGAGCGATCCATAGCCCGCCGAAGCGTCGTACGTTTGTCATGGTTGCCTCCTTCCGGTTTTGCCGCGCCGCTTCAGATGGAAAGCAGCTCGTCAACTTTCCCCTGGCTGTCGGCGAAGCTGTCGAGGTGGATACCCACTTTGTCCAGCAGGGTGAGGTGCAGATTTGCCAGCGGAGTCGGCTCAGCATATTTGATGTGGCGCGCTCCCTTCATCTTGCCCGCGCCACCCCCGGCGACGACGATCGGCAGGTTGACATGATTATGGATGTCGGGATTGCCCATGCCGCTGCCCAGCAGGATCATGGAATGGTCCAGCAGCGAGCCGTCGCCATCCGGAGTGGATTTCAATTTCTGCACATAATAAGCAAACAACGACACATGAAACGCGTTAATCTTGGCCAGCTTGGCCAACTTCTCGGGGTCGTTTCCATGGTGCGAAGTGGGGTGATGCGCTTCGGGAACGCCGACCTCGGGATAAGTGCGCGTGCTGGCTTCGCGGGCAAGCTGGAACGTAATGACGCGGGTGATGTCGGCCTGCATAGCCAGTACCTGCAAATCGAACATCAACTTGGCGTGGTCTGCATACGCCGACGGCACTCCGATGGGACGAGTGAGGTCGGGCATGGTGGACTTGGCCGTTTCTCCCTCGGCCTTCTGAATCCGGCGCTCCAGTTCCCGAACCGTATCGAGGTATTGGCTGAGCTTGGTGCGGTCACCCGGACCGAGCTTTCCCTGAACGTGGGCGATATCCTCGCTCACGAAATCGATGAGACTGCCGTCCTCCCGCAGCGCGGCGAGACGGTCTGTGGCGCTACCTCCGTCGCCAAACAAGCGCTCGAACACCACGCGCGGGTTCGCCTCCGCGGGCAGCGGGGTTGTCGGCGAGGACCAGGAGAGGCTGGTCTCGTATACGCATGACATACCGCCGTCGCAGGCGCCAATCGGCGTCGTCGCATCTATGGCCAGCTCGAGCGAGGGCAGACGCGTTTCCTTGCCCAACTGCTTCGCCGCGATCTGATCCACCGTGGTTGCCAACTGGTAGTCGGCGCCTTCCGTCATCTTGGCTCGGGCGGCGCTAAGAAACCCGGAGTTGGAAGTCGCATGATTCCCGGGCGAGTAGGCATTCTTCAGCTCTAAATTTGAGATCACCGTGACTTGATCCAGGCATGGGTTGAGCGTGCTCAATGTGGGCGATAGCTCGGTAATTTTGCCGACAGCCGCTGGGAAAAATTGGAACCAATTGCATCCCATCGGGATGTAGACAAACCCCAGGCGGCGTACCGGAGCCGTGGCCGCGGCGTTTGAAAAGGCTGGAATCATCGCATCCAGGAAGGGCAGCGCTAACGTTACTCCAGCACCGCGCAGAAACGTCCGCCGCGGCATAGCTTTCTTGGTGACGATCATAGTGATCTCCTCATCTGAAATGGTGTGCTGTTGACGATGCCTAAAATGAGCGCTGAGAAGCGGTAGTCGTCATTGTGGGCATCGCGCACGATCTTGCGGACCGCCGCCGCATCATAAGATTCGAGCCCCCGGCCTAAACCGTAGGTGAGAAGCTTTTCCGTGAGAGTGGTCACGAACAGCTCTGGCCGGCTCAACAAAGCCTGACGGAGTCCGGACACTCCCACAAACTGGCTGCCATCGGGAAGATTTCCTGCTCCATCAATGGGCACATCTTGTTCGGTGGTTCTCCACCGGCCCACCGCATCGTAATTCTCAAGCGAAAAGCCCACCGGGTCCATGAGCCTATGGCAGCCGGCGCAGGGCTGATTGGCGCGGTGCGCTGCCATGCGCTCCCTGATGGTCATTGCTTTACCGGCGGAACCGTCGGTCTTCAGCGGCGGCACGTTCGGCGGCGGCGGGGGAGGGGGCGAGCCGACGATGTTGGTGAGAACCCACTTGCCGCGAATGACGGGTGACGTCCGGTCGGCGTAGGATGTCACCGTCAGAATACTCGCTTGGCCGAGCAGCCCTCCGCGTGCGCTGTTTCCCTCGAAGGTGACGCGTCTGAAGTTGCTATCGTACACGTTGGGAATCCCGTAGTGCTTGGCAAGCCGCTCGTTGAGGTACGTATAGTTCGCGCTCAATAAGTCGACCACGTTCCGGTCTTCGCGAATAATGCTCTCGAAGAACAGCTCGGTTTCGCGCCGCATGGCCTGGCGCAGGTTGTCGTCGAAGTCCGGGAACTCGCGCGCATCCGGGATAATCGTCTCCAGATTTCGCAGGTATAGCCATTGATCGGCAAAGTTGTTCACTAATGACGCGGAACGCGGGTCGGCCAGCATCCGACGCACTTGCTTTTCGAGTACCGCCGGCTCGCTGAGCTTCGCCGCAATTGCCAGGTTCAGCAGCTCGTCGTCGGGGATGCTGCTCCAAAGGAAGAACGACAACCGTGAAGCCAGTTCCAGATCCGTAAGCCGATAGGCGGTATTGGGCGCAATGCCGGACGGATCGTGCTCGACGCGAAACAAGAACTCCGGGCTGACGAGCAGGGATCGCAGGCCCCTCTCAATTCCTCCCTCAAAGTCCTCGGCGGTCCGCGCTTCCCGATAGAAAGCCAGCGGCATTTGGAGATCCGCATCGGTCACCGGCCGGCGATAGGCGCGCCGGGCGAAGTTCGAAAGGATTTGCTTGGCGCAGCCTTCTTCCTCGGAGAGCTTGGCTGGGTGACACGCAAAAATCCGGCGGCGGCTGGGCGTGTCCCCGGCGCCGGTTGCGTCGTAGGGGCCAACCACCACCAAGGAATACAGTGCCGGATGAATCCGGGGATGCCGGTACATATTAAAATGCGCCTGGTAGGGCTGGCGCTCGGTTTCGAGCAGCAGCGACGGATCATTCTTGGGGAAGGCAACTGCCAGCATGTGCGGGCCGGCGGTAACGGGAATGCGGATGTGGAGATGCTTGTCGACGTCGTCATCGCTGGGAGTGCTGTTGGCGTTGCGGATCCCGGTGACAATATTCACGGGCTTCACCGTGAACAGTTGTACGCGCTCGCCATCCAACAGGAGCTCCACGTCGGTCGGTCCGGCCAAGCCCTCGATGTGCTCGTTGCGGTCCCGGCTGAGCTGTAGCTGAATTTCGTATTGAGCGTCCCGCGGGAAAACATAGTGAACCGCGGTGCCGCCGCGCGTGCCAAACGGAAGTTCGTCGAAGTGCTCCTCCTGCGTGAGGTCCGGCGGAATTAAGATGGTGTCTGCACTCGGGGCCCGCGCCGGACTCCCCATCGCCAGGCGGCTGATTTTCCGCGCCGCTCCCAGGTACCGCTCCAACAGGGTCGGCGAAAGCTCTCCCACCGTGATGTTGTCAAAACCGAAGCTGGACTCGTCGGCAGGTAGAAGTTGTGTGACATCCACCTGGAGCCCAAGGAGGTCGCGGATGGCGTTCTGGTATTCGGTTCGAGTCAGCCGGCGAAGCGTAGCCGTTCGGCCCGGATTGGGATTCGCCACGCTCAACTGGTCGAGCGATGTCTCCAAATACGAGACCAGCGATTGGTAGGTCTTTTCGTCCGGACGCGGCACGCCGGCCGGCGGCATATAACGGGCATGCAGTTTATGAACGACCTTTTCCCACACTTCGGGGTTTTGATTCGGGTTCTCCACATTGACGCTGTCGAGCGCGAGGCCTCCCGCCTTTAGCTTGTCGTTGTGGCAGCCTACGCAATACTGCTTAATGACAGCGCGGTGCGGCGAGGCACTCGACGCACGCTCACCGGCAGGTTGTGGTTGCTGGGCGTGGACGGCGAGCAAGCCACCCGCGATCAACACGGCGGTCAGCCGACCAAGAGTCGACTTCACTGAACTCTTCAACATAAGCACCCCCCAAATCGTTGAAATGACGGTGCCGAAAGTGTGAGAATCATACCACACGAGAAATCGGAACTCAATCCATAGAGACAGAGCATGTCGCTAGTATGTGATCTGTCCGGTTGAATTCACACATGAACTGTCCGCTTTGAAAAAGCGGCGGGGGAAGCTGA
>Ga0209415_10017043_pt1 | contig 11602 bp, 11 predicted proteins | sample PeaSoiSIISIP2007_FD_187696 | JGI IMG/M metagenome (GOLD analysis project Ga0209415, IMG submission 187696) | Peat soil microbial communities from Weissenstadt, Germany - SII-SIP-2007 (SPAdes) (version 2) | ecosystem: Environmental > Terrestrial > Soil > Wetlands > Peat | place: Germany... | reverse complement strand
CGGGGACTTGAACCCCGATGCCCTTTCGGGCGCTAGCACCTCAAGCTAGTGCGTCTGCCAATTCCGCCACCTTCGCGCGGGGGGACGCGCACGTTTAACCGTCACGCCCGCACGAGTCAAGGCGCGAGTCGACGCCCCCCTCACCCCGCCGCCGGCTTCCTCCCCGCCGTCCCCGCCCGCGTCTCCGTCAGCGCCGCCACGATCTCCCCCACCTCGAACGGCTTCCTCACCCAGCGGATCTGCCCCGCCTCGCTGTCCAGTCCCTCGGGCAGCCCGACCGCGCTCCCGCTGATGAACACGAGCGCCACGTTGGGCGACCCCTTGCGGAGCGCCTCGACCGCCCCCTTCACGTCGTGCGCGATCGGCGACAGGTCCACCAGCGCCGCGTCGTGCGTGTCCTTCGCCCGGAGCACCAGCTCCTCGGCCGTGCGCGCCACGACGACCCGGGCGCCGCGCGCTCCCAGCGCCGACTCGAGCAGCGCCGCGACGTCCACGTCGTCCTCCACCACGAGCACGCGCGTCCCGGCGAGCACGGCGGGGCGCGGCGCGGACACCGGCGCGCGCGGGAGCGTGGCCTCGACGCGAGGCCAGCGAAGGCGGAACCGTGCGCCGCGCCGGACCGGCTCGGTGACGAGCGCGACGAGCTCCAGCTCTCCTCCCGCCGCCCGCGCCACGGCGCGCGCATGCCGCAGCCCCACGCCGGCGCCGCCTTCGCGGTTCGACGCGCCGTCGAAGATGCGCGGCACCTGAGCCGCGGGGACGCCGGGACCCTCGTCCTGCACGAAGACCGTCGCCACCGCCGAATCGGCCTGGATCTCGATATTCACCTGGCTGCCCTTGGGCGCCCACGCGAGCGCGTTGAGCAGCACGTTGGTGAGGATCTGCGACGCGTCGCCCGGCAGGGGAACCCGCACACCGGGCGCGTGGCTCTTGATGAGCAGCGTGACGCCCGCGCGCTGCGCCTCGACCGACAGCGCCTCGACCACCTCGCCCACCACGGCGTCGAGCGGCTCCTCGCGGTCGTCGATCACGGCCTGCGCCCCGATGGCGCGGCGCGCCAGATCACGCGCCGTCCGCGCCCGCTCCTCGACGATGGCGAGCGCCCGGTTGACCTGCTCGGGCGAGCCGCGACCTGCGCGCGCCTCGGCGACCCACCCGAGCAGCACGGTGAGGGCGTTGGACACGTCGTGGAGCGCGCCGGTCACGTCGCGATGCGGATCGCCGACCGGAGGCGGCTCGCTCCAACGCGCGGAAGGGCGCGAGTCGTCGGAGTCGCGAGGCACCCGGGGAAGTTACGCCATCCGCCGGGCCGGGTCACGTTCCAGCGACGTCTCGGCGACGCGCTCCCCTCATGTGGGCGGGGCTCCGGGGGGCGCGTCGGCCTCGAGCATCCGCTGCATCGCGAGCCGGTGCTCCACCTCCTCGAAGACAGCCCGCTCGTCGTCGCTGGCGCAGGTCACCGGCGCCGGAGGTCGCCCGGCGTCGACGGGGGCGTACGTCAGGAACGCCCGCAGCGTCTCCTCGTGCTCGCCCTCGATCGCGTCCTCGGCCTGCACGTTGACCATGACGGTGAGCGCGTCGTTCGTGGTGTGCACGACGAGCGACTGGACGTGCACGAACCGGTTCGGCCGGATGGGCCGCAGGAACGTGAGCCCGTGAAGGCCGGCGAGGCGCACGGGGTCGCCGCGAAGGTAGGCGCGCGCGGAGAGCGAGGCGTTGGTCTCGATCCAGCGCATGAGAGTGCCGCCGTAGAGCGTGCCGTGGAAGTTCAGCTTGCCGCCTCGCACCGGCTCGATGGTGTGCACGTAGGAGACGCCGCGGCCCTGCGCCGTGGGGCGCTGGGCGCGGTCCCACGGGAAGCGCAGCGAGCGCGGGAACGACCGGAGGAGCTCGTGGATGTAGAGCGTCGTCTCGCGGTCGGCGGCTTGCCCCGCCGCGGGGACGGGAATGGGCATGGTCCCGCTGGCGAGCTTGCGGCGGAGCTCGCGGCGTAGGCTCCCTTCGCGGAACCGCGTCACCTCCGCCGGTGTCTCGGGGATGAACTGGGCGACCGGTTGCGGGCTGCCGCTCTCGTCGACCGCCACGAAGGACATGTACGCGTCGAGCACCACGCGCGGGACGTCGTCCGGAGCGGTGTGGGTCATCGCGACGGACACGCCCAGGCTTCGCTCGGAGGTGTGCGCGATGGCGGCGCTCATCGTGACCCGCTCGCCGACGCGGATGGGATCGCGGAGCACGAGCCCGTCGATGGCGGCGGTCACCACCGGCATGCGGCAGTGGCGCGTCGCGGCCACGACGCCGACGACGTCCATCCACTCGAGGATCTTGCCGGCGCGGAGGTACCCGCGCTCGTCCGCGATGTCCGGCGCGACCCACTCGTCGAGGTGAACCTGGGACCCCCGGTGATGAGCGAGGCGCGGGGGCTCGGCTCGGGCATTGGCATGCATGGACACCTCCTCCAGCCGACCCCTGACGGTGACCGACGCGAGGAACCTAGGAACGTCAACGCGACGCGTCAACGTGATGGGGACTGAAATGACCGGACGTTTCCGGCGTGTGTCGTGCTCGAAACGGTGTCCGGGGTCCTAGTCCTCGACCGCGATCGCCCCGTCGCCCGCCTCGGCCTCGAGAGCCCCGAGCGCCTTTCGCGCGCCCTCCACCGTGATGTCCCGCGCCTCCACGATCAGCGCGGCGACCCGCTCGACCAGGCCGCCGACCGCCCCCGCCGCCAGCGCCACCGACCTCGCGTGCAGCCCCATGTGGCCGCGCTGGATGCCGTCGCTCGCCAGGGCGCGCACCGCCGCGAGGTTCGACGCGAGGCCGACCGCGGCCGCGATGCACGCCAGCTCCTGCGCGTCCGTGACCCCGAGCATGCGCAGCGAGAGTCGGGCCGCCGGATGCACGCGCAGGGTGCCGCCCACGGTTCCGAGCGCCATGGGCATCTCGAGCATGCCCACGAGCACGTCACCCTCGCGCCGCCAGATGGCCAGCGGCTGGTAGCGTCCGGTGCGCGTCGCGAACGCGTGCGCCCCGGCCTCCACGGCTCGCCAGTCGTTGCCCGTGGCGATGACGACGGCATCGACGCCGTTCATGATCCCCTTGTTGTGGGTCGCGGCGCGGTACGGATCGAGCTCGGCGAAGCGCGACGCGTTGAGGATGCCGTCGATCACCTCGCTGCCGCTCATCTCGTCGGTGGCGAGCTCCTCCGCCGGCACGCGGCAGCGCACGCGCACGCAGCGCCTGTCGCAGAGGTTCGAGAGGATGCGCAGACCCACACGGGCCTCGGCGATCTCCGCGAGCCGGTCGGCCACCGCCTCGGCCACGGAGTTGACGAGGTTCGCGCCCATCGCGTCCTGGCAGTCGAGGATGATGTGGACCACGACGAGATCGTCGGCCAGCACCCGCGCCTCGACGCCGCGCGTCCCTCCGCCCCGCGCCACGAGGCCGGGGATGCCGCGATCGGCCAGCGTCGCGATCTCGGCCGCGTGGGCATGGATGCGCTCGACGGCCCCCGCCGCGTCGCGCACGTCGCGGAGCTGCACCTGCGCGATCATGTGAGGAGGGTCGGCCTCGGCCACGAACCCGCCGCCGGCGCGCACCATCTTGGCGGCGTTCGACGCGGCCGCGACCACGCTCGGCTCCTCGATGACCATCGGCACGACGTGGTCGTGCCCGTTGACGCGCACGTTGAGCGCGACGCCGTAAGGCAGCCCGTAGGTGCCGAGCACGTTCTCCACGAACTTGTCGGCCGTGTCCGCGTCGAGCCCCCCCGCGTCGAGCGCGCGCTCGATGTCGCGCGGATCGGACCCCGTCACGTCGCACACCAGGGCGCGACGCTCGTGGATGGTGACCTTGTAGAAGCCGGGCAGACGGGAGGTACGGGCCATTCGAAGGTCCTCAGGGTGAAGGTATTTCGGGTCGAACGCCACCGCGGTCGACGGTGAGCGGGAGGGGGCGCATTCCGAGCAGCCCGGCGCGCTCGACGAACGCGGCGGGCGGAGGAGCGAGGGCGAGCCACACGGCGACGTCACCGCCGCCGGCACCCGAGGGGAGGAACGCCGCGCCGTGCGGCTCCGCGAGCGCCGCGAGCTCCGCGAAGGCGGGCAGGACGATGGGGGCGTCGGCGGCGCGCCCGAGCGCGTCGAGGGCGCGGCCGCAGTCGGACGCGGCGAGGACGAAGGCGCGGGCGTCCCCGGCGTCGACGGCGGAGGCGGCGACCGCCGCGAGCAGGCGGAGTTGCGCCAGGGCGAGGGGCCACCGGGCCCGGTGGGCGTCGACGCGCGCGCGCAGCTCGCTGGTCCGCGCGCTGCCGCCGCTCCAGAAGGCGCGGAGGACGAGCCCCGGGGGAAGCTCGACGGCGCGCAGGGAGGCCTCCTTGCCGTCGGTCACGTAGCGGAGGGCGCCTCCGTGGACGGCCGCGGCCACGTCCACGCCGCTGCCTCCGCGCTGCGCGTGCGCGTGCGCCTCGCGCACGCCGCGGAAGATGCTCGCCCGCACGCTCGGGTCGGCGAGATCGTCGCCCCGTGCCAGCGCGCGCGCGCCCTGCGAGGCCACCATGGACGCCGCGCTCGACCCGAGGCCGAGCTTGCGTCCGTCCTGGTCGTGGAGCGCGCGAACATCGACGTCATCGGGGGCGACCACGTCGGCGACCGCGTAGCGGTCGACGGCCACGACGATGGCAGGCGCCCCCTCGAGGACGGCGTAAGCGCCGGTGAGCACGAGCTTGCCGGGGGCGATCGCTCTCACGACGGTCCCTCCAGGCGCGCGCCCTCTCCCGGCCTCGCCTCGACGATCCTCAACACGCCCGGCACCCGCCCCATCGCGGCGCGTACGGCCGCCGCGTCGCCGGGTCGCGCGAGCACCTTCACGTGCGGTCCCGCGTCGATGGTCGCGTACGCGGCTGTCCCCGCCGAGCGCAGGGCCCGCACCGCCGCCAGCGCGTCCAGCGTAGCTCCGTTCCAGTACGTCACGCCGCCGGCGATCGCCGTGGCGTGCATCGCCAGCGCGCTCGCCTCGGTCAGCTCGCCGACCTGCGCGAAGTCCCCCGTCAGCAGCGCCGCGCGGAGGCGCGCGTGAAGACCATGCGCGTGCTCGAGCCACGCGCGCGCGTACGGGCTCTTCTCCATGGTGAGGCGCATCCCCTCGGTCGACCCGACGGCCTTGGGTCCCTCGGTCGTCACGCACACGAGGACCGCGAGCGGCCAGTGAGCCGCCGGGGCGACCTGGCGCGCCGAGCTCGCCCCCACCTCCAGCTCGACGAACCCGCCGAAGACACTCCGCGCGGCGCTGGCGGACGCCTGACGCGCCAGGTCGCTCACACGCGCCGCGTCCCAGTCCGCCCCGGCGGCTCGCACCGCCGCCAGCGCCATCGCCGCGAACCCCGACGCGCTCGACGCGAGGCCGCTCGCCGTCGGAAAGTCGTTGTCCGACTCGACCTCCGCGGTCTCGGATAGCCCGAGGTCGCGGCGCACTCGCTCGAGCAGCGCGAGCGCCCTCGCCGACCCGGCGCGCTCCACGGCACGCCCGCCGAGCACCAGGCGATGCTCCCCGTGCTGGCGCCAGCGAACGCGGGTGCGTGTCGTCAGCCCCTCCAGCGTCACCGAGAGGCTGGGCACCGCGGGGAAGTTCCCCTCCCCCTCGCGCTTGCCCCAGTACTTGCTGAGGGCGACGTTGGGGTGAGCGACGGCGACGGCCTCGAGCGTCATGGCGCCGCCTCGCCGCTCTCGGGGGGCCGCGGCTCCGCGAGCTTCGCCTTTTCGCTGCGCGCTTCCTGCGCCACGCACGTCACGAAGCCCTCGAAGCCGTCCGCCTTCCAGGCGGCGAGCACCTGTTCGCCCACCGCTGCGGACGGCACGAGCGCCACGACGCTCCCGCCACCGCCGGCGCCCGTGAGCTTTGCCCCGAGGGCCCCGGTGTCGCGCGCGAGCCCGCAGAGGCGCTCGATCTCGGGCGACGACACGAAGAGTCCCGCGAGGAGCATCTGGTTGAGATCCATCAGCCGCCCGAGCGCGAAGCGGTCGCCCGCCTCGATGGCGAGGCGTGCGTTCTGGACGAGCGAGCGCACGCCGGCGAACGACTTGGCGACGATCTCCGGCCGGCGAGCGCGCAGGCGGGCCACGGCGTCGACCATGGCCTTGGTGCTCGACGCGATGCCGGTGCTGCCGACGCAGAGGTGGAGCGGCCCGCGCACGCGCACCCGCTCGAGCGCCTCGCCCTTCCGGAAGAAGAGGCAGCCACCTCGTGACGCGACGGCCGCGTCGATCCCGCTGGGGTTGCCGTGGAAGACGCGCTCCCACGCCATCGCGCGCTCCTGCAGGGCGTCGTCGCTCAGCGCCGGCTCGATGGCCCGCGCGATGGCCACGCCCATCGCCGCCGAGCAGCCGAGACCCCCGCCGGGCGGCAGGTCGGCCTCCACCTCGACCGAGCATGGAGGCAGCGCCGGGTGGTCGTCGCGCGCGGCGTCGAGCAGGGCACGGAAGGCGCGCGCGAGATCGTGGTGCTCTTCGTTCTCGCGGACGGCGAGGTTCCACCCGCGGACGAGCAGCCGGCACGGTCCGCCCTCGAGGGGCTTCGCCTCGGCGCGCGCCCCGCGATCGATCCCGACGGCGATGGCCGGGACGCCGTACACCACGGCGTGCTCCCCGAGCAGGATCACCTTGCCGCACGCGAGCCCCGTCATCTCAGCTCTCCCTCTCGGTCAAGGCCACGACGGCCCTCTCGAGGAGCGCACGGCCGGTGGAGCCGAGCTCGGCACGCTCCAGCGCGGCCCGGGCCTCGCGCGTCAGCACTGCGATGCGTCCCTCGACCCGCGCACGCGCACCCGACGCCTCCACCGCGGCCACGGCGGCAGCGTGCTCCTGCTCGGTCGCGTCACGGCGCCCCAGCACGCGGCGCAGGGTCTCCGCAGCGTCCGGATCGGCCGACGCCTCGACGACCAGGGCCGTGCGTTTGCCCTTGCGAAGATCGCCCCCCGCCGGCTTGCCCGTCGCGCGGACATCGCCGAACGTCCCGAGCACGTCGTCGCGGAGCTGGAAGGCGATGCCCAGCGGCGCGGCGAAGGCCGCGAGCGCCGTCACCTGCGCTTCGCTCGCCCCGGCGAGGCGCGCCCCCATCACCACGGGCCCGCGCACCGTGTAGCTCCCCGTCTTCAGGGCGTGCACCGCCTCGACCTCGCGCGCGTCGCCCGCGCGAGAACGCACGTCGAGCACTTGGCCGTGGATGACCTCTTCTTCCACACGCGCCAGCTCGCGCGCCGCGAGAAGCACCCGCGCCGGCGGCAGCTCGAGCTCGAGCAACGCCTCCTGGGCCCAGGCCGCCGCCAGATCGCCCGCCAGGACGCTCGCGGCGTCGGCATGGCCGGGCAGGCGCTCACGCATCATGGCCGGCACGCTCGGACCGCCACGACGCACGTCGTCGCCGTCCATCCAGTCGTCGTGAACGAGCAGGTACGCCTGGAGCAGCTCGAGCGATGCCCCGGCGGCGGCCACCGCGAGCGATCCCCCCTCCCCGCCACACCCCTCGTACGCCGCGGCGAGCAGCACGGCGCGCATGCGCTTGCCTCCCCGCATCACCAGGGAGCGCACGGCATCGGCCACGGTCTCCACGTCGCCTCCGCGAGACCGCGCCCGCGCCACACGCGCGTCGAGCCACGGGCCGAGGCGGGCATCGACCTCGCCCCGCACGCGCGCGACGAACTGACCGAACGCGTCCTCGCTTGCCATCCCTCGAACTGACCTCGCTGCGTGCGTCTCTTGGGGTGAACGTCGCGCCTCGGGGCCGCGTATCGGCTCGCGTAGCACGGACGGGGACGGGGTGGCCGTTCGGGTCATCGTCGGCACGGGGAGCCTAGGGGCGCGCGCCGCTTACGTCAACGGAAGCGCCCTCTGATTCCTGCGCATCTACGCGTGCTTTCACGTTTCTTTGAAGCGCATTGACGTCAGCGGGCACGTTGACGAGGCGCGCGGTACCCTTGGCCGCGCGATGAGCGACGTGCCCGCCCCCATCGGCGACCGCAAGGCCGACCATCTCACCCTCTGCGCCGAGGAGGACGTGGGGTTCCGCGCGCGAACGACGCTGCTCGAGCACGTCCGCCTCGTGCACGACGCGCTGCCCGACATGGCGCTCGCGGACGTGGACACCTCGGTGACGCTCTTCGGGAAGACGCTGCGTGCGCCCCTCCTCATCGCGTCGATGACGGGCGGCACCGACGAGGCGGGCCGCATCAACCGGGAGCTCGCCGGCATCGCCGAGGAGCGTGGGTACGGCTTCGGCCTCGGCAGCCAGCGAGCCATGCTGGTGCGCCCGGCCGCGGGCACGAGCTACCGTGTGCGGCAGATCGCGCCGAGCACGCTCGTCCTCGGCAACGTGGGGGTGGTGCAGGCGCGCGCGATGACGACGAGCGAGGTCCGTGTGCTCTGCGACGAGGTCGGAGCCGACGCGCTTTGCGTGCACCTGAACCCCGCGATGGAGCTCGTGCAACCCGGAGGCGACCGCGACTTCTCGCAGGGCCTCGCGACCATCGCGCGCCTCGTGCGCGACGTGGGCCTCCCCGTCGTCGTGAAGGAGACCGGCTGCGGCATCGGGCCGTCGGTCGGCCGGCGTCTGCGCGAGGTGGGCGTGAAGCACGTCGACGTCTCCGGCGCGGGTGGCACGTCGTGGGTCGGCGTCGAGACCCGTCGCGCCGACGCGGCCGGGGACGCCGGGGCGCGCGCGCTGGGGGAGGCCCTCTGGGACTGGGGGATCCCGACGGCCGCGTCGGTCGCCTTGCTCGCGACGCAGGGCTTCGAGACCATCGTCGCCACGGGCGGCGTCGGTACGGGCCTCGACGTCGCGCGCGCCATCGCTCTCGGCGCCACCGCGGCCGGCATCGCGCGCCCCGTTCTGCGCGCCCTCGCCGCGCACGGGCGGGCCGGCGCCGTGTCCTTTCTCGAGGGCGTCGAGACCGAGCTTCGCGCCGCGATGTTGCTCACCGGCAGCCGTGACGTCGCCGCGCTCCGCCGCGCGCCCCGCGTCGTCGTCGGCGAGCTGGGCGGCTGGATCTCGCAGCTGGGGTAATCTGGTACCCTCGTGCCATGAGCGAGAAGAAGGGCCGCGGGTCGCGCAAGAGCGATCGGGCCGCCGCAGCCGTCGCCGCGGAGCTGAAGGAGAAGCGCGACGCCTTCCTCCAGAGCTTCTTCAAGCGCGGCGCCGAGCTCTCCGACGAGCTGATGCAGGAGAACCGTCGTCTGCGGGAGCAGATGGGGAAGATCGAGGCCGAGAACACGGAGCTGAGGACGCAGCTCGCCAGCGACCGCGCCATCCGCGATCTCCTGAAGAAGATCGACCAGCTCGAGCGCGAGAAGGCGCGCCTCCTCTCGACCGTGTCCGAGCAGGAAGAGATCACCGGGCAGATCACCAACCGCTTCGCCCAGGTCGAGGGGGACCTGGAGAGCTTCGCGAATCTCTACGTCGCGAGCTTCCAGCTTCACCTCTCGCTCCGCCTGCGCACCGTGCTCCGCCACATCAAGGAGCTCTTGCAGCAGCTCGTCGGGGCGCGGTCGCTCGCCGTCTACTTCGCGGACGAAGAGGGGCGGCGCCTGGTGCCCATCGCGTCGGAGGGCGTGGAGCTCGCCTCTATCGCCACCGTGCTCCTGCACGACGGCGGCGATGGCGATCCGGTCTCCGCCGTCATCGAGCGGACCTTCCTCACCGGCGTCCCCCACATCACCGAAGGCCCGGTGGCGAGCGTGCCCGCCGCCTGCATCCCGCTGCAGATCGAGGACCGCGTCGTCGGCGCGATCGTCGTCTTCGGGCTTCTCGCCCAGAAGGTGGAGTTCGTCACCGTCGATCGCGAGCTCTTCAAGCTGCTCGGCGCCCACGCCGGGGCGACGCTCGTGGCGGCGTACCTGTACACGTCGGGTGACGGGCGCCTGCCAGCGCCCGAAGCGCTGCGGAGTTTGTTAGGGTAAGGTCACGAACTTCCTCCCATGAGCGCTCCCCCCTACAGCTGCCTGGTCGTCGAGGACTCGCCGATGATGCGACAGCTCCTCGTGCTGGCCCTCTCGCGGGTGAAGAACCTGCGCGTCACCGAGGCCGACGACGGCGTCGACGGGCTGCGCAAGCTCGCCGGCGGCAAGTTCGACATCATCATCACGGACATCAACATGCCCATCATGGATGGGCTCAAGCTCGTCAAGCGCGTGCGCACCGATCCCACGCACAAGGACGTGCCCATCATCATCATCACGACCGAGGGGTCGAACGAGGACCGCAAGCGCGCGCTGGAGCTCGGCGCGAACGCGTACATCACCAAGCCCATCCAGGCCCCCCAGGTGATCGCGAAGGTCAAGGAGCTGCTCAAGATCGAGGCGTGAGCCGTGACGACGCGGGTGAAGGTCTGCGGCGTCACCACGGTGGAGCAGGCCGTGGCTTGTGTCGATCTGGGCGTCGACGCGCTCGGCGTGAACTTCGTGGCGTCGAGCCCGAGGCGCGTGGACGAACGGCTCGCGCGCGCGGTCGTCGACGCCGTGGGCGAGCGGACCCTCGTGGTGGCCGTCGTGGCCGGGATGACCGTGGACGCCATGCGCGCCCTCGTCCAGCGAACCGGCGTGGGATGTCTCCAGCTCCACGGCGACGAGTCGGCGGCGGAGGTGGCCGCGCTCCTTCCGCATGCCTACAAGGCGGTGCGCGTCGCGAGCCCCGCGGATGTCGCCGTCGCCGAGGGCATGCCGGGCGACTACGTGATGGTCGACGCGAAGGTGCCGGGGGCGCTCGGCGGCACCGGGCTCGCATTCGACTGGAGCCTGGTCGTGGGGCTCGCGAGACGGCGCAAGCTGGTCCTCGCGGGGGGGCTGACGCCCGAGAACGTGCGTTCCGCGGTGGAGCTCGTCCACCCCTGGTGCGTCGACGTGGCCAGCGGCGTGGAGAGCGCGCCCGGCGTGAAGGATCTGGGCCGGGTGCGCGCCTTCGTGGAGGCCGTGACGACCTTCACTCCCACTTGAGCGCAGAGCGCTCGACGATCGCGGCGGCCGGATCCTTCTCCCGGTCCATCCCTTCCAGCAGCACGTCGGCCGGCGTCCGGCCCTCGCCCACCAGCTTGCGAAGCCGCACGAGGTGCACGCGCTCGTCCCTGCCGCGGCCGTCGAGCCGCTTGCGCCGCTCGAGCGCCCCATCGGCGAGGGCGACCATGCGCTCGGCCACCGCGGCCAGGGGCGCGCCGCGGAACGTGGCCCGGAGCCCGTCCTTCCACGCGTGCTCCCGGAGCGCGGCCACCTCGTCGTACGTCCACCCGTCGATCAGCGCCTCGGCACCGGCGAGCGCCGCCTCGTCGTAGAGCAGCGCCGTCCACAGCGCCGGAAGCGCGCACTTCATGTCGCTCGACTGCGCGTCCGCCCCGCGGATCTCGATGGTCTTCTTGAGGCGCACCTCGGGAAACAGCGTGTTGAGGTGCGTCTTCCAGTCTTCCATGTTGGGCTTGTGGCCCTGGAACCCGTCCTGCCAGAAGCTCCGGAACGTCTGCCCGGTGTTGGCGACGGCGTGGCCGTCCCGCTTGAAGAGGAACATCGGGATGTCGAGCGCCCACTCGATGTAGTCGTCGAAGCGCGCGTCCTTCTTCCACAGGCGG
>Ga0209415_10017042_pt1 | contig 11602 bp, 7 predicted proteins | sample PeaSoiSIISIP2007_FD_187696 | JGI IMG/M metagenome (GOLD analysis project Ga0209415, IMG submission 187696) | Peat soil microbial communities from Weissenstadt, Germany - SII-SIP-2007 (SPAdes) (version 2) | ecosystem: Environmental > Terrestrial > Soil > Wetlands > Peat | place: Germany... | reverse complement strand
CTGAGCAAAGGAGTCACTGGAGGCGAACTGACTATTACAATTGCCGGCAACGGCGCGCAGATCGACGGGAACGTGCGCGATCCGAAGGATCAGCCGGCTACCAGCGCCTCGGTTGTTCTGGTCCCGGAGCAGCGCGACAACCACATGATGTACGAGATGGCCAACACCGACCAGAACGGCCACTTCACAATCAAAGGCGTTACACCGGGCAAATACCAGGTGTTCGCTTTCGACCGGGTCGAATACGGCCAGTATGAAGATCCGGATTTTCTGAAGCAATTCGACGAAAAAGGCGAGGCGGTGGAAGTGAACGCCGGCGACAAGACATCGAAGGATCTCAAGCTGATTGTGACGGACGAGGATCTTCCACCCGAGCCACCAGCGCCGCAGCCAGGATCATAAACACGCCGCCGGCCACCACCGCGTCCAGCCGGTTGTTGTGCAACAAGTGGTTCATGACCCAGCCGAAGCCGAGCGAGGCGATGATCTCGGGCAGCACGATGAAGAAATTGAAGATGCCCATGTAGATGCCGATACGGTTCGGCGGAAGCGCGCCGGCGAGAATCGCATACGGCATGGAGAGAATGCTGGCCCAGGCGATGCCGACGCCCGCCATGGAAAGCAGCAGCAGCGTGGGCTGATGGATGAAGGCCACCGACAGCAGTCCCGCTGCGCCGCACAGCAGACAGACGGCGTGGGTCAGCCTGCGGCCGAGGCGCGAGGCGAGCGCCGGCAGGAACATCGAGAAAACGAAGCAGACCGCCGAATACATGCCGAAGCAGATGCCGGCCCACTCGACTCCGCGATCGTAGAGCGCGGATTTTTCGTCGAATGCGCCGAAAACGTTGTGAGCCACGGCTGGCGCAAAATACAGCCACATGCAGAACAGGCCCAGCCAGGTGCAGAGCTGCATCACCGCGAGCTGGCGCATGGTGCGCGGCATGGCACCGATAGCCGCGAAGATCTCCCGGGTATTGGCGAGCAGGCCACGCGATTCGGTGTGTGTGAGCGGCGTTTCCGGCGGATACTCGCGCGTGGTGGCGATGGTCCAGAGAACCGCGCCAAGGAAGACCACCGCGCCTGCGTAGAACGAGATGCGAATCGGCGCCGGGATTGCGCCCACCGCCGCATGCAGATGCATGACGTTGGTGAACAGATAGGGCAATGCGGAAGCGATCACCGCGCCCGCCCCGATGAAAAAACTCTGCATGGCGAAGCCGCGCGCCCGCTGCTGCTCCGGCAGCATGTCGGCCACGAACGCGCGAAACGGCTCCATGCTGATGTTGATGGAGGCGTCCAGAATCCACAGCAGACCCGCGGCCATCCACAAGGTCGCCGAGTTCGGCATGAGCACCAGCGCAATGGAGCTGAGAATCGCGCCGGTGAGGAAGTAGGGGCGCCGGCGGCCGAGGCGGTTCCACGTGTGATCGCTCATGTGGCCGATGATGGGTTGCACGATCAGGCCGGTGAGCGGCGCCGCCAGCCAGAGCATGGGAATCTGGTCGGCGGTGGCGCCCAGCTTTTCGTAGATGGCGCTCATGAAGCCCATCTGCAGCCCCCATCCAAACTGGATGCCGAAAAAGCCGAACGACATGTTCCAGATTTGCCAGAAACGCAACGGGGGCTTCTGCATGAGTGCTCCTCGGGATCAGCGGTCGTATAACTCGGCGAGTTTTCGCAGGCGCGCCGCAAGCTGGGGAGTCGCAGCACCGGGCCGCATTCGCCATCGCCAGTGATTGCGCGTGCTGCCGGGAAGGTTCATGCGCGCTTCGCTGGCGAGGCCGAGCACATCCTGCATGGGCGCGAGAGCCGTGTCGGCCACGGATGCGAAAACCGTGCGGATGAAGGTCCAGTGGATCTCCCGGCCATCGGTGTTCAGATACGCGCAGGCGGCGGCGCGTTCCCTGTCGATGTCGGCCTGCGTGCGCGTGCTGTCCCGCGCGGGCGAGCTGTTCCACCAGCCGAAAGTCGTGTCGTTATCGTGGGTGCCCGTGTAAGCGACGAGTTCATGTGGATAGTTGTGCGGGCGAAAAGTGGGCGCCTGCGGATCGGTGCCGAAGGCGAACTGCAGAATACTCATGCCGGGGTAGTGGAACTGATGGCGGATGGCTTCCACTTCCGGGGTGATGACGCCGAGGTTCTCGGCGACGATGGGCAGCGGACCCAGAGCTTTCTCCACGGCCTCGAACAGCGCTGCGCCGGGCCCCTTCACCCAGCGGCCATTGCGGGCCGTAGGCTCGCCGCCGGGGATCTCCCAGTAAGCCTCGAAGCCGCGGAAGTGATCGAGACGAATCATGTCCAGCACGGAGAGAGCGTGGCGAAAGCGCCCGATCCACCAGGCGAAGCCGTCGCGCGTGAGACAATCCCAGCGGTAGATTGGATTGCCCCAGAGCTGGCCGTCGGCGCTGAAGTAATCCGGAGGAACGCCGGAGACTACCACGCGCCGGTCCTGCTCATCGAGCTCGAAAAGGTCCGGGTGCGACCAGACGTCCGCGCTGTCGTGGGCCACGTAGATGGGCATGTCGCCCATCACGCGGATGCCGCGTTCGACGCAATAGCCCTTCAGCTCCTGCCACTGGCGCGCGAACTCGAACTGCAGGAAACGCTGGAATTCGATGTCGCGGGCGCTGACGGTGATTGACGGGTCCCATTCGCTCCAGGCGACGTTGCCGTTCGCGGCTTTCAGAGCGCTGAAACGCGTCCACGGCTCGAGCCAGGAGGCGCTGGCGTTGCAGAAGCGGTCGTATTCCGCGCCGCCGCGAAAACGCTCGAAAGCCGTTTGCAGAAGGTCCAGCTTGTAAGGGATGACGCGCTCGAAGGCGACGGTTTCGTGTGGAAACGCGGGAGCGGTCTCAGTTTCGCCCGCCGAAAGCAGCCCATCGCGCGCGAGCATCTCCGGGCTGATGAGCAGCGGGTTTCCGGCGAAGGCGGAAAGCGATTGGTAGGGCGAATCGCCATAGCCGGTGGGCCCGAGAGGAAGCACCTGCCAGATGCGGATGCCCGCTTCGGCCAGGAAATCGACGAAGCGGTGAGCCGCGTTGCCGAGATCGCCGATGCCGAACCGTCCGGGAAGGGAAGTGGGATGCAGCAGGATTCCGGCCGCGCGCGGAAACTTCACGTTTCAAGGATATCGTGCGAACGAGACGCGCTCACTACGCGGCACTATGCGCTCACCGCAGGGCTGACACCCTCACCACTGCGTGATCGCCGGTGTGGGATCGAAATCGTAACCGCGGCGCTCGATGCCCTTCAGTTTTTCGGCCTGCTTTGCGGCATACATGCGGCGGTCGGCCTCGGCCAGAAGCTGTTCGGCGTCCGCGCCGTCTTCGGGATAGAAGGCGTGGCCGATGCTGAGTGAGAGGACGTCTTCCTTGCAGACTTCGCGGCCCGCGTCGGCGGCGGCGGCACGCAGGCGGTGAAGCGTAGGCGTGAGCGAATCGATGTGAATGCCGGGCATCACCAGAACGAACTCGTCACCGCCCATGCGCGCAACGTAGTCGTACTCGCGGCAACACTCGCGGAACTTGGCGGCCATCGTGCTCAGGATGCGATTGCCCTCCAGATGACCAAAGCGGTCGTTCACCTGTTTGAAGCCGTTCAGGTCGCAAACCAGCACGGCAAGTGGCGACTCCTGGCGGCGGCAGCGCGAAATCTCGGCGTCGAGATGCAGGAACAGCGAGCGCGCATTCGGCAGTCCGGTCATGTAGTCGGTAGCCGCCGAACTCTCGGCCTGCTGATACTTGAGAGCGTTTTCCACCGCCAGAGCGATCTTGGGCGCCACGGCCATCAGAATCCGCAGATGATCCTTGGTGAAGCAGTCGCGCTCGCTGTGATAAAGCGTGAGCACGCTCACCGTCCCGCTGAGGCCGATGAGAGGAACCGCAAGGGCGGAGCGCATGGTGGTGATGCGCGTGGGATCGTTCATGTAGCCGGGCTCGACCGACGGATTCCCGTTGATGATCGGCTTGCGGTTTTCCGCCACCCAGCCGGACAGCCCCTGTCCGATGGGAATCTCCAGCGAGGAGAACAGCCGCAGGTTCTCGCCAGTGACATACTCGGGCCGGAGCACGTCGCCGTGAAGCACCCAGAACGCCAGCGCGTCGTAGGGGATCATGCGCTTCAGCCGGATGGACAACAGCGACAGAGTCTCGTTCAGGCTGAGCGAATTGCCGAGATCCTGAGTGAGCTCGTAGAGATTCTGGACCTCCTGGCGCGCGGCGGCGATGGAGGCGAGGAAGTTCACCTGATGCGCCGTACCGGTGCTGGTGGCTTTATGCGTTTCGAAGCCCGCCGCCGGTGCGTCGCCGCGTTCCACTCGCACGTTGGTGGAAAGCTTCGTGCGCTCGGTTTCCTTGCTGCGAGCGATCTTTTCCAGTTCCTGGAAGCGCCGCTCGAGCACCGCGACGACTTTGGGATCGAAGCTGACGTTCGCCTCGGCGGCGACGCGCTTCATGGCCTCTTCGAGCGGCAGCGCACGGCGATACTGGCGGTCGGAAGCCAGCGCATCGAGGCAATCGACGGCGGCCAGAATGCGCGCGCCGATGGGGATCTCTTCGCCTTTCAGGCCGTCGGGGTATCCGCTGCCATTCCAGCGCTCGTGGTGGGAGCGCACGATGGGCGTCACGGGGTAAGGAAACTGGACGCGCTCAAGAATCTCCGCTCCCACTACGGGATGGATCTTCATCTTCTCGAACTCTTCGCGCGTCAGCCGGCCGGGCTTGGAGATGATGTGTTCGGGCACGGCCAGCTTGCCGATGTCGTGAAGGAGGGAAGCCGCGCGCAGAGCCTCCAGCTCCGCTTCGCTGAGGCCGAGCTCCCTGGCGACTTCGACCGCGTACACCTGCACGCGCTTCAGGTGATCGTGCGTGGTGTGGTCCTTGGCTTCGATGGCCAGCGCAAGCGCTTCGATGGTGCGCAGGTGCAGCGATGCCATTTCCTGGGCATGCTTCTTCTCGGTCTCGATCCTACCGAGGTACAGGTTGTAGGAGCGGTAGACGATGTACGAGATCGGAATGATCAGCATCGCCGCCTGCCAGCCGAAGGTACGGCCGGCATAGCTGGTGATGCCCGCCAGAATCGCGCCCACCAGATAGTACGGGAAAGACCAGAAGTAAGTATCGTGCCAGTGGCGAAACATCGAGGTGCGCTCTACCAGAGCCACGATGGAGGCCATGGGCATGGTGGTGACCGTGAAGTACACGGTGGCCGCAAGCGTGAGCGTCAGCGCGGTCTCGAAATTCTGCGTGCGGAAGAACCGGGCCTGGCAGGCGTAGTAGGTGGCCGCGATGGCGAGGGTCACGCATGCCGCGTTGAAGACAATGAGGATCGGCTTTGTGCGCGCTCCTTTTCGGCCCTGATAGAGGCCCTGGACGATGGTGGCCGCGACCCCCAGGAACATGGTCTCCGGCAGGGTGAACTCCAGGACCCCGTAGAGAATGAAGAAGAAGAGCGGGGAAACCGTGCCGTTCACCGACGACAGATTCATTTGGAGGCGAGCCGCCAGCAGGGCGGCGGCGACGAAAAAGGCATAGCGCAAGCCGTGCTGTGGGCCAAACTGAAGCAGTTCGCGGATGAACACGAGCAGGCTTAACAGAATAATCGCCGCCGGGTAGAGTCGCGTTCGGGCCATTTGTTACCTGGTTTACGTTCTCAGGGGCGCAGAGACACTGCTCCTCTGCATGCCCGGTAATCTATCGACCGCCTTAGCCGGTCCCATTAGGAGTACGCGGCGAAGCTGGCCAGAATGTTACTTCCACTGAGCCGGATTGTGACTCTACCCGGGATAGTTCTCAGGCGAACTACTGAAGTTTCACGTCGTCGAGGGAGATGGCCGGAAAGTAGATGCCCTGCAGATCGCGTTTCCACCAGGCACCGGTGGCCCGATGATCGGTAAAGCTGGTGAAGGTGTACTGGTACAGCAACGCGCGCACGTACCGGGGTGGCGTTTGGCCGAACGGGGCGCGCTCACACAACCGTATCACCTGCGGTGAGCCCTGCAGCAGGCGGACCATCAGGTTTCCGAACCAGGCATTTTCCCGATAGCTGCCGAGAGCCGCGAACCACATTTGCCAGTCGAGCCGCGGCTGAAAGGGGGCGATCACGGGCATGCCTCGATTCAGGTCGCCGGGTTTATAGCGGAAGCTGTAGTCGAGCCAGGTGATGCCGTCACGGGAGCCCTGGATGATGATTTCCGGACGGGTTGTGGTCATGACCGCGAAGAGGCCGTAGCTGTTGACGATGCCCAGCGGCTCGGTGAAGTGGGTGAGGTCGCTGAGCGGGCCCTCCGCGTCGCCCAGGAAAAGGCGTTTGAACTGACCGACGTTCAGGAGGAGGAGGAGCGTAGTCAGAGCGGCGAGGGTGATTCGCACGGCCCGGCTCAGCGCGATTTGGGCACGGACGGTGTGACCGCGGCGGAGGATGCGCTCGAAGAACTGATCGTCGAGCAGAAGAACACAGAGTGCGATGGTCAGCCAGTTGAAGAAAGCGTAGTTGCCCGTCAGCAGGATGAGGAGCTGAAGTCCGGCCAGGAAAGCAGCGCCGGCGATGCGCGGACGGCGAGGCAGAAAGATTAGGAACGGCGCGCCGAGTTCGATGGCCAGCACCGACGCGGTCGTCCCGCGCTGAAACCACGACGGCAGGTGATCCGCATACCAGGCCAGGGGCATGGGCAACGGCTGCGTGTGGTAGTGGAAGAACATCGCGATGAGGTTGCGCCAGCTCGGGTCGCCGCTGGCGAGTTTGACGTAGCCCGAGAAGAACATCAGCCGGAACAGAAGAAGGCGGAAGAGCCAGATGACCACGCGCGAGGGGCCGAGAAAGATGGCCAGGAAACCTGTTTCCAGGAGCAGGTAGTCCCACTGGAAGGACATGAAGTCCTGACCCGCGGCGCAGACCGAGAGATACAGCACGAACAGAACAATGAAGGCGATGCGTTGGGCGAATCCGGCCAGCGCGATTGCGGCAATGATGACACCCGCAATGGGCAGCCACCGGATGGCTGCGTCGCTGGAGTTGAACCAGAAGAGTGTGGGCACGATGCGGTATGCCGACGCGCCAATGGATTCGTGCAGGGCAGTCAGGTAACGGCTGAGCGGCAGAATGCCGTTGGAACCGATCAGGCCTGGCGCCTGCAGCGCGAAGGATCCGAACGCGAACAGGTAGATGAGCGCGAGTATCCGGCGAAAAATCCACTCCGCACGATGGAACGACGCCGGGTGCACTTCGCGGCCCCACAGGAGGCGCGTTGTCCAATAGCCGAAATCGCGATGGGAGGCGATCAGACGGTAAGCGAGTTCGGTGATGGGAGCGAACCCGGGCACGTGCTCGTAGCACCACGGCAGCCACTGGTAGCCAGGCGCTGCGCCGAATATGTCGAACACCGCGCGCGCACCGCGCTCCACCTCGCCGTCCGGCTGGACAAGCTGGACCGATTTGCCGAATTCCTCGCGGGGGATTTGCGGGAAGTCATTGCCGAGTTCCTGCGACGGCGCCCAGCGGAAGCGCTCGCCGGTCAGCTCGTGGAGAAAATCGACCCAGATTCGGCAAAAGCCGCAGTGGCCATCGAAGATGACCAGCGGCGTGTCGCTCATCCCCTCAGGTTAATACCTGAGGTCCGCGTTACCGAGACAGCGGAACTTCCTTCGGGCCGTCATCGAGCCCCTCGATACGGATCATCTCCCGGACTGGAGGCGGCGGAGGTGGCTGTGGTTCCAAAGCCTGCTGCGGTGCCGAAGCTTGTGGAGGCTGCACACTCCGGGCGAGATCCGCCTGGGCGGCCCGGAGGGTCGCTAAGCGCTGCCCACGCCTGAACGCCTCGGCGAGAGTTTTCGTGAATTCGGCGGCGTTGATCCGCAGCGTCACGCGCACGCTGTTGTCATCGGCGGCGATCTGGAGTTTCTTTGCGGCGGCGGCGAGATCGGGATTATCCATGAAACCGCGCACAACGGGCGCGGCCGTCGTCCGGTCTCGCGTTTTCAGGGAGGCCGCCGCGTCCTGTGCGCTCTCCTGCGCATCCTTCAGCGCCAGCTTCAGCGTCTTCTTCAGTTCCGCCGCCAGCTTCGCGGAGGCGTCGGGAGAATCTGTGTCCAACCCTATGCGCACATCCAGCCCGCTTTGAAAGGAGACGCCCATCTCCAGACCGTGGACATCTCCGATGAGTGGCAGGTCCGGTAACACGCGCCCGGCGAAGGCGGAGGGCGTCACCGTGAAAAGCGCCCAAAGGTCGTAAGCATCGCGCAGACGGCGCGCGCGCTCCACCAGTGGATTCGCCGCCGGGTTGGGCCATTCCAGCCGATCCAGCGCGGCAAACACCGAAGGCGCGTCGCCGACGAGGAAACTGTGTTCGTCGATCAACGTGAACGCCATGTCGCCGCCTTTCTTCTGGCGGTACACCTTCTTCGCCCGGTACGATTGTGCTCGCGCTCCCTGTTCGACCATCAGCCGCTCGAACTCGCCGGCGTGAAACCGGCCGCTGACGCGAATCAGCACGGGGGCTTGCTTGTCTTCGGGGTCGTCCGGCTGTTTGCCTGGCGATGCAATCACGGCTTCGTCGATTTCGTTGAGCAGGCCGAACGCGGGCATTGTTGTGAAACCGGAGTCGGCCAACTTCTTCCGCAACATCTTCCCGACCTCGCTGGCCGCGATGTTGTTCCAGCGAATTCCGAGAAACACCTTAGCGTCGGGCGGCGCAAACTGCCACGAATCGACCGGCTCGGCGAGCGCAGCGGAGCACAAGAGTGCGGCAAGGATGAAAGGAACGCGCACATTCTTCCATCGGCGGATGTACCCGATTCCTTGATGTGGGGCGGGTTTGCAACGTTTGCAACCCTCCGCCGATTTGTAATCGGCCTTCGCAGGCGCGGTTGCAAACCGCGCGCAGGATGCAATCCTGCCCCACCTTCGGACGCGGCTGTACACTGGGGATTACTCCCGCTATGTCGCTCCCTGGCCGGCACTTCGCGCGTATTCTCATCGAACGCCGGACGTTGCTGTTCCAGCTCGTCCGCCGCGACTTTCAGCAGCGCTTTGTGGGCTCGGCGGCCGGATGGCTCTGGGGGTTCATCCACCCTTTGGTGATGCTGCTGAGCTACGCGTTCGTCTTTCAGGTATGCCTCGGAATCAAGCCGGCGGCGAGCGAGGTTACGCAGAACTACGCGCTTTTCCTGTTCGCCGGGTTCCTGCCGTGGCTTCTGTTTCAGGAGACTCTACTGCGCTCGGCGACCTCGATTGTGGAGAATGCCAGCCTCGTGACGAAAACCGTCTTTCCCGCCGAGGTACTGCCAGTCTCCGTCTTTCTTTCGTCGCTGGCGAATCATCTGATGGCGTTGCTGCTGATGCTGGGGGCGATCGGCATCTGGGAGCGCCGATTCACGCCGTGGGCGCTGTTGCTGCCCGTTTACATGTTCCTGGTGGGATTGCTGGGAGTCGGGTTCGGCTGGATCGCCGCGGCGCTGCAGGTGTACATTCGTGACACGGCTCAGGTGCTGTCGGTGATTCTGACGCTGTGGTTCTGGACGACGCCGATTCTGCTGCCTGAATCGCGCTTTCCGCACTGGGCGCGGTTTATCGTGCGGGTCAATCCGCTGGCGTATCTGGTGCGCGCGTATCGCGACCGGTTGTTCACGTGGCGGATGCCCGGCGCGGAGGATCTGGCCATTCTGGCCGCATGCTCGGTGGGAGTGTTTATTATGGGAGGGTTCCTGTTCCGCCATCTCAAGCGAGGGTTCGCGGACGTCCTCTGACTCTATGCTCAATCGAAGACAGTTCCTTGCCGGCGCCACCGCAGTTGCCGCTCTTGGGGCACCGAAAACGGCTCCGCCGCCGCCCAGCGTCGTGCTGGTGGCCATTGAAGATCTCGGCGCGTGGATGACCGGCGTGTATGGCGCGCGCGATCTGCATACGCCGAATCTCGATTTGCTGGCCGCGACGGGCACGCGGTTCGTGCATGCTTCCACCGCCGCGCCTGCTCCGCAGCCAGGATTCGCGGCGCTGATGACCGGCCGTATGTCGGGGGCCGGAGACACCGTTGACAAGATCCTTGCCGCGCGCGGGTTTCATACTGCATCGGCGGTGGATGGCGATATGGCGGCGATCACCGATCAGGCACTGCGCTTTCTCGATCAGCAGACGCCTGGCCAGCCATTCGTGACGGTGCTCCGGTACACTCCGCTGCGCGAAACGGGCAAGGTGGCGGAGAAGTATCGGCAGCAGTTCGCGGCCAGTCCGTTCACCCAGATCGGCTGGCTTCCGGCGGCGGGAAATGCCGTTGATAAGAAGCCGTTCGAAGCGATTGTGCCGCGCCTGAGGGAAGCCGCGGCGGCGATCGCGGCCTGCGACGATCAGCTCGGCGCACTGCAGAACAGGCTGCGGGCGCGCGGTCTGGCCGACGGAACGCTTTTGGTGATTACAGGCACCAGTGGAGTTCTGCTCGGCCGCCACGGTCTGTGGGGCGACGGCCATGCCACGAACCCGCCGAACATGTTCGAGGAAGTGACGGCCGTGCCGCTGATCTGGAACTGGCCGGCCGAAGTACCCGCCGGTTCAATTCGCCCCGAGGTGGTGAGCCTCTGCGACGTACTACCGACTCTGTGCGAGCTGACCGGCGCACAGGCGCCTTCACCCATCACGGGTCGCAGCATGGTGCGAGCGGTGCTGGATCGGCCTTATCCGAAGAAGCAGCGCTGGCCGGATCTGGCCTGTGCGAAGCTGGACGACACTTCGATGGCGCGCGACGCCCGCTACAAGCTGGTGGCTCGCGCGAATGGGCCAGGAGAGTTGTACGATCTTGCGAATGACCCGGCCGAGGCGAACAACCGCTTTGACGATCCAGGTTTCAGCGTCGTCCGCAACGATCTGACACGCGAACTCAGCAACTGGAAGTGAGTTTATGAACAGAAGGCATTTTCTGATGGGCGCGGCGGCCGCTACCGCTGCGGCGAGCGCTCATGGGCTGGGCAGCGCGAACGACACGATTCGCGTTGCCGTGGTGGGCCTGCGTGGGCGCGGCAAAGATCACATCAAGGCTTACTCGAAAATGCCGGGGGTGGAGATCGCGGCCGTCTGCGATATCGACGAGAAGATCCTGAACGACCGCGTGAACGAGATCGCCGACGGCGGCCACAGGAAGCCCGCCGCGTACACCGACCTGCGCAGGCTGCTCGAGGACAAGACCATCGACGCGGTCTCCATCGCCACACCGAATCATCAGCACACGCTGCAGACCATCTGGTCTCTGCAGGCCGGCAAGCACGTGTTCGTGGAGAAGCCCTGCGCGCACGACATGTTCGAGGCGAAGCAGATTGTCGCGGCGGCTAAGAAATACAACCGGATTGTCGAGCACGGCTCGCAGAGCCGCTCCATGCCCTCGGTGCTCGACGCTATGAAGAAGATGCGCGAAGGGCTGATCGGCGAGATCTACATGGCGCGCGGCCTCTGCTTTAAATGGCGCGAAACCATCGGCCACACGCCGGAAGAACCCGTGCCCGCGGGCGTGCATTACGATCTGTGGCTGGGACCCGCGCCCGAGCACGCCTTCACAAAGAACCGCTTCCATTACAACTGGCACTGGTTCTGGGATTACGGCAACGGCGATATAGGCAATCAG
>Ga0209415_10017041_pt1 | contig 11603 bp, 5 predicted proteins | sample PeaSoiSIISIP2007_FD_187696 | JGI IMG/M metagenome (GOLD analysis project Ga0209415, IMG submission 187696) | Peat soil microbial communities from Weissenstadt, Germany - SII-SIP-2007 (SPAdes) (version 2) | ecosystem: Environmental > Terrestrial > Soil > Wetlands > Peat | place: Germany... | reverse complement strand
TCAGGAATAGGTAAAGTTGCAGGTTCACTATCAGCTTCAGGAATAGGTAAAGCTGCAGGTTCACTATCAGCTTCAGGTATAGGTAAAGTTGTGGGTTCACTTTCAGTTTCAGTTGCCGGTATCGTTGCTGCTTCTAGTGATAAATCATGCTCCTGTACACGACTAGTAGCTTTTCTTATCATCATAAAACCTCCAATAATAATATTAATCGTCCCGAGATATTTCCGAATAGCGGGACTAAAGGGTGGAATTCACATAACCAAAGCAGTAAAGCAGAACTATAAGCAATTTATTAGCAGATTCTTAAATTAAATTAAGTTAAGTTAATTTAAGTTATATACTTGTAGTTATTCCAAGTATATAACTTTTCTCGCCAAAATCAAGATTCAATTCCTTTAGAGGAAATAATAGGTATAAATTTTGAACGAGTAGGTGCTACTTCAGCGGGAAGGGTTTCATGTAAGGCGAAACTGAGGGAAATTTCCTGACTATTAATCGTTTCCTTTCCTCTCTTATCGATTTTCTGGTAGGTACCGTCCAAATTGAGTGCTCTTGATTTTGAGGTATCTTGCCACGCTAGGTCCAAAATGTTCATTATTTTATCTCGGGCAATCGGGTCCTCAACTGGAAATAAAAGTTCAACCCTTCTATCTAAATTTCGTTTCATCAAATCGGCACTGGAAAGGAAAACTAATTCCTCACCATCTGCCCAAAAATAATAGATTCGACTATGCTCTAGAAACCTTCCAACGATGCTCCTAACCGTAATACGCTCGCTAATGAAGGGGATTTTAGGCCGAAGACAGCAAATGCCACGTACTATCAAATCAATAGTAACGCCGGCAGTCGAGGCTTCATAAAGTGCCTCAATAATTTCTGTGTCCACTAAAGAATTTAGCTTGGCAATTATTTTAGCGTGTTTGCCTAGTTTTGCGTATTCGGTTTCTTTGTGAATTAGATCTAAAAACTTTTTGCGCAGGTCGATCGGAGCAAGGGTCATTTTGTAAAGATGAGACGGGCTGGAACAGCCGGATAAGGTATTGAAAATAGCGGAGGCATCTGCTCCAAAATAGGGGTTAGCAGTTAATAAACCTAAGTCCGTGTATAATTTTGCTGTAACATCATTATAATTACCAGTGCCAAGATGGACGTATCTTTTTATGAAACCCTCTTCACGGCGGACAATCAATAATATTTTGCAATGAGTTTTTAAGCCTACAAGTCCATAAATCACATGGCAGCCTGCGGTTTCGAGTTTTTTCGCCCAAGTAATATTATTTTGTTCATCAAAGCGAGCTTTTAACTCTAAGAGAACTGTAACTTGCTTTCCATTATCAGCGGCCTGAGCCAAGGCTTCAACTATAGGGGAGTTACCACTTACTCTATAGAGAGTTTGTTTAATCGCTAGGACATCCGGATCTTCGGCAGCTTCTTTAACGAGGTTAACGACCATATCAAAGGAATCATAGGGATGATGGAGTAAAATGTCCTGTCTAGAAATTGACTGGAAGATATCGTCTTCTTCTAATAGATTGGTATTAAGGTTGGGTTTGATGGGCTCATAGCGAAGGGCGTCATAGCCCTTGAGACCACTTAATTTCATTAAAAAGGTCAAATCGATTGGTCCACTGATTTTATATTCTGCTTCAGCAGAAATCTCCAATTCCTCTTCTAAAAGTTTGAGAAGTAAGGGATTTAGACCATGTTCAATTTCTAGGCGAATTGCACTGCCCCATTTTCTTTGCTTAAGAGATAACTGGACGGCCGTAAGAAGATCTTCCGATTCATCCTCAGCAACATCTAAAAAGGCATTTCTAGTTATACGATAGCACCCAGTGGCAATGACATTGTGATTATCAAACAAGGTCTTCAGATTTAATTTAATAATTTCTTCCAATAAAATAAAAGATTTTGCGGATTCTATGGAAGGGATTTCAATTAATCTATTTAATACTGAAGGAACTTGAATTGTTCCAAATAGTAGGTTATCAGGATTGGTTATATCCTCTAATAATAAGGCGATATTTAGAGTTTTGTTTAAGATTAAAGGGAATGGCTGATTTTTATTAACAACCATAGGGGTCAGTACCGGAAAAACGTGATTAGCATAGTATTCTCGAATGAAATCAAGTTGAATAGTGTTCAAATCTCTTGGTTTGATGAAGTGAATCGCTTCTTTCTTCAGAGATTTTTTCAAGGAGCGATTGAAGCAATTGTACATATCGAAAACTTGTTTATGGGTTCTAGCGGATATTCTTTCAATTTGTTCATTAGGGGTAAGGCCCGAAGGGTCGATTTTTACTAAGTTGGCATCAACAATACCGTGTAAGGAGGCCACCCGAATCATAAAAAATTCGTCTAAATTAGAACCCACTATGGAAAGAAATTTTAATCTTTCAAAAAGCGGGTTATTGGTATCTTGAGCTTCTTCCAGAACTCGTTCGTTAAATTCTAACCAGCTAAGTTCTCTATTGAAAAAATGCAAGTTTGAAAAAGATTGATTCTTCAATTGCGTATTATCCTTTCAGTCTTATTCTTATGCCCATCACTTCCTGGAAAAATTCCACATTATTCATTATATCCCACTTTTCTAACAGAATATCCTTATTAGTAATCAGTTTTAGTTGCAGAGCATCGTCGGCAAAAAGCACTTCGATATCACTAATCTTTTGCATATGTGAAATATCCATAGATTCGGCAATTTTCAAAATTGAAGACAATTTCGAGACAAGAATTTTTTCGTGGTGGCTTAAGACATAATAACTTCGATCAGAATAAGTTGGTATACGGGTGGTGTGGTATTTGGAAATATTGGCAATCAATTCTAGCTCCTTATCCGAGAAGCCCATGATACTCTGAGTCCTTATAATATTAGAGGAATGGTTGCCATGTTCACTCAAACTCACATAGTTACCAGAATCATGGAGAATAGCGGCTACTTGGAGATATAGTTTCTCTTGGTCCCCTAGCCTGTGATACTTCCAGGTCTTATCAAATAATGATAAGGACATTTTTTCTACGTATGAAGCATGTTTCTTATCAACACCATATTTCTCCGCCATATACCAGACTGAACTAATAATGTCGTTTTCTGCGTTCGTTTTTCGGGGTAAATCATATAGCTTATCAATCAGTGCATAGAGAATACCCTGACGGCTGGTAATCATGGGTGCGTAAATACCCTCGGCTTTTGTCCTAATGAAAAAACTATGAAATATTAAGATTGCTGGTAATAATAATTCTGCATCAGTCGACGAAATATTAAAAGCATCAACCATCTGGTTATTATTCATCTCTCTAACCTGAAGATAGAGTTTTTCTAAACGTTCTTTACTAATATAAGCTTGATTTTCTAAACTACATATTTCTAAGATCGTATTAAGATAGCTTCCCAGGCCAATAAAGTTCTTTATCTGCATTTTTTTCATCTTTGGCTTAAGCAAATATATTTTACTTTCAATATACTCTTCCATAACCTTTGGAAAAGAGATAGTTTTTGTTTCTAACGTATATAAAATTTCTCTTAATCTCAGGGGTCCCATTTTAAGATGTTCTGTAAATTTTAATCCATCGCTGGCATACATCGAAACTTCGACCCCGCCTGAGCTCAAATTTACTATAATAGAATCGGTAAGGTCAATGTGATCCGATTCATTTAAATAATTTCTCAAGGCCTTATACATTAAAAATCTCTCTTGGACATTATTAATGATCTCAACATCGATTCCGGCTATAAGTCTGATTTGTTCAATTATGTAATCACGATTATCGGCCTCATGAAGTCCACTTGTTGCCACAGCTCTATATATTTTCACACCGTAATCCTTCATTAGCTTAGAGAAACCCTTTAATCCGGCGCAGGTTTCTTTGATGGTTTTAGGCGAAATTCTTCTTTTGGCATAAGTATCCTTGCCGATATTGTTAGGAAGGGAGACATTTTCTAAAATCATTAAAGTACCATCAGGATTTAATTGGGCTATGCTCATTCTTAAAAAATCAGAACCCACATTAATAGCTGCTATAACTTCATTTTTTTTCTTTTTCATTCACCTAGCTCCTTAGGGATATATTAAAAAGTAATTAACTGATTTTTGAGGTTGTCATAAACTATTCTGTAACTACTCTATTTCAAAAGAAATTCGAAAAACTTGAAACTGATTTGAAATGCCTATATTATTAGAGATATTTAGCTTATTATATTATATCTTAGGGAGAAATAAAATGAAGAATATCGGCGTAATAGATATTGGGTCTAATTCGATGAGACTTGTAATTATACAAATCGGTAAAAAAAACTATTTTCGAATCATCGATGAGGTCAAGGAAACCGTCAGATTAGGAATGGATATGACGACTGATGGTAGACTCAATCCTCTCAGGATGGAAAAGGCTATTAGTACACTTGCGAGTTTCAAATCTTTATGCGAAGGTTTAGGAGAATGCAACATCTTTCCAGTTGCCACTGAGGCTGTCAGGCGAGCGAGTAACCAGAAAGAATTTTTGCATATGGTTAAATCAACCTTAAATATGGAAATCCGGGTTTTGACTGGAGCGGAAGAAGCATACTACGATTATTTTGGCGTGATTAATAGCATGAATTTCTCGAATGCGGTAATTATGGATATCGGTGGATCAAGTACAGAACTTATCTGGGTAAAAGGTAAAAATAAAAAGGAAGCAATCAGCCTTCCCTTCGGAGCTTTAAATATTTCTAATCAATTTAACCTCACGGAAAAAATGACGAATGAGACTGAGAGAGAGTTAAACAAATATCTGATGGCCCAGTTTCGGAAGGTGGCGTGGCTTGAGGAAGTAAAGGATTTACCCCTCATTGGCGTCGGAGGGACAGTTCGAAACATCGGTAAAATTTCCAGAAAGACGATTAATTACCCCATAGAACGTTCTCATAATTACCAAATGGAGTCTTCTGAAGTATTAAATATCTACGATTCAATAAAATATAAAAATCCTGAGCAAAGAAGAAAGGTAAAAGGTCTTTCCAAGGAAAGAAGCGATATGTTTATCGGGGCTTTCTCGGTGGCGACAGCATTAATAAAATATTGCAACAACCCGCGACTGATTGTCAGTGGTAGTGGAATTAGGGAAGGGCTGATTTTTGAGATCCTACGTGGAGAACAGGTGCTTAAAGATGTGCTCCAGTCTTCTCTTGATAATGTTATTAAAACATTAAAATTGGATAAGATCCATGCGCACCACGTCTGGAAGCACGCTGAGAGTCTTTATACTCAGTTGAAACCTCTGCATAAGATCAATGGAAATTCTTACAGAATCTTAAAGACTGCTGCCATGTTAAATGATTGTGGTAAAACAATTAATTTCTATAACTATCACAAACATAACTTTTACATGATAACAAATACCCCAATCAATGGTTTGTCCCATAAAGAACTGATTATGGCAGCTTATACCATGATGCTGAGCGTCAAGGAAAATTTCGACATTGATAATTCTCAATATGTAACGTTATTGAATGAAGAAGATAAATATGTCATTCAAAGGCTAGGGATTATTTTGAGATTGGCAGAATGCTTTGATAGAAAAAGAAATGGAAATATCATCAAAGTAGAATGCAAGTTAAGAGCAGATCGACTTTTTATACATTTATTTGCGAAGGGTACAACCGAAGGGGAACGAAAAGAGGTTGAAGGTTGCGGAGCTTACTTTACAAAAGTATTTGCTAAAACATTGCAATTTGAGTAAGGGTTTCAATAATGCAACATTATCGACTGTTTAGGGAAAAGGGACTTCACGAAGGAGACGTGAAGCCCCTTTTCTAAGTCAAATCAAAGAGTTCTCTCAATTCTTGTTCGGTTAATTTGGAGAGCATGGTTTCTCCCGGTTGAATGACTGAATCAATCAACATTTTTTTCTTGGTTTGTAAAGTATTAATTTTTTCTTCGACGGTTCCTTGGGAAATAAGTTTGATCACCTGGACCGCATTTTTCTGGCCGATGCGGTGAGCTCGATCCGTGGCTTGGTCTTCTACAGCTGGATTCCACCAAGGGTCGTAGTGAATGACCATGTCGGCGCCAGTCAGATTTAATCCAGTCCCGCCGGCCTTTAAAGAGATCAGGAAAACTTGGCCAATTCCTTGATTAAAGGAATTAGCCATCTTCAAACGTTCAGCCGCCTTGGTTGAACCCGAAAGATAGAAATGCTCAATTTGTTCTGAGCTGAGATGACCTTGGATGATATCCAGCATCGTCGTGAACTGGGAGAAAACTAGGATTCGGTGGCCGCTATCCAGAGCGTCCGCGAGGATTTCCTGTAAAAGCAGCATTTTGCCGCTTTCCCCAGTATAATTTTCCAAGAACATAGCAGGATGACAACAAATTTGCCTAAGTCTGGTTAGAGCCGCGAGAATTTTCAGGTGGCTTCTGTTAAAACCAACAGCGGCTATTTCTTGAGCAATTTGGCCCTTAGCTTCTTGTAAATAAGCTAAGTATAATTTCTTCTGTTCTTCCGTCAGTGGAGCATTTAGTTGAGTTTCGATCTTGTCCGGTAGTTCTTTTAAGACATCTTTCTTCAGCCGTCTCAGAATGAAGGGATTGGCGTGCCGACTTAATTCGGCCAACGAATTGGAGTCCTCGCCTTTGATAATTGGTATCTCGTATTTCTTGCGGAACTCCTGGTGGGAGAGGAGATAGCCGGGCAGAATGAAATTAAAGAGGGACCAAAGTTCAGAAAGCGAATTTTCAATCGGCGTCCCCGTGAGGGCGAAATACCCCTTGGCCTTAATCTGCTGGACGGATTTAGCGTTGAGAGTTTGAGGATTTTTGGTGTGTTGAGCTTCGTCTAAGAAACAGTAGGAGAACTCAAACTTGGCAAATTGGTCAATGTCCCGCCGTAGTATAGGGTAGGAGGTAACGACTAGGTCCCATTGTTCTTCGATCCCCATCAATTGCTCTTGTCTTTCTTGGGGAGTGCCTTCCACGACCAACACCTGTAACGTGGGGGTGAATTTCTTTGCTTCCTCCTGCCAGTTATAGATTAATGAAGTGGGAGCGATGACCAACGCGGGACCGAGCGCTTTTGATTTTTCCGATAAAATGAAGGCGAGGACCTGTACGGTTTTGCCCAACCCCATATCATCCGCTAGGATGCCGCCAAGGCCAAATGAGGCGAGGGTCTTTAACCATTTAAAGCCGGTTTTCTGATAATCTCGCAACACGTTCTGCAACTCCAGCGGAATTTCGAACTCCGCGTCTTGGGGCTCAAGGATGCTTTGCACCAATTGCTTAAAGGCTCGATTGCGGTGCACCCCGGGCAGGTTGGCCTGACGCAAAAAACTGTCAATGTACATCGCCCTGTATTTCGGGAGATTGAGAAGTTTCTGGTTGAGATCATCGGCCTCAAGATCCAAATTCTCAAGAAGTTGGGCGACTGATGTCAACTCAGGCTGGTTCAAATCAAGAAAAGAACCGTCCCGGAGGCGGTGATACTTTTTCTTTAAATGGAGAGAGTGGAAAATTTCTGCTAATTCAGCTTGTTCAATATCGGTATATTGGAAAGATATCTCCAAGATGTCTAGAGTTTCGTCCAAGCGGACCTGGCCGGAGAACGTGGTTGAGGTTCGAATTTTGAGCTTAAATTGATCGGAATAATAAAGTTCTGCGAGGTCACGGAGTTGAGGAAGCCAATTTACCGTAAATTCAAAGATTTTATCATCATCTTCAAGCTGGATTCTGCCCTTTGAGACGATAAAATCGGCTTGTTCGAAGATGGCTAAGATTTTTCGTTCTTGGTCTATTGAGCGAATGAGGATCACATCGCTGATTACTGAAGAGTTGCTGGTTTCTCGGGATGAGGCAAACGGATTAAGGACAGTATCGCCATAGCAAAATTCTAGGCGGGCGGTGATGCCCAGATCTGTTGCGCGATCAAAATAGATTTTAGCTTGCAAGCTTTCTTGGTTGAATTTGTCTTCTAGTGAGGGGTCAATAGAAACTTGGCCCAATTTTCCAATTAACGGCAATGCCTCAGAGGCAAAAAACTCTTTCTGTGCCGCTGGAATGACAATATTAGTCAGGGACCCTTTGTGGAGTGCCTTGAGAAGGGGCGGGAGTAAATCCTTCTGAGTGGAGGAAGCCTGATAGATGTTCTGTCGGTATGAGTAGTAGCTGCCATCCAGCGTGAGTTGGATGGGAATTTCGTCCGTCTCTAAGGCAAAAGTCAGATCATGGCCTTGGGCCTGTAAGGAGAATTCCATAGGCAACCCTTGACGTATGATGGAGGAGGGCTTAAGGGAAGCGGAGCCGATTCCCCAAAGAAACACTTTATCCCCCAAAGCGTCTAAGAACTTAGTAAGGTAATAACCCGTTAAAGGCAAAGACTTTTGACTAAGAAGGGTAGTACTATAATAAGGACCTTGCATTTCTGCTAAGGCGGTATATTGCTCAAACATTTCTTGGAGCATAGAGATCACTGCGCGGTCTTCCTCTTTAAAAGTCTGTCGCGTTGGTTCAAGCGTGAACTGTTTACCGAATTCAAGCGATCGACCCGTTTTGATAGAGGTGAGGAATTGCCCTATGTCCTTAACCACATAGAGGCGTTGCAGACCCAACTTGAACTGTAAATGAGCAGAAACTCGGTGACCTGACGTGATTTGGAGTTCCATGACCAAGTTCAGTTCTTCTTGAGGGATCTCTAGGCGATGGTTAGCAAATACTTCTAGGAGATCTTCAACGACGCGGTTTTGAACTACAGGGTCTCGCCAGGCCTCAGGCAATTTTTGTTGGGCAGTCTTTAATACAGCTATGACATGTTGGCAGGCGCCGGGATAGTCAGTAAAGGCAGGGCAAGTGCAGCGGTAGGAGCGCAAGGTGCTATCCCTTTCGAAAGCCACCTGAACTGTATATCTCAACCCCCCCACTACTGAAGCGCTAACCAAGCCTTTATCAGGAGCAAAGATGAAATTGCTGACCCTACCTGCCAAATAATACGAAACGCCCTTTCTATATATATGGTCGTTATCGGCAAGCTCTATAATTTGCTTCTCAGAAATGTTAAAGCGAGGCATGAAAAGACTCCTTTAGCGGCATAATTCTAAAAGTAATATGAGAGTATCAGGAAATCTATTAAGAATATCATAAGTGATGCTCGTTAGTCTATTTTCACCCCCTGAGGATCTCTACATTTTCTTGAATGTACCTAAGGTATCATCTATTATAGTGCTCGGTGTTAATGGGTAACATAATACGTTTAAGGAAAGTTCCTTTTCAATAATTCGCTGTGGATAATAGCTGGAAAAAATCAGTAGACATAGACTGAAAAGAGTAGTAAAATTCACTATGTTCTTCATCGAAGGAAGAGGAAACCTGAGCATTGGACATTAATATGGAGAAAGAAGGCGTCTATTTCCGATGGCAAACAATAATAGGCTATTATCGCTAAAACTCCGTACTTTAATTTTTGGTCATCCTTTGGCGACACAAAACGCCGAGGAGTCAAAAGTAGGAGTTTTGGGAGGGATTCCAGTTTTCGGTTCGGACATAATTTCTTCTGAGGGATATGCGCCGGATGAGATCTTGTATGTGCTTCTACTGGCTGGATCATTAGGCTATGCGTATGTTTTGAAAATTTCGGCTGCCATCGTACTGCTGGTGATTAGTATTTTCCTAGTTTACCGTAAAGCAATTCAAAAATACCCTGAAGGTGGTGGATCATACACCATCGCCAAAGCGTATCTAGGCGAAAACTATGGCCTTATAGCAGGGGCAAGTTTGACGCTTGATTATATATTGACAGTTGCCGTCAGTGTTAGCTCTGCTATTGAGAATTTGACCGGGATTATCCCATGGTTAGCCCCTACTGAACACAAAGTTTTAGCGGATTGTTTGGTCATCCTGTTTATGGCATGGGTTAATTTGCGAGGCTTAAAAGAGTCCGCCCGATTATTTTCAATTCCGGTCTACCTTTATGTTTCTACCTTAGCGCTCTTAATCGGAACTGGCGTGGTAGAGATTCTGGCGCATGGCCTAACCCCTGAAGCTGTAGCTACAGGGCAGCACATTGCAGTCTCCTCCAGTGGGATGACGTTTTTCATCCTAGCGCGGGCGTTCGCAGGCGGTACAACAGCCTTGACTGGGTTTGAAGCGGTAAGCAATGGGGTTACGGCTTTCAAAAAACCCGCTCAGAAGGGTGCAATTCACACCTTGTTAATTTTAGGGATTATTGTTTCGCTGGGGTTAATAGGGTTAACTTATTTAGCTGGCGCTTACCACCTCGTTCCCGCTGAAGGAAATACAGTTCTAAATCAGCTCGGCTTAATTATCTTTGGCAAAACGATTCCCTATTTTATTCTGATGGGGACGGCTGCGGCTATTCTGGTTATTGCCTCCAGTACTCCTTATGCTGGGTTGCCGATTTTATTGAGCCTAATGGCTCGGGACGGATATGCGCCGAGGTATTTTAAAAACTTAGGGGATCGTCTGGTTTATAGCGCCGGGATTTGGACGTTGTTCATTGTTTCGAGTGTACTCATTATTGTCTTTCATGGAGATACTCATGCGATGTTGCCGCTCTATGCCATTGGCGTGTTTATTTCATTTTCCTTAACTGGCTTGGGTCTTGCCAAACATACTTTGCACGAAAGAGGAGAAAAGTGGCTGTCTGATTTTGTGATATTTTGCTTTGGAGGAGTCGTTTCATTTCTGGTTTTACTCATCTTTATTATAACAAAGTTTACCGAAGGGGCTTGGATTATTCTGATAATTATGCCTTTGCTGGTGATAATGTTCCGCGGCATACGTAGTATTTATGCGGGTGAAATTCGGGATTTAGAGGTCACTCCTCAAGCCATAGATGATTTTCATAAGCATGTGACAAAAATAAAACGACGAAGGGCACACGTCGAACTGGCGGATTATAAGAATAAAATAATTGTACCGGTCTATGATCTGAACTTAATCGTTTTGGAAACCCTTACCTATGCCTATGCTTTAACCCCTCAAGTGACTGCAGTTCATGTTGCTTCGGATCCTAATCGAACTGCAAAGTTGCTCAAGCACTGGGCATTACACCACATTGAAATTCCTTTGGAAATTGTAGAGTCCCCATATCGGGCCACAGTGCAAGATTTATTGAAATACATAGATAAAGTGGAGAAGAAAGGGAATTTCGACACAATAACGGTAGCGATTGCAGAATATGTTCCAGAGAAGATCTGGCAAAACGTTCTGCACAATCAGACCGGGCAATTGATGAAGTTGATGTTACTTTTCCGCAAACGTATTTTGGTTACGAGTGTTCCTTATCATCCCGTTCCGAAAGAAATACCTTCGGATAAAATAGAAATTAAATCCAAATCGTAAAAACATACCCTAAAGAAACACAAAGCCGGTTTAAACCGGCTTTTTTGATGTATAAGAAAGTATAAGTTTTCAGGGTATCCCTATACTTGCGAAACTACGCTTGTCGAAGCCTGAAAGATAAATATAATTAGTAGGGGCACGATGCATCGTGCCCCTACGTATATGATCCTAAAATCCCGCATTTTTTTATACCTACAAGGAAAAACGCTGTAAATACGCCTTGGGGAATTATGAACGGGGAACCACAGATTACACAGATTACACAGATTA
>Ga0209415_10017040_pt1 | contig 11604 bp, 8 predicted proteins | sample PeaSoiSIISIP2007_FD_187696 | JGI IMG/M metagenome (GOLD analysis project Ga0209415, IMG submission 187696) | Peat soil microbial communities from Weissenstadt, Germany - SII-SIP-2007 (SPAdes) (version 2) | ecosystem: Environmental > Terrestrial > Soil > Wetlands > Peat | place: Germany... | reverse complement strand
CTTTACCCATCTGTCCCAGTCCTTCTCAGGCTGGGAAATAGCTTAACAGACTGTCCGATTTTCCGGGGCCACCTCAGCGGACCGTTCCTTCACGGCCCAACTCTGTCACTCAGGATCATAGGAAAAGCTTATTTCTCCAGGTTTAAGGAGAACACTTTCCCGCATCCAATTCCTCTCAGGTTGCCGTCGTCATATCACGAACTAAGGCCCGCAAGCCTTGTCGCAACATCATGCAACAGGTGGCGATTCGAGAGAGGGCATAAATGCTAGCATTCTCGATTAATATATTGATCAAATTCAATTGATAGCAAATGATAGCATGCTATCAAAATGAATGGTGTCAAACCGATGCAGCATGTTCAGTGCAACACTCGTGTTCCTCCGCAGCATAGGTCGATGGTGTTAGATGTGGGGCAGCGCCTGCGGGACGATCCTGAATTTGCTGAAAAGCTTCGTACATGGCTGAATTCTGAGAATGGTGCAGGCGTTAAAGCCATGGTCAGAGGCATGGTGGATGGTGAAGTGGGCGGTCAGGAGAATAGGTATTCTGAAAATTCAGATGCAGATGGGGACATCGGTTGGTGCGAACTGCATCTTAGTAATAACAAATCATTAAAAATACAAAATGGATCAGTAGTAGGGGTTGTCTTTAAAATGGTAAAGTATCTTGCAAAGGTGAAATCGTCTAAGTTATTTCATGAGTCAAAATATTTTAATATTCAGTCATTTATGAGAATGATTACAGGCTATGGTGGGGAATACCTAGATCTGATCTGGATTAAGCAGCCTGGGGATGAGCAGTGGCACCGCGCAGACTCCCTGGTCATCCAGATCAATTTAAATGGATTTGGCGATATTCCGCCGATTATTCCCGCTTATCCCAGCCCTTTTCAGGGTGACTACGTGTTCTAAATTTAGCCCGATGTCGTTGGCGTCAAATTACTCAATAGCTGTCCTGGGGATACCCTGGGGATACCCCAAGCAAAAGGGGCTAGGCCCATCACAGACCTAACCCCTTGAATTCTATGGTGCGCCCGGCGAGATTCGAACTCACGGCCCCAGGATTAGGAATCCTGTGCTCTATCCTGCTGAGCTACGGGCGCCCAAGCGGGGTTATCGCATGAGCCGGGGGCTTTGATCAAGGAAGCTGCAACAGGGGGCGCAAGCCGTCGGTGGCGGCGACCAGGGCGCGCAGGATGCCGGGGTCCAGGGCGGAATGGCCACCATCGGGAACAATGCGCAGGCTGGCTTCGGGCCAGGCGCGGGCCAGCTGATCGGCGGTGACCATGGGGCAGATGACGTCATAGCGCCCCTGGACGATGACGGCCGGCAAGCCTTGCAGCCGCGGCAGATCGCGCAGCAACTGGTTTTCGGCAAGAAAGCCGTCATGGCGCATGTAATGGGCCTCGATGCGGGCCATGGCCAAGGCGCCCGCCGAAGGATGAGGCGCGCCGGGTTCGGGGATCAGGCGGGAACAGGCTTCCTCATAGGCGCACCAGCTTTGGGCGGCGGGCAGATGCACCAGGGGATCGGAATCGGTCAGGCGGCGGTGATAGGCGCCAAGGGGGTCGTGGCGTTCGATTTCCGGCAGATGCGCCAGGAAGGCCCGTTCCGCCTCGGGGAACAAGCGGCCCATGCCTTTCAGAAACCACTCCACCTCGTTTTGGCTGAACAGAAAGATGCCGCGCAGAATGAAGCCCAGACAGCGCTGGGGATGGCTTTCCCCGTAGGCCAGGGCCAGGGTGCTGCCCCAGGAACCGCCGAAGACCAGCCATCGTTCGACGCCCAAGGACAGGCGGAGGCGTTCGAGATCCTCGACCAGATGGGCTGTGGTGTTGTTTTCGATGCCGGCATGGGGTGAAGAGCGCCCGGCGCCCCGCTGATCGAACAAAATAATACGATAAAAGGCGGGATCGAAAAAACGCCGGTGGGTGGGGGAGCAGCCGGCCCCCGGTCCGCCATGCAGGAACACCACCGGGACGCCGGCAGGGTTGCCCGATTCTTCCCAATACAGGCGATGTTGGCGATCCACCTCTAACCAGCCATGGCGACGAGGTTGAAGCGGCGGATAGAGGCTGCTCTGCGGGGTAAGATGGTTGTTCATGCGGGATCCTTTGGCGGGTCGGCCACCATTTTGGCGGGCCAGACGCCGTCTCGCAATTCGATCTGTCGGGGATGGCGGATTTCGATCATTGGGCCGGATCCCTTGCCCACCCAGCCGCGCACCAAAAGGCGGCGTCCGGTCAGGCCTAAGGGGTCGCCGGGCATGGATTTGCGCACGGAGCGGGGAATCTTCAGGGACAGGCCTCGCTTCCAGTCCTCGCTGAAATTCACATAGACAAAGCCCTTGGCTAAGTTGGCCGAGGTCACCACGCCTTCGAACAGCTGGAAACTGTCCAGCCATCGCCCGGCCTCTTCGGGGCTGCGCAGATGAAAGGCCTCGTCGCTCCACAGGCCCAGACCGGCGGTTCGGGCTTGGGCTTCAGCTTCCAGCAGGCGATCGAGCAAGGCGTCGTCCTGGCCGTCCTCGGGCATGACCCGAGCCAGGCCTTTGCGCAAAAGTTCGGCTTGCAGCCATTGGCCGGAAGCGGTCATGGCCTGAACCGGCAGGCGGTTCCAGCGGTCGGCGTCGCCGGAGCCGGACAAGGAGAATGTCAGAGTTTGCCCCACCGCCAGTCCAGACAGCAGCTTGCGGGCCTCGGACTGGGCGGCAAGATTGGCCGGGCCTTTGCCGTTCAGCAGAGGGCGCGGCAGCATGAGGCCCGCCAGCCGGGCCAACCGGCCATCTTCCAATTCCAGTACGCCGTCGGGGCGCAGGGCCGAGACACGCAGTTGCCCAAGGGCTTCGCCGGACACAGGCGGCTCTTCGGCCAGCAGCGGGCTGGCGGCGAACAACAGGCAGGCGAGAAGAAGACGGCGCATCCGCCTATGGTAGCGCGCTAATTCCTGGCATGGGAGATGGAGAACGACTCGACGCCCTCGAATCCTGCAAGTTCCTCGGCGATGGCCGACAAAGTCTCTCCGGCGTCCTTGTGGCGGCGGATGGCGACGAAATGCCATTCTTCCTGCTCGCTCTGGCTGGTGATGGCCAGAGTGCCGCCGGCAATGTCATAGCCGCGATCCTTGGCAACCCGGCGCAAAACTTGCTCGTGGGGGTGAAACCCTGGGCGGAAGCGCATACTGACGGCCAGGGCCGGACGTGACGGCAGCCACTGTTCCAGGCGCGATCCCCACAGCATGAACAGGGCCGAGATCAGCGCCAATAAAATGCCGGCGGCATAAAAGCCCAGGCCGATAGTTACACCGATCACCGCCGCCGCCCAGATGGAGGCCGCCGTGGTCAGGCCGCTGATATTGAAGCCTTCCTTCATGATGACGCCGGCGCCCAGAAAGCCGATGCCGGTGACGATGCCTTGAATGACGCGGGTGGGGTCGCCAACGGTCATGCCGGCAGTCAGGGAATGGCCGCCGAACCAATAGCCGGGATAGCCGCAAACGATGGTCAGGGCCGCCGAGGCGACGCAGACCAGGCCATAGGTGCGCATCCCGGCGGCACGGCCGTGGTAGCTGCGCTCGTAGCCCACCAGCAGCCCCAGGAACAGAGCCCCCAGCAGATTGGCGAAGATCAGCAGATTGATGGCGATTTCGGGAGCCGACCAATAGGCGGCCAGGGAGTCTTGGGAGATGGGATTCATGGCAGCGCCCCCGGCGGCTGAAGTGTCATTTCGTCATAAGAGTTTAATCTATGACAAAAGAAAGGGGGTGTCTCTTAAAGAGACATCCACACCATCAGCACGCCCAGTATCAGGCGATAAAAGGCGAACAGGGTCAGGCTGGCCCGTTCCATCCAGGCGTGGGTCAGGCTGACGCCCAGCAGCACCAGAATCAAGGTGACGCCCGCCGCCAGAATATCGCCGCTGCCGGGACCGATGCCCTGGGCCGTATAAAGGAGCGCGCCGCGCAAGGTGGAAACCAGCAGAACCGGCACCGAGGCCAACAGGACGAAACGGTAAGCCGCAGGGCGTTCCAAACCGATCATGCGGCCCATGGTCAGGGCGGCTGCGACCCGGCCGACGCCGGGCAGCAGGGCGGCCAGCTGGACCAGTCCAATGGCGGTGGCGGCCAGGGGCGACAGATGTTCGATGCGCTTGACGGTCATGCTCATGCGGTCGATGACTCCCATGACCAGGGCCGACAGAATGGTCAGCACGCCCACCAGCCACAAGGGAATCACCAGATCGCCCACCCAGCTTTGGATCAGGATCCAGGGCAGAGCGGCCACCAGAGCCTTGGCCAGAAGGCGGGTGCCGGCCTCGACGCGGGCCTTGCGCAGCTTCCACAGACCTTGGCCGATGAAGATCATGTCGCGCCACAGCCAAAGCACCAGCGCCAGCAACGCGCCGGCCTGGATTGCGACCATGATGGAACCGGCTTTCCAGCCGCTATAAGCCGCCAACAACGCCCTGTGGCCGGTCTCGTCCAACGGCAGGACTCCGGCAACCCCTTCGGTCAGGGCGAGAATGACGACATCTACAAATTCTAGTGGATGCAAGGTGACCTACCCCCTGGGGCTGGGTTTATAGCACAAGCCTTTCCGCTTGTTAATCGCCACGAAATAGGTCCGTTTTGTTACCTATTTTTGTCTGAACCTCTGCGTCTGGCCATGTGCTCCAGGCGGATGAGGGCTGTAATTTTTAAATAAGGTCAGTCTTTATGACCTATAAATGCTTTTTCCCTGGATTCCAGCCGAATTTAGGACTAAATAAGGTCGCACCTGCGCCGCAGGACGTCTTTGCATCAAGGGAAAATCGGCCATGCCGTCGAAAATGCTGCAGTTCACCCATCTCGCCCAAGCCATGCCTGGCAAGCGCAAGGCTGCCGAGCGAAAGACTGATTTCAACGAAATCTATCAGGGCTTCAGCGGCGAACAGGCCTCGACCCAGGCTTCGCGCTGCGAACAGTGCGGCATTCCCTTTTGCCAGATCCACTGTCCGGTGGGGAACAACATCCCCGACTGGCTGATGCTGAGCGCCACCGGCCGTCTGGAAGAAGCCTACGCCATGTCGTCGGCCACCAACAATTTCCCGGAAATCTGCGGCCGCATCTGCCCCCAGGATCGTCTGTGTGAAGGCTCCTGCGTGTTGGAGCAGAGCAAGCATAATGCGGTGACCATCGGCTCGGTGGAAAAATACATCACCGATACCGCCTGGACCGAGGGCTGGGTGAAGCCGGCGCGTCCCTTGCGCGAACGGTCTGAATCCGTGGCCATCATCGGCTCCGGCCCGGCTGGTTTGGCTGCCGCCGACCAGTTGCGCCGCCAGGGCTATCAGGTGCATGTCTATGAACGCCAAGACCGCGCCGGCGGCCTGATGATCTATGGCATTCCCGGCTTTAAGCTGGAAAAGGAAGTGGTCGAGCGCCGCACCAAATTGTTGGCGGAAGGCGGCGTGCATTTCCATCTGAACTTCGCCGTCGGCGGCGACGCCAGCCTGGACGAACTGCGCCATAAGCATGACGCCGTGTTGATCGCCACCGGCGTCTATAAGGCCCGTGGGCTGGATGTTCCCGGCGCCGAGCTGTCGGGCGTTCATGCGGCTTTGGATTATCTGATCACCAACAACAAGGTCGGGTTGGGCGACAAGATCGCCGCTTATGACGACGGTTCCCTGAATGCCGCCGGCAAGGATGTGGTGGTCATCGGCGGCGGCGACACCGCCATGGACTGCGTGCGCACCGCTATTCGCCAGGGGGCCAAGTCGGTGAAATGCGTCTATCGCCGTGATCGCACCAACATGCCGGGTTCCCAGCGCGAGGTCGGCCACGCCGAGGAAGAAGGCGTCGAGTTCGTCTGGCAGGCCGCGCCGGAAGCGGTGCTGAGCCAGGGCAAGGCGCCAAATGAGGTTGGGGCCGTGCGCTGCGTGCGGATGCATCTGGGCACCGCCGATGCCTCGGGCCGTCAGGTTCCCACCAAGGTCGAGGGCTCGGAGTTCGAGGTGAAGGCCGATCTGGTGATCAAGGCTTTGGGCTTCGACCCCGAAGATGTGCCGACCCTGTTCGGTTCCCGCGATCTGGGCGTGACCCGCTGGGGCACCGTCAAGGTTGATCACAAGACTCAGATGACCACCGTGCCGGGCGTCTTTGCCGCCGGCGACATTGCTCGCGGCGCTTCGCTGGTGGTGTGGGCCATCCGCGACGGCCGCGACGCCGCCGCCGCCATCCACGATTATATTCAGAGCCAGGACAAGGTTCCGGCCACCTCCCAGCGCGCCGCGCGGGCTTAACCGGATAGGAGAGTGCCGCCATGCTCACCCTCTATGACGATCCTTATTCCCATAATGGCTATAAAATCCGCCTGCTGCTGGCTCATCTCGGCAGGCCGGTGCGTGTCGTGCACAAAAACATCATGACCGGGGAAACCCGGAAACCCGACTTCCTGGCCAAAAACATCGCCGGGCGCATTCCCGTGCTGGAGCTTGAAGACGGCACCTGTTTGGCCGAATCCAACGCCATTTTGTACTATTTGGCTGAAGGTACGGCTCTGTTTCCGGCGGATCATCTGGCGCGGACGGAAGTGCTGCGCTGGATGTTCTTCGAGCAGAACATGATTGAATGCACCATCGGCACGGCGCGTTTCTTCAAGAAGACCGGGCGCGATATCAGCCGCGCCGACGTCTATGCCCATCGCCTGGAAAATGCCCGCGACGGCTTGGCGGCGATGGATCGCCACTTAAGCGGCAAGGACTGGTTGGCCGGGGCTTTCTCGGTGGCCGACCTGGCCCTGTACGGCTATTGCAGCGTGGGAGCCGAGGCCGGTATCGACATGACCGCCTATCCTCAGGTCGAGGCATGGCTGAAACGGGTCGAGGCCCGTCCCGGCCATGTGGGCCCGCTTCACGGTTTCGACGCCTGATCGCCGAATTCTAAACGCAGACATCATTTTTAGGGGCCAGCCCCTTACGCGAAGGAGAGTGCCATGAGCCAGAACCACGGCGAGCAATTCGTTGCCGAGTATCTGGAGAACGCCAAATTGCTGGAAGCCGCCGGCATCGACACCACCCCTCACGACGCCTGCGGCGTTGGTTTGGTGGCGGCCCTGGACGGCAAGCCCCGCCGCTCGGTGGTGGTGGCCGGTATCGAGGCGCTGAAGGTTCTGTTCCATCGCGGCGCCGTGGACGCCGACGGCAAGACCGGCGACGGCGCCGGCATCCATGTTGAGATTCCTCAGGATTTCTTCAAGGACCATATCCGTCATCAGGGCCACGAGCCGGTGCCGGGCCGTCTGGCCGTTGGCATGTGCTTCCTGCCCAAGACAGATCTGAGTGCTCAGGAACGGTGTCGTTCCATTGTCGAAACGGAAATTCTGAAGTTCGGCTACAAGATTTACGGCTGGCGTCAGGTTCCGGTGAACGTCTCGGTGATCGGCGAGAAGGCCAACGCCACCCGCCCCGAGATCGAACAGATCATGGTGGCCAACAGCCGCAATGTGGACGAGCAGACCTTCGAGACCGAGCTTTACATTATCCGCCGCCGCATTGAAAAGGCGGTGCTGGCCGAACATATCGGCGACTTCTATATCTGCTCGCTGTCCTGCCGCTCGGTGATCTACAAGGGTATGTTCCTGGCCGAAGAGCTGTCGGTGTTCTATCCCGATCTGCTGGACGAGCGGTTCGTCTCCAGCTTCGCCATCTATCACCAGCGCTATTCCACCAACACCTTCCCCACCTGGCGTCTGGCGCAGCCCTTCCGCATGTTGGCCCATAACGGCGAAATCAACACGCTGAACGGCAACCTGAACTGGATGAAAAGCCACGAAACCCGGCTGGCCAGCGAAAATCTCGGCCAGCATATCGGCGACATCAAGCCGGTGGTGCAGGCGGGCGGGTCGGATTCCGCCGCCCTGGACAATGTGTTCGAGCTGATGGTGCGTTCGGGCCGCGACGCCCCCATGGTGAAGTCCATGCTGGTGCCGGAATCTCTGGGCGCCAACGCCACCATGCCTCAGCTGCACCGGGATTTCTTCGCCTTCTGCAACTGCGTCATCGAGCCGTGGGACGGCCCGGCCGCTCTGTGCGCCACCGATGGCCGCTGGGTTGTCGCCGGCATGGACCGCAACGGCCTGCGCCCGATGCGCTACACCATCACCGCCGACGGCCTGCTGATCGTCGGGTCGGAAACCGGCATGGTCCGGCTGGCCGAACAGGATGTGGTGGAAAAGGGCCGCGTCGGTCCCGGTCAGATGATCGGCATCGACCTGAAGGCGGGCAAGTTCTACAAGGACGCCGCCCTGAAGGACATGATGGCCACCCGCAAGCCCTATGGCGAGTGGATCAAGAAGTCGACCCAGCTGGACAGCCTGATCCGCACCGACGCGCCCGAGCCGTCGGACCTGTCGGTAGAGGAACTGCGCCGCCGTCAGTTCGGCTATGGCACCACCATGGAAGACCTGGAACTGATCCTGCATCCCATGGTCGAGGACGCCAAGGAAGCCATCGGCTCCATGGGCGACGACGCCCCGCTGGCGGTGTTGTCGAACCAATATCGCGGTCTGCACCACTATTTCCGCCAGACCTTCAGCCAGGTGACCAATCCGCCCATCGACTCCTTGCGCGAAAGCCGGGTGATGAGCCTGAAGACCCGTTTGGGCAATCTGGGCAACATCCTGGATGAAGACGTTTCTCAGTGCGAGCTGCTGCAGTTGGAAAGCCCGGTGCTGTCCACCGCGGAATTCCGCGCCATGCGCGCCTATATGGGCGACACGGCGGCGGAAATCGACTGCACCTTCGATCCCGAAGGCGGCGATCACGCTTTGGCCGACGCTTTGAAGCGCATTCAGCGGGAAGCCGAAGACGCCGTGCGCGGCGGCTGCACCCACGTCATCTTGTCCGACGAGAAGATCGGCTCGGGCCGCGCGCCCATTCCGATGATTCTGGCCGCCGGCGGCGTGCATACCTATCTGGTGCGCCAGCAGCTGCGCACCTTCACTTCGCTGAACGTCCGTTCGGGCGAATGCCTGGATGTGCAGTATTTCGCCGTGCTGATCGGCGTCGGCGCCACCACGGTAAACGCTTATATCGCTCAGGAAGCCATCGCCGATCGTCATCGTCGCGGCCTGTTTTCCGGCCTGACCCTGGAAGAATGTATGCGCCGCTACAAGTATGCGGTGGATCAGGGTCTGCTGAAGATCATGTCGAAGATGGGCATTTCGGTGATCAGCAGCTATCGCGGCGGCTATTGCTTCGAGGCGGTGGGACTGTCCCGCGCTTTGGTGGCCGAGTTCTTCCCCGGCATGACCTCGCGCATTTCCGGCTTAGGGTTGACCGGCATCCAGCACAAAATGATCGAAATCCACCGCAAGGCCTGGGGCGAAGAGAACATCACCCTGCCGGTGGGCAGCTTCTATCGCGTGCGGCGCGGCGGCGAGACTCACAGCTTCGACGGCACCCTGATTCACACCCTGCAAACGGCGGTGAGCACCGACAGCTACACCACCTATAAGCGGTACTCGGAAGGGCTGCGCAAGCTGCCGCCAATTTCCCTGCGCGATCTGCTGGAATACCGCCCGGACGGCGCCGCCATCTCCACCGACGAAGTGGAAAGCGTCACCGAGCTGCGCAAGCGCTTCATCACGCCGGGCATGAGCCTGGGCGCTCTGTCGCCCGAGGCTCATGGCACCTTGAACATCGCCATGAACCGCATCGGCTCCAAGTCGGTGTCGGGCGAGGGCGGTGAAGACCCGGCTCGCTACAAGCCGGCTCCCAATGGCGACAACGCCAATTCGGCCATCAAGCAGGTGGCGTCGGGCCGCTTCGGCGTCACCGCCGAATATCTGAAGAACTGCCGCGAGATCGAGATCAAGGTGGCCCAGGGCGCCAAGCCCGGCGAAGGCGGCCAGCTGCCCGGTTTCAAGGTGACGGTGGAAATCGCCAAGCTGCGTCACGCCACTCCCGGCGTCATGCTGATCAGCCCGCCGCCGCACCACGACATCTATTCCATCGAAGATCTGGCCCAGCTCATTTACGACCTGAAGCAGATCAACCCGGTGGCCAAGGTCTGCGTCAAGCTGGTCAGCCGTTCCGGTATCGGAACGATTGCTGCCGGCGTCGCCAAGGCCAAGGCCGACATCATCTTGGTGTCGGGCAATGTGGGCGGCACGGGCGCTTCGCCCCAGACCTCCATCAAGTTCGCTGGCCTGCCCTGGGAAATGGGTCTGTCGGAAGTGCATCAGGTGCTGACCCTGAACCGTCTGCGTCACCGGGTGAAGCTGCGCACCGACGGCGGCATCAAGACCGGCCGCGACATCGTCATCGCCGCCATGCTGGGAGCCGAGGAATTCGGCATCGGCACCACCTCGCTGGTGGCGCTGGGCTGCATCATGGTGCGTCAGTGCCATTCCAACACCTGCCCGGTGGGCGTCTGCACCCAGGACAAGGCGCTGCGCGACAAATTCACCGGCACGCCGGAGAAGGTGGTCAATCTGTTCAGCTTCGTCGCCGAGGAAGTCCGCGAAATTCTCGCCTCCCTGGGCGTGAAGAAGCTGGAAGACATCATCGGCCGTTCCGATTTGCTGGCTCAGGTCAGCCGTGGCTCGGCTCATCTGGACGATCTGGATTTGAACCCGCTGCTGGCTCAGGCCGACACCGGCGGGCTGCCCCGTTACTGCACCCAGGTGGAGCGCAACGAGGTGCCGGAAACCCTCGACGCCCAGATGATCGCCGATGCCCGCCCGGCCCTGGAGGAAGGCGAGAAGATGCAGCTGACCTATACGGTGCGCAACACGCACCGTGCGGTCGGCACCAAGCTTTCCCACATGATCACCAAGCGTTACGGCATGTTCGGCCTGCAGCCCGGCCATATCACCGTGCGTCTGCGCGGTTCGGCCGGTCAGTCGCTGGGAGCCTGGGCGGTGCAGGGTCTGAAGCTGGAAGTCTTCGGCGACTCCAACGACTATGTGGGCAAGGGTCTGTCGGGCGGCATGATCGTCATCCGTCCGCCGGTTTCCAGCCCGCTGAAGACCAACGAGAACACCATCATCGGCAATACCGTGCTGTACGGTGCTACGGCGGGCAAATTGTTCGCGGCCGGTCAGGCCGGTGAACGCTTCGCCGTCCGTAATTCGGGCGCCGATGTGGTGATCGAGGGCTGCGGTTCCAATGGCTGTGAATATATGACCGGCGGTACGGCGGTCATTTTGGGGCCTGTCGGTGCTAATTTCGCCGCCGGAATGACTGGCGGCATGGCCTTTGTCTATGACTCGGACGGCAATTTCGAGCATCGGGTCAACAGCGAGTCGGTAATTTATCAGCGCATTGAAGTGATGTTCTGGGAAGAAGCCTTGCTGGACCTGATTCGCGAACATGCCCAGGAAACCGGCTCGCCCCACGCCAAGGAAATCCTGGCTCACTGGCACCGCGAGCGGGCCAACTTCTGGCAGGTGGTGCCCAAGGAAATGCTGACCCGGCTGCCCCAGCCGGTGACGGCCCAGGCCGCCGAGTAGGTTTGATCTCGCCCCCGGCGTTCGAAAGGACGCCGGGGATGATCCAGGGCTCCGAATCGAGGTTAACGCGGGGGTAGGCCGAGGATTTTTGCGAGATAGGTGACATCCCA
>Ga0209415_10017039_pt1 | contig 11604 bp, 9 predicted proteins | sample PeaSoiSIISIP2007_FD_187696 | JGI IMG/M metagenome (GOLD analysis project Ga0209415, IMG submission 187696) | Peat soil microbial communities from Weissenstadt, Germany - SII-SIP-2007 (SPAdes) (version 2) | ecosystem: Environmental > Terrestrial > Soil > Wetlands > Peat | place: Germany... | reverse complement strand
TGGCCAGCGCGATCTTGAACTTTCGCGGCAGGTAGGTGGTGCCGTAGAGCGGTTCGGCCTCGGCGCCCGAATGCTCGGCGGGTTCCTCGTTGAGGAAGATCTCGTGATAGCCGCGACTCCGCGGCAGCAGCCTGGCCGACAGCAGCCGCGCATCGGCGTCGAGCCGCGCGTGCACCGCGTCGCGCACCGGGGCCGGCGTGCTCATGACATTGCGCACGACGTCGCCGCAGGCGGCGAGCGTGGTCAGCAGGGTGGTGTTGATCGCCGCGATGCTGGCTTTCAGATTGTCCTTGACGATGCCGTGGAATTGCACGCCTTGCCTCGTGGTCAGCCGCAGGGTGCCGTTGGCGTACCGGTCGGCGAGGGCGTCGAGCGCGAGATACTGCGCCGCGGTCAGCCGTCCCGCCGGCATCCGCACGCGGACCATGAAGGAATAGTCCTTCTCGGCGCCGCGCTGCTTCAGCGCGGTCGCGGTATCGCGGTCGAACTGCTCGTAGGATCCGTGGAATTTCAGGAGGTTGTAGCCGTCCTCGGTGACCTGCGTGCCGCTGGCCCGCAGTTCCGCCGCGAGCGCCCCGCGCAAGCCGCGGCTGGTTTCCTTCAGCCGCTCTACGCCCGAACGCTTTGTCGTCTGCGCCATGGAGGTGACCGCTCCTTCAAATCACGATTGCCACCGTATATGTCGCTATATTAGCATATGTCCATCGTGAAATACGGAAAATACAGCACATGACGCTAGCATCGGCGACCCGGGCGGACCGCTTCGGCATCCGGCGTGGCGGCGATCTGCCCGGCGGGTCGGTATGGCTGGTCGGCGCCGGTCCGGGCGACCCCGAGCTGCTGACGGTACGCGCGGCGCGCGCGCTCGCCCAGGCCGACGTGGTACTGCACGACACCCTGCCGGGTCCGGACGTTCTCCGGCTGGCGCGGCGCGGGGCGCGGCTCATCGATGTCGGCAAGCGCAAGGGGCATCGCTCCTGGCCGCAGGAGGCAATCAACGCGCGGCTGATCGCCGAGGCGCGCGCCGGGTGGCGCGTCGTGCGCCTGAAGGGCGGCGATCCCTTCGTCTTCGGCCGCGGCGGCGAGGAGGCGTTGGCGCTGGCCGCCGCTTCGGTGCCGTGCCGCATCGTCCCTGGCGTCACCGCCGGCACCGCGGCGCCGGCCGCAGCGGGGATCCCCGTCACCCATCGCGGGCTCGCGAGTTCGGTGACGTTCGTCACCGGCCATGCCGAGACCGGCGAATTGCCGCAGGCGGTCGACTGGGAGGCGCTCGCCCGCGTGGGCGGCACGATCGTCGCGTTCATGGCGCTGTCGCGGCTGGACGAGATCGCGCTGCGGATGCTGGCGGCAGGTGCGGATCCGGTGATGCCGGTGGCGGTGATCTCGCGCGCGACGCTGCCGGGTCAGCGGGTGATGCGCGCGACCCTCGGCACCTGCACCCTCGATGCGCGGCGCGCCGGCCTGCCGACGCCGGCGCTGGTGGTTATCGGCGCCGTCGCCGGACTGCCCGATCTGGCCGCCGCCGGTCTGGAGCCGCTGACGACGGGCGAGCCAGGCGCAGCGCGATCGCTGCACCTGGCCGAAGGCGCCGCCTGATCAGGCCGCGTCGGCGGAGACGTCGACGACCCGCAGGTACGGCTTCAGCGTCTTCCATCCCTGCGGGAAACGCTTCTTCGCCTCCTCATCGGACACGCTCGGCATGATGATGGCCGGGTCGCCCTTCTGCCAGTTCACCGGGGTCGCCACCTTCAGCCTGTCCGACAGCTGAAGGCTGTCGATCACGCGCAGGATCTCGGCGAAATTACGCCCCGCGCTCGGCGGATAGGCGAGCATCATCCGCACCTTCTTGTTCGGATCGATCACGAATACAGTACGGACGGTCAACGCCGCGTCGGCTTCCGGATGGATCATTCCATAAAGGTTCGACACCTTGCGGTCGGCATCGGCGAGCATCGGGAAGTTGACCGCGTAGCCCTGCGTCTCGGCGATGTCGGCTTCCCATCGTGCGTGGCTTTCGGCGGCGTCGACGGAAAGGCCGATGACCTTGACGTTTCGCTTGTCGAATTCCGGCTTCAGGCGCGCGGTTTCGCCCAGCTCGGTGGTGCACACCGGGGTGAAGTCCTTGGGGTGGCTGAACAGCACGCCCCAGGAATCGCCGAGCCACTCGTGGAAGCGGATACGTCCCCGGGTCGAATCCTGCTCGAAATCGGGCGCCGTCCGCCCCAGCTGAATTGCCATCGCTACCGTTGCTCCCTCGCGGCTCCGCTTCGCTGAGCGGGCCGGTTCGTCACCGTGCCCCTCGGCACCTCTGCCTCGGCATCACTCTCGCGATCGCCGCCGCAGGTCAAGCCGCCGGCGGGACCCGCAATCACGCATCTATGGCAATCACGCATCTATATCGTAGAAAAGGCGAAATTGTGCGCGGCGGCTTGGCGGGTTGCATGCCTAAATGGCGAAGGTGATCGGCTCGGCTGTCGGTCGGCGCAGCCCGGCAGCGGCGGCGCGGCGGACCAGATCCTCGAGCGTCAGCTTGGCGAGCTGGGCGCGCGCGCTGTCCTCGATGTCCGACCACACGCGCTCGACGACGACCGCGTGCAGCCGTCCGCTCGGGCCGTCGGCGGTTGGCGTCTCGTCGGCAACGGCGACCGTTACAATGTCATCGAGCTTGATCTCGCGTCGTGCCCGCCCGAGCCGATAGCCGCCGTTCGGTCCGCGCACGCTTTCCAGCAGCCCGGCGCGCGCGAGGGTTTGCAACAGCGGCTCCATGCCGCGCCGTGCCAGGCCGAGGCGCTCGGCCAGATCCGCCGCGCTCACCGTCGTGGAGCGTCCGGCATGAAAGGCGATATCCAACATGATGCTGACCGACAGCATCGCGCGGTCACGTCGTATCAGCATTGCGCATCTCACTCCCTCGCATCCGGTCGCGGTCAACTCGGCGAACGTACCCTCTAACCCACGACTGGATTGCGTGATATAGTCAGCCCGTGTCCAGCCCGGATGTCACCACCGCCGAAAATCCACCAGCGCCGCAGCCCGATGCGCGCCTGACCGCCGTGCCGGCCAGTCCGCGCCTGGCCGCTCCGCGCGGTCGGATCTACGACAGCGTCGTCAACACCGTCGGCGGCACGCCGATCGTGCGTCTGCCGCGGCTCACGGCGGAAGACCGTCTGCTTGCCGATCTGACCTTGAAGCTCGAGTTCTTCAACCCGCTCGGCTCGGTCAAGGACCGGATCGGGCTGGCGATGGTCGCCGCCGCCGAGGCGGCGGGCATCATCCACCCGGGCCGCAGCACGCTGGTCGAGCCGACGTCGGGCAACACCGGGATCGCGCTCGGGTTCGTCGCGGCGGCGCGGGGCTACCGGCTGATCGTGACGATGCCCGAGGGCGCCTCGATCGAGCGGCAGAAGATGTTGCGGCTGCTGGGTGCCGAGGTGCAGCTTACGCCGGCCAAGCAGGGCATGGCCGGCGCCATCGTGCGCGCCGAGACGATCCTGGCGGCGACGCCCGGCGCCTGGATGCCGCGTCAGTTCGACAATCCGGCCAACCCCGACATCCATGCCGCGACCACGGCCGAGGAAATCTGGACCGATACCGATGGCCACGTCGACATCGTGGTGGGCGGCGTCGGCACCGGCGGCACCGTCACCGGCATCGCCCGCGCGCTCAAGCCGCGCCGGCCGGGCCTCCGCGTGTTCGTCGTCGAGCCGGCGGAAAGCGCCGTCCTCTCCGGCGACGAGCCAGGGCCGCACGGGCTGCAGGGGATCGGCGCCGGCTTCAAGCCGGCGGTGCTGGACCTCGATCTGATGGACGGCATCATCCGCGTGGCCGAGCGCGAGGCGATCGCCGCCGCCCGCCGATGCGCCCGCCTCGAGGGTCTGCCGATCGGGATTTCCTCCGGGGCGGCGCTGCACGCGGCGCTGGACCTCGCGCGCGCCCCGGCCAATCGCGGCGCGCTGATCGTCGCCATCGCTCCGTCCTTCGCCGAGCGCTATCTGTCGACCGCGCTGTTCGCCGGCCTATGACGCGACCGGGCGGCAGCATTCCCGCGCCGGGCACTCCGGGCTGAAGCGGGCGGCAGCGCCCTCATGCAGCCGGCAACGCGGTGGTGTTCGCCAGATAGTGGCCGAGGACCTCGTCGGGTGGTCCGTCGTCGATGATGCGTCCGCGATCCATCCAGAAGATGCGGGTGCACCAGGTCCGGAGCACCTCGATGTTGTGCGACGACAGCACCAGGATCTCGGCGCCCTTGACCATGTCCTCGAGCCGAAGCTTCGCGCGTTCGAGGAAGGCCGCGTCGCCGGCCAGGAACCACTCGTCCATCAGCAGCACCTGCGCCTGGATCGCGGTCGCCAGCGCGAACCCGAGCCGGATGACCATGCCGGCGCTGTAGATCCGCAGCGGCAGGTCGATGAATTCGGCAAGCTCGGCGAACGCCACGACGTTGTCGATCAGGTCGGGCAGGGCGTGCCCCGGCAGCCCCGCGAACATGCCTCGGATGACGATGTTTTCGCGCCCCGTCAGTTCGGCGTTCATGCCGAGCGACGGGTCGAGCAGGGCGTTGACACGCCCGGTGACGCTGACATGGCCCTCGTTGGGCTCGTAGATGCCGGCGAGCGTGCGCAACAGTGTCGTCTTGCCAGCGCCGTTGCGCCCGACCAGCCCGAGCCGGTCGCCCGGCGCGAGCGTGAACGAGACCGCGTCGAGCCCGTGGACGACGACCCGGCGCCGGCCGCTTTCGCGCAGCCGGGTCGCGGCCGCGGCGACCAGCGTCTTTTTCAGACTGCGGGCGTAACCGTGATAAAGTGGAAACGATACCGACACATGGTCGGCGGTCACCCGGGCGGAATACGGCATCGGCGCTACACCCAGAACGCGATCCGCCCGCGCACGCGGGCGAACAATGCGGCGGCTACCGCGCAGAGCAGGACGCTGTAGCCGAGCGCGCTCACCCAGATGGCCAGCGTCGGCAGCGAGCCGAGCAACGGCGCGCGGACGATTTCCAGCAAGGTGTAGAACGGATTGAGCACGAGCAGGCTGCGCGCCCGCGGGCCGACCAATTCCGGTCGCCAGATCACCGGGCTGACGAAGAAGGCGATCTGCATGACGCTTGCGATGATCGGGGGTATGTCGCGGAAGCGCGCGCAGACCGGGCCCAGCAGCACCGCGACCGCCAGCGTATCGACGAGCCAGAGCGCCATCCCCGGCAAGGCCGCGAAGCCGTCGACCCCAGGCCAGGCCGAGAAGATCCAGAACACCACGACGACGACGATGACGTTGTGAGCGCCGGCGATGACATTCCGCACCACGGCGCGCAGCGCATACATGGTGAACGGCATGCGAATCGAGCGGATCATGCCGTCCGAGCCGGTGAAGCAGGCGCACGCGTCGGCGACCGCGGCGCTGATGTAATTCCACAACACGAGCGACAGCGCCAGGTACGGGAAATAGGCGTGCAGATCCATCCCGAACAACTGGGAATAGAGCACGCCTAAAGCTGCAACCATCACGGCAGTCGACAGTGTGAGCCATAATGGTCCGAGCACCGAGCCGCGGTAGCGCAGGCGGATGTCGAACCAGCCGAGCGTGGACCACAGCCGCCAAAGAGACAGCCCTTGGCGCAGATCGGCGATCGCAAGCCGGTTGCGGACGGTGGCGGAGGGGTTCGAGCGAAATTCGAGGCTCAACGCCCCTGGCTCGTGCGTGCTTATCGACATGGGCTGTGCGCGTTAGCCCAAAGGACGCCCCTGGGCAACAGCAACGATCGTCCGCGACCGAGTTGGCCCGCCGGCGTCGCGGATGGGCACGCCAATACCGGGCCGGTGTCGTGGCGTGCCGGGATCGGCCTTACCCCGGTCAACGGCGCGCGACGCGCGGCGGGAAGGCCGCCGACCATTCCCGCCCAGCCTCGCGGGCGAGGTTCGGATTGTGGTACGGGTCGGCGGCGATCGCCGCCGGCCAGCGACGCCGCATTTCCTCCGCCTCGTCCGCCTCGAGCCCGCTGCGGGCGCCGCGATAGTGGTTGCCCAGCGAGAGCGACTCGTAGTGGACCAGCTCCGCCTCGGCCGCCAGCATCACCTCGCGGCCCGTCTGGCGGATGCGCAGGCAGAGATCGATGTCGTTGAAGGCGATCGGCAGCGTCTCGTCGAGGCCGCCGACGAGGTCGTGGACGGCGCGCGGCAGCATCAGGCACGCCCCGGTGACGGCGGAAAACGCCTGATCGGCGAGCGCCCGGCTGCCGTAGCCGGGCTCGTCGCGCGGCAGGAACCGGTTGGCGTGGGTGCTGACGCCGCCGACGCCGAGCAGGATTCCCGCGTGCTGGATCGAGCCATCCGGATAGAGCAGCCGCGCGCCGACCGCGCCGATCTGCGGCAACCGCAGCCAGCCGGCGAGGATAGCCAGCCAGCCGGCGGCGAGCGGGGCGACGTCGTCATTGAGCAGGCAGATGATCTCGCCGCTCGCCGCCGCGATCGCCTGGTTGTTGACGCGCGAGTAGTTGAACGCGCCGCCCTCGTGCAGGACGACGCGCGCGCCCAGCGCCTCGATCCGCCCCGTGAGCGTCTCGTTGCGTGCACGGTCGGCTGCGCTCATGGCATAGATGATCTCGGGTCGCTCGGCCGAAGTGGTCCGCGCCACCGCCTCGGCGCAGTCGAGCACGTGGGCGTTGGCGAGGGTGGTGGGCACGACGACGCTGACCCGCGGTCCCCCTCCCGTCGCGTGGGCGAGGCGGGGGCGGAGGGGGAGGCGGGCAGCGCCGACGCACGCCTCGGCGATATCGGCCCGAAGATGTGCCTCGACGATGGCGCCGAGTTCGGCTGGCGTCGCCGCGACGGTCGACGCGGCCCGGTGGCTGAGCACGAAGGGCAACCGCGTGGCGCGCGGCGGATTCCAGCTTCGGTGCAGCGCCAGCCAGAGCGCAAGGCGAAAGGCCTCGGCGTTGCTTGCCTGGATCGCGGTCGTGTGTCGGGTGGCGCGGTCGGCGCGGACCAGCCACGCGCCGCTGGTCGCGGTGCCGGAAAGCAGCAGCGGCAGGCTGGCCTCCGGCTTGAACAGCGGATCGCGCCGCACGCCGTCCGCGTCCAGCCGGTCCTCATCGGCGAATGCGACGTCCGGGCGGCCGGCGCTGGCGAGACCGGCCGCGAACATCGCCACCGCGTGCGGCGGCATGACCTCGCCGGCCTGCAGCACCAGCCAGTAATCGGCAATGGCTTCGCCCATCGCTGCCAACGCAGCGGAGGCGTCGCTGACGACGTTGATCGCCGTGGGCGCGCGCCATTGCGCCCGCAGCGCCGCGACGGTCGCGGCGAGGGGGTGGCCCCACGAACCCGCGCCCGCAAACACGAGCGCGGCGACCGAGGGCGCTCCCGGAGCGCCGAGCAGCCGCACGCGATCGGCCTCCGTCCATTGATCGAACAGGCGCGTCCAGGCGCGGTAAAGCTGCGGATCGTCGGTCCCGGCGCGCGGGGCGGCGTGCGCGAGGGTGGCACGCAGCCGCTTCGGCAGGCCGCGCCAGGTGCCGCTCAGCCGGGCGCGCAAAGCCGCCATGCGCGCACCGCCGAGAAGGATCGCCGCGACGCTCGCGCGCAGGGGAATGATATGCAGGGTGGGCGCTTCTGCCGCGTCGACGAACGTATCGACGATCAGGCTGCGCGCATCCGTGGGAACGAAAACGATCGCGGCCCCTCTCGCGCCCCGCGACGGCCGTCGACGCAGCGTGATCGTCGTCTCACCGCGCGGTCCGGATTCGGCGTCGAGCACGAGCCGGGCGGGGGCGTCGAGGGTGTCTTGCCGCACGCCGCGCAGCCGCAGCACGATCAGGCAACGTCGGCCGCCGCAGCCGGGCGGCAGCGCGGCGCGATCGGAGCGGCCGCCGGGCCAGCCCGGTTCAATTTGTTCCAGCGCGCATCGCATCGCTCATCCGCCCGCGGCGGTTGCAGCCGGAGCGTCGCCGGCCTCGCGGTCGGCGACGATGTCGAGCAGCGCGCGGCGGAACCGAGCCGGGTCGCAATCCACCGCGACACGCGCCAGCGCCGCCGCGCGCAGGCGCGACCAGAGGGCGGGGTCGGTGTAGAGGGCGGCACAGGCCTCCGCGAACGTCTGCGCGGAATCCGCCACCAGCAGTTCGGCATCGTGATGCCAGCCGAGTTGGCCGGCAAGGAGGTCCGTCACGACGGCCGGCACACCGCGCGCGGCGGCCTCGTGGACCTTGTGGGGAATGCCGGCGGCGAAGCGCGTCGGCGCGACGAATACCCGCGCCGTGGCGAAGCGCGGCCCGAGGTCGCGCGCGGGGCCAAGCAGCGCCACGCGCGGCCCGCCGAGCACCATGATGCCGCGCGCCTCGCAGCGGCCGACGACGACGAGGCGCCAGTCGGTCCCGATCAGCGCGTCGAGCCGGGGCATGATCTCGGTCACGAACCAGCGCAGGCTGTCGGCGTTGGGCGCCGCGTCGCGCAGTATCGCGCCCACGAACAAAAAGTCGCGCCGGGGCTCGAAGCCGGGCGCGGTCGGCGCGGGAGCCAGCGAATGGCCGAGAATGGCGACCCGCCGGGCGCCCCCGGCGCGCAGCAGCGCCGCCTCGCGCCCGGACACGCACACGGCGATGTCGGCGGCGGCGGCCATCGCGGTCTCGGCGGCGAGCAGGGCCTGGTGCTCGCCGTCGCTGGCGGGATGCCCGGACAGCGCGCGGCGGCCGAGTTCGCGTTCGGCGAACAGCGCCTCGGCGTCGTAAATCAGCGTGGAGGGCGGCCCGGGCAGCGCGCGAGTGGCGGCCAGGAAGCGGCGCATGTTGTGCGGCCGACTCACCCAGATGCGCCGGTAGAGGCCGGCGCGCTCGGCCAGGAAGGCGCCGAGGCCACGCGCGCCGCGACCGGGGATGAATTCGATCTCGAGCGGGAAGTCGCGCCGGATCTCGCTCCAGGTCCCGTCGGGGTAGAGCAGCGGATAGAACGTCACGCCCCAGCCGGCGGCGTCGAGCATGCGAATGATGTCGCCGGCCCGCGGCAGCCCGCCGCCTTCGGGCGCGAACGGGACCTGATCGTCGATCACCAGGATCCGCCGCCTCTCCCGGTCGGCGTGGCGCGCCTGCGCGACGGGCGCGCCCGGGGCGAGATGGCGGCGATCGAGGGTGCTCCGGTGACGTTCGGCGAACAGCACCCGATGCGCCCGTTGCAGCGCGATGGCGTTCGCCGATGCGCCTGCGCTGCCGAACTCGACGTGATCGACCTCGACGCGCGGGTCGTACACCGTCCGATAGCCCTGCTCCGCGAGGCGGATGCACAGATCCGTCTCCTCGTAATAGGCCGGGGCGAATGCTGCGTCGAAGCCGCCGAAGGCCTCGAATAACTCCCGTCGGACGAGCAGGAACGCGCCGGACCCGTAATCGACATCGCGGCGGAAATTGAATTCGCCCGCCTCCGGGTCGGCGTCGCGGCCGTAGCCGAGGCAGGTGCCGTCGCGCCAGACGATGCTGCCGGCCTCCTGCAGCACGTTTCCCGGCCGGATGAGCTTGGCCGCGACGGCGCCGATGGCCGGGGAATGCGATGCGGTCTCGAGCGCGAAGCCCAGGGCGCCGGGGCGCGGAAAGGCGTCGTTGTTGAGAAATAACAGCGTCTCGCCCCGTGCCGCCGCGGCGCCCTGGTTTGCCGCATGCAGGAAATGCCGGTTCTCGGGATTGGCGATGACGCGGGCGCCGCTGACCCGTTGCAGCAGCGACGCCGTTTCGTCGGTCGAGGCGTTGTCGACGATGACCGTCTCGAATTCGCACTCCGTCACGCCGCGCAGCGCCCGCAGGCAGGCCAGCGTCAGGGACGCCTGATTGAACAGGACGATGACGATCGAGATGGCTGGCGCGGCACCCGCCGCAGGCAGTACGACCGCCTCGTCCGAGGCGAGGAACGCCCGCAGCTCCGCATCGAACCGGGCGCGTAGGTCGCGCCTGGCGGCCTCGATCCGGCGGCTTGACGGAGCCGGCCGCACGGGGCGGCCGCGGCCGGCGGCGAGTTGCCGCAGGATGCGCAACGGTGCCAGCGCCCGCCAAAGGCCGGAGCGGCGGATGCGGCCGAGTTCCGCGCGCAGCCGCCCGACCTCCCGCTCGAGGTCGGCTTCGCGGCTCAGCGCGTCGGCAAGGCGCTGGCGCATCGGATCATCATCGACGTCCATGGCAGCCTGTTAGCAGGGCGGCCCCATCGAAGCGAGGCGGCCACCGGCGCCTTGGCGCCCGCAACCCCGCCGTGCAACAACCCGCGCTCGACGTGAGGAGACGCTGCATGACCGGCTTACGTATCGCCGAAATCCGAAGCTGGATGTTCGATCAGGCGCTTCCCTTCTGGGCCTCGGCCGGGCTCGACCCCGATGGCAACGGCTTCGTCGAACAGCTGGCACTCGACGGCGGCCCGGCGCCGGCCGGCTTCAAGCGGCTGCGCGTGCAGGCGCGCCAGATCTACGTCTATTCCCACGCCCACGTCATGGGCTGGGCCGGCCCGGCGCGTGCGACCGCCGCGCGCGGGGCCGACTTCATGACAGCGCATGGCTGGCTGGCCGAGGGCGGCTGGGCCAAGACCCTGGGCGAGCGGGGCGGCGTGATCGACCCCACGCTCGACCTCTACGACCAGGCCTTCGCCATCCACGCCTTTGCCTGGTTCCACCGCGCCTTCGGCGATGCCGATGCGTTGCGCTGGGCCGAGCGCACGGTGGACGCCGTGAGCCGGCGCCTCCGCCGCCCCGACGGTCGGGGCTTCTGGCCGGTCCTGCCGGCCGGCGGCGAGGAGCTGCAAAACCCGCATATGCACTTGCTCGAGGCGATGATGGCGCTGCACGAGGCCACCGGCGAGCGGCGCTATCTCGCCGAAGCGGATTCGATCGCATCTTTGATGACAGGAACGTTCTACGATCCCGTCACGTCCACGCTGGCGGAGTATTTCGATGCCGATTGGCGCCGCCAGAAGCCGCCGCGCGGCCGCATCGTCGAGCCGGGGCACCACATGGAATGGGTCTGGCTGCTCGGCCAGTGCGGCCGTCTGACCGGCCGGGATTTCAGCGACATTGCCGCACCGCTCTACAATTTCGCCGGCTCGCACGGAATATCGGACCGCACCGGACTGCTCTACGATGCGCTGCTCGACGACGGCTCGGTGCATGACGGCCGGCACCGGTGCTGGCCCCAGACCGAGGCACTCAAAGCCCATCTCGCGGTAGCGGAATTTGCCGGCCGGCGAGACCTGACCGTGATCGCGGAGACCGTATCGAACTTGCTCGACCGTTACTTGGCACACGCGCCGGCAGGGACCTGGCTCGACCAGTTCGACGAAGGCGGCCGCCCTATTTCAAAGACAATCCCGGCGAGCACGCTGTATCACGTCTATCTTGCTTTCGCCGAACTGTTGCGCCTTGCGCCGGATATCGCTGCCGGGAACGGCTGAAATCTTAGCTCGAACGGTCTCCGCTGGCGCGGGCGATGCGGGTCTGCGGGTCGCGCAGGACCTCGATGCGATCTCCGGAGGCAAAATGTCCGTCGTTTTGCTGTACGATGGATATCACCCGCCCGTCATCCTGGCGGACGATGAATTCGGCGGCCTTGGCGTCGCCGGCGGGCGCGGCCTGCGCCCCGGT
>Ga0209415_10017038_pt1 | contig 11605 bp, 6 predicted proteins | sample PeaSoiSIISIP2007_FD_187696 | JGI IMG/M metagenome (GOLD analysis project Ga0209415, IMG submission 187696) | Peat soil microbial communities from Weissenstadt, Germany - SII-SIP-2007 (SPAdes) (version 2) | ecosystem: Environmental > Terrestrial > Soil > Wetlands > Peat | place: Germany... | reverse complement strand
CCGCCACACCGATCGCGCCGTCGTCCGCCAGTCCGGACTGACCGGGATCGCGGCCGGGATCAGCGTGCTCTTCGGGCTTCTCCTGGACATCAGCATCGCCGCGCGCTTCGGCGCCGGCCGCGCGACCGACTCCTTCTTCGTCTCGGCGCGCATCCCACTTGCCCTTACCGCCATCGTCATGGTCGTGGCCAACCAGGCGCTGGTGCCGGCCTTCCGCACCTCGCTGACCAACCGGGGCGAGGCCGCAACCCAGCGCCTCATCTCGATGATCGTGGCCGTGGTCTTGGGGGCCGGAGCGGCGATGATGCTCGTGATCTGGCTGCTCGCCTATCCCGTGATGCGCGTCACCGCACCGGGGATCTCGTCCTCCGAGGTGGCGACGGCGGCGTCGATGGCGCCCGTCGTCTTCGCCATCGTCCCCCTGGTGGCGGTGTCCGAGGTGATGCGCGCCTACCTGAACTCGCGCTACCGGTTCGTCGTCCCCGCGCTCATGAGCGGGATACTCACCGCGGTCGCCGCGTGCGTGGTCCTGGTGGGGCCGATGGTCGGCTGGCGGCATGACATTCACATCGTCGCCTTGGCCTATCTGGTCGGCGCGGTGCTCCAGGTTGCGGTGATGATCACCATGGCGACCTGGCGCGGCCTGCGCCTGCGCCCCGCGCTGCGGCTGCGCGATCCCCATCTGCGCAGTATCGGCAGGCTGGTGGTCCGCCCGACCACCGGAGCCGGGCTCAATCCCGTTGCCCGGCTCGCCGAGCAGATCCTGGTCTCCTTTCTTCCGCCTGGCTCGATCACCATCTTGAATTACGGGTACCGGCTGATCTCGGCGATCGGGGGCACCGTCTTCTTCCGATCCGTGATCGTCGCTCTGATCCCCCGCCTCACCGAGGCGCACAACCACGGCGACCAGGCGACCGTCCGGCGCATGACCGGGGTGGGGATGCGCATCATGCTGGCGATCAGCCTGCCTCTCACCGCGTTCATGGCGGCACTCTCTCAGCCCGGCGCCATCGCCGTCTTCCATCGAGGCAGTCTCACCCGGGCCAGTGCGGAGCTCCTCGGCGTCCTGCTCGCCGTTTACTCGATCAGCCTGGTCGGCTCGGCCGTGCAGCGCGCGCTTCTGGCGCCCTTCATGGCCCGTCTCGACACCCGCACGGTCCTTCGCAACACCTTCTATGGCGTCGCCGCCAACCTGGTGCTGCTCCCGTTACTGGTGCTTCCCTTCGGACTCGGCAACCAGCACGCCATCCTTGGCGTCGCTCTGGCCTATTCGCTGGCCCAGTTCGTCAACGTCGGCCACGCCTGGTACCGGCTGCAGCGGACCATCGACTGGCGACCGGAGGGCCTGGGGCTCTTCACCGCCAAGCTGGCGGCGGGGTCCCTGATCAGCGGCGCTGCGATGTTCGGTGCCGCAACCGCGCTCGGCCTCGACCAGATCACGGGTCGCTTCACTCTGATACTCTTCACCATCGCGGTCGGTCTCGGCGGCTGCGCTGTGCTGGGGGCAGCCCTCTTCTTCCTCACCGGCGGAGATCTCAGGGCAGCGTGGCGCGCGCTGCGACGGCCCCGATCGGTCCCGGGGAATCCGCCGCCGCTGGTCGGTGAGGTCGAAGCCGCTCCGCCGCCGTCTGAAGAGGAGGAGGAGCTGGTCGGTGGTGCCGCTCCGCACAGCGAGCCGGCGATGTCGAGGGGGCCGGCCTGATGGCGACCATGACGACCCTGGCCCCCGGCGGCACGGCGAATCCGCCGGCGTCGAGCCGGAGGACGCTGTTGATGGTGCTCTGTGCGGTGGCCATCGTCGCGGTCTCGGTGGACAGCGGTGTGGAGGCGGCGCTGGGCGGCAACAAGCTGCTGCTCATCATCCCCCTGGGCGGCTTCGCGGGGATCGGGCTGGCCGCGCTCGGCCTGGTGAACTTCGAGAACTTCGTCCTCTTCACCATCGCCCTGCGCGCCAGCCTCGACATCACCAAGCCGTCGAGCGGTAACACCGGGGCGGCGGGCGTCAGCTCGGCGTCCTCCACCTCAGCGCTGGATCCGGCCGGCGCGCTGGCCATCCTCTTCATCCTGATGGCCTTCTTCTGGTTCCTGACCCGGCACCGCGAGGGCCGGAGGTCGCCACCGGCGTCCATCCACCGGATCTGCCTCTTCATCTTCTGCGCCGCCGGCTTCCTGAGCGTCATCGACTCCACGGACGTCCTGTTCAGCGTCACCTCGGCCCTCAAGGTGGGCGCCGTGGTGGCCATGCTGGCGGTGCTCGAGGTGATGTTGGTGGACCGCGCCGCCATCCAGCGCATGATCGCCGCCATCTACCTCTCCGCGGTGGTCCCGGTCGGCTACACGCTCATCCTGATCGTCACCCACCACTCGCAGTTCACGAGCGGCGGTTTCGCCCGCTTCGAGGGGACGTTCTCCCAGCCCAACCCCTTCGCGATCTACCTGACCATGCTGATCGTGATGGGGGTGGCGATCTTCCCCCACCTGAGCCGGCGGAACAAGTTCCTGATGAGCGCGCTGCTGTTCGGCTGCGTGATCGCTCTCTACTCCACCTTCACCCGGAGCGCCTGGCTGGCGGCGATCGCTGCGGTGATTCTGGTGGCCGTCCTGGGCCGGCGCCGCCTGCTGATCGGGGGGCTGGTCATCGGGGCGGTGGTCGCCCTGGCGGCGGTTCCCACCATCGCCGAGCGCTTCGCCGACCTCGGCGCGTCCACCAGCCCGAACGGGTATGCCACCAACTCGCTGGTCTGGCGCTTCGACTACTGGGACGAGGTCATCCCGCTCGCCGCCAGGGACCCGGTCACCGGGATCGGTCTGGGGATGAGCTCGTTCGAGACGGTCCAGGCCAAGGAGCCGCACAACGACCCGCTGCGTGCGTATGTCGAGACCGGGATCGTCGGCCTGCTCGCCTACTTCCTCCTGCTCACCAGCATGGGGCTGGTGGCGCGCCAGTCGATGCGCTACACCAAGCGGCGACCGCGAAGTTACGAACGATCCATCGCCATCGGCTTTGTCGCCTGCGTGATCGCCTTCGTGGTGCTGAGTCTCGTCTCCAACGTGATCACACAGGTGGTTGTCCTCTGGTACTACGTGGCCTTCGCGGCCGCGGCGTATGCGGTGACCCGCTACCGGGAGAACGCCGTCCTCCGGGGCCTCCCGCCGCCCGCGGAGGAGGCGGAGGTGACTCCGGCATGAGAGGACCGGATCCCCGTCGCGGATCCCGGCCGCCGACGTGAGGGGGCGAGCAGGTGCGGATCCTTCACGTCAACAAGTTCCTCTACCGCCGGGGTGGCGCCGAGGCCTACATGGAGGACCTCGCGGAGCTCCAGGTCGCCGCCGGTCACGAGGTGGCCTTCTTCGGGATGGCCCATCCGGAGAACACCCACCTCGAGTACGCGGCCCATTTCCCCGCGCACATCGAGATGGAGCCACCGCCGCCGGACCTGGCGGGCCGGCTGCGCGGGGTGGGCCGGATGCTGTACTCGACGTCGGCGAGCCGGGGAATGGACGCGGTCCTCGCCGACTTTCGTCCCGACGTCGTGCATCTCCACAACATCTACCACCAGCTGTCTCCCTCCGTGCTGCGACCGGTGGCCCGCCGGCGGGTGGCCGCGGTGATGACCCTGCACGATTACAAGCTGGCCTGTCCCAGCTACCAGTTCCTCGATCACGGCCGGATCTGTGAGGCCTGCCTCGGAGGGCGCTTCCACAACGCCGTGACGCGGCGTTGCAAGGACGGTTCGCTGGGTGCGAGTGCCGCCCTCGCCGGAGAGCTCTTCCTGCACACCGCGACCCGGGCCTACGCGCCGGTCCGGGTGTTCATCTGCCCCAGCCGCTTCATCGCCGGCAAGATGGCCGAGGCGAGGGTCTTCCCCAGCCGGCTCCGCCACGTGCCCCACTTCATCGACACCCGTGGGATGGCGGTCAAGAGCTCGCCGGGCGGTCCTGCTCTGGTCGCCGGGCGGTTGTCGGCGGAGAAGGGCGTGGACGTCGCCATCCGCGCCATCGGGATGCTGCCCGACGGTCATCTCGAGATCGCTGGCACGGGGCCGGAGGAGGCACGGCTGCATCGCCTCGCCGACCAGCTTGCGCCTGGCCGGGTGCGCTTCCTCGGCCTGGTGCCGAAGAGTGAGATCCACGAGCTGATGCTCGCCGCCTCGGTGGTCGTGGTGCCGTCGCGCTGGTACGAGAACCAGCCGATGGTGGTGCTCGAGGCGCTGGCCCGTGGCGTGCCGGTGGTCGGGAGCGAGCTCGGAGGTCTGCCCGAGCTGGTCCGACCCGGGATGACGGGCGAGCTGGTGCCGCCCGACGACCCCGCCGCGCTCGCGGCGGGGCTCCGGCCCTTCCTCGCCAATCCCGCCCACGGTTGGGCGATGCGCGACCCAGCCCGGGAGCGCATCACCGCGGAGTTCTCCCCGCAGCGTCACCTGGCGCGCCTTCACGACCTCTACGCGGAGGCGGGCGCCCTTCCCGCGAGGGCCGCGGCATGAGACCGGCGCGCATCGCCTTCATCGGCCAGCGCGGGGTCCCTGCCGGCATGGGCGGCATCGAGCACCACGTGGAGGAGATCGGCTCGCGGCTGGTCGAGCGCGGTCACCAGGTGACCGTGTACACGCGCGGCAACTACACCCCGGAAAGGGTGGCCGAGCACCGAGGGATGCGGGTGCGCTACATGCCCACCGTTCCCACCAAGCGGCTCGAGGCCCTGGTCCACAGTGGCCTCTCCACCGCTCACGCCATGCTTCCCGGCGAGGGCGCCCCCGACATCCTGCATTACCACGCCATCGGACCGTCCGTCTTCTCCCCCCTGCCGCGCGTTCTGGCCGGTCGCCGGGTGGTGGTGACCATCCATGGCCTGGATTACGATCGCGAGAAGTGGGGGCTCGGCGCCCGGACCTCGTTGCGCGCGGCCGCCTGGATCAGCGCCCACGGTCCCCACGCCACCATCACGGTCTCGCGCGACCTTGCCGACCACTACCTGGCGCGCTACGGCCGTCTCGCCCACCACATCCCCAACGGCGTCGCCAGCCCGGTGACCAGGGAAGCCCGGCTGATCACCGATCACTGGGGACTCCGCGGAGACGACTACGTGCTCTTCCTGGGCCGCCTGGTCCCCGAGAAGGCACCCGACCTCCTGGTGCGCGCCTTCCGGCAGGTGGAGTCGGGCCACCGGCTGGTCCTGGCCGGAGCCTCCAGCTTCACCGCCGCTTACGTCCGCGCTCTCGAGTCGCTGGCCTCTGCCGATCACCGCGTGATCATGGCGGGAGAGGTTCACGGGGAGCTGCGCGACGAGCTCTACAGCAACGCGTCCGCATTCGTGCTCCCCTCCAATCTCGAGGGCTTGCCGCTGACGCTCCTGGAGGCCGCCTCACACCGCCTCCCGGTGATCGCCAGCGACATCGCGCCTCACCTCGAGGTGCTGGGTCGGGACGCTCCCGGTGGGCGGATCTTCCCACGCGGGGACGGGGGCGCCCTGAGCCGGGTCCTCACGTCGGTCCTCGGCGCCCTGCCGGCGGAGCGCGCGGGTGCTCGTGAGCTCGGCGACCGCGTGGTTCGCGAGTACGACTGGGACGCGGCCACCGACGCCACCGAGGAGGTGTACGCCAGCCTGCTCGCGCGTCGGCCGGTGGCTTCCCGCCGGGCGGTGTCACTGCGCGGCGGGCGCTCGGTCGCCCGCCGCGCGTGAGCGGCGACGCTGGCGAGAATCCACGAGGTTCTCAGCGAAGGGTGCGGGTGCCGGTGGAGGGAGCGGAGCTACGATCGAGAGGCGAGATGAGGGTGCCGGCGTGATCGGGGCGCAGATGCGGGCGGGAGTGCGGCGGCGGCCCTGGGTGCAGGGAGCCCTGGCCGCCCTCGCGGCGGCGCTGGCCTCGTGCGGTCAGCCGGCGTCCCCCACGGCAACGTCCAGCGTGTTGCCGGTGTCGACGTCTCGCGCCACGACGTCGGCGAGCCCGGTTCCTGCTGCCGACCTCAAGTCGGTGATCCACGGTCTGGTCGACCGGACCGGGCCGCCGCCCTCCGGCTACCTGGGCAGTGTCACCAACTTCGTGGTCGACGCCCCGTGGAGCGAGCTCCAGCCCACCGCCGGCGGTCCACTGGCGCCGGACAACGTCATCGACCAGGCGATCGCGGCGGCGCAGAGCCTCAATGCCGGCGCCGGGCAGGGGAAGGTGGAGGTCAAGATCAGGCTCCTGGCCGGTATCGACGCGCCGGACTGGGCAAAGCAGCTCGGCGGCGCGCCGGTGAGCCTGGTCGATCCGCAGAGCGGCGACAGCGGGACCGTCGGCCGCTTCTGGACGGCCGCCTTCGGCCAGGCGTACGACGCTCTGTGGAGCAAGCTGGCCGCCGCCTACGACAATGTGCCGGAGATCCACGAGATCACCGTGGCCCGCTGCATGACCTTCACCGACGAACCCTTCCTCCGGGATGTGAGCGACCCCGCCGACGTGCAGAGCCTGCTGGCGGCGGGCTTCACGATCGAGGCGGACGACCAGTGCCAGGAGCAGGAGATCGAGGTGGGCACGATGTGGCACCACACCCGGATCGGGGTCGCCTTCAACCCCTATCAGGCCATCCTGGCGGACGGCTCGACGAGCACCGACGAGGCGTTCACCGACAGCATGATGCAGTACTGCCGCTCCGAGCTCGGACCTCAGTGTGTCCTCGAGAACAACTCGATCCGCACCCCGCCGCTCGCCGGCGCCTACACCACGATGTACGCGGAGATGGAGCAGCTCGGTCCGCCGATCACCTTCCAGACCTCCACCGACGACAAGATCGGCAACCTGCAGGAGACCCTCAGCTGGGCGGCCAGACTCGGGGCCGACGCGGTCGAGCTGCCGGAGCAGTACGTGGACGGGCCGGCCGCGTCCCTGGCGCCGGCCGCATCGGTGCTCCAGGGCAACCCGGTGAGCTGACCGGCTCAGCCCGGTCGAGCCGGGGCGAGCCGGCCGTCACTGAGCGTTGGCGCACAGGGCCTGGTTGTCCGCCTCCATCTGGGCCGGGGTCAGCAGGGTCGCGTAACCGCTCGGCAGCTCGACGTCGTTGGCGCCCACGCCGACCGCCCAGAGGACTGTCGTCTGCAGGTCTCCCACCAGCGACGCCTGCGCGGTCTGGAAGTAGAGGGAGGGTCCGCTGGCCTGCATGGCGCTGTACATCTCGGCGTACTGAGTTCCGAGGCTGGCCGTGCGTATCGAGTTGTTGCCCAGCGTGCAGCGCTCGCCGAGGGTGCTCCGGCAGTACGCCATCAGGCTCTGGGTGAAGCTCTCGTCGACGCCGGCGGAGCCGCCGGCGGAGATGGTCTGGTACGGGTTCAGAGCGATGCTCGAGTGGGTGTGCACCCAGACCTGCTGGTCAGCGATCGCGTCCTCCTGGCAGGTCTGGTCGGCGGTCTCGGTGTAGCCGGCGGCGAGCAGGTCGGCCACCGTGGTGGGGTCCTCGATCTCTCGGATCAGGGGTTCGGCGTACACCGTCATGCACCCCGAGACGGTCACATCCTCGATCTCCGGGTCGTTGTCGTACCTGGCCGCCAGTAGAGCCTGGAGGTTGGCGTACGCCTGCTCCACCGGCGCGGTCCAGAAGCGGGGTACGTCGCCCCCGACGCCCGATTGGTCGTTGTACACGTAGGCGGGACCGCCGCTCATCGCCTCCACCCAGCTCGGCGAGTCGATGCCGGCCATGATCCGCACCCGGAGGTGCATCTTGGCGTAGGCGGGATTGGAGTGGATCAGGGCGATGGCCTGGTCGATCGGGTTGTCGGGGGCGATGGTTGCGCCCGAGTCGGGCTGGAGCTCAGCCCAGGTCACGTTGACCACCCAACCTCCCATGTACGGAGCCAGCGACACGGCCGGGGCCCCGTTGCGATCCAGCAGGCCGGAGATCTCCGGCTTCACCCCGGAGGGGCTGGGGGTCGGAGTGGCAGTGGGGACGGACGTTGGGGTCGGGGTGGGGCCCGGCTTGGGGGTGGGCGTCGGGGTCGGGCTCGAGGTGGGGGAGGACGTGGGACTCGGGCCGGGCTTCGCTGTCGGAGTGGAGGACGGCCGCCCGGGTGATGGCGCCACCGGGGCTCCCGTCTGCACGCGCAGTGGCGTGGAGCACGAGGTGGTGGTGCAGGCCCCCACCCCCGCGTTGACCGCGCCCTCGGCAAGCTCCTGGGGCACCGGGGTGAGCGCCGTTCCCGTGGTTGGCGACCCGGTGCCAACGCTGATCACTGCGCCGACGAGCAGGCAGCCCAACGTGAACACATGTCTGACCATCACTCAGGTCCCTTCACCACCGTGGGCGACCCGGGGACCACGGACACCGCCGGTCTCGATCCCGTTGTCCTGGTCCGCCGCCCGTTCGCCGTTGGGCTTCGGTGCCACTGTATGCGGCGCTACGGCGTGTGACGGTGATACCGCGCCCCTGCTACGGGCTCGTTACGGGCGCGACATCTCGTGACGTGGATATGGCGGGACACAACGCTGCCGTGACACGCCGTAACCGGCGCGCGTCATGGCGTCCGAGTGGTCGACCTCAGACCGCGCCCGCGGTCCGCCACCGGACTCAGGAACTCGGAGTCAGGTCACCGCCGAGGTGTAGGCGTGCAGGGCCGCCAGGATCGCGTCGTGGAGCTCCGGACGGCACACCACCTGATCCGGAAGCCAGGGATCCGCCCGGTTGTACCGGAGCGGTGAGCCGTCGATCCGGGTGGCCCGGAGACCGGCTGCGAGAGCGACGGCGACCGGCGCCGCGGAATCCCACTCGTACTGGCCCCCGAGATGGACGTAGGCATCGGCCTCGCCCCGCACCACCGCCATGGTCTTGGCGCCGGCCGATCCCATGTAGACAAGCTCGGCGTCGAGCTGCTCGGCGATCGTCAGCGCTTCCGGTGGGGTGTGCGAGCGGCTCACCACCAGGCGGAGGCGACCGCCCGCCGGCACCGGCGGTGAGGGTGGGTCGGCGGTGCTGATCACCAGCCCGCGGGCCGGGAGGCTGACCGCCGCGGCCACCGGGATGCCGTGGTCGACCAAGGCGACGTGCACCGCCCAGTCGGTCCTCCCCGGCTCGCCGAACTCGCGGGTGCCGTCGAGGGGATCGATGATCCATACGCGTGGAGCTCCGACCCTCGACTGGTCGTCGACCCCCTCCTCGGAGAGGACAGCGTCGCCCGGGCGGAGCCGGGCCAGCCCTTCGGTGAGTAGGACGTGGGAGAGGCGATCACCCTGGTCGCGCAGCTCGGCCGCGGTGAGACTGCCGGCGCGAGCCCTGAGCGCCATCAATGCGTGGCCGGCCTCCTCGGCCAGACGCCCAGCCACCAGGTGGTCGGAGACCGTCCGGTCCGCGGGCTGCCCGGCTCCCGCGCTTCCGGAACCGTGGCCGGTCCCTCGGTTGTCGCCGGCGTTCCCCACCCCTCTCACTCCCCGTCTCATGACTGGCCGAGGCCACCGCTGCTTGATCGGCGTGGCCGTTTTGCACCACTGCAAAGCATAGCCTCCTTCGGCCTCGTCGGAACCCCCCCAAACTGAGTGTTGTTGCGAAGCGTCGCGATCCCTATTGTCATAGGCAGTGCCGCGGGGTCGTCCGCGTGCCCGGCCGAGGGGGAGACGCCAATGCCCGGATTGAGACGCAGGGCTGTCGCGGTGGCCATCCTGGCAATCGTGGCGACGGTCGGAGGGGGCGCCGGCCTGGTGGCCGCCACGGCGCCTCCACCCACCGGCTGCGTGGGCAGCACCACGGGGTGCACGGCGACCGGGAACAACGTCGGGCTGGTCGGTCTCAACAAGAAGGGACTGCCGAACATCAACGACCCCATCCCCGGGGACGCGGGGCTGTACGCGTGGGGGATGGCGACCGAGCCCGACGGCTCGATCCTGACCGGTGACTATTGGAACTACCGGCTGGTCCACTTCGAGGACGACGAGACGGCGACGACCGCGCCGACCGAGGCGACGCCCTACGTCTTCTCGCAGACCACGTTGGGCTTCGGAGCCGATACCACCCAGGCCCCCTTCGGGATCTGCGTCGACACCAGCGGTGGTCCCTTCGAGGGCTACGTCTACGAGACCGAGGGCAGCCTCTACGACGTGAACCAGTACGCTCCTGACGGCGACTGGGTCACCAGCTGGGGAACCACCGATGCTGCCAACCCGGCTCCGTTCCAGTACCCCTCCGAGTGCACGGTGGGCCCCAACGGCTACGTCTACATCTCCAACCAGTGGGGCACCCCCACCAAGGCCCTGCAGGGGGTGGTCATCCTCGACCCGGTTCGCTACCACCCGACAGGCTCCGACGGCTCGACCACCTCGGGGAGTGACGACATCTCGGCGCCCGACCTCAACCTGACGGCCGGTGACGTCGGCGTCCACCTCTACGGACCGGGGATCCCGGACGGGGACGCCATCGCGAGCGTCACGTCGGCAACCCAGGCGGTGCTGTCGGAGCCGGCGACCGCGACCGCATCGGCGAGCGCCTTCATCGTCGGGCTGACCATCGAGTCGCCGCCCGCGCCGAACGCTTTCATCCAGCCCCGGGGGCTCGCCTTCGACAGCGCCGGCAACCTCTGGGTCGCCGACCAGGGCCACAGCCGGATCGACGTGTTCTTCGCCAACAGCAGCGGCCAGGTCAACATGGACCTGGCGCCCACCAACAACAAGAAGACAGGGGACAACGGCATGGAGATCACTCCTCCCCTGTGCAGCCCGAGCCTGCCCAACTGCACCAACACGACCCTGACCTTCGACATGCGCGGGCTTGTGATCGACCCGGGCAGCGGCCTTGCCTTCGTGGCCAACGGCCAGGGCTGCGTGGTCCAGGAGTTCAACGCGAACCCCGCCGACATCGGTTCGACGACCGACCCGTACGGCAGCTTCGTCCTCAACTTCAACGGGGTGCCGTCCGGGGGCACCGACTGCGGCACCGGGACCGGGCAGTTCGAGGACGGGGCGCGCGGCATCGCCGTCGACCGCCAGGGCGACGTCTGGGTGGCCGACCTCGGCAACTTCCGCGCCCAGGTCTTCAGCGAGCAGGGTACCCCGCTCTGGGTCCTGCCCACGACACCTGATCCACCTCCGGCGGGCGGCTTCAACGGGCCCCGCGGGGTCGCCTTCGACTCGGAGGGCAACATGTACGTCACCGATACCTACAACTACCGCATCGAGGAGTTCAGCCCCTCCGGCAGCAGCAATGGCGGCGACACCTACACCCTCGACCAGGTTTGGGGATCACGTGGCGACGGCCCGGGCGATTTCAATTACGCCCGTCTCATGTGCTGGGAACCGCTGACGCCCCTCGAGAGTGGGGGTTCGGGCGCCCTGATCGTGGCCAACACCGACTCCGACATGGCCGTGGGCTGGAACACCTCCAGCAACCCGCCCGCGGTCGTGGAGACGCCGACCGGGCCCTGGGACACGGCCAGCGGAACCCCGCCGGTGGGCAGCTTGGACGACCCCTACGGGGTGGCCTGCGATCCGACCACGGGTGACGTCTATGCCGCCAACAGCAACGGCGGGGACATCGTCGTCTTCAACGCCTCGGGCACCGAGCTGGGGACGATGGGGTCGGGGCTCAAGCCCAAGCTCGGCTTCACCCAGGGCATCTGGGTCGACAGCGACGGCTCGGTGTGGGCCGACTC
>Ga0209415_10017037_pt1 | contig 11605 bp, 12 predicted proteins | sample PeaSoiSIISIP2007_FD_187696 | JGI IMG/M metagenome (GOLD analysis project Ga0209415, IMG submission 187696) | Peat soil microbial communities from Weissenstadt, Germany - SII-SIP-2007 (SPAdes) (version 2) | ecosystem: Environmental > Terrestrial > Soil > Wetlands > Peat | place: Germany... | reverse complement strand
GGTGCTGAGCATCTTCGAGGGCTTCGGGTTTCAGCGCTCCGGGCAGCGAGGGAGCCACATCAAGCTACGTCGGACGTCGCTGGATGGCCGAACTCAGACGCTAACGGTTCCCAACCACCGCGAGATTGACCGAGGAACGCTTCACGCCATCTACCGGCAGGCGTTGCGGTTCATACCGGAGTCCGAACTCCGGCGGTGGTTCTTCACGGACTGACGCGTATTCGCCCCGGACTCGAAACTTCAGGTCGGTCTGAAACCGGTTGGAGTTCACGGATCATGGCGTCATTGCCGGCTCATCAGTGTTTGAGACAATAGGTGAGGTTTGGCCAAGCCGTGGCCACGACCTGAGCGATTCCCGTAGACGCAATTACCACCGTCAGCACGATCAGCTAACACTGCAATCTACCACTAGCCTCGGAGGCCTGCGTCAGCGCGGTTGCGAGTTCCTGATTTGAACGCACCTGTGCTGCGATACGCAGGTACTCACCAACTGGGCCTGCAACGGGGCTGGAGACGTTGGCGAGGATATCTTCGGCACTGCTACCTTTCACGTGGGCCACATAGTTCCCAGATTCGGGCATGATGTACAGAGTCTAGCTCCGCGTTGCGTTTTTGGAAAGTGGGCGCCTGCCGCGAGATCAATCACCTTGGGAGATTCGCTTGAATGAAACGCGCGATGTCGTCCTCTGCCGTGGCTGGTAAGGCTGAGGGCAATATGAAGTCAAGGACGTAAGGGGACGAAGGCAGATATACACGCAGGAATATACTCCTCGTTCCGGCACGTTCGTCAACGGCATCTGCCTCGAACACACCCCAGAGAGCGCGATTGCCAATCAAAGGCTCAGTCATAGCGCGGACTCTTTCGCACTCATCAGAATGGCTTGCCACTCCGCCAATGCTATCATCGACACATTTTCTACCGGTGCCGACCGTCATCGCAGGTGTGAGGTTTACTACTCCCATTCGTACAGATCGAACTCGTCTGGCGGCAATCCCTCGAGCAGCAGAGGGTCGTCCGACGATGCAGCGGCCTCGAAGGCTTCCTGCCAGCCTTCGCGCGGTGCGCGGTTTGAAGGACTGGCGACAGGATCGGTTGGAGACTGCATGCACCTCCATTGTGCCTCGGGACCTGGCCGGGCCGATTGAAAATCGGCGGCGGGTTGAAACCCGCCCCGCATGAGAGAATGGTCTCGAAGCCATGATCAGGGACGGGATTTATTACGCTGGCGCGCTGGCGGCGGCGGGAGCGGCGCTCTCGTACCTGGCTCTCCCGACGGGGATTCCGTTCTTCCTGCTGGCCCTGTTCTGCCTCTACTTCTTTCGCGATCCGGAGCGGGTTGCGCCGGAGGGTCGGGTGGCCGTCTCGCCGGCCGACGGCCGCGTGGTCTCGGTGAGGGCCGAGCCATCCGGCCAGACGAGGGTGAGCATCTTCCTGAACATTTTCGACGTCCATGTGAACCGCACGCCCATCGCCGGCACCATCACCGGCGTCAAGTATCAGCCGGGGCGATTTCTGGTGGCCAGCCGCGAGGGGGCCAGCTCCGATAACGAACAGAACGTCATCACCGTCGAAGGGGACGGCACGCGCGTGGTGTTCAAGCAGATTGCCGGGTTGATCGCGCGGCGCATCGTCTTCTGGAAGAAGACCGGCGACGTGGTGCAGACAGGCGAGCGGATCGGGCTCATCAAATTCGGCTCACGCGTGGACGTGTTTTTCGGACCCGAGTGGGAAATCGCCGTGCATGTGCGGGAGCGCGTAGCGGCTGGCGCCAGCGTGATCGCGCGAAGGAAGACGGAGGCCTGATGGCGGGATTCGGGCTGCGCGGAAAACCCCGGGACGGCAAGCCTCGCCGGCGCAGGGCGGCCTACGTTCTGCCGAGCCTGTTCACCTCCGGCAACATTTTTCTCGGCTTCCTCGCGGTGATGAATGCGCTGCAGGGCGCGCTCGCGGCGCACGCCGGCAACATGGGCGCGAATGCCGACTTCGCCACCGCGGCCAAGGCGATCGGCGCGGCGTTCGTGTTGGACGGCCTTGACGGTCGCATTGCGCGCATGACCAACACGGTGAGCGATTTCGGACGCGAGCTGGACTCGCTGGCGGACGTGATCACCTTCGGGATTGCGCCGGCGGTGCTGGCTTTCGCGTGGGGCGTGGACATGGCCCTGCCGGGCGGTTTTTTGATGGATCACCGCGCCGGCTATTTCATCTGCTTTCTGTTCCTGGTGTGCGGATCGGCGCGGCTGGCCCGGTTCAACATCACCACCAACCCGGTGCCCCGCAATCCCGGCCGGCCGGACCGCAAGTACTTCGTCGGTCTGCCCATTCCCGCCGCCGCGGCGCTGGTGTGCGCGGTGGTGTATGCCGCCGACGGCGCGCCAATTCGCTGGTGGTTCCTGTCGTTCCTGTGGCTGGTGCTGTTGGCGCTGGTCGCGTTTCTGATGGTGAGCACGTGGCGCTATCCGAGTTTCAAGGAGATCAATCTGCTGAGCCCGCGCTCGCCGCTCACGGTGGTGCTCATCTGCTGCGTGCTCTATCTCACCTGGAATTTCGGGCAGCCGTTTCTGCTGGCGGCTGCCACCAGTTACGTGGCCAGCGGCGTGATCATCCGCATTGCCGGCATCATCCGGCGGAGGTTTCGCCATCATCCGCCGCCGCAGCCTTCGCCCGCTCACTCGGAGCACCGAATTGGGTAAGGACACGATCGCGATTATCGGCGGCGAGATGCTGGCCGGGCGTGAAGTGCGCGACGTGCTGCGCGAATCGGGAATCCGCGCGAGCGTGGAACTGGTGGCCGGAGGGAACCAGCCGGGAAGCCTGATTGCCGAAGAGGCGGGCGAGCCGGTGGTGATTTCCGATCTGGACAGCGCGCTGGTCGCCGACGCGGGCGTGATGGCGCTGTGCGGGTCGGCCGAATCGAGCCGGCGTGCCCTCGAGTATGCCAGAGGACGCAAAGCTGCGCCGGCACTGGTAGACGTGAGCGGCTGGCTGGAGGACGAACCGTCGGCGCGATTGCGGGCACCGATGGTTGAACCGGTGGAGCTTAAATCGGCGGGGCGACACGGCGCCGAACGCATTCAGGTGATCGCCCACCCGGCGGCTATCGCGCTGGCGATGTTTCTCACAAAGTTGGCGGAGGTACAGCCGCTTCGGCAGGTGGTGGCCGTGGTGTTCGAGCCGGCCAGCGAACGCGGCCAGCGCGGTCTGGACGAGTTGCAAAAGCAGACGGTGAATCTGTTCGCGTTCAAGCCGCTGCCGAAGACAGTGTTCGATGCGCAGGTGAGCTTCAACTTGCTGCCGGCGTGGGGCGCCGATGCGCCGCAATCGCTGGGCGACGTGGAACTGCGCATCGAGCGGCATCTTGCTTCGCTGCTGGGCCCCGGCTCGAAGGTGCCCATGCCCTCGCTGCGTCTGATTCAGGCGCCGGTGTTTCACGGTTACAGTTTCTCTTTGTGGGCGCTGTTCGACGCGCCGCCGGAGCCGGATCGCATCGCCGCGGAGCTGGCATCTGCAAACATCGACGTGCGAAGCGGCGATCAGGAGCCGCCCGCCAACGCCGGCATCGCGGGGCAGAGCGGGATTGTGGTGGGATCGATGATGAAGGATCGCAACCAGCCGCAGGCGTGCTGGTTCTGGATGGCCGCGGATAATCTGCGCATGTCCGCGGACAATTGCGTCGAGGTGATTCGTGAAGTGGTGGGATAGTTACGGAGGCCGATTGAAGATCGGCAGCAGGATGAAATCCTGCCCCACATTGCTCGCTGCTTTGGGGGCCCTGGCGCTTTCCGGCTGCGGGTACCACGTTTCCGGAAAAGGCGAGCTGATGCCGAAGGACGTGCACGCCATCTACGTCGCGCCCTTCGACAACATGACCACGCACTATCGGCTTACCGACGCCATACCGGAGGCCATCTCGCGCGAGTTCGTGGCGCGCACGCGATATCGATTGGTGAAGCGGCCAGACGACGCCGACGCGGTGCTGAAAGGCGCGGTCATCAGCTTTCTGTCGTTCGCCATCATGACCGATCAATCCACCGGGCGCGCGACGGCGCTGCAGGTGAATGGGAGGATCCAGGTGACTCTCACCGACCGCGCGGGCAAAGTGGTCTACACGCACCCGTCCTGGGATTTCCATCAGCGCTATCAACTGAGCACTAATGCGACCACGTACTTCGACGAGAGCGGCGCCGCCGAGCTGCGCATGAGCCAGGACATTGCGCGCGAGGTGGTCAGCGGGATTCTGGAGAATTTTTGAGCCCGGAGATTTTTCTCAGCCGCATAGCGAAGACCGCGCCCGCGCCGGTGTATTTGTTTCTGGGACCGGAGACGTGGAGCCGCGATCAGTGCCGGCGCGCGCTGGTGGGGCGAGTGCTCGGCGACGGCGATCGCGAACAGGGGCTCACACGCCACGATCTCGATTCGGTTTCGCTGGCCGAGGTTCTGGATGACGCGCGGTCGTTCTCGTTGTTCGCTCCGGTTCGCGTCATCTGGGCGTCGTCGGCCGAGGCGGCGCTGCCGAAGGGACGAGCGAGCGCGGAGGACTCCGTTGCCGGCGAACTGGCTGACTATCTGCGGAATCCGGTGCCCGGCACGGTGGTGGTGCTCGACTCGTCACGCTACGAGTTCGAGGGCGAGGACAAGGCGAAGAACGAGCGCGTGGCGAAGTTCTACGGCGCGATTCCGGATGTCGTGGAGTTTCGCCCGCACACGCCCGAATCGGCGCGGCGCGTGGCCCAGGATCTGGCGCGCGAGCGCGGCTTGCGGCTGGGAGTTTCGGAGCTGGGGCTGCTGGTGGAATCGCTCGGCGCGGATGCAGGGCGCATCGCCGCGGAGATCGAAAAGCTGGCGTTGTACGTGGGGACCGCACGGCCGGTCAACGTGGATGACATCGCCGCGCTGGTGCCGAACGCGCAGGCCACCACGATTTTCGCGCTGGTGAACGCGCTGGGGCGCGGGGATCGCAAACGGTCGCTCGACTCGCTCGACACGCTGCTGCGCGAGGGCGAGTATCTTCCGCTGGCGCTCAGCTTTCTGGCCACGCAATTCCGGCTGGCGCTGGCGGCGCACGACGCCGGGCTGCGCAACTCGCAACAGATTCTGGGGTGGGCCACGCGCGAGGGCGTGCGCATGTGGCGCGACCGGGCGGATCAGGTGGCCGCCACGGTGGCCGCGTTCCCGAAGCTCAGGCTCGAGCGTGCCATGGCCAGGCTCTTCGAGGCGGATCGGGCGCTGCGCGACGCGCGACCTGACGATCGCGTGGTGATGGAAGAGCTGGTTCTCAGCCTGACCTCGGGAAAATAGAGGGGGGCGGTCACGTGAGCATCGTCTTGAGCGGATCCGCGGGATCGCGCCTCGATCACTTTTTGCGCGCGCAAATGCCGGATTACAGCCGCGCTCGCCTGCAGGGGTGGATTCGCGCCGGGCGCGTGCTGGTGGACGGACGCGTGGAGAAAGCATCGCACGCGTTGCGCGGAGGCGAGCGAATTGAGGTCACGCCGGCTGCGCTCCCGCCGCTCACGGCCGTCGCCGAAGACATCCCACTGGACATTCTGTATGAAGACGCCGATGTGGTGGCAGTAAACAAGCCCGCTGGAATGGTGGTGCACGCGGGCGCCGGCGCGCGTTCGGGCACGCTGACCAATGCGCTGGTGCATCGCTTCGGGGCGCTCTCTTCGGTGGGCGGCGAGCTGCGGCCGGGAATTGTGCATCGCATCGACCGCTTCACCAGCGGCGTGTTGCTGGTGGCGCGCACGGACGCGGCTCATCGAAATCTGGCGCGGCAATTCGCGGCGAGAACGGTGGACAAAACGTACGTTGCCCTGGTGCACGGGACGATCGCGAGCGACAGCGGGCGCATCACGAAACCCATTGCACGCGATCCGGTGCGGCGCACGAGGATGACCGCGCGGCTGGCCTCGGGGCGGACGGCGCTGACCGAATTCAAGGTGCTTCGGCGCTTTGCGAAGTTCACGTTGCTGGAAGTGCGGATCGGCACGGGCCGGACACATCAGATCCGCGTGCATCTGGCGAGCATCGGCCACATGGTGGCGGGAGATCGGCTGTATGGCGCGCCGGCGGACGCGAGCGGGCGGTTCTTTCTTCATGCCGCGCGAATTGCGTTCGACAGCCCGTCGTCAGGGGAGCGCATCAAGGTGGAAGCGCCATTGCCGAAGGAGCTGGAGGCGTGGGTGGGGAGACTTCCGTCCTAGTCACTGGGCGCCGCTGACGAGTTGATGACAGCCACTCGGGACGCGCTGAAGAAGTCCAGCGTCGCGGTAATGACGATCGTCCAGCGGCCAGCCGCATGGCGCCTGGCACGCGCCGAAATCCTGGTGGCGGAATCTGCCGTCCTCGTTTCGTGGCATCATAGCGGCGTGAACGAGAGTGAGAGAGCCGAACGTCAAAGGGCGATCGCGGAATACGCCGCCGCAATGGCGGGGACGGAGTTCGATCTGGATCCAGGGATCGAGGCTGCGGGAATCGAGAACCTGCTGAAACCGGAACCCAAGGCGGGTTGAAGACCCGCTGCAGGACGCAATCCTGCCCCACAAACTCTCTGCCTCACGAGTGGTACAGTACGTAGTCAACCGGGTTGCTGCACCGGCGGTTCACTCCTCCTGCTGCGCTGGAAGCGTCACCGGAACGTCCGAAGTGGAGGCACCGACATGAGGCCCACGTATTTCGTCGTCAGCCTTGTCGCTCTGGTGGGGTTTTGTTCTCCTGCGACTGCCGACGACATTCAAACGCACGTCACGTACGTCTGCAACGGCGAACATCTTTTCATCGAAAGCTGCAATATTCGTGACCTGTCGGACACCTCCACCTGCATGGTGGACCACCCCGACCACATGCGGCCGAACGGTTTTCCAACGGTCACCTACGAAACGCGTGGCACTCTGAAGAAGCTGCTGCCCACCTGTCAGCAGCCGTCGGCGAAAGCGGTGCAACGAGTGCAGGACGCGCAGAAGAAATGGGACCAGCAGTACAACGCCGCGGTGAACCCGCCCGCTCCGCCCGCGCCGGCCAGCGGCGGGAGCCAGGTCACTCCGGTGAGTGTCGATCCGTCCACGCAGTCGGCCGATGAGCGCGCCGCGACCCGCTGCATCACGGCCGGACGGTCGCCGACGCTTTGCGGCGAAAACGGCCTGGGTAAGTGGTTCGAGGGCGCCATTGCCAACGGTGTGGCCATGGCCAACGCGATCGCGCCGGGTTCCGCGGACAAGCTTTCGAAGGCCACCAAACCGTTGCCGCCCGGACTCGAAATCGCCGGAAACTACATGGGCGGGGGCAACTGGCGCATGCAGTTCGACGATCGTTCCGCCATGATGGCCTGCGGCGACCTGGATCAGGAGCAGCGTTTCTACACCATCGGGATTGTCAATAATCAGGCCGCGATTCAGATCGACATCACTCCCAAACCGTTCGTGCTTTATCTGCGGCAGGACGGCACTCTCGCCGACGACGGCCCGGTTGTCGTGGACGGACGAGTGGTGGCCGGAGCGGGCACCAGCTCGACGACCGCAGGCAAGTGGGTCACTTCGGAATCGACCACGACACAGAAGCTCACACCGATGGAAGCGCAGCAGTATTCCGGCGACCCGAACCTGCACCAGGATGGCCAGTACTACACACGGACGACCACAAACAACTCCACCAGCTACCAGCCGGGCCAGACCACTTACAGCGGGCCCAGCTACGCGCCGAAGACCGAAACATGCGCCAGGGCGATGCTGACGAGCGCGGGCAAAACCCAGTTAGACGCGCTGAAGGGCATGGCCGAGGGGATGCTCGGCGGCGAGAGCGCTCCACCCACTCCGCCGGGGCTGCGAATGCATGGCGCATACGTTGCTCCGAGCGGATTCAGCGTGGAGTTCTTTCCGGAGTCGGCGATTCTGGGATGCGGCGCGGCGGCCCGCGCGTATCCGTATTCCATCCACGCCAGCGGCGTGAATGCGGTGGTGCAGCTGGAGACGCCCGGCCGTCCGCTCACGATGGCGCTGCGGGCGGACAATTCGCTCGATCCCGGCGCCGGCCAGTACGAAGTGCAGGGCCGCAGGATCGTCGGTCAGAACGGAGACAGCGACCTCGTTTTTGCGCCCCTGAATCAGACCTGCACGATGGCCGTTCTCAGGCCGGGACAGATTCCCACGGCAACGCCGGCAATGAGCGCCGCGGCAAATCCGCCGGCAACGGGCATGCCCAACAACCGCCCGGCGACCGGCGACGCGATTCTTGCGATCAGCGGCTTCCCGTCGCAGTCCGGAGCGCCAAATCCGCTGACCGGGCATGCGTTGTTCCTTCTGAAGAACGGGTTCAGCGATGTGCTGGTGAAGAACGGCATGCCACCTCCCGCAGGAGCGACTCCTTTGCAGGGCTGGGACCTCGCCTGCCAGAAGGCGCTTCCGCAATGTGCCCAGGCCCTGGCGGTGCTGCGGCCGTACATGGCAGCGGTGGTGAGGATGGATGCTTCCGGCAACGCGACTTTCGCGGGCGTGCCTGCCGGGTCGTATTACGTGTTCGGCACGACTCACGCCAATCGCCTGGCGCTGGGGTGGGATGTGCGCGTGGACCTGAGGCCGGGAGCGAATTCACTGGTGCTGGATCAGAGGAACGCGCAGACCCTCCAAACCGGGAGATGAACGCGGCGGCATCGGGGGCTGCGCGGCATCGGGGGCTGCCGCCGGCGCGCGCGTCGATGTTCTTTCACGCCTGTGAGACCTGCGCCCGCAGCGGGCGCCATTTTCTTCTGATTACCTGCCGCTTCCCCATGGCCCTCCGCGTGCCTCCCGGCTGCCATGCTGAGGCTTGCAAGCGTGCTGTTTGTTTTGGGCAGTCTGTCGCTCTCCGCGCAGGATTCGGACACGGCAAAGAAGTTTGTCGGGGAATGGCAGGCCAGATTCAAGGACAAGGTGATCTGCACCATTCGTCTGAAATCCGGCGACCCGATCTCGGGCCAGGCCGAGAACTGCAGGATCAACGTCGACGCGAACGGCGATCTGCAGGAGCCCGACTCGGATGGGCAGCCGGATACTCCTTCGCCCATCATGAATGCGAAGCTGAGCGGCTCTACGCTGAGCTTCGAGGAGAAAGAAGGGGATGACGTGATCAAGTTCGAGTTCACGCTCGTCGGCGAGGGCAAAGCGGAGCTGAAGATCCTCGACGCTCCGGTCAGCCTGAAGCCCATTCCGTTCGTCCGGCAGCACGAGTCACGGTGACGGAACCGCCGTACTGGCCCAGACGGCCGGGCCCGCGTCGGCGGCGGCTTTCATTAGCGATTTTGCGGTTCAGCCGAACAACTCGCTATGCGTGCCAAGCCGCGCGAGGCGCAGGGTGCTGGCGTCGGGTTTGCGGTAGATGAGCAGCAGATTGGGCTTGATGTGGCACTCGCGGTAGCCCGCCCAATCGCCGCCGAGGGAATGGTCGCGGTTGCTATCGGGCAGGACCTCGTCTGATAGCAGCATGGTCACCACGGCGGCCCGAGCGCCTCCGGATCCTCGCGGTGGCGGGGCATTTCCTTCGCACGCCTGTAGTCACGCCTGAACGCCGTTGACCGCTCAACGATCCGCATTTAAGTCCGCCATCAGGGCGCGGACACTGCTGAAGCGCTTGCCTTTCCCCGCTTCAAGCTGGGCAATCGCCTTGCGGGTGGCCGCGTTTGGCGCCTTGACCTCAAAGGGCAACCGGCGTTCGTCCACGATACGCAACATCAGCAGGCGGATCGCGTCCGAAACGGACAGGCCCATTCCCGCCAGAGCATCGGCAGCACGTTGCTTGGTGACGGTATCTATGCGAGCGCGAACGTAGGTGTCTGCGGGACGTGCGGCAGGCTTAACTGGAAGTCTGTTCCTCACATCTCGATTGTAGTCTCAGCGTGACTACACTGGCCTCGGGACGGCGGCGGCTGCGCGACGGCCCGATGGCGGGGGATCGACTGTATGGCGGGCCAACGGACGCGAGGGGGCGGTTCTTTCTTCACGCCGCGCGGATTGAATTCGACAGCCCGCCGAGCACTTCAGTGAGTTGGCGACAAAACCGTCGGCATCGACTGCTTCGGAGAGGAATTATGAACAACCCACTGCAGGAGAACTAAGCTTCTGCGCCAACCATGTGAGGTCTTTCCTTTCGGAAGGCCGATCCGGACGAGGCGTCTCCAATGCGTAGGCGAGCAGAAGCCTCATTCCCCAATTGATCGAAAGACCAATAGCGACCTGGCGATCCTCCTTGCTCAAAAAGCTGGCGTCATCGACCAGGCCTGCCTGGCGGATCGCTTCGTCAAACTCCCCTTTGAAGAGTGTTGCCGGCGTGCCGAAGTCTAAGCCGATGGCGGCCGACTGAGGACGGTAGGTCGCCAATTGTTGCTGGAGATCGCAAAGATTGTCCAGCGCTGCTCGCCAGTGTGCGACACCCAAAGTGGCCCGCAAGTGTCGGCATGCCGCGGCAAGAAAGAGGCATAACGGCGAATAGAGCTTGCCGTCCGCGTCTAACCTCGCGTTGTAGATGACCTTGGCCTGGCGCCTCAGTGTATCCAGAACAACAACGTCGCGATGGCGGCCTTCAGGCGCGATGTTGAAGAAACCAGCATCCGTCATTCGTTGAACACTCTGAAACCACTCCGTCAACTCAGGCGCGACAGCGTTCGAATCGATGTTCATTATGCTGCTTCCGCAGAAAGAATCGCATCCAGCGGCGACCGGAACCCTTCATAAGCCCAGGCCCCAGGTTCAGATACATAGCGGGCATCCATAAACTGTGGCGGAAGCGCCGAAGAATCCATAGGCCAGCACCGCGGTCCCTCGGTTTTCAAGATCGCCTGTTCACTTTCCGACAAATTCATCCACGCCGCATCCATTTCATCAAGGATCTCATCTTCGTCGGGAGATTCCTCCCCGTCGTGTCTCCACCGGGTGTACCACAGTCGCCGCTCAAGCCGACGGTAGCGAACGAGTTCCTTACTCATGGACTCTGCTCCAGTGATTGCGCGTGAACTCAAGGGCCGATTCAAACTGGGGCAGAGGACAGCGTCTCCTCGGTTCGACATATGCGTGAGGGTAACGTTCCGGCCGAAGGAGCAATACTTCGGGAAGCATGGCAGCGGACATCCGAAAGACAGGATCACGCCCCTCGCCTCCCAGAGATCTAGGTAGGCGGTGCTTCGGCAGGTTGGCCGGCTTTTCGAGCGCAACGGACATTCCACCGGTTTCCGGAGACGCCGTACCGTCTGCAGCAACGGGGAGATCACGATATGGCCCGTCAATGCGAACACCCAGCGTTCGACCGGAACGTCCGACAAGAGGATACCCGTCCGGGTCTTGCTTCATAGCCCTAAACATGGGCTGCTCGAACGCTTCGCCTTGGGCTCGGGCCGTACTTGCCGCTTCCACCATCACACCAAAATCCTAGCAAAAACACGACTTCGGCAGAGGGATGCATTGCGTAGTACAGGAGTGGCGTGCACACGGTCCGTGGCAGATGGATCTTGCCGGCCAGAGGCCCACCCACAGTTGGGCTCGGAGTCACGTTGACGGACAAGGCCTATCCGCGGATTTAGTCGGCTGATCTCGAGCGGATCGTCGGCCGCCCGGACACTGAGGACTTGCCCGCGAAGTC
>Ga0209415_10017036_pt1 | contig 11606 bp, 11 predicted proteins | sample PeaSoiSIISIP2007_FD_187696 | JGI IMG/M metagenome (GOLD analysis project Ga0209415, IMG submission 187696) | Peat soil microbial communities from Weissenstadt, Germany - SII-SIP-2007 (SPAdes) (version 2) | ecosystem: Environmental > Terrestrial > Soil > Wetlands > Peat | place: Germany... | reverse complement strand
GCGGGGGGCGGTCGCCGCCACGCTGGCGCGATGACCGCCCCGCTGCCGTTCCGTCTGTTCTGCAATCCGCATGCCGGCACCCCCGGGATCGTCGTGCTCACCGAGGCGGGATTCCGCCGCGCCCGCCGCGACATCGCGGCGTGGCCCGATTATGCCCCGACACCGCTGCGCGATCTGGCCGCGCTGGCGGCGGAAACGGGCGTCGGCTGCGTGCGCCTGAAGGATGAATCCGGCCGGTTCGGGCTGGGCAGCTTCAAGGCGCTCGGCGGCGCCTACGCCGTCGCCATGGTGCTGGCGGCGGAACTCGCGCGCGCCGGGATCGCCGCCTCCGCCGGCGCGGCCGACCTGATCGCCGGTCGCTACCGCGACGCGACCGCCGCCATCACGGTCACCTGCGCCACCGACGGCAACCATGGCCGCTCCGTCGCCTGGGGCGCGCGGCGGTTCGGCTGCCGGGCGGTGATCTTCGTGCCCGAAGCGACGTCGCCGGCGCGGGTGGCCGCAATCGCCGATTACGGCGCCGAAATCCGCCGCGTCGACGGCACCTACGACGAGGCGGTGCGGGTTGCCGCCGAGACGGCCGCCGCCGAGGGATGGATCGTGGTCTCCGACACGTCCTACCCCGGCTACACCTCGGTCCCGCGCGACGTGATGCAGGGTTACCGCCTGATGGTCGACGAGGCCGCCGACCAATGGGAGGGCGCGCCGCCGACGCATGTGTTCATTCAGGGCGGCGTCGGCGGGGTGGCCGCCGCGGTCTCGGTGCAGAGCCGGGCGCGCTTCAGGCCGGCGCCCGCGCTGATCGTCGTCGAGCCCGAGCACGCCGCCTGTCTGTTCGCCAGCGCCGAACTGGGCGCCCCGACCGCCGTCGCCGGCGACCTCGCGACGATCATGGTGGGCCTCGCCTGCGGCGAGCCGAGCCTGCTCGCCTGGCAGGAGCTGGAGCGGGGCGCGGCGGCGTTCATGGCGATCCCCGATCAGGCCGCGATCGCGGCGATGCGCCGTCTCGCGGCGGATGGCATTGTCATCGGCGAATCTGGCGTTGCTGGGCTCGCGGGGCTGATGCTTGCGGCGGCCGATCTGGAGGCGCGCGCGGCGCTCGGGCTCGATGCCGCCAGCCGCGTCTTGCTCTTCGGCACCGAGGGTGCGACCGATCCGGCTGTCTACGCCGATCTCGTCGGGCGCACGCCAGACGAGGTCACCAACAGGGAGTCCTGAGATGCCGCAATTCCTGGTGATCGCTCTCGACGGCACCGATCCCGACGCGCCTTCACGCCGGCAGGCGGCGCGGCCGGCGCATCTCGCGGCGATCGCGCCTCGCGTCGAACGTGGCGAGATCGTCGCCGGCGGCGCTATCCTCGACGATGCCGGCGCGATGATCGGCTCGGCGACGATCGCCGAATTCTCCAGCCGTGCCGATCTGGACGCCTGGCTCGCGGCCGATCCCTACACGACCGGCAATGTTTGGCAGAAGGTCGAGGTGCGGCCGTTCCGCCTCGCGGTGGTGCGGGCGCCCGTTTCGGCGTGAGCGGCGCCCCGCCGCCGGGCGCGACCTCCGCTGCGGGCGACCTGGTAGCGTCGCTGCGCCATCGTCTATCGGCGCTGCGCGCGCGGATCGGCGGCACGCGCCGGCTGACCGAACAGTTGCAGCAGACGGTCGACCTCGCGGCCCGGATCGAGGCAGGACTCCAACAGCGGATCGAGGAGCTGGAGCGCCGGCTGCGCGAGGCGAACGAGCTGCCGGCGTCCAGCCTCCCGGTTGCCTGCTTCATTGACCGGCTGTGGTGCGACCGGCACGGCGTCTATGTCGCCGGCTGGGCGCACGCCTACGCCCACAAGGTGCGCCGCATCGAGATCGCCGGCGGCGGCGCGCGGGCCGCGATCGACAGCTTCATCGACCGCCCCGACGTCGTCCGGCATTACCCCGATCACCCCCACGTGCGCGCCTCCGGCTTTGCCGTGTATTTCCCGGCGGCACCGTTCCGCCCCCTCGGGCTCGGCGTCGTCACCGACGCGGGCACCGGCTGGGTGCCGATCGCCGTTCCGGAGCATCTGCGCACGCCGCCGACAGCGGAACCGGCTGGCGGCGGCGACGCTCCGATACAGCGCTTCGTCGCCGAGATGGCCGCAAGCGGCGGACGGGTGCTGGAGGTCGGCGCCCGCCATGTCACCGGCTCGCCGGGCATGGCGGCCCTGCTGCCCAACACGTGTCAGGTGCTCGGTCTCGACATTCATCCCGGGCCTGGCGTCGATCTCGTGGGCGACGCGCACGTTCTGACACAGCTCGTTGGACGCGGCGGGTTCGACGGGGTCAGCTCCTCGGCGGTGCTGGAGCACCTGGCGATGCCGTGGGTCGTCGCGGCCGAGATCAACCGGGTGCTGAAACCGGGCGGCCTGACCTTCCATGCCACCCACCAGGCCTGGCCGCTGCACGAGGCGCCCAACGATTTTTGGCGCTTCTCGGACGAGGCGTTGAAAGTCCTGTTCTCGCCGGCGCTCGGCTTCGAGGTCATCGCCGCGGGGATGAATGATCCGCTGCGGATGTATCCGGCGCCGCCCTGGCGCGTGCCGCGCTACATCGAGATGCCGGACATCGACGGCTTCGGCGGAAGCTGGATTCTGGCGCGCAAGACGGCGGATCTGCCCGACGCGGCGACGGTCTGGCCGCTCGACGCGGCTCGGTTGCGTTCGCGCAGCGAGGCCTATCCCTACCCGAAGCCGCAATCTCAGGGGGTTACGCCATGAACCTGCCCGACAGCATGACGTATATCGATCACGGCACGGGGGGTGGCGCGGAGGTGTTGCGGCTGTCCACCGGCACGCTGCCGGCGATCGCCCCCGACGAGGTCCTGATCCGCGTCCAGGCCGCGGGGATCAACCGGCCCGACGTGCTGCAGCGGAGCGGAGCCTATCCGCCGCCGAAAGGTGCGAGCCCGGTGCTCGGCCTCGAGGTCGCCGGCGAGGTCGCCGCCGCCGGCGCGGCCGTGTCGCAATGGCGTGTCGGCGATCGCGTCTGCGGGCTGACCAACGGTGGCGGCTATGCGGAGTACTGCGCGGTGCCCGCGTCGCAGTGCCTGCGCTGGCCGACGGGCTACGACGCGGTCCGCGCCGCGGCGCTGCCGGAGACGTATTTCACCGTCTGGGCCAATCTGTTCCAGCGCGGCGGGCTGAAGCGGGGGGAGACGGTTCTCATCCACGGGGGTACGAGCGGCATCGGGGTGACGGCCATCAAGCTCGCCGCCGCGTTCGGCGCGACCGCCTATGCGACCGCCGGGTCCGACGCAAAATGCGCCGCCTGCAAGGACTTCGGCGCGGCCGAGGCGATCAACTACAGGACCAGGGACTTCGCCGACGAGATCAAGCGGCTGACCGAACAGCGCGGCGTCGACGTGGTGCTGGACATGGTCGGCGCGCCCTACTTCACCCGCAACATAAGCTGTCTCGCGATGGACGGACGGCTCGTCATGATCGCCTTTCTCGAGGGTTCGAAGCCCGACGGCGTCGACCTGCTGCCCATCATGGTCCGCCGCCTGACGGTCACCGGCTCGACGATGCGGCCGCGGACGACCGCGGAGAAGGGCGCCCTCGCCGCGTCGCTCGCGGCCGAGGTGTGGCCGTTGCTGGATGCCGGCACATGCGCGCCCGCGATCCACGCGGTAATGCCGCTCGCCGAGGTAGCGGCGGCGCACCGGCTGATGGAAAGCAGCGCGCATATCGGCAAGATCATTCTGAGGGTCGTGTCGTGAGCGCGCCACCGCCGATCGACTTCACCGGTCGCACCCTGCTGCTGACCGGCGCCAGCGGCGGCATCGGCCGCGCCATCGCGGCGCTGTTTGGCAGCCTGAACGCGCATCTCATGCTGACCGACCGCGACCTCGGTGCGCTCGAAGCCTGCGCCGCCGCGCTGCCGGGCTCGACTTCGGTCGCGATCGCGGCGGCCGACGTGACGAGGCCGACCGAGGTCGCCGCCGCCTTCGCCCACGCGATCGAGCGGTTCGGCGGCATCGACTTTCTCGTCACCGGCGCCGGGATCTTCGTCGGCCAGTCGGTGGCCGACATGAGCGAGGCGGAGTGGCGACAAACGCTGTCGATCAACCTCGACGGCGTGTTCCACGCCTGCCACGAGGCGGCCAACGTGTTGCGCGACGGGGGCGCCATCGTGAACATCTCCAGCATCGCCGGCCATCGGGGTAGCCACCACCGAGCGCATTATGCGGCATCCAAAGCCGGTGTGCTGGGACTGACGCGCAGCCTCGCCTATGAACTGGCGCCGCGCGGCATCCGCGTGAACGCGGTTTCGCCCGGGCTGATCGATACCGGGATGGTCCGGCCGCTGCTGCAGGAACGCGGCGCGGGGATCATCGACAACGCACCGCTCAAGCGCCTCGGCCGGCCGGAGGAGGTGGCCACCGTCGTTGCCTTCCTGTGCAGCGAGTGGGCGAGCTTCATCACCGGCGAAAGCGTGCATGTGAACGGCGGCATGTATATGGCCGGCTGACGCAAGGGCGGCCAACCCGACGAACCCCGAGAAGAAAGCTATCGAACATCCATGCGGTTGCACGCCATCGATCGCGGCTCCGGTCCGCCGCTTGTCCTGTTGCACGGCGTTTTCGGCTCGGCGCGAAGCCTCGGCGTCGTGCAGCGGCGATTTGAGGGATCGCGGCGGGTGATCGCGCTCGACCTGCGCAGCCACGGCAACAGCGGCCATGACGCCACCATGACCTATCCGGCGATGGCGGCCGACGTGCTCGAGACGCTCGTGGCCCTGGGCGCTCTGCCGTGCGACATCCTCGGCCATTCGATGGGCGGCAAGGTGGCCATGCGGCTCGCCCTGTTCCATCCCGAGGCGGTCAACCGCCTGATCGTCGCCGACGTGGCGCCCACCCGCTATCACTCCGATTTTCGCCGCTACACCCAGGCGATGCTGGGTCTGAAACTGGTTGCCGGCCTGACCCGCGCCGCCGCCGACGCCGCGCTCGCCGAGACCATCACCGATCGCGCGGTGCGTGCCTTCCTGCTGCTCAACCTGAACTTCCCGACCGACCGCGCGGTCGCGACGCAGTGGCAGTTCGGGCTGGCGGAGATCGATGCCGCCATCGAGACGCTGGCCGACTGGCCGCAGCCCGGCCAGGTCAGGTTCGACGGTCCCACCCTCGTCGTCGCCGGCGAGCGATCCGACTACGTGCGGCCCGAGCATCACGCCCTGATCCATGCCCTGTTTCCGGCGGCCAGGATCGTCGTTCTGAAGCAATCCGGTCACTGGCTGCATGCCGACAACCCGGAGGCTTTCGGCGCCATCGTCGAGGCGTTTCTCGCGGCGCCGCCGGGCGGGCAGGCCGTCTCCGGCTGAGTTGACGCCGCCGCCGCGCTCGCAGCGTCCTATCCTTCAGGCGGCGTCGCGGCGGGCACGCCCCGCTTCGCCGCGTCGGCGGCGCGCCAGAGATACCAGGCCGCGACGCTGCGCCAGGGGGCCCATACTGCTCCCGCCTCGCGCAACGCCTTCGGCGTCGGTGCCTTGTCGAGCGCGTGCAGGGCGCGGAACCCCTCGCGCACGCCGAAATCGTCCACCGGCAGAACGTCGGGACGGCCGAGCGTAAAGATCAGCAGCATCTCCACGGTCCAGCGGCCGACGCCCCGGATCGCCGTCATGCGCGCGATCAATTCGTCGTCGCTGAGCCGATGGGCGCCACGGCGGGTAGGCACCGTGCCGATCCGGGCATGGGCGCAGATGTCGAGGATCGCGTGCGTCTTGGCCTCGGAAAAGCCGGCTTCCCGCAGCAGCGCCCGTTCGGTCGCCAGAACCGCCTCCGGCGATGGGAACCCGCCATCGGCATAGAGCGCGAGGAAGCGGGCGAGGATCGCCTCCGCCGCCCTTGCGTGGAGCTGCTGGTGCGCGATGGCGCGTACCAGCGCCTCGTAGGGCGAACGCGCGCGGTCGACGCTGAGGCGGCAACGGCCGATGCGCGCGATCAGCCGCGCCATCGCCGGGTCGCTCGCCAGGTGCCGCTCGGCCGCGACCCACATCCCGGCCGCGTCAGCCAACGGCGACCGCTATCAGCCCGATCCCGATGGCGATCGGCAATACCGGCCAGGCAAGCCGCCAAACCGCGGCCGGCGCCGGCCGGGTGGCGTCGAGGCCGGCGGCGATCGCGATCAGTTGCGGCGAAATGACCATGCACGCTGAGCCGACAAAGTTCTGGACCGAGGGTAGCAGCGTTGGCGGCAGCATGGCGACGCGCCCGAGAGCCGCCTGAAGCGGCATCATCGCGCTGTTCGAGCCGACATTGGTGCCGGCGAAGAACCCGCTCGCGGCGGCGAGCAGCGGCGAGGCGAACGGGGCGAATGCGCCGAGGCCGGCTTCCAGCGCCCCGGCGAGCGCCGTCGGTACGCCGGCACCGACGAGAACACGCGCCAGGAAGATATATGCCAGCATGACCGCCGCCGGCCGGCGCCAGCGGCGCAGCGTGGCGGCCAGGGTGCGGAATGGATGCGGCGAGCGCATTGCGAGGATCACGAGCGCGACGCTCCACAGCGCGACCATCGGATGGTTCAGGGCGAGCGCGGGGAATTGCGGGAACGGCTTGAGGCCCGGCGGGTGCGGCCAGGCGCGGCTGGCGATGAGAACGAAAGCGACCGCGCCGTAGGGCATGGCCGCCGTCAGCGCCTCGAGGCGCGCCGAGGCATCGCGCGGAGGGTGGGCACGCCACAGCTTGACGGCGACGAGCGGGCCGGTGGCCAGCACGCCGGCGATCTCCCACGGCAGCACGGCGTGGCTCGCGACCAGGATGGCGCCGCAGGCGGCGACCCAGGCGATCTGGCCAGGACGCCGGCCCCGGGGAATCGGGTGGCCGGCGCTCGCGGCGAGGCGCCAGAACAGCGGCACGAGCAGCAGCAGCCATGCCGCCGCCTGCCACGCGTTGCGGGCGGCGATCTCCTGCGCGGGCACGCCGGCGAGCGCGGCGCCGATCGCGGTGCCCGGGCCGAGCCCGCCCCAGGGGATCATCGTCTCGGCGAGCAACGCGATGGCGACGGCGGGCGCGCCGGCGAGGCCGGTGCCGCGCATGGCGCCGAGCGCGAACACGATGCCAACCCCGAAACCGGTAACCGATTCGGCGAACGGGCCGAGCAGGAAGGCGGCGGTGAACAGGCGGTCGCCGACATCGACCGGCCCGGTGACCTCCGCGGGCCGCTCCGCCGCGGCGTGGAACAGCAGCCCACCGGCAACCACACCGGCGGGACCGATCGCCAGCCATCCCGCCTCGATGCTATGCTGCGCCACGAAGGCCGCGAACGGCTGGTCTGGCGCAAGGCCGCGCAGGATCGCGGGGATGGCGGCGAGCGAGGCCCCCGCGCAGGCGGTGAGCGCGCCGGCGCGGCCCGAGGCCAGCAGGCCGACGAGGACAAGAAGGGGGAGTGCTTGGACGAACAGCGACATCGGCGCATCGTGCTGCGTCCCTGCCACCTCGACATCCCCGGGCGCCCGCACGCCTGCGTTGTGGCCGATCGTCGGGATGATGCTTTGCGGCGACGCTTTCCGCGGCGACGGGCTCGGGCGCCTGGTGCAGGATATCGGCGATGACCCCGCAAGCTGAGCGTCCCCCCGAACCGCCGCCGCCCTCCGGGGGCTCGCGCCAACGCGATGCCGACGGCGCCAACCGGCGCACCGCGAGCCTCGCGGCGCTGGTCGTCGCTCTGCTCCTCATCATCGTCGCGATCTATGTCGCGCGGGCGCTGCATACCAATTCGGCAATGGAAGATTGCCTGCTCGCGCATCGCCTCAATTGCGACGTGGCAGGTTCGTCGCGGCCCTGACCCGCGGGCCGGATATCGCCGCACGCACCGATTGACGCCGCCGTTCGGTTGCCCGCATCGTCTCGGCTTCCGCACGCTTTCGGGAGACAGGTATGCGCATCGCCGAAATGGACTGGCGGATGGTGGAGGATTGGGCGCGGAGCGACGATCGTGCCGTGCTGCCGCTCGGCAGTACCGAGCAGCACGGTCAACTCTCGCTCGCGACCGACACCATTCTGGCCGAGCGCCTGGCCGTGGAAGCGGCCGAGCCGCTGGGCGTGCCGGTGTTTCCCGCGCTGCCCTATGGCTTCGCCGCCGCCTACACCGCGTTTCCGGGAACCGTCACGCTGCGCGCCGCGACGTATGCGGCGGTGTTGCGCGACGTGCTCGACAGCCTGAAGCGGTCGGGCTTCCGGCGGCTGCTGATCGTGAGTTCGCACTCCGACCATTCGCCGGCTGCCGGCATTGCTCAGGAATGGATGATGGATCATCCCGACGCGCGGGTCCGGTTCCACTGCTGGTGGGCCGCCCCAGCGACGGCGGCGGCGGTGCGCGCGATCGATCCGATCGCCCGCCACGGCGGATGGCTCGACAACTTCCCCTTCACCCGCGTGCCGGGCAGCGAACCGGCCGAGGGCGGGGGCGCGGTGATCGATATCGAGACGATGGCCACGCTGCCGCCGTTCGAGGTGCGTGAAATGATCGGCGACGGGTTTCTCGGCGGTCTCCGCCGGCGCGAGGACCACGAGATGCAGGCGATTTGGGATGTTGCCCTGCGCGAGACGCAGGAGATTCTCGGCGGCTGGTGACCCGAGGGTTCGTTACAGCAGGCCGGCCGCGATGTTGACCGTGAGCGCCAGGATCACGGTGTTGAACACGAAGCTCAGGAAACCGTGCAGCGCGGCGAGGCGGCGCAGGTGCCGGCTGGTGATCTGCACGTCCGACACCTGAAACGTCATGCCGATGACCAGCGCGAAATAGAAGAAGTCGAGATAATCCGGGCGGTGCTCGCCGGGAAATTCCAGCCCGCCCGTGATGTCCTCCGATCCATCGCGCCGCTCGTAGAACTCGTGCGCGTAACGCAGCGCGAACGTCGTGTGGGTCACCAGCCATGAGACCATGAGCGTCACGACCACGAGGCCGATGTGCACGTTGCGCTCGAATCCTTGCAGATCCTTGGTGGCGCTGAATTCGTGCAGAAGGGCGGCGAAGCTGAAGATGACGCCGGCAACCGTGATGCCGAAAATCGTCCACTCTCCCGCCTCCTCGCGTTCGGCGTGCGCGGCGATCTGCTCCGCCGAGGTGACCGCGAACAGGATGAACGCCAGGACGAGATAGATGCCGGAACCGGCAACCCACGCAAGGATCGCGCGCGTGGTCGGGTTCAGCGTGTGCGGCAGCAGCGAGAGCGCCACCAGCCCGCCCGCCACGCCGGCGAGCAGGCGCGGATGCGCCGCGGCAAGGCGAACGACCGGGGCGAAAGGGGAACCGGACAGGGCGGACATCGGCTGATCCTTCGGAGACCCCGGGTGATCGGGCCGCGGCGGGCGGGGCGAGCGAGGGAAGCAGTTCCGGGGCCGCGCCGGCAAGACGCCCGGCGCCGCCGCCCGATCAGGGGGCGAGCGCGAACAGGGCCCTGATCTCGACCGGATCGATCGTGCCGATCCGCCGGCCTGTCTCGTGACCGTCCCGAAACGCGACGAGGGTGCAGTCGAGGCTGATGCGGAAGCGCCGCAATGGGCTCGGTTGACGTTCGGTGTCGATCAGCATGACCAGGGCATTGGCGGTATCGGGGCGATCGGCGAGGGCATCGACGACCTGCCACTGGTCCGGGCACGACGTGCCGGGAGGCCGCAATCGGTGCGCCTGCAACAGGACCGGGCGGCCACGCGCGAGCGCCTCGTCGAAGGCCGCATCGCTGTAGCTCCACTTGTCCAGCGCCCAGGCGGACGTCACCGCCAGCGCCAGGCAGGCGCCGAAGGCCGAAGCGAACGGAAGGCGGCAGTCACCCAACCGGGGACCGGCCGATCGCTGTGCCATCGCGCGTGCTCCTGCGGTCCGCGTCCATCCTACATAGGAGGCTACAGAGCCGGCGACGTTACACGGGGTTCGGGGCGAAACGCGGCGCGAGGCGTTCGCGGGTTTGGCGGGCGGGCCGATGGGCTGGGGCGCGGGTCCGGGTGGCGCTTATGCGCTTGCAAACAGACGCGCCCTGCAGCATGTGATGCGCATATTTGCCGGTCTCCCAGTGCGCGTCGCGCGGGCGGTCGGATCATGCCAGGGCGCGCGGGGCAGGGGTCTCGCGGCGCCCTCATGTCCTATGGAGGTTTACCGTGGCGGAAGACTCGCTCGCTCGAATTCGAAATATCGGCATCACCGCGCACATCGATGCGGGCAAGACGACGACGACCGAGCGCATCTTATATTACACCGGCGTGTCACACAAGATCGGCGAGGTGCACGAGGGCAACACCACGACCGACTACATGGAGCAGGAGCGCGAGCGCGGCATCACGATCACCTCCGCCGCCGTGACCTGCGAGTGGCACGACCACCGCATCAACATCATCGACACGCCGGGCCATATCGACTTCAACATCGAGGTCAACCGCTCGCTCCGCGTGCTGGACGGCGCCATCTTCATCATCGAGGGCGTGGCCGGCGTGCAGCCGCAGTCGGAGACCAACTGGCGTCTCGCCGATCGCTATAACGTTCCGCGCGTCATCTTCATCAACAAGCTCGACCGCACGGGCGCCGACTTCTACCGCGCCACCGACACGCTGAAGGAGAAGCTCGACATCGTGGCGCTGCCGTTGCAGCTCCCGATTGGTGAAGAGGACAAGTTCATCGGCGTCGTCGATCTCGTCGAGATGAAGGCGATCATCTGGGAAGGCGGCGAGCTCGGCGCCAAATACCATTACGAGCCGATCCCCGACGACCTGATGGAGAAGGCGAAGGAATACCGCCAGCTACTGCTGGACAGCGCGCTCGCGGTCGATGACGCCGGAATGGAAGAGTATTTCGACAAGGGCGACGTCGAGGTCGCGACGCTCAAGCGCTGCATCAAGGCCGGCACGATCAGCGGTGCGTTCCGCCCCGTGCTGTGCGGCACGGCGTTCAAGAACAAGGGCGTGCAGCCGTTGCTTGACGCGGTCGTCGATTATCTGCCGAGCCCGATTGACGTCGCCGGCATCAAGGTCGCGGTGGAGGAGGGCCACGAGGACGATCCCGACCGCCGCATCATCCGCGCCGATCCCGCGGCGCCGTTCGCCGGCCTCGCGTTCAAGATCATCAACGACAAATACGGCACCCTGACCTTCGTGCGCGTCTACGCCGGCACCTTGAAGTCCGGCGATACGGTCATGAATACGACCAAGGGCCACCGCGAGCGCATCGGGCGGATGTTCCAGATGCATGCCGACAAGCGGGCCGAGATCAAGGAAGTCTCCGCCGGCGACATCGCGGCGTTCGTGGGCCTCAAGGACACCGGCACCGGCGACACGCTGGCCGCGGCCGAGGATCCCGTCGTGCTGGAGCGGATGGCGTTCCCGATCCCCGTGATCGACATCTCGGTCGAGCCCAAGACCAAGGACTCGGTCGAGAAGATGACGCTCGGGTTGCAGAAGCTGGCGGGCGAGGACCCGTCGCTCAAGCTGCGAACCGACCAGGAATCGGGGCAGACCATCCTGTCGGGGATGGGCGAGCTGCATCTCGAGATCATCATCGACCGGTTGCGGCGAGAGTACGGCGTCGAAGCCAACATCGGCGCGCCGCAGGTGGCCTATCGCGAGACGATCTCGCGGCCGCATACGGAG
>Ga0209415_10017034_pt1 | contig 11606 bp, 13 predicted proteins | sample PeaSoiSIISIP2007_FD_187696 | JGI IMG/M metagenome (GOLD analysis project Ga0209415, IMG submission 187696) | Peat soil microbial communities from Weissenstadt, Germany - SII-SIP-2007 (SPAdes) (version 2) | ecosystem: Environmental > Terrestrial > Soil > Wetlands > Peat | place: Germany... | reverse complement strand
CTGCAGTGCAGCATATCGGCGCCGTCATCTGCTCCCTCCCTCGGGCGTCGCTCCGCTCGGGAGCTCGGTTCGACCTCCTGTCCAGTTGGCGCAGCTACGCCGGTTTGAACTCAGTTCCGTCTCGCAGCATGGCGTGCATGATGATGGCGAGGCGCCGCGCGAGTGCGATCCCCGCCTTGCGCATCGTGGATCGTTTGGCCGCATTTGGGAGGAGACCGTGACATGCCCTTTGCGTTCAATGGACGCGCCACTAGGCATTTCCTGACCCTCCTGGTCGTCATGCACTTCATCCTGTTTGTCGACCGCGTCAACCTGGCGGCCGCGGCCGAGACGATCAAGGACGATCTCGGCCTCAGCAATATCGCGCTCGGCATCGCCTTCTCAGCCTTCAACTACGCCTACGCCCCGTTTCAGCTGGTCGGAGGCTGGTCTGCCGACCGTTTCGGCGCGCGCCGCACGCTGACGGTGTGCGGCCTGACCTGGTCACTCACGACAATTGCGACCGGGGCGGTGACCGGGCTCGCGTCGCTGTTTGCGGTGCGCTGTGTACTCGGGATGGGCGAAGGCGCGACGTTGCCGGCGGCTACCCGCGCACTATCGAAATGGACCTCACTCGCGGCGCGTGGCACCGCGGTCGGCATCACCCACGCCGCCGGACGTCTCGGCGCCGGCACATCGGCCCCGATCGTCGCCTTCCTGATTACCTGGTTTTCCTGGCGCTTCTCCTTTGTCGCGCTCGGCATCGTATCGGCTGGCTGGGCTCTCCTATGGTGGTGGTATTTCCACGAAGATCCGCGTCAGCATCCCGGCATCACCAGCGCCGAATTGGCCGCATTGCCAGCCGAGGATGTCGCAGGCCAGGCAGGTTCGGGTCCGGTGCCGTGGCGGCGCCTCATTCCCCGCGTGGCGCCGTTGATGATCATCTATTTCTGCCAAGGCTGGACCGGCTGGCTCTTCGTTACCTGGATGCCGTCGTTGATCCAGAAAAACTACGGCCTCGACCTGAAAAAATCGTCGTTCCTGTACGCGGCGATGCTGTTCAGCGCGATGATCGCCGAATTGCTTGGCGGCGTCGTTACCGATTACCTGTTGCGCCGTACTGCCAACTTGCGGATCGCGCGCTCACTGCTGATCGCGGTCGCCTGGGGCTTTGTCGTGGCGGGGTTGCTGATGGCGATACTCGTTCACGATCTGACGATTGGGCTGACCGGATTCACGATCGCCCTGTTCTTCCTCGGCGTGGCGATTGCGCCACTGTGGACCGCGACAATGGATATCGCACCGAATTACGCCGGTTCTTCCAGCGCGCTGATGAATGCCGCCGGTGCCGTGGCCGGGATATTTTCGCCGGTGGCGTTCGGCTGGATCCTGGAGCGAACCGGCAGCTGGACAATGCCGTTCGGCGTGTCCGTCGGGCTCTTGCTGTTCGCCATCGTGATGACCTACTGGATCAAGCCCGACCGCCCGATCGCGGCAGTTCCCAGCGTCGGCGGGTTGGTGGCAGCAGGGGGATAGACCTAAAACGGCTTCCCGCGAAGCGACGCCATCCCCCGATCCGGTCGCTGGTCGACGGCGGGCCGCTGGAGGATGCGATCCGGGCCGATCGTCCAAACCCGCCGCCGCGCTGGTACGCCAATTGCTCGCTCAGAGCGAGCAAGCGCTGCGGGGCCGAGCCGGCGCCGTCCGGGTTTGGACCCGCCGGACGAGTGGATTACCGGGGGCCACCGACGCCTGACCCTTGCCGAACCGCCGCTTTCCTGCCAAACCAACGATCCGCTGGCAGGCCCGAGGAATGGCTCGTAGGGACTACTGCGGCGGTTCCATTCCGGCCCGCGAACGACCGGTATCGCGCCAGGGGCCTGCTGTCCAACTGGGGCGGAGGCCCCCTAACCGGACCTACGCCGCAAAAATATCCTTGAGCGGCGACCCCCCGCGTCAGGTCAAAGGAACTCACGAATCTCACCGCAGCAGCAATCCTCTTAATCGGGGAAGGCGCGATGACCAACCGTACTTTGCAACGCCGCCACGAGTCATCGGTTCCTGCGATTCTCCCTAATTGAGGGCTTTGAAAATTCCTTGGTTGGCATTCCCGCCAACCATTCAGCCGGGGCGAGCCCCGGCTGAATGGTTGAGCCGACATCGGTGCCATCCCCCTCTCGGGGGAAGGGGGCCGCCTCTGACATTTCGTTCCGATCGCGCCGTTGTTGTAGTAGGCAGCCTGTGGAAAACTCATCATGATAGCGCGACGTGGCGCCAGAGGGCGGACAGAGCACATGCATTTCGACCTGGCGGCGATCCCGCAGAGCGATGCCGGCAAGCGCCTCGTCGGCACCGTGGTGGCGCGGCCGATCGCGCCGGCGATGACGGTCGATCGCGCCGGGCGTGACAATGCCGCGCCGTTCAGCGTCGCCGAGTGGAAAGACGCCGGGCGATGAGCCTTCTCCGGCGCCTCCACCGTCTGGCGCTCGCCCTCGCCGCCGCGCTTGCCATCGCTGTGGCGGGCGTGCCGGCCGCCGCCGTCGAGGCGCCGCCGGGGTCGAAGAACTTCACCCCGCCTGCTGACGTGCCGAACTATTTCAGCAACGAAAGCGGGCCGTTCCAGGGCGGTGCCAACGCCCGGAACGCACCATCCGACACCGCTCCGATTGTCGCTGCTCCCGCCTCGCGCGGCAGGGCCCTGGCCGCCTCGCGCCGCAATGTCCGCCACCACGCGGCGCATGCACGGGGACGCACCCGGCTGGCGCTCGGTAAGGCCGCCGCGCATCGGCAACTCGCCCATGCCGGCGCACCGCACGGCGCCCGGGCGTCGGGTGCGAAGAATGCCCACGCGCAGGCCAGGCCCGCCTCCGGCAAGGCCGTCGCCGCGAAGAGCCGGGCGGCCTCGAGCAAAGGCAAGCGCGTCGCCGCGGCGCACGGCTAGGGCGCCCAAACCCCGCCGACATGCCGAGTTGGACAGGCCGGGGTGGGGGCCATATAAGCGGGCCATGCGCAGGATCGCTTTCCACAAGATGCACGGGCTCGGCAACGACTTTGTCGTGTTCGACTGCCGGCGCGACGATATCGCCATCGATGCCGAAACGGCGCGCGCGTTGGCCGACCGCCACACCGGGATCGGTTGCGACCAGCTGATCCTGCTCGAGCCGCCGCGCCAGCCCACCGCGCAAATCTTCATGCGCATCCTCAACGCGGACGGCAGCGAGGCCGCAGCCTGCGGCAACGGCACCCGCTGCATCGCCCGCCTGATCGCCGAGGAAACCGGCGAGAAAGCGGTTCGAATCGAGACGCTCGCCGGGCTCCTCGATGCCGAGCTCCTGCCCGACCGGCGCGTCGCGGTCGATATGGGGCCGGCGCGCACCTTCTGGCGCGACATTCCGCTCGCCCGCGCCATGGATACGCTCTACGTCGATCTCGCCACCGGCGGGCTGCCGAACCCGGCCTGCACCAGTATCGGCAACCCGCACGCCACGTTCTTTGTCGACGACGCAGACGCGGTCGATCTGGCGATGCTCGGGCCGCTCCTCGAACACGACGCGCTATTCCCCGAGCGCGCCAATATCGGGGTGGCGACGGTGCACGGCCCCGAGCGGATCAGACTGCGCGTCTGGGAGCGCGGCGCCGGGATCACCCAGGCCTGCGGCAGCGGCGCCTGCGCCGCGCTCGTCGCCGCCTGTCGCCGCGGGCTGACCGGGCGGCATGCGACGGTCGTGCTCGATGGCGGCGATCTCGAGATCCTGTGGCGGCTCGATGGTCATGTGGTCATGACCGGGCCGGCCGCGCTTGCCTTCGAGGGCAGCGTCGACCTGGCGCTCCTGGCCGGTTGACACGATGTCGGAAGTCCAGGTCATTACCTTCGGTTGTCGGCTCAACGCTTACGAAAGCGACATCATCCGCCACGCTGCAGCCGGCGCGGGGCTCGGCGAGGCGATCATCCTCAACACCTGCGCGGTTACCGCCGAGGCCGAGCGTCAGGCCTGCCAGGCAATCCGCCGGGCGCGGCGCGAGCATCCCCGGGCCCGGATCATCGTCACCGGCTGCGCCGCAACCCTCGCCCCCGAGCGCTACGCCGCGCTCCCGGAGGTCGATCTCGTCCTCGACAACGATGCGAAGCTGCGGGCCGAGAGTTACGCGCCGGATGCCCCCACTCCGACCCTCCCTCGCTTTCCGGGGAGGAAGGGGCCCGCGCCGCAGGCGCCGGAAGGTGGGGACTTTGCCCGCGTCCGGGCCTATCTTCAGGTCCAGCAGGGCTGCGACCATCGCTGCACGTTTTGCATCATCCCCTATGCCAGAGGCGCCAGCCGGTCGATGCCGCTCGCCAGAATCGTCGATGAGGCGCGGCTGCTGGTGGCCGACGGTGTGTGTGAGATCGCGCTGACGGGTGTCGACCTGACCGCCTATGGCGCCGATCTGCCGGGCCGCCCGAGCCTCGGTCAGATGGCGCGGCAGCTGCTCGCCGCGGTGCCGGAACTTGCACGCCTCAGGCTCTCCTCGCTCGACCCGAGCGAGATCGACGAGGCGCTGTGGACGCTGCTCGGCGACGAACCGCGCCTGATGCCGCATCTGCATTTCTCGCTGCAGGCCGGCGACGATCTGATCCTGAAGCGGATGAAGCGGCGGCACAGCCGGGCCCAGGCGATCGCGGCAGCAGGGCGGGCCCGGGCGCTCCGCCCCGAGGCCGCGATCGGCGCCGATCTGATCGCCGGCTTCCCGACCGAGAGCGAGGCGATGTTCCAGCGCAGCCTCGAACTGGTCGCGGAATGCGGCATCGCCTTCCTGCACGTTTTCCCGTACAGCGCGCGATCCGGCACGCCGGCGGCGCGGATGCCGCAGCTCGACCGGGCGCTTATTCGCGAGCGCGCCGCCCGGCTGCGCGCTGCCGGCGCCGCAGCGCTCGACGCCGAGCTCCGCTCCCGCATCGGCAGCCGCAGCGCGGTCCTGATCGAGCGCCCGGGGCTCGGGCGAAGCGAATTCTATGCCTCGGTCGAATGCGACGGCGCACTTCCGGTCGGCTCGGTCCATGAGATGCGGCTTGCCGCAGTGCGGGGCCGCAATCTCGTCGGGGTGCTGCCGTCATGAGGTTCTGGCGACGCGGCGTCCCCGATGATGCCGCGGCCGATGCGGACATCGCCCCGCCGCCAGAGGTGCAACCCGAGGCGGTGCCGCCGCGCGGCTGGCTCGGGCAGCTGCGCAGCGGGCTTGCGCGCAGCACCGCGCGGCTGACCGAAGGGATCAACACGATCTTCCTGCGCCGCCGGCTCGACGAGGCTGCGCTTGGCGAGCTCGAAGACCTGCTGATCGCCAGCGATATGGGAGTGGGCGTCGCCGGCGAGGTGGTCGCGGCATTGCGGCGAACCCGCTTCAACCAGGAGGTCTCGCCCGAGGAGGTCCGCGCCGCGCTCGCTGAGGAAATCATCCGGCTGGTCGAGCCCGTGATGAAGCCGCTGCGCGTCGACCCGGCGACGCGGCCCTTCACGATCCTCGTCGTCGGGGTCAACGGCAGCGGTAAGACGACGACGATCGGCAAGCTGGCGAAACAGTACCGCGATGAGGGCAGGCAGGTGATCCTCGCCGCGGGCGACACGTTCCGCGCCGCCGCGGTCGAGCAGCTGCAGATCTGGGGCGAGCGCGCCGGGTGTCCGGTGGTGACCCGCCCGACCGGCTCGGACGCCGCCGGGCTCGCCTATGACGCGCTGGTGAGGGCGCGCGAGGAGAAGGCCGATCTCTTGCTGATCGACACCGCCGGGCGCCTCCACAACAAGGCCGATCTGATGGCCGAATTGCAGAAGATCGTTCGCGTCCTGAAGAAGATCGACGGTGCAGCGCCGCATGCGGTGCTGCTCGTGCTCGACGCAACGGTCGGGCAGAACGCCCACGCCCAGGCCGAGATCTTCCGCGCGATGGTCGGGGTCACCGGCATCGTCATGACCAAGCTCGACGGTACCGCGAAAGGCGGCGTCCTCGTCTCGCTCGCCGAGAAATACGGCATCCCGATCCACGCTATCGGCATCGGCGAGGGCATCGACGACCTGCGCCCGTTCGAAGCCCGCGCCTACGCCCGCAGCCTCCTCGGGCTTGACGCGTGAAACACCAAATCATGCAATATTTTTATTGTCTTCCCGGCGAAAGCCAGGACCCATTCTTCAACCGGTTCGGACGCGCATGAGTGGGTCCCGGCTTTCGCCGGGATGACAGATTTATTTATCGTCATGTGTAGGAAGCCCGAGTACGGCTACTCCCGCTGCGGTGCGGCGGGGTCGGTGGGCGGGGCGAAGCGGGCGGTGAAATCGCCGCTCGCCCGCGCCTCGCGGTCATGGTGCAAGGCCCAGCGCACCGACGGGAAGGCGATTTGGTCCCACGGGATCTCGTCCCAGCCGAAGAGGGCCACCTCGAGGCTTTCGGGGCCGGCCGCGACAGTCTCGTCGATCAGGCGGGCGCGGTAGATCAGCTGGACCTGGTTGATCCGCGGAATGTCGTAGATCGCCAGGAGCCCCTCGATCTCGATCCTAGCCTGGGCCTCTTCGAGGGCTTCGCGTTCGGCGCCGGCGCTGGTCGCCTCGTTGAGCTCGAGATACCCCGCCGGCAGGGTCCAATAGCCGCGGCGCGGATGGATCGCGCGCCGACACATCAGGATGCGCTCGCCCCAGCGCGGCACCGAGCCGACGACGATCTTGGGGTTGTCGTAGAGCACAAAACCGCATTCGGCGCAGATCATGCGCTCGCGGTTGTCGCCTTCGGGGATGCGGCGCACCGAGGGACCGCGCAGCGGATCGGACTCGGTCATTTCCCGAATGCCAGCGGTGATAAGAGGCTGCCCGGCACCATCACCTGGATAATAGGCGGCGCGCCGTCCCGGAACAAGCTTGGCCCCCAGTGGTCGCGTCCGCGCCGTTCTCAGGGGCCGGTGGGGGTGCCGACATGGCGGAAATTGCGGGGGTCTTGCGGCTTGACGAACGCCCAATACCGGCCGCCGTAGAGCGTCTCCTGCCATATCCATTGTCCGCCGGGCGGGACCTCGCCGAAGGTGCCGGGCGGCCGCACCGGCCCCGGCGGCGGAGGCGGGGTGGTCGGCTGCGCAACCGCCACGGCGCTGCCTAAGGCCAGCGCCAGGGCGATTGCGGGGAAGGCGCGATATTTCACGGTCGAAAGTGCTAGCCCCTCGCCTACGCCGGGACTGGGATCGCCCGCTGGTTGTACATGCGCTTCCTGATCGCGGCGCGCTCGGCTTCGCTAATCGTCGCGGGGTCGGGCGGCAGATCGGCGCCGGCGGCCATGCCGCGCTGCACTGCCGGGCGCGCGCTCAGTTCGTCGAACCAGCGCTTGAAATATTTGAACTCCTCGATGTCCTGGCCCTGGGCCTTCCAGTTGACGGTCCACGGATAGGAGATCATGTCGGCAATCGTGTATTCGTCGCCGCACAGATACTTGTTCTTGTAGAGCCGGTTGTTGAGGACGCCATAAAGCCGGTTAGCTTCGTCAGTGAACCGGGCGATCGCGTAGGTGAGGTCGCCCGCATCGGGGCCGGCGCGGCGGAAATGCCCGCATTCGCCGAGTTTCGGGCCCTGATTGGCCATCTGCCACATAACCCACTGGGTGACCTCGTATTTGCCGCGCAGATCCTGCGGCCAGAATTTGCCGGCCTTCTCGGCGATGTACATCATGATCGCGCCCGATTCGAACACGCTGATCGGCGCGCCGCCGCCCTTGGGGTCGTGATCGACCATGACCGGCATGCGGTGGTTCGGGTTCATCTTGAGAAACTCGGGGGTGAACTGGTCGCCGCGCTGGATGTTGCACGGGACGATCTTATAGGGGAGGCCGCACTCCTCGAGCAGGATCGTGACCTTCTTGCCGTTGGGCGTCGGCCAGTAATGCAGATCGATCATCGCGAATTTCCCTTTCGGCTGAGCGCGCCTGGTGAGGCGGCGCGACCCTGTTGCGGGGCGCGACACTACCGCAGCCACCGATTTCTGCCTAGCGGCGCCCGGTCATCGCCCAGGCAACCAACCCGGGGAGCCCGATCGCGAATTCGCGCGCGCGTTTGACGAGGCCGAGGGCGAGCGCGGTCTGGGCGGGGAGCCCGGTGAGGGTGGCCAGCCCGATCAGCGCGGCCTCTTGCGCCCCCCAGCCGCTGGGGATCGGGAAGGCGGCGCTGCGCGCGGCGAGCGAGAGGCTTTCGAGGAGGACCGCCTCGGCGGCGCCGGTTGATACGCCCATCAGATACAGCGTCAGCCATAATTCGCCGGCATGGCCGAGGAAGCTCGCCAGATGCAGCAGGAGCGCCAGGGCGAGTGCCGCGCGGCTCGTGGCGATGAGGCCGAGGGCGGTGCCGAGCGCCGCCAATGCAGCGGCGAGCCGGCGCTGTCCGAGACGCGCCGCGCTGCGCTGGGCGGCCGACAGCAACCGGCGCCGCACCAGTAACTCCCAGCTCAGGAGCGCGAAGCCCGGCACCAGCGCCGCGCTCAGCGCCGCCGGCCACCAGCCGCGGCTCCCTCCGAGCCGGGCCAAGAGGACAAACCCGAGCAGCGTGAACAGGATCTGGGCGAAGAGGCTCAGGCAAAAATCGACCGCGCCCGAGGCCGCGCCGCGCGCCGGCGCGGCGACAAGCCGCTGCAAGAGCCGGGCGCGCACGACATCGCCGCCGATCTGCGCCGCCGGCAGGGTCGTGTTGATCGCCTCGCCGATCCAGCGCAGCTTCAGCATCGCCGCGAAGGCGGGCCGATCGGCACGCGGCAGGATCCAATGCCAGGCGGCGCAATCGAGGATGATTGTCGCCGCGCGCGCCGCGAGGATCGCGGCAAAGCCCCAGCCGATCCGGGGAAAGACGCCGAGCAACGCCGCCGCATCGGCATGCGCCACGAGCCAGGCGACAATCGCGACGCCGAGCGCGAGGCCGAAAAGGCGCAACCAGAAATTCACGCGGCGATCAGCTCTCGCGCCCGATCGCGTCGAGGCAGCCTTGCAGGATATAGGCGGCGGCGACGCGGTCGACGATTGCGGCGCGGCGCTTCCGCGTCATATCGGCGGCGATCATCCCGCGGGTGACCGCCGCGGTCGACAGCCGCTCGTCCCAGAACGCCACCGGCAGGTCGCGCACCGCCAGGAGATTGCGCGCGAACTGGCGCACCGACTGGGTGCGCGGTCCATCGCCGCCCGCGAGGGTGAGCGGCAGCCCGATGACGAGACCGCCCACGTCGTGCCGGTCGATCAGCGCGAGCAACACCGCGACATCGTCGCGAAAGCGGCGGCGCCGGATCGTCTCGAGCGGGCTGGCGATGACAAGCCTGGTGTCGCTGAGCGCGGTGCCGATCGTCTTCGTCCCGACATCGAGGCCGAGGAGCCGGCCGCCCTGCGGCACCGCCTCGCGCAATTCCCGGGGGTGGTCGAGGAGCATGCCGGATCATACTCCCCTGCAAGATTGCAGAATGGCCGGTTTCGCGCCATCTGTGACCTGTCCGGAAAAGCCCGCTCGGAGATCTTTGATGGCGTTGGACAAGTCCACGGTGGCACATATCGCCGCGCTGGCGCGCATCCGGCTCGACGCGGCCGAGCTCGAGCTGCTTGCCGCCGAGCTGTCGCAGATCCTCCTCTGGGTCGAGCAGCTCGCCGAGGTCGATACATCGGATGTCGCGCCGATGAGCAGCGTCGCGGCGATCGGGCTGCCGATGCGCGAGGACCAAGTCACCGACGGCGATTGCCAGGGCGCGATCCTCGGTAATGCGCCGCGGGTGGAAAAAGGGTTTTTCGCCGTGCCCAAGGTCGTCGAGTGACTTCTCTAACGGCGCTCACCCTTGCCGAGGCCCAGGCCGGGCTCCGGGCCAGGCAGTTTTCCGCGGCAGAGCTGGCGCGGGCCTATATCGCCGCGATGGAGGAAGCGCGCCCGCTCAACGCCTTCATCACCGAGACCCCGGAGCGCGCGCTCGCCATGGCCGCCGCCTCGGACGAGCGTCTCGCGAAGGGCGAGGCGCGCCCGCTCGACGGCATCCCGATCGCGGTGAAGGACCTGTTCTGCACCAAGGGCGTCCTGACCACGGCGGCCTCCCATATTCTCGACGGATTTCGCCCGCCCTACGAATCGACGGTGAGCGAAAAGCTGTGGGAAGCCGGCGCGGTGATGCTCGGCAAGGCCAACCTCGACGAGTTCGCGATGGGCTCCTCGACCACCACGAGCCATTACGGTCCGGTCGAAAACCCATGGAAGAAGCCCGGCGACAACCGCCCCTTGGTGGCGGGCGGCTCGTCCGGCGGCTCGGCGGCCGCGGTCGCCGCGCATGCCGCGCTCGCCGCGACCGGCACCGATACCGGCGGCTCGATCCGCCAGCCGGCGAGCTTTTGCGGCATTGTCGGGATGAAGCCGACCTATGGCCGCTGCTCGCGCTGGGGTGTGATCGCCTACGCCTCCTCGCTCGATCATCCGGGGCCCCTCGCCCGCACCGTCGAAGACGCGGCGATCATGCTCGGCACGATGGCGGGGCACGACCCCAAGGATTCGACCTCTGCGCCGCTGCCGGTGCCCGATTATCGGGCCGCGCTCAACAGCGACATCCGCGGCTTGCGCATCGGCATCCCCCGGGAATTCCGGGCCGATGGCATGCCGGCCGAGATCGAGGCGCTATGGCAGGAGGGCGTCTGCTGGCTACGCGAGGCCGGCGCCGAGCCGGTCGAAATCAGCCTGCCGATGACCAGATACGCGCTTCCCGCCTATTACATCATCGCGCCGGCCGAGGCTTCCTCGAACCTGGCGCGCTATGACGGGGTGCGCTTCGGCCTGCGCGTGCCGGGCGACTCGCTCGGCGAGATGTACGAGCGCACCCGCGCCGCCGGTTTCGGCGCCGAGGTGCGGCGCCGAATCCTCATCGGCACCTATGTGCTGTCGGCCGGCTATTACGACGCCTATTACCTGAAGGCCCAGCGCGTGCGCGCGCTGGTCGCCCGCGACTTCGCCGCCGCCTTCGAGCGGGTCGATTGCCTCTTGACCCCGACCGCGCCATCGGCCGCCTTCGCGATCGGCGAGAAGATGGACAACCCGATCGCCATGTATCTGAACGATCTGTTCACCGTGCCGGCCAATCTCGCCGGGTTGCCGGCGCTCTCGGTGCCGGCCGGCCTCTCCGATGACGGGCTGCCGCTCGGGGTCCAGGTGATCGGCCGCGCCTTCGACGAGGCGACGGTGCTGCGGGTTGGCGAGGTCTTGGAACGCGCCGCCGATTTTAAGCACCGCCCCAGCTTTGTCGCAGGAGGAAGCTGATGCTTTGTCTTGGAGAGGCAGTGGTGCGTCCTTCGAGACAGCCGGTTCGCGGCTTCCTCAGAATGACGTGGTCTTTGATGCCGTACACCATTCTTCGTCATCCTGAGGAGCGTCCCGGAGGGACGTGTCTCGAAGGACGCAGCGCGCCCGCGCAGCAGTTGCAAGGGTTGTGTTTCTGATGGCTGGACTGATCGAAACCCGCGCCGGCCCCTGGGAAACCGTGATCGGCCTCGAGGTCCACGCCCAGGTGACCGCCAAGGCCAAGCTGTTCTCCGGCGCCGCCACCGCGTTCGGCGCCGCGCCAAATACCCAGGTCTCGACCGTCGATGCGGCTTTTCCCGGCATGCTGCCGGTGATCAACCGG
>Ga0209415_10017031_pt1 | contig 11608 bp, 24 predicted proteins | sample PeaSoiSIISIP2007_FD_187696 | JGI IMG/M metagenome (GOLD analysis project Ga0209415, IMG submission 187696) | Peat soil microbial communities from Weissenstadt, Germany - SII-SIP-2007 (SPAdes) (version 2) | ecosystem: Environmental > Terrestrial > Soil > Wetlands > Peat | place: Germany... | reverse complement strand
GCGTGAGCCGTCAGGCTCGAGCGTATCTTCGCAGCCCGCAGGGCAAGAACATCCGCGTGAGCCGTCAGGCTCGAGCGATGAGCTGACTTTGTTGAAGAGGGTGGAGCAAGCCGCGCGATCGCTTCGCGAGCCTGCGGGCTACGACGGCGGAGCGACGTCGAGCGCTCTCGACGCGGCGCTCGAGGCGCTCGACGAGTGGCGGCAGCAGCCGAAGCGGTCGAAGTGTGTGTGCACTGGACGCGTGGTGCATGATGAGTTTACCTACTGCCCGGTGCACGACTGATGCGCTAGACTCGGGTCCATGGCCCACCACAAGCGCCATCGCCCGAAGAACGCTCGCGCGGGCTGCCTGCATTGCAAGCCGCAGAAGTGCAACGGCGCCAAGCAGAAGGACCCGCCGCGTGAGCGCCGGAAGATGCAGGAGAGTGTCGGTTGAAAACGGAACTCTTCGGCACGATGCTCAAGCCTCACGTGCGATGGGTGTGCTGGGCTTGCAAGGCGAACAAGGCTGCGAAGATACGCTCGAGCCTGATGGCTCACGCGGATGTTCTTGCCCTGCGGGCTGCGAAGATACGCGGCCCCAGTAGCCCCAGCCTTGGGCGACGCACTCGGCGAACGTGGCGGGGCTGACGGGTCCCTCGCCGGGCGGTCCGACTTCGCGCAGGGCGATGCGCTCCTCGTCGGTCAGTCGGCGCATGGTTGTTTCGGCAGGTCCATGGTCGGTTTACCCAAGCTCGCGGCCTAACGCCAGCCGGGCGCTCCTCCGGAGGGGTATCAAGCCCGCGGCCTAACGCCGGCCGGGCGCTCCTCCGGCAGGGGTTACTCTTCGGCGTCCTTCAGGCGCTGGCGCTGGCGGTCGTCTTCGGCCCGCTCGCGGCGGCGCTGCTCGTTCTCGAGGCGGAGCAGCTCCTTCTCCTGGTCGCGGTTGTGGGCGTTTTCCTCGCGTCGGAGCCTGAGAGCTTCACGACGGGTCTTGGAGGCCTCGGTGGCCTGCATGCGCTGGAGGCGCACCTTTTCGAGCTCGTTCTTGGCCTTGAGGGTCTCGAGGGCGATCTGCGCCTTCTTCGTCTCCTCTTCGGCTATCCTGGCGCGTGTGCGCTCGCGCTCGAGGAGGATGGCCTGGATCTGGACGACGCGCAGAGGGGTCTGGGCAGCCATGGCTTGCTTCTCCCGTTCCCTGGCTTTTTCGCCCCTCTCGTAAATACGGTCCGCGCGCTGTCCGCCCTGCATGCTGGTGAGGTGCCTCATTGGCTGGCTTGTGGCGAGATCTTCAAACTACTCCGACCTCGGTTTGTAGTCTATCATGGTCTAGAGCATGAGCGATCCTGACGACAAGCCTGTCGAGAAGGTCCTGGGGCTGGTGAACGAGGTCTTCATGGCCGCCGCTCGAGGGGCCATCCGTGGGGCTGCTGCGCACGTGCAGGGAGTGGTGCGCAAGGTCGACGACCGTCTCTCCGAGGTGCGCGGGGCGACCAAGCCTGCCAAGCTACCCGCGCGTAGGCGTCCGAGGTCGAGGGCTGCTGACGAGTGAGGTAGCAGGATGGGGCGAGCCGGTCGCGCGGATCGGGCGGTCGCGAAGATCGAGTGTGGCCAGTGCGGTCGCAGGCAGGCGCTTGCTGCGCCCGGTGAGGCCGGAGGCGTGACGCCGGAGCAAGCCGCGCATCTCGGCTGGTTGCGAACGGTGGGGATCCCGGATGGGGGCTGGCTCTGTCCGGAGCACTCGGAGGCGCGGTCCGGGGTCCTGAGGAAGGTCTTTGGGCGCAGGCGCTAGAACCCGTGCGGTATCTTCGAAGACCGAAGGTCGAGTATCTCCGAAGCTGGCGGTGTCAGTTCGCTACGACGAAGATTGCGATGGTGCTCGTCTGCGCGGCGCCGCTACCATCGGTCCAGGCGATGGACAGCGACGAGGCGCCGGCGGCGGCGGAGACCACGCCGTACGAACCGCCCGGAGTACCCGGAGCTGCGGGGTAGGGCGAGCCCGTGACGCTGAGGCTTCCCGGGGACAGCGAGCCGCTGTTGATGACCGGAAGCTGCGTGTCGGTAGAGGCCTGCGGAGGCGGGATGAAGAGGATCTCGCCCGTCACCGTGGAGTTCGACAGTGGCAGGATGACGTTCGGCATCGTCCCCGGCTGCAGTGCGATGACCGTGCCCTGAGTCTCGGCGACGACCTGCAGGACCGAGGTCTGGGGTTGGCCCGTGGCCAGATCGACCCAGTCGATCGTGACGGCGGCCCCGGTGCTCTGACCGGAGAGAGCTGAAGTGGCCTGCAGGGCGACGGCGGTGGCCGTCTGGGCCGCGACGGTGAGAAGACCAGGGGTCGTCGGCGTGACGCTCGTGATGCTCGCGACGGCGGCGCCTCCGAGGATGAGCGTGGCCCCGAGAGGCAGCGCGGCGACTCCGAGGTTGCCCTGTCCGCCTCCAGGAGGCACAGCGAGCGCGATGCTCATCGTGGTGCCCGTCGGAGCGGCAGGGATCACGGGAGGGATCGCCGGAGGGTTCACCGGTCCTGGCGCCGGAGCTGGCTTGGCCGTCTCCCACCACACGAGACCGCCGAGGGCGAGCAAACCGAGGAGTAGGAAGGGCATGCCCCGAGAAATACGAGCACTTCCAGAGAAGGTCAACTTTGGTGCTCCGCTCTTCCTCTCATCGGGTCTCCGGTCTACGCTCTTGCTCATGGACCGTCAGCAAGCCCTCGAGCAAGAGGTGGAGTTTCTCCGCAAGCTCGTCACCTCGCAGAACGAGATGATCGGCAAGCAGCAGGAGATGATCGGCAAGCTGCTCGCGGAGCGCGCGGCGCAGGCTCTGCAGCCGGCCCCGGTGGGGATCCCGTACCCCGTGCCGGTGCCGATGCCGGTTCCGCAGCCTCCTTTTCCGAGCGTCCCGTACGATCCGCCGTATATCCCGATCTATCCGCAGACCCCGATCTGTCCGCAGTGGGAGCTGGCGCCGCGTGACGGGAGGCTGCCGGAGATCATCTGCCACGGGCCCGTGCAGACCGGGCCGATGGTCCCGGGATCGAGTGAGGTCGTGTCGACGGTCTCGACGATGCAGTGATCTGGGGCTACTCTCGCTCGAACCGGGGATGACCGGCTTCGACGGAGGAGGAGATCCAGCGTTCACGTGCAGGCGGCTCGCGACCCGCCTCGACCAATCGCGATCGTACGCCTGCGAACGACAACGCAGTCCGCCGCGCGGCCTAGAAAGCCGCGCGACCATCCGCCCGACTCAGGAGCTCGAGTAGTCGGTCACGGGTGTCAACCCACACGAGCCAGACAGCTTTCGTCGCCGCCGAGAAGCTGAGGATGCAAGCGGCCGGGCTGCTCGCCCCGTGATGCGCGCGAGGGCCGCCGAGAGCCCCGAGATCGGCTGACGCACGTACACGACTCTGTTTCGAGACTTCCGGACCTGGGCTTCGATACCCAGCATCTCCACCGAAAAGACCGATGACCACCGCCCATCCTCCGTAGCTCGCCTCCTTTACGGAAAGGAGGTGCCCCATGTACTGTGCATGGTGCCGGATTGCCCAGGAGATCTTGGGTCGGATGTACTACTGCCGCCCGTGCTGGCGTCGGACGTACCGTAACAAGAAGCGGTAGCAAGGTGGCTCGCGCTCAGCCTACAATGAGCGTCCTCGGGCTTTCGCGAGTCTGAGTGGTGGAGGCGAAAGGGAAACCCTTTCAGGCCCAGGTGACGGCGGCCCGGTGTCAGAACCGGGTCGCCGTTTATCTTCCAGAGACGGAAGCGCGGATGGCCTTCGAGTTCAGCATGGCACCGAAGGAAAGGGACCCTTGATGGACCACGAGATTCACGTTCGCCAGCCGGAAGGGGCGAGGATCGTGATCCGGTCTCCCGAGACCGGCGATCTGCGACTCGGCGTGATCCAAGCTGATGGAACGCTCGTCGCGCTTGTCGCACTCGGGATGCCCGAAGCGGTGGAGCTCTGCATTCGCCTGCTTGGCGAAGTGCAGCGGAAGCGAGCCGAGAAAGGGAGCCCTACTCCGATGTGCGATGAGTACGATCGCCTGACGAAGCCGAAAGGGAGCCCCTGATGGACGCATGGCAAGCGGTGAAGATCGCGACCATCGTTTACATGACGATCGGCGTGATCTGGTTCTGGTTCCACTGCGCACGCATGTTCCGCGAACAGGACATAGGCGTGTGGCAGGGCTGTACGGCGCGCACGACGAGCCTTCACGCGGGCGAGCGTGGCTGTCCGTGCTGCGGAGGTCCGCCGCCAGGCTGGCCACAATGCCATGCCCGATGCCGTCTAGCGCGGAACGTGACGCGCGTCATGGGTACCGCGCTGAGCATCACGACGTGGCCCTATGAATGGTGGCAGTTGCGACCGATGAAAGGGAGCCCCTGATGGACCTTCAGTACGCGAGACTTCCGGGGATGCTGCTGGGGCGCCTCACGCCGGCGCTAGGCGGTGCTCCGCACGGGTTACGACGTCAGGCCCGTACCGCTTTGCGAGCATCACGGCTCCGCCGAGGGCAGCGCCAGCTAGCAGGAGGCTGAGCAGACTCGAACCGGGAGCGGGAGCGTCGGATGCATCGCCGGGCCAGTACACGGTCGCCGGGTCGAGGCCGCGGTCGGCGACGATCTGAGCGTTGCTGAGGGCGAGCTTGTCGGCGGCGATGCGTCCGGCGACGCCGACGCCCTGGAAGCCGCTCTGAGCGGCGGCCGAGGCGTAGTTGCCGGCGTTGATGTCGGCGGTGAACTGCTTGAACGTCGCCGCAAACCCTGCGCCCATGGCCCAGGCCATGCTGAGGATCGCGAGCTGCGCGTCGGCGGGCATGGTCGCCCAGTTCGGGAAGTACCTGGCGAGGATCTGCGCGTCGGCGGCGAGCGTGGTGGAGACGGCTTGCTGCACCCCGGCATCGTCGAGACGGATGCTCGTCAAGGACGCGCAGTTGGTGGACTGCATGCCGGGCCACGCGCTCTTGACCTTCTGCCATGCGGCGATGACGTCGCTCTGGCTTGCGAGGCTGCCGTCTCGGTTGCGCCAGGGTAGGGCGAGAGCCGGGGCCCACGGCGCAGAGCTGCCGCTCTGGCTCGAGTCGACGAGATCACCCATCCCCGTGGTCACGAGGCCGATGGCGTCCGTGTAGAGAAACTTCTCGATCCCTTCGAACGGCGCGTTGTACTTCTGCCAGACCGCGAGCACGGCAGGTTGAACATCGGGTGAGGCCTGACCGACATGGACCCGCCGAAGACCGCGAGCGAGCTTGACCACCCGGGCATGCGGCAGGCCGGCGGCGTGCGGTAGGATCTGGGCGGAATGGCTCGTCACGAGCCAGGATCGGACGGCCGCTGGCACGGCTTAGCCCTTGATCACGCCCTGGACGGCGGAGATGGCTCCACCGATCCCGGAGACAGCTCCCGCGACTGCGAGAGCGCCTTCGAGGATCTTCAGCGGCAGAGCCCACGCGCTCGTCGGCGGGGCCACGGCGGAGTCGAGGAGCATCTGCACCTCGAGGGCCTGCTCCTCGGGCGTCAGCTCGTTCAAGAAGCGCTCCCAGTGGTCCTTGTCCCAGCCGATGCCGGTCAGGGCGAGCTGCGTGGACAGCCCATCTGTGGCGCTGGGCATCACGGCTCCTGCGCAGGGCACGGGATCCCCGCGTCCTCGGAGGGAGCTCCGGCGCGTTGCAGTGTGCCGCCCGCGGAGCAGTAGATGGTCTCCGACAGCGAGATGATGTTGCCGGGACTCGAGCACTGCGCCTGGGCGTGCGTCGAGATCGCCTCGGCAGCTCGCTGCTGGTTACGCTCGGCGCGCGAGTCGACGGGAGCGAGAGAGGTACCTCCGCCGCACGCGCACAGAGCGAGTGCGGCGGTCAGGTACGCGGAGCGCATGACGCTCAGCAGTGGCGGAACTTGCCGGAACGCGCGCGGCACGGCCCCTTCCACCGCTCGGTGGTGCAGGCCTTGTGCGACTTGCGGTGGGACTTGCGGCCCGAGTGGCGCTTGTTGGCGGCGTGCGCCTTCTTGATGTTGCGCCGGGCTGCGGCGATCTGCTTGCGAGTAGCCATCTGTTGGATCTCCTTCGAAGGGACGACGCAAGTATGAGCGCATCCGTTCGGAGAGGTCAACTAGAACGTGGGTATCTTCGTAGGGCGCAGCCCGAGAACATCCACGATGACGCAGGTCATCGTGTATCTTCGTAGGGCGCAGCCCGAGAACATCCACGATGACGCAGGTCATCGTGAGCGAATCATCGGAGTGACCATGGCCCGGTCTCCGACAGCGATGCCCATGCCTGCGGCCCATCCTGGCGGTAGCTCGAGGCAGTAGCGAGCGGCGGCCCGTGAGTGGACCATGAGTCTTCCGGGAGCAGCTTCGGAGACGACGTCGACGACCTTACCGTTGTCGCTCATGAAGACCATGTCGAGCGGGAAGGTGACTCCGGACATCGTCATCGCGAGCGGGCCCATGGCAGGGAACACGAAGAGCATCGGGGAAGGCTTGGCTCGACTGCGCAATCCGTCGAGCATCTCGGCGGGTGTGACCGGGATCTCGGCGTCGATGAGGGCGCCGGAGGAGAAGGCGATGCGCGCGGCGCGCAGACGGACTCCGCGAGAGGCGACCATCAGGCGTGCCCCACGGGGATCGCCCGATGGTCGTCGATCTCGTGGCCGCGGAGGGTGGCGAGCATGATCTCGCCGATCGAGTCGTCGGTGGCGAACATGGCGCTCTGGGCGTGGACTTGTTCGGGCATGCGCCAGGCGATCACGGTGAGGATGCCAATGATCTCGGGGCGGTCCGGGGTGCCGATGCGTCTGGCGAAGGACTCGACGAGAGCCTGCATCTTGGTCGAGGAGGGGACCCGTCTCGGGAGCGTTGAGCGTTTGGTGCGTTTGGCAGGCTTGCGCTTGCGCTTCTTGCTGGCCACGAGCTTCACCGTACCACGGGTAGCGTTTTGTGAGATCCGCACCCAGTACATCGCGCGGTCCCTCCGTGGCGGAGCCATTCGATCCGGACGGCGATCGAAGGGATCATGTGCAGGCCGCATCGTGGGCAGAGGTCTTCGGTGCGCTGCTCGATGGGCAGCTCGGCCCATCGGATCATGGCGGCCGTGTCGCCGAGGGTTGGGACGGGCAGCTCGGAGATGGGATCGAGTCGCCTGAGCGGAGCGATGGCTCCCGCGTATTGCTCGGCAATCCGCGAGGACCGCAGGTCTTGAGCGAACGCGCCGGGACCCCTGGTCTCGGGTCTGCTCTTATTCTCGATCCCGAGGAGATCGTCGAAGATGCCGGGCCGATCCTCTTCGTTATCCAAGGTTCATCTCCTCGACCTGCTGGCGTTCGCGGGCGCAGTCGGCGTGATCGGGTCCGAGCTGCGAGTCCCAGTAGATCGGGTCTCCTCGAGCGAAGTCGAGGCTGCACCATCGGCACTTGCCCTTGTGCCGCGCCGCCATGAACTTGCCATTGCGCAGCCTCTCGAAGTTCGGTGGCGGCTGTACGGGTGGAGGGATGCCGTCGTGGGAGTCGGGGATCGGCTCGCCCTTCTTCCAGTACTCTTCGCCGGGAAACTCGGTTGCGAAGCCCCCGAACGTCTCGGCAAACCAGTCGTCGATCGGCTCGGCGTCCACATGGGGAGGCGCAGGAGGTGGAGGTGCTCGTGGACGCCGAGGTTGCGGCGGAGCGCGCTCCGGCGGGGGCGCCTCTTTCGGAGCTGCAGGAGGCAAGAGGTTGTACTTGGCGATGACGCGACACGCCTGCAGGGCGGTCTCGAGGGCGATCGTCCTCTCGGTGCCCTCGTGCACGGCCTGCGCGATGAGGCCATGCGCGAGCGCGAGCTTCTGCTTGTCGTCCGCCACGGGCGAGAGCCTAGGGCGTGGGCTCGGTGGCAGGCGCAGGCGCAGGCGCAGGCGCAGGCGCGTGCTTCTTCCACCGAGCGCGCAGCACGCTCGCGACGGTGGATTCGGAGTGCTCCTGAAGCACCTCGGAGCGCTCGGACTCGGACAGATCGGCGAAGTTGCGCGACTCGCTGTCCCAGCCCATGCGCCAGACGCTGCGCTCGGGATCCTTCGGCAAACCCTGGCGCTCGCGACTGACGGCGTGGATCTCGGCCGCTGCACCCTCGAGCTTCTGCCGCAGGTCGGCCGGCAGATCCGAGGCGTGAGCGAGCAGGTAGTCGACGTCGGCGTCCGAGCTCGGCAGCTCGATGGATAGATCGGAGAGCATCTTGCGCTCGGCGTCACCGAATCCATCGAGGCTCTTGGCGCGTGTGGCGAAGGAGCCGTGAGCCATCGCGGCGTACGCGAAGGCGGCCTGCAGGAATGCCGTGCGATCGCTGTCGCGGCCATCGGGCACGAGGATCGCCTGGCGCAGGTACTCTCCGGCGCGCGTGGTGGCCCACACGGCGCTTTCACGCGCGCTATCGGCCTTTTCCTGGTGGCGCTGCAGGGCCTGCAGCCGGCCGATGAGCGGGTCCTCGTCCTTGCGCCCGAGCAGGTACCCGAACATGCCGAGGGCCCCGAGCATCGCGGTGGTGGCCCAGGCTCCGGCGAAGCCGAGCATTTTCTTCATTTCGTCCATGGATGGGTCACTTCTTTCTGCGTTCGAGGATCTCGTTGACGGCTTGCAGGATGGCGCGGCGGGCGAAGTCTGCAGGACCTTCGGTCGATTGCGCCGTGGTGAGGTGGCTTTGCAGATCTTCGTACTGCTTGGCCGACAGCGGCACGCGCAAGGTCATCATCACGGGCTGCTTACGACGAGGCATCGGAGACTTCCTCGAGCAGACGCAGGACGGCTCTTCTCGACAGCTCGCCGTGAGGGAGATCCACCTGCAGAGCCGCCTTGCGGAGGCGGTCGTACTGATGAATTTCGAAGGGCACCGAAAGTACGATCTGGCCTTGTCTGCCAAGGTCTACGCTCGGTCGGCTTCCGAGCTTGCGCAGCTGGCGGTGGACGAGGCTGCGGATCCATACGGTGTAAGGAACGCCTTCTTTCTGAGCCGCAGCTCGCACGAGCGCGAAGTCTGGCGAGGAGATCGCAAAGGTCAGACGCGCGAGAGGCGGTGGGCGACGAGTTCTCGGCATGCCGTATGACGGTCTAACCCGACTCCGACGACCGAGGCAAGCGCTACGTACCCGAAAGTTGACAGATCCCCCAAACGCGCGGATTCTCAGCGTTGTCGCCGCGCTACGCGGCCGAGTTCAGGAGAGACCACCATGGCAGGCACCCCGACGGGCGTCCGCATCAAGCGCGACCCCAAGATGCTCTACTTCGTCGCAGGCGACGGCCGGGTCATGCAGACCCGTCGGCGCACGGGCGGCAAAGCCGGACGCAAGTCCTGCTGGCCGCGCACGAGCCCCAAGACCGGCCGCAAGATCGCCCACCCGCGCTTCGGCACGGAGGGGCGCAGCTCGTACAGCAAGAAGACGAGCCGCAAGACCGGAGGCTTCTTCGGCTCGGGCCGCGGCATGACCAAGGCTCACAGGCACGCCATGGAGCGCCGCAGCTCCCGCCACTAAAAACCCTCCACGGAGTGGACGCCGTCCGCGTAGGACAGTTTCCTCTCTTTCGGGGTTTGCGCAGTTCCACCTCGAGGGTCTCCCACGGAGCCCTCATCACCGGCGGAGACGTCCCATGTCGAAGAAGAAGCGCAAGAGCCACAAGCGTCACTCGGGTCGCAAGCATTCGGGTCGCAAGAGCCGCCGCAGCGGCCGCTGCCACTCGAAGCGCACGGGTCGCTTCATCAAGTGCTGATCCCTCCGAGCGCGCCTCGCCGTCTCCACGGGCGGCGAGGCGCGCTTGGGCCTGCAGCGGGCTTTGCCGAGGACAAGTCGTAGAGGGGACCTGCTCATGCCGTTCGTGCTCCTGCTCATCAGCCTCGGATGCGTCGGGTACCTGACCTACGAGGTCTTCAGCAATCCGCCGCCTCCTCCGCCCGCGGGCGGAGCTGCGTGAAGGCTGCCCATGCGCCTGCGTATGATGACCGATGACTACACCGTCTTTCTCATGCACGGCGGTGAGGTCAAGGCCTTCCTCGCGGAGCATCGCGCGGGGAGATTCTACTGGGCGGTGATGCCTCACGGTCCCTCGGGGACCGAGAACTCGCCGGAGGAGGCCCTCGCTTCGATCCGGGAGTCTTTCGAGCAGGGGCTCGATGTGGTCGCGACCGAAGAGGGCAATCACCGGGATGTGACCGAGGTCCACCTACCCGCGATCCGCAAGCGGCAGCTGCGGTACGTGACGGACTTCGAGGTGGTCATGCCCGTCAGCGGGTCGCGCCAGATGGCGCGCACGGTTTCGTTCAAACGGCGATCGCGATAGGAGATCCTCATGCCTGACATCGTTCCGGTCCCTGGTCGTCCGCTTGCTGCCGTCGAGTCGGGAACGACTCCCGAAGCCGGTAACATCATCCCCGGCAGCTTCGCGTCGGCGCTCGTGCCCGAGAGCGTGACCGCTGGCGGCGGCAGCTTCACGCCAGCCTATGGGGTGCTCAACATCAGCGGCAACGCGACGGCGACGTCGATGCCGACGCAGAACACGGATGTGCCCATCGTTGCTGGATGGGCTGGCGTAGCGGCTGCTGCTCAAGGAGTAACCGAGAATGCGGCCGCCGGAACGCTCACCGTGGCTGCTGCGGGCATCTACCTCGTGGCCGTGACGCTCAACCTGTCGCAACCGAACAATGCAGGCGACCGGTTCCAGGCTCGCGTCTACAACAACGCGACGCCTCAGCATCTTCTCGGCCTGCAGAAGATGGTCAACGCGACGGACTTCGACTGCGTTTCGTTCTCGGGTCTGGTGGGGTGTGCGGCTGGCGATGTCCTGTCGGTACAGATCCAGGATCAGACCAACGGAGGCGCGACAATCGTGGTGATCGACGCCTCGTTCAACGTGGTGCGCGTCGGTTGAACCCTCCACGGAGGCCACGGCTCTCTCTCCCTTCTCTTGCTTCCGGTCGTAGAGCGATTGAGGTAGACTGACGGCAGCATGACGCCTCTCACTGCCGGATCGCCCGTTACAGGAGAGGCGAGATGAGCCCTGCCGCGTCATGGATTGCCCACTATACGACGGGGCAGGCTTCACCTGTGGGCGCTCCCGTCGGAGGCCTCTACACCTCGGACTCCGATCTCGAGAAGCTCGACGCCAAGGTGATGGGTGAGGCCCTGGCGGTGGACGCGGCCGTACACCAGTGCCCGGCCCTGTCGCCCGCCGACCAGCTCCTGTGGGCGGAGAAGTTCTCCGCGTGGGAGGCCGAGCACACGACGGTTGCGCAGGCTCTGTCTACGAGTCTGCTCGGCCTGGGCGATTCGGGGATGGCCGCGAACCTGACCTCGATCGAGTCGGACATCCTGTCGATGCAGAACCGCGTGCACGGCGTCTGCCCGCACGTCATCGGCGGCACGGGCGGCACGAGCAAGGACTGGGGATCGGTCATCGTGATCGTGGCGGTGGTGGCAGCTCTCGCCGTGGGAGTGTGGGCGCTCGCTCCTGTTGCGGTTGCAGCGATCGTGGCAAGGAGAAAGGCGTACTGAAACCCTCCACGGAGTGGACGCCGTCCGCGTAGGACGCGGCGTTTTCGGAACCGCGCCCATGTTGATAGTGACCGGAGAACGACCATGAACAAATACCTCGCGCTCGTCCTGGCCGTCCTG
>Ga0209415_10017029_pt1 | contig 11609 bp, 7 predicted proteins | sample PeaSoiSIISIP2007_FD_187696 | JGI IMG/M metagenome (GOLD analysis project Ga0209415, IMG submission 187696) | Peat soil microbial communities from Weissenstadt, Germany - SII-SIP-2007 (SPAdes) (version 2) | ecosystem: Environmental > Terrestrial > Soil > Wetlands > Peat | place: Germany... | reverse complement strand
TTCGGATTTCGGATCTCGGATTTCCTTCGGATTTCGGGGTTTCGGGCTTCGGATTTCCAGTCTGAGCGTCCGTGCCACCATTGGGGACTGCAGGCACGCCCCGGCGCAGCCGGGGCCTGGCCCTGTTTACACCGGCCCTCCGCCTCTATCGGTGTCCGCCGCCGTGACCTCCACCGCCGTGACCTCCACCGCCGTGAGCTCCACCGGCTCCGCCGTGGAACCCACCGGCTCCGCCGTGGAAGCCGCTCACTCCGCCACGGTAGCCGCCCACTCCGCCCCGGAAGCCGCCCACTCCACCGCGGAAGCCGCCGACTCCGCCACGGTAGCCGCCGACTCCGCCACGGTAGCCGCCATATCCGCCACGGTAGCCGCCATATCCGCGCCCGTAGAATCCGTGTCCATAGGGGCCCCACCCGTAACGGCCCCCCCAACCCCAAGGCCATCCCCAGCCCAGCCCGCCGTATAACCATCCTCCGCCGATCCAGATCCCGTTATCCCGGTACCCAGGGTTCCAATAGTAATCGGGGCCGGGGGATACCGGGATCTCCTCCTGTGGGTAGTAGGTTGGCGCCGGGGGCTGATCGTAGGCCGGGGCTGTGGGGACCGGCGTATAGACCGGGTATGGCTGCGCCTGCGGCGGTGGCCCGTAGCCCCGGGCCTGCTCTCGCATCTGTGCGTCGTGGTTCAGCATCGCCACGATGACCGGGGCCGAGACTCCCTGCGCCTTGAGGGCGATGACGTCGTCGCTTGACAGGTGGAACGAGGTCGTCACGGTCCTCACGTAGGCGGTGGCCATGTCATCTGAGACGCCCGATTTGGTTAGCTTCACCACCTCGTTCGCCTTGGGCCCGAGGTCCGCCTGTGCGGGCAGGGTGAAGGCGATGACCATTGCTGCTAGATATCCAATGCTCTTCGTTTTCATGGCATTGCTCTCGCTTTCGTTTTTCGGTCTGCAAAACCTCAATAAGAATATCGTCGGTTCCCGCGGTTTTTTCCAGCTTTTTCTCTCCGTCACCTCTCGACCGGCTGGCCCGCCTTGGCCCAAGCCCTGAAGCCCCCAGGCAGATTGTAGAGCTGAAGAAAACCAAGGCGGCCAAGGGCTTCGCAAGCCCTCACGCTCCGCACTCCGGAGGCGCAATGCACCAGGTACGTCTTGCTCTTGTCGAGCGCGGCGGTTTTCTCGGCAAAGTCAGCCCCAGTCACATCAAGATTGAGCGCCCCCGGAAGATGACCGGATTCAAATTCCTTCACCGTCCGCACGTCCAGGATGACGTTCGTCTTGTTGGCCGTCATTTGGGCGAATTCATCAACGGTCAGGTTCTTGAAGCCGGCGGGGTTGGCGCTTGAGGCGGCGGGTCCGGGATGCCGCCGCAGCTTGGCCAGGACTTCGCCCGGACCGCCCCCAGCGTATCCGGTTTCCTGAAAAACGGTTTCGCCCGCTTCGTTGAGCAGCACGAGGGTGGGAAAGCCCTCGCCCGGTTCCTGGCTAAGATTGAACTTTGCCTTCAACGCAACGTTGGCTCCCCGCAACGCGTCGCTCTGCTTGTTTTTCTCGGGGAAGTCCACGTCCACCAGGATGAGTGATTGGCGGGCATACCGGGCGAACTCGGGCGAGTCGATCACTTGACGCTGCATTTGTACGCAAGGGGGACACCAATCGGAGCCGTGGAAAAAGACCAGGATCGACTTTCCTTGAGCCTTTGCCTGGGCCTTGGCCGCCTGAAGATCGGTGAGCCAGGTCAGGCCGGGCTGAGAGGACTGCTCCGGCCGGGGCGCGGAGGAAATCGAAGCGGCGTTCCCCGAGGCCGCAGGGGTTGGTCGCTGGGTGTCCTCGCCCATCAACGCGGTGGCAATGAGTGTCGCGGCGATGACCCCGCCGCGGAGCGCCGCCTTCAGGCGGCAGGGCGGGCGCTCGAAAACCTCGGTCCTGCGCCCGCACTCGTTGCTGCGTGCCGTTGACACTGGCTCCACTTCCCGCGCCTCGTTCAATTCCCCTTTAGCGCGTTCATCTGCGTTTCCAGTTGCGCCAGAGTAAAGCCGCCCGGAGTCGTGCCCTTGCTCTCGATCCACTCCGGGTCCGCAATCGCATAAACTTCATCCACGAAATGCGCGAAAAACTCCCACGTCATGGTGTAATACTGCCCCCATGAAATCACCCGCGCGCCGTTGACGTCATATCCCGCCAGCACCACCGCATGTCCGCCGAGGATATTCGCCTGGCTGGGAACATAGTCCCAGACCAGCGGCGGCGGCTGGCCGGTAGGCTGGACGCTTTGCGGGACATTAAATCCGATGTAGGCCAGTCCGCATTCATTGATTGTCCGTTTCACGTCGTCAACATTGCGCGGGTCAACCTCCACAAACGCGGAAAGCTTCTGCCGCGCCGCGCCCTTGGGGCCGATGGGCGCTCCGGTTCGGAACCAGTAAGTCAGGACGTGCTGTTCGTTGCCTCCCGGCCCTTCGCCGGGAACTCGCGGGTTATACCCGCACGCCTGAATGTACAGGGTCTCCACATCCGAGTCCGGTTGTGTCACCACCTTGCTCGAGGCGTTGAAGGTCCATACCTGCATCGCGTGATATACTGCTGCGCAGGTGCAGTCGCCGAGCGTATCGTTCATCATCATGCCCAGGTTCCCGGGCATGCCTTTTGTCCAGTCCACCGATGCCGGCGGAGGTGTCAATGTCTGCCCTGCGAGCAGGGCGCTCAGGTGCGGCACGCGGGGATCGTAAGTGCGGTGCAGGCGGCCAAGTCTGAATGTACTGGGACGGGTAGCTTTTGTTTTCATTTCTGTTCGCGCTTTCGTTTGGTTGGCGGTTTTCTGCTCGGCGGTCACCTGAACCTACCACCCATCCGGGAAGCTGTCGAGCCGAATGTTCTTCACCGGCCTTCCTCACCGGCGCGTTCGAGGATGTGGCCTGTCTGTCATTGACACCCCGTTTCAACGGGGTGTAGCGCCTGGCATGCGCGAGCTCAACCCTTTTTAAGGGTTTCCCGTGTCCGCTAAACTTTTTGGGCGATTCTTGAACGCGCCCTGCCTTCCTCACAGAAGGCAACGAAGGACACAAAGTGCCGGGGACCGAGCCTTTGTTTTCTTTGTTTTCCTCTGTTCAAAGCTGTTCAACACTCGACATATCCCGGCGCGCGCTGCACTATACGTCCCATGCCACTCGTCTTGCGCCAGTGGAGAGATAGCGACTTGGAGCCCTATGCCGCCATGAATGCGGACCCGGAAGTGATGCGCCACTTTCCAGCCTTGCTCACGAGAGAGCAGTCGGCGGCGTCGATGGACCGGCAGCGCCGGGTCATCGAGGAGCGCGGCTGGGGATTGTGGGTGGTCGAAGTGGATGGAGCTTTTGCCGGGTTCACCGGACTGGATGTCCCAAGCTTTTCGGCTCCCTTTATGCCTTGCACGGAGATCGGCTGGAGATTCCGGCGAGAGTATTGGGGGCGAGGTTTGGCCTGCCACGCGGCGCTCGAAGCGCTCCACTTCGGGTTTCATCGCCTCAACCTGGCGGAAATCGTCTCCTTTACCGCCGCGACCAATGTTCGGTCACAACGGCTCATGCAGCGGCTGGGTTTGGAGCGAGATGCCAACGGGGATTTCGATCATCCTGCCATTCCGCAAGGGCATGTCCTCCGGCGACACGTCCTGTTTCGCCTTCGACGTGGGAAAGAAGGAGCGCCAAGCGGGGGGAAGGTCGCCTCCTTGAACGGAACCAGGCGCCGGCTAAGCCGGCGCCTCGGTGGGAGGAACGACCCGTGCCTGCAGTCCCCAATGCTGGCACATGCACGCCGGCGAAATCCGAAGCCCGAAGCCCCGAAATCCGAAAAAGACGGCCAGTCGACCTGCAACTCGCCTTCTACCCTCCAAACCCTGCCACTGCGCAAACACAAAAGGTTGGCAACAACTGCACACCGCACCGGACTGTCGCCGCCTGGTTACCGCCCGTCACAGCGGGCATGGACCCTAACGCGATCTGAGGCAAGTTAACCACATGGCATTTATGGGGTCAGCGCCGACCACGCTTTTTTCGGCTCGAGCGTGCCTTGCTACACAAAACGCCCGCGCGCGCGCTTCCCCTTTCGGATTTCGGGTTTCCTTCGGATTTCGGATTTCGGGCTTCGGATTTACTCAGCTCCCGTGCATCCTCCTTTTTCCGATTGTCACATAGGCGCACCGGGATAGAATCGCCCCGGAATAAACGGCCGTGAAGCAACCCATTCCCGCTCATAATACAGGGACCTTTCTGGAAAAGCTCGTCGCCGGCGCCCTCGGCCTGCTGGGGGCGGCGTTCATCCTGGCACTTTGCAGCCCCGCGCAGGCAGGCCAGGCGCGCGAAAAGCTCGTTGGGATGTACGTGCATCAGCACTGGCCCTATCACCATCCCTATGCCGCGCGCACCTGGACGCTCGAGGACTGGCGCGGCTATGCCGACGGGCTTCACCGGCTCGGCTATAATGCGGTGCTCATCTGGCCGGTCATCGAGACCATGCCCGACCCGCCGACGGCCAGCGACCGCGCCAATCTCCGCAAGCTCGCGCGGGTCATTGACCTGCTCCACCACCAGTTCGGCATGCGCGCTTACATCGCGCTCTGTCCGAACGTGGTGGCCAAGGATGAGGCCGCCGCGAAGGTCTCCTTTCAGCGACGGCACTTCTTCTATTGCGACGCCCGCGTTGACCCCGGCGACCCGGGCGCGATGGAGCGCCTGCTCGAGCGGCGGGCCGGGCTGCTGGCCCCGCTCAGGAACATGGACGGTCTGGCGATTATTGACAGCGACCCGGGCGGCTACCCGGGCTCCAGCAACGAGCAGTTTGTGAACCTGCTGATGGCGCACCGCAAGCTGCTCGATCGGCTGCGGCCGGGGATCGAGCTATGCTACTGGATGCACGTCGGCTGGCGGGGCTACGGGCGTTTTTACGAAACGGGCACGCTGTCCTTTTCCACCGAAGCCGAAGAGACGGACGTGCTGATGCGGTTGAAAGCCCTCAATCCGGAGCCTTGGGGCCTGGCCAACGGTCTCGAGTTTGCAAAGCAAGCCGGCCTCGCCGAGCGCGTCATCAGCTTCAACTATGGCCGGATCGAGGGCGAGCCCTCTTTTCCCATGGCCAACTTCGGCGGAAACGCCGCTTACGAAGGCGGGGCGCAGCCAGGGCCGCGCGGCGTGATGGGCAATGCCCAGACCCACTGCATCCAGCTTCCCAACACCTTCGCCTTTGCCCGGGGCGCCGCCGGAAAGCCGGTCACCGAGGCCGACTATGTCGCCTTCGCCGAAGACCTGATTCGCGGCCAGGGTGAAACGATCGCGCGCGCCTGGAAGGCCCTGGGCGGCAGCGACCCAGCGGCCATGCGCGCGTGCGCCACGGAAGTATCCCAACTCCCGGCGCGGCTCCTCAAGCCCGGCCCTCTCCAGGGCCTGCTCTTCGGCCGCCCGCGCCGCTTTATCAACGACCTGGCGATGATGCTGCGCGTGCGCGCGGGATTCGAAGCGCTGCGCGCGGCGGTCGAGCGCGGCGCCCCGGCCGCTGAACCGCTGGGCCAATTCGTTGTGGCGGCCAAAGCCTGGCAGCATCAGCACGGCTACGAGAACACCTGGTGGTGGCCGAACCTGGACGAAGTGCTGCGGAAGTTGAACGCCCCGGAGATCGATGCCGTGCTGGACACGCGCTTCGATCCTCTCGCCCCGCCCAAGCTCCTGCCGGGCGAGACGCCCTTCCAATACGTCGCCCGCAAGCTTGCCGAGGAGGAATCCAACACGCCGCGCCTGCTCAAGGGGTTGGAGGCCGCCTGGAACAGAATGGCATCAAGCCGCGAATGAATCGGGGGTTGACGCTCAGGCCGATGTTGCCGAAAACTCCGTGCATGCACACCAGAGCTGGTTGGCCCGCCGATGGGGGCGTCGGGTTCTCTATCTTCGTAGTATCATGACGACCCCTCGACTCATTTCGCTCTTGGCCTTTTGCTGCCTGAGCGCCTCGGGTGCTCATTACTATGTGGACTCGCGGGCGGGCGACGACGGCAACCCTGGCACTACTCCACTGACGCCGTGGCGCTCGCTGGAAAAGGTGAATGCCGCACGGTTCCAACCTGGCGATCGTATGCTGTTTCGCGCCGGCAGCGCCTGGTCGGGCCAATTGCTCATCACGGCACAGGGTGCTCCAGGCCGCCCGGTGACTTTCCAAATGGTAGGACGCGGTCCTCCCCCCCGGATCGATGCCGGGGGCCGGTTTGAAGACGCCGTCATCCTGAGCAATGCCCAGCACCTCGTCTTCCGCGACTTCGAACTTACTAACACCGGCACGAACAGCTCAGCGACGAACCGCCCGCTCCGGCGCGCAGTCCATATCGTTGGTGACAACGCGGGAACTCTGGGGGGCATCGTGGTCTCCGATCTCTATATTCACGACGTCAACGGGACCCAGAAAAGGAAGGACAACGGCGGGATCATCTTCACCACGCGCGGCGAGCGCACCCCGACCCGCTTTGACGGCCTGCGCATCGAGCGCAACATCATCTGGCGCGTGGATCGCTCCGGCATTGTCGCCCAGAGCTACCACGCCCGGCGCACCCGCTGGTTTCCGTCCACCCGCGTGGTCATCTGCGACAACTGGCTCGGTAACATCGGCGGCGACGGCATCACGCCCTGGGCCACCGACCGTTGCCTGGTAGAGCACAACATCCTGCAAGGCGCCAATGAACGCGCCGGCACTTACAATGCCGGTATCTGGCCCTGGTCCACCGACAACACCGTCATCCGCCTGAACCGCGTGTCGGGGGTAAAGACCCTCATGGACGGCCAGGGTTTCGACTCCGACTACAACTCGCACAACACCCTCCTCGAATTCAACCTGAGCCACGATAACCAGGGCGGCTTCCTGCTCATCTGCACTCCGGGCAACCGTAATCCGAAGGAGAACTGCGGCAACGTGGGCACCATAGCCCGCTACAACATCAGCCGGCACGATGGCGCCCGCACCTTCCATGTCACCGCCGCCGAGCAGACCCTCGTGCATGACAATGCCGTCTATATTGCCCCAGGGGCGGAGGTGCAGGTGCTGCTGCTCAGCGACTGGAGCGGTTGGGCCAAAGGCCTCGAGTTGCGCCACAATCTGTTTTACTCCGAGGGCATTGGCCGCTACGGCCACCAGGTGAGCCGGAACGCAGACGGCAGTTATGGCCTGGCTCCAGGGTGGGGACCCGCGACCAACGTCGTATTCTTCGGCAACCATTACGAGGGACGCCATGAAGCTCGCCCGGCCGAGGGCACGGGAGGCGATTCTCCCGCCCCGCGGCCCGTCGCCTTTGAAGGCTGGCCCGGCCCTCAGTTCGATCCGCGGGAGCCGCAAAAGTTCGATGCCTTCATCAAGGCCCATCGCGCGTGGATGTTGCGCCTGATGGAGCTACAGTTTGGTCGCCGCCCGGTCCTCATTGAACCAGGCTGACGTTGATCCCTTACCGTTCGCCGTTCAAACTCGCGACGATATGACCCGAAGAGAATTCCTCAAGCAGGCAGGTGTGGTGGTCGCGGGCGCCACCGCCGGCGCCGCGGCGCTGCAGCCGGCAACCGGTTCCGGCAGTGTCCAGGCCCCCGCCTTGGCATCGGCGGCGGTGGCGATTGTCGTCGATCCGGCCGATCCAGTCGCCAACGCCGGACCGGCTCGGTGGGCCTTGGAGCAACTCAGGGAGGCGCTGGTCCAGCGGCAGATCAACGTCCAGACGGCCGGCCGGACGCAGGACCTCCCGCCCGCCAGTCATTGCGTGCTCGTTGCCGGGGCTGAGCACCCGCTCGCTCGCGAGATTCTAACCCGCGCGTCAGTCAGCCTGCCCAGCGTTCCGGAGTCGCTGGCGATCGCCTCAGGCCGCGCGGGCGGCCGCTCAGCGCTGCTGGCGTGCGGCCACGACCCGCGCGGGCTGACCTACGCCCTCCTGGAGCTGGCGGATCGTGTCCGCTATGCCGGCAAGCCTTTGCAGGCCTTGAGGCCGGGCCGGCCCGTGGCGGAGCGGCCGGCCAGCCCAATCCGCAGCATCATGCGCCTGTTCGCCAGCGAGGTTGAGGACCAGGGCTGGTTTTATGACCGGGCTTTCTGGCAGCGGTATCTCTCGATGCTGGCAGCCGAGCGCTTCAACCGGTTCAGCCTCGCTTTGGGACTGGGCTACGATTTCACCGCCGGCATCCGCGACGCCTATTTCCATTTCGCGTATCCCTTCCTGGTGGCGGTTCCCGGATACGACGTGCGGGTCAGCGGGTTGTCCGCGGCGGAGCGCGGGCGGAACCTCGAGCTGCTGCGCTTCATCAGCGACGAGACGGCCGCTCGCGGCCTCCACTTCCAACTGGGCCTCTGGACTCACGCCTATAAATGGACCAACAGCCCGCAGGCCAATCACGTCATCGAAGGGCTGACGCCCGAGAGCCATGCGCCGTACTGCCGGGACGCCTTGCGCGCGGTGTTGACGGCCTGCCCGGCGATCCAGGGCGTCACTTTTCGCGTCCACGGCGAGAGCGGGGTGGCCGAAGGCAACTACGCGTTTTGGAGGACCGTGTTCGAGGGGCTCACCCAATGCGGGCGGCGCGTCGAGCTCGATATGCACGCCAAGGGCATGGACGCCGAGATGATCGAGGTGGCGCTGGCCACGGGATTGCCGGTGAACATCTCGCCGAAATTCTGGGCCGAGCACATGGGTTTGCCCTACCACCAGGCCGGGATTCGGCCCACGGAGATGCCGCCGCGCGGGCGCCAGGACGAGGGCTTCTTTGCCAAGAGCTCCGGCTCCCGCAGCTTCCTGCGCTATGGTTATGGCGACCTGTTGGCCGAGGGGCGCCGTTACGGCGTTCTCCATCGGATCTGGCCGGGCACGCAGCGGCTCTTGCTCTGGGGTGACCCCGCGTTGGCGGCGGGCTACGGACGCGCCGCGAGCTTTTGCGGCAGCGTGGGCGTCGAGCTCTTCGAACCGCTCTCGTTCAAGGGCCGCAAAGGCTCGGGCCTTCCCGGCGGGCGCGAGGCCTACGCGGACGCCTCGCTCAAGCCCGCGTCGGGAGACTTCGATAAATACGCCTACGGCTACCGGCTGTGGGGCCGGCTGCTCTATGACCCGGACGCCGCGCCGGAAGCCTGGCGGCGCCAGCTCGATAGCCAATACGGGCGGGCGGCCAGGCCGGTCGAAGCGGCCCTGACCGGCGCCAGCCGCATCCTCCCGTTAGTCACGACCGCGCATTTGCCTTCCGCCGCCAACAATAATTATTGGCCCGAGATCTACACCAACATCCCCGTGGTGGACCCGAACCGAAAGCACCCGTACAGCGATACGCCGAGCCCGAAACGCTTCGGCACCGTCAGCCCGCTGGATCCCCAGCTCTTTTCGCGTGTGGATGACTTTGCCGGCCAATTGCTCGAAGGCAACGTCAACGCCAAGTACTCACCGCTGGAAGTGGCCGACTGGCTGCTGGCCCTGGCGGACACCGCCACGCGGGCGATGGCGAGAGCTCAGACGCTGGCCGCCGACCCCAAGGACCCGGCCTTTCGACGGCTGGCGGCGGATGTCGCCATCCAAATCGGCCTGGGACGCTTTTTCGCCGAAAAGCTCCGCGCCGGCGTGCTCTTTGCCCTGCACGAGCGGACCCGGGACCGCAGGCCGCTGCAGGAGGCCGCGTCCGCCTACCACCGCGCCCGCGAGGCTTGGGCACAACTGGCCAGACAAGCCGCCGGCGTTTACGTCCCCGACATCACCTTCGGCCTCGAGGCGCACCTCCGCGGTCACTGGCAGGACCGCCTGCCGGCCATCGACCAGGACATCGCCGATATGGAGCGGCGGCTCGAGCTTGCGGCAAATCCCTCCTCGCCCCAGACCAACGACCAAGGAGTCCTCGATCGGGCCCTCCGCGTCGCGCTCAGCAAACCAGAACGGCCTGCCTTTCCAGCAAAGCATACGCCGCCACTGACCTTTCAACACGGCCGGCCCCTGACTATCCGCCTGACGCTTTCACCCGGCCCACTCCACGCGCACTCTCTCTCCGCTCGCCTGGTCTATCGGCACGTCAACCAGGCTGAGGAATTCCGCACCGCCGCGATGTTCGCCCAGGCCGGCGCTTTTGAGGGAGTGATCCCCGCTGATTACACCAACTCGCCTTTCCCGCTCCAATACTATTTCGAACTCCGGGACAGGAAAGGCCAAGCCTGGATGCATCCTGGCCTGGGCCCGAAATTGACTCAAGAGCCGTACTACGTCGTGCGCCAGCAACCTGCCGGCGCATCCTGACACTGCCCCCAAATTCCCAGCGGCCAGCGCAGAACCTTTCACGAAATGCAAGGACTCTTGGCTTGACGGCCCAACGGCTCCTTCCTATGGTGGCCAGATGGTCAAGCAGCCTTCCAATCCCGTGCCCGTGGAGACGGTATATTGCCTTTCCATAGACTTGATTGACTCAACGAAGGCCGGTCTGGACCGAACAACACACCAGAACGACAGATTCAACGAGGCTCTGGTGGAGCAAATAAATCCCCACCTAGAACAACTGGACTTGGAGAGCGCTTTGCTTAAATTCACCGGAGATGGCTGGCTCGTAATGAGCACGGTGAAGCAACTTCCTGCCCTGTGCTGCCTCGCATTGATCCAGGCGAGGCGGTTCCAGGTGGAAATGAGCAACCTCACTGGAATTGAGGCTCGCAAGATCCCGCGTCTGAAGATCGCCGTCTGCGCAGGGCGTGACGTTTCGGTAAAGCTTCCTGACGGCCGCTCGGACTGGGTCGGGGACAGTGCCAGGCGAGCGGTTCGAGCCAGCGGGTATTGCGGAACGCCAGACAAGGGAGAGCAACCAAACGAGATTCTTGTCGACGAAACCGTTCGCGTGGCTGTTCAGAGAGATTTTGACTTCAACGAAGCGGACATGTCGAAGCGCACTTCCGCGAAGCCAAGCGAAGAAAAACTCTTGCTTCATCGATTGGAGGCCTTGCGGGCGGAAACCTGCGCCGAGTCGGACGCCCCGCAGCATTTTGTGTATGCGCTCAGTGTGACGGGAATGGCTGAGCAAGCCCAAAAAGTGGCGGAGCGGGCGGTTGACCAAGGCGCGCACGCAATCGCAACGAATTCCAGGAGCACGGCGCAGATTATTCCCGGCTGGAATGCAGTGATTCGAAGCCTCCAGGACTACTCCAGCGCGGTTCAGATGCTGGATCGCATAAGGGCCCACGGACTGAAACCCGACCTTGCCACCTACGCTATACTGATCAAGAAAGCTCCGGCCCTTTCCGCGGGCCTTGAACTCTTGGAGGCAATGCGCCAGGAGGGACTTGCTCCCAATGTGACCACCTACACCACGCTCATTGGGAAAGCGGACCTCCAGCAAGGAAAGGAACTGCTGGCCCAAATGCGCCAGGAGGGACTTGCTCCCAATGTGATCACCTACACCACGCTTATTGGCAAAGCCGACCTCCAGCAGGGAAAGGAACTGCTGGCCCAAATGCGCCAGGAGGGACTTACTCCCAATGTGATCACCTACACCACGCTTATTGGCAAAGCCGACCTCCAGCATGGAAAAGAACTGCTGGCCCAAATGCGCCAGGAGGGACTTGCTCCCAATGTGATCACATACAACTCGCTTATCGACAAAGC
>Ga0209415_10017027_pt1 | contig 11610 bp, 13 predicted proteins | sample PeaSoiSIISIP2007_FD_187696 | JGI IMG/M metagenome (GOLD analysis project Ga0209415, IMG submission 187696) | Peat soil microbial communities from Weissenstadt, Germany - SII-SIP-2007 (SPAdes) (version 2) | ecosystem: Environmental > Terrestrial > Soil > Wetlands > Peat | place: Germany... | reverse complement strand
TTCCTCGACGAGCACGACGACCCCGAGGTCTTCGACGTCACCCGGGAGAACATGGCCCAGATCGTGGACACCCCCAAACGCCGGGCGTTCATGGCCGAGATGGGGGACCAGGGCTGGCTCGGGATCACCTGGCCCAAGGAGTACGGGGGCCAGGAGGGCGACGGTGTCTACGAGTACCTCCTCAACGAGTCCCTGGCCCGCCGGGGCGGGCCGCAGATCGGCAAGGGCGTGGGGATCGTGGGCAAGACCATCATCCGCCACGGCAGTGAGCGCCTCAAGGCCGAGTTCCTGCCCAAGATCCTGCGCAACGAGGTGGAGTTCGCCGTCGGCTACTCCGAGCCCAATGCCGGGTCCGACGCCGCCTCGATGCAGTTGAAGGCCACCCGCGACGGCGACGGCTGGCGGCTCAACGGCCAGAAGACGTGGACGACCTCGGCCCATTTCGCCGAGTGGTACTGGGTGGGGGCCCGCACCGATCCCACGTCCAAGCATGCCGGCATCACGTTGTTCCTCGTCCCCCTCGACCAACCCGGGATCACGATCAACGCCATCTGGACCATGGGCGACGAGCGCACCAATGAAGTCCACCTCGACAACGTGTTCGTTCCCGACGACTACGTCGTGGGTGAGCTCAACCACGGATTCCAGTACATCTCCGAGGCCCTCGACCTCGAGCGCTTCACCATGTTCACGTTCTCTCCCATCAAGCAGCGCCTCGACCTGTTGTGCGAGTACGTGGCCGGGGCGACGCGCGACGGGGAGAAGTTGAAGGACGACCCGGTGGTACGGCACCGCATCGCCGAGCTGGCCACCCAGGCCGAGGTGGCCCGGGTGCTGGGGCTGCGCTTCGTCAACGAGTCCCAGAAGGGCGGCGCGGCGCCCACCACGCACGCCTCGGAGTACAAGCTGTACGCCACCGAGCTCTCCCGCCGGCTGGCCGACGCCTCGATGGACATCGCCGGGCCGGGCTCGCAGCTGCGGGTGAAGACGGCGGAGGCCCCCATGGCGGGCCGGGCCGAGTCGACCTACCGCTACACCGTTATCGACACCATCGGCGGGGGGACCTCGGAGATCCAGAAGAACATCATCGCCAGGCGACGACTCGGGCTCCCCAAGAACTTCTGATGACCTCCGGTGCCCCAGGACCGCTGGCGGGTGTCGTCGTGCTCGACCTGTCGAGCGTCGGCCCGGCGGCGCGCTGCACCCGGCTGTTGGCGGACTACGGGGCCACCGTGGTGAAGGTGGCGGCCGTACCCGGCCAGGGCCCCGCCCAGGTGGCGCCGCCGTTCTTCGCCTACAGCGCGCACCGTGGCATGCGTCGCGTCCTCCTGGACGTCCGAGACCCCGAGGGACGCGACGTCTTCCTGGCCCTGGCGGCCGGCGCCGACGTGGTGGTGGAGAGCTTCCGGCCGGGCGTGGTCGACCGCCTCGGCATCGGCTACGAGGCGGTGCGCGCCGTGAACAGCGCCGTCGTGTACTGCTCCACCAGTGGGTACGGCCAGTCGGGCCCGCGCGCCGGGTGGGCCGGCCACGACCTCAATTACCTGGCCGTCGGTGGCTACCTGGCCACGACGGGGCCCCGGGCCGATGGCGGGCCCCCCGTCCCCGGCGCCACCATCGCCGACGGCGCCGCCGGCGGCATGCACGCCGCGCTGTCCATCTGCGCCGCCCTGGCGGGCCGGTCCAGCACCGGCGAGGGCACCTTCCTCGACGTGTCGGTGGCCGACGGCGTCCTGTGGCTCATGTCCCTGGCCGCCGACGAACACCTCGCCACGGGCGCCGAGCCCGGGCCGGGACACGACGTGCTCACCGGGCGCTATGCCTGTTACGACAGCTACCGGGCCGCCGATGGCCGGTGGTTGGCGGTGGCCGCCATCGAAGCCAAGTTCTTCGGCAACCTGTGCCGGGCGCTGGGCTGTGCGCAGTGGGTCGAGCACCAGTACGACGACGACGTCCAGGACGCCGTGCGGCGTGACTTCGCGGCGGCCTTCGCCCGGCGCGACGGCGACGACTGGGTGGCCGAGCTGTCGGGCGCCGACACCTGCGTGGCCCCGGTGCAGACGGTGTCGGAGATCGACGGCGACCCGCAGTACGCCTGGCGCGGCGCGGTGATCGAGGCCAAGCACCCCGGGCGCGGGACGTTCCGTCAGGTGGGCCCGGTGCTGGCGGGCATGGCGGAGCTGCCCCAGCCGGTGTGCGCGCCCGACACCGACGTCACCGACACCGACGAGCTCCTGGCGGCGGCGGGCATCCCCGCCGAGCGGGTGGCCGAGCTGCGGGCCCGCAAGGTGGTCGCGTGAGCGCCGTCATCGACGAGGTCCGGTCCCTGGTGGGTGTGGCCCAGTACGAGGAGACCGGCGAGTTCCCGGTCGAGCGCAGCTACGTGTGGACTATGTGCGCCTCGGTGGAGAACGGCAACCCTCTGTTCTGGGACGACGCCGTGGCCACCGAGGTCACCGACGGGCCCATTGCGCCGCCCACCATGCTGTCGGTGTGGTTCCGCCCCCATCACTGGGCACCGGGGCGCAGCGAGCAACACCTCCCCTTGAAGGTCCATTTCGACCTGAAGGAACGCCTCGGGCTCCCCGAGGCGGTGATGACCGACAACACCATCGTGTTCTTCGAGCCCGTGCGGCCCGGCGACGTGCTGACCACGCGCCAGATCCTGCGCTCGGTGAGCGACGAGAAGACCACCAAGCTCGGCACCGGTCGTTTCTGGGTCATCGACGTCGAGTACACGAACCAGGACGGGGAGACCGTCGGGGTGGAGAGCTACACCGGCTTCGGGTACCGGCGCGGTGCCGATGCGGCGTCGGGCAGCCCCTCGTGAGCCCGCTCGCCCCCGTGCTCGTGTTCGGCGCCGTGGCCGAGGGCGACCTGTTGCCCGAGCTCCGCTACGACGTGACGGCCACCACCGTGGTCCTCGGTGCGCTCGCCACCCGCGACTGGCGCCCCATGCACCACGACAAGGACTTCGCCGTCGTGCGCAACGGCACGAGGGACATCTTTCTCAACACCCCCAACCAGGCGGCCTGGTTCGAGCGCTACATCACGGACTGGACGGGCCCCCACGGACGCCTGGGCCGGGTCACTTTCCGCATGCGTGACTCGGTGTTCCCCGGCGACACCATGGTGCTCGACGGGGCGGTGTCCGAGGTCATCCTCGACGACACCGGGTGCGGGTGGGTCGGCCTCGACGTCACCTTGGCGGTCGACGGAGACGTGAAGAGCACCTGCGCCGCCCGGGTGGCCCTGCCGGTGGACCACACCGACAACCCCTGGCACCGCCGCCACGATCGCTGGAAGCCCTGAGAGGAGCTGGGACGTGCTGGACCTCGAATTCAGTCCGGAGCAGGACATGCTGCGCGAGACGGTGCGCAAGGTGTGCGCCACCTTCAGCCCCCTCTCCGTGGTGCGCGAGCTCGAGGACGACCCCGTGGGCTACTCGCCTGAGCTGTGGAAGCAGATGGCCGAGCTCGACCTCATCGGGCTCCTCCTGCCCGAGGACCACGGCGGGTCGGCCATGAGCGCGCTGGAGGGAGTCGTGCTCTACGAGGAATTGGGTCGGGCCCTCGCACCCACCCCCCATTTCGCCAGCGCCGTGCTGTGCGGCGGGGCGCTGGCCCGGGCGGGGACCCCCGAGCAGCAGGCGCGGTGGCTGGCGCCCATCGCCGGCGGCGACGCCATCGTCACCCCGGCGTGGTTCGAGCCCGAGAACAGTTGCGGGCCGGGCGGCATCGAGATGCGGGCGGATCCCGACGGCGCCGGGTACCGGCTCACCGGGACCAAGCGTCACGTCCCGTTCGCGGGCTCGGCCGCCGCTTTGGTGGTCCTGGCCCGCACCGGGGACGGGCCCCGGGACATCGACCTGTTCCTCGTCGACCCCGCCACCGACGGGGTGACGCTGCGCCAACAGCTCACGGTGGCGTCCGACACCCAATTCCAGGCGACCTTCGAGGCCGTGGGCGTGGGCGCCGAGGGCCGCATCGGCGCGCCGGGCTCGGGCTGGGCCACGTGGGACGCCGTGATGCACGACGGCTGCATCCTCCTGGGCGCCCAGGCCATGGGGGGCGCTCAGCAGGCGCTCGACATCACCGTCCAGTACGCCAAGGACCGCGAGCAGTTCGACAAGCCCCTGGGGGCCTTCCAGGCCATCGCCCACTACCTCGCCGACGCCGTCACCGCCGTCGACGGCGGCACCACCCTGGTCCACGAGGCCGCTTGGGCACGCGCCGATGGCCGGCCCGTCGACACCCTGGCGCCCATGGCCAAGCTCTTCGCCTGCCGCACCTACCGCGACGTCACGGCCATGGCCCAACAGGTCTTCGGGGGCATCGGCTTCACCGTGGACTTCGACATCCAGCTGTACTTCCGCCGGGCCAAAGCGCTGCAGATGTCGTGGTGGGACACCCGGTACCTCGAGGAGCTGGTGGCCTCGGCCGTCCTCGACGGCGGGGACTGACCCCTCAGGCGGAGGTCTCGAGGCCCAGGGTGTAGCCGGCCAAGAAGGTGTCGGCCTCCTCGGTGCGGGGATAGCGGTTGGCCAGACGGCGAAAACGCGCCGAATGGGTGGGCTCGATGAGGTGGGCGAGCTCGTGGACCAGCACGGCGTCGAGCACCCACCCGGGCACGAACCGCAGCCGCTCGGAGACGCGGATCTCCCGTGACCGTGACGTGCACGAGCCCCACCGGTGCTGCTGGTTCGAGACCCAGCGGATCGAGGCGGCCCGGACCCCGCCCAGGTACTCGTCGGCGAGCGCCACCGCCCGCCGCTCGAGGTCCCGGTCCGAGGTCGTGACGGCAGGCCGCTGGGCCAGGACCCGCTGGACGAGGCCCTCGACGAGCTCCACCCTCTCGGCCTTGCTGAGCCGGGCCGGCACCAAGATGACCACCCGGCCGTCCTGCCAGAAGCCGCTGGCCGTCTTGCGACGCCGCGCGCTGGTGCGCACCTCGACCGGCGGACGCGCCGGACGCCGGTCGCTCATCGCCGGCCCCGGCTCGTGCACCGGCACGTGTATCCCCGTGTCGTGCCCCCCGCGAACTCCATGCACCTACTAGATGCAAACGCAGCGTCACTGCGCAAGACCCTGTCGATGAATTCTCGGCGACTTTCTCACCCCGTCGGGTTTCTCACCCCGTCGTGGCGCCCCGGCCCGGCCCGGCCGGCCCAACCGGCCGCCGGCGGAGGTCGCCCTCAGGTCCTAGGCGAGCGCGCCGGCGACGGCGGCCACCGAGCCGGGCGCGGCCCCCCCCGTCACCATCGCTTCTGCTTCCCGCTGGCATGGAGATCCGCCAGGTACCGGTTGTACGCGGCCAGCTCGTCGTCCTCGCCCCTGGGGGCGGGGCCCGTGTCGGGGCTCGTGTCGGGGCTCGTGTCGGGGCTCGTGTCGAGAGCACCGGCGGCCGGCCCGGCACGCTCGGCGGGTGCGTCGTCGTCGTGCACGAGCCTCCACCACATGAACACCGCATAGGCGGCGAAGATCGGCCACTCGACGGTGTAGGCCCAGCTCAAGGTGTTGCCCGACAGGGCCCGGAGGACCTGCCACCACGTCAGAGCCACGCAGGCGGGGACGAAGACGATCAGCGCCACGTGCAGGGAGATCGCACGACGCGATGTCCGGGAGCTGCGCACGGTGGCAAGGCTACCGACGGGGATGGCGCCGCCGGCAGCCGGGTCCGGGCCCGGTCGGGACCCTTCCCGGTCCTGGACACCGGGCGCACCACGAAGGAGACTCTGCGTTTCGGAGACGCGTTCCGGCGCCACGGGAGGGGGAGCCCCCGGCGGGAGGAGGGTAGGTGGCCGCGAAGGGATCGCTCCGAAACTCCGACCAGGGTCGGGACGGCGCCGTGGACCGCCACTGGTGGACGCTCGTGGCCGTGTGCGGAGCAACCTTCATGCTCCTGGTGGACATCACGATCGTGCAGGTGGCATTGCCCACCATGCAGCGGTCCCTCCATGCGAGCTTCAGCGACCTCCAGTGGGTCATCTCGGCGTACGCTCTCAGCCTGGCGGCGCTGATCCTCACCCAGGGGGCGCTGGCCGACCGCTTCGGGCGAAAGCACATCTTCATGGTCGGCCTGGCCGTGTTCACGTTGGCCTCCTTGGCCTGCGGGCTGTCTCGCAGCCCGGCGGCGCTCATCGGGGCCCGGGCCCTGCAGGGGATAGGGGGCGCGGCGATGTTCGCCACCTCGCTGGCGCTCATCGGCCAGGACTTCCAAGGCTCGGCGCGTTCGGCCGCCATCGCCGTGTGGGGAGCCACCGTGGGCGGGGCGGTGGCCATCGGCCCCCTGGTGGGGGGCGCCCTCACCAGCGCCTTCGGTTGGCAGTGGATCTTCTACGTGAACGTGCCCATAGGCGTGGTCACGCTGCTGGTGAGCCGGCGTATGGTCAACATGGCGGACCCGGGTGCCCAGCAATTGGACTGGAGCGGCCTGCTGACGTTCTCGGGAGGGCTGTTCCTCCTCATCCTGGGCCTCACCCGGGGTAACGACGACGGGTGGTCGAGCCCCAAGATCGTCTTGACCCTGGGCGCCGCCGCCGTCCTGCTGGTCACCTTCGTCATCGTCGAGCTGCGCCAGACGCGCCCCATGTTCGACCTGTCGCTGTTCCGCAAGCCCGCCTTCACCGGCGTGTCGATCGCCACCTTCGGCGTGGGCGCCGGCATGTTCGCCCTCTTGCCCTATCTCACGCTCTACCTCCAGAACGATCTCGGGCTGTCCCCCCTGCAGGGAGGCGAGCGCCTCCTCCCGCTCACGACGCTTTCGTTCGTGGTGCCCCTGGCCTCTCGACCGGTGACCGAGCGGGTTCCCGCCGGCCTGGCCCTGACCGTGGGGTTGGCGATCTCGGCCGTGGGCATCTGGATGTTCACCGGCCTCACCGTCGCCTCGACGTGGACGGCGCTGCTCCCCGGGCTCCTCGTCGGCGGTGTCGGTGTCGGCCTCGCCAATCCCGCCATCGCCAAGATCGCCCTGGGGGTGGTGGCCCCGCAACGGGCCGGCATGGCGTCGGGGATCAACAACACCTTCCGCATCGGCGGTGTGGCCACGGGTGTGGCCGCCCTCGGTGCCGTCTTCCAGCATCGGATCCAGTCGACTCTGCACCCGGTGGCCGGCTCGGAACAGGCCCACGCCCTCGCCCGGGCGGTGGCCGCCGGCGGTCCCCAGGCGGCGGCGAAGATCTCGGTGCGGCCGGCGGTGCTCAACGCCTCGCACCACGCCTTCGTCAACGGGATGAACGACGTCATCGGGGTGGGGGCGGTCACCGTCCTCGTGGGGGCGGCTTTTGCCGTGCTCGTGCGGCGCAAGGACTTCTACTCACGCCGGCGCGACGGCTACCGGCCCCCCGTCCCGGTCCCCGACCGCGACCTCGTGCCCGAAGTGGTCGGTTAGGAGGCCGTCATGTCCAAAGCCACGCCTTCTGTTCCCGGCGCTCCCAGCGGGCGTTCTCCCGTGATGCTCTCGGCGGTGTACCGCGGCCCGGGCGACGTCGGGGTCGAAGAGCGGCCCGTGCCCGAGCCCGGCCCCGGCGAGGTCCTCGTCGAGGTGGCCTACTGCGGCATCTGTGGATCTGACCTCCACATCATGATCGAGGGATGGGGCAAACCCGGGACGGTGGGAGGTCACGAGTACAGCGGGATCGTGATCGCCGTCGGCGACGGCGTGGTGAGCTGGGCGCCCGGCGATGCCGTGGTGTGCGGACCGTCGCCGCGCTGCGGAGAGTGCCGCCGGTGCCGGGAAGGCAAGCCCTCGCAATGCGAGCGTCGCTCCGCCCCGGTCGACAGCAACGTCGGCGGTGCCTTCGCCGGGTATGTGATCGCCGACGCCCGCTCGCTCTTGCGCGTGCCCGACGGCATGTCACCGCGGGTGGCGGCCCTGGCCGAACCGCTGGCGGTGGCGCTGCACGGCATCACCCGGTCGGGCATGGTCCCCGGCGACTCGGCCATGGTCTTCGGCGCCGGCCCCATCGGCGCGCTCACCATCGCCGCCCTGGTGGCCAAGGACATGGGGTCGGTGGTCGTGGTGGAGCCGGGGGAGCGCCGCCGGCGTCTGGCCGCCGAGCTGGGCGCGGTGCAGGTGCTCGCCCCCACCGACCTCGAGACCTATCCCCCCTGGGAGCCCGAACGGCAATCACCACACGCCGTCGACGTGGTGTTCGAGTGCTCGGGCAAGAAGGCGGCCATGGAATGCGGCTTCTACCAGCTTCGAAGGGGCGGGCATCTGGTGTTGGTCGGTGCCGGCATGGAGGCGCCTCGGTTCGACCCCAACCGCCTGATCCTCAACGAGCTGCAGGTGAGTGGGTCGTTCGTCTACGACGCCGACGGGTTCGAGCGCGCCCTCGAGCTGCTGGCGTCGGGCCGGTTGCCCGTCGACGTGCTGATCGATCCCGACGATGTCACGCTCGGGGCTCTGGGAGAGACCATGGAGGCGCTCGCCGACGGCCGCATCGCCGGGAAAGTCATGGTCGTCCCCGGGGCCGGCGGCCCCGGACACCGACAGGAGGGCGGCTGATGGCACACCCCTACTACCCGTCGGGAAACCCCCGCTTCAACCACGTTGCCCTGAGCGTGCCTGCCCAGCTCCTCGACGAGACGAACAGGACCGACATCTGCCGTTTCTGGGGGAAGGTGCTGGGTTTCGACGAGATGCCGACGATGACGCTCGACGGCCAGCGCCTCATCCTGTCGTGCGTGCACTGGGACCAGTTCATCTTCCTCATCGCCGAACCGGACCCCCTGCGCTGCCCGCGCATGGACCACTTCGGCTTCGCGGTGGGAGCGCTCGACGAGTTGGTGGCGGCGCGCGACCGCGCCCTCGAATTTCGGGAAGAGGACCCGCGGGTGGACCTGATCGATCTCGCCGTCGACGACCGCGGGCCGATCAAGATCCATTCCATCTACGTGGGCTATCTGCTGCCGATGCTGTGCGAGCTCCAGTACTGGGAATTCGAACGGCCCTGAAGCCTCCGGTCCCGGGCCGGGCCCACCTTCGACCGGGGTCCGCTCAGCCGGCGGCGGACTCCTGGAGGTCGAAGGCTTCGGCAGCGGCGGCGTCCTCGAAGCTGCGTCGCAGTGCGATGCGCATCGTCTCGGCCTCGCCCTCCACGTCGACCAGATGCATCGTGGTGGCCTCGCCTCGAGGGGCAGGGCCGGCGCGTGCCCGTCCCGTTCGCTTCGACTGGTGGCGGCCCCGGCGTAGCGCCACCGGTCGACGATCCTTTCGGCTGGGCTTGGCGGAGACGAAGATCTCGTCTCCACTGAGCGACATCGCCAAAGACGTCTCGCTGTCGTCAGCCGCGTCGGTGGGGCGGGACGAACCGCCGGCACCTCGCTTGGACCGAATACCCACTTGCCTCCGCCTTCCCGACCTCGAGCACTTCACGCGACGGCTCAGAGTGAACGGTGGCGATCAACTCCTCACCAAGGGATCCTCAATACTTGTCCAACCGCCGACAGACGGGCCCGGCAGTCTAGGTCAGAAGACCTAGACAGTGCCTCGCCGCGCCGCCGGCTCGCTCGACGGCGATGAGACCGTCGGCAGTCCGGCCACGATGCGCATGACCCGACCATGGTCTTCGGGCCTCAGGCCGAGAGCACCGGCGAGGTCCTGGGCCACCTCGCGATTGATCCGGTCCCGGAGGCGGCGGCCCTTCGACGTCAGCGTCAGCATCCGGATACGCCGGTCGCTCGGATCGGGGATCCGGTCGACGAGCCCCAGGCGCTCGACCCGGTCGACGAGCCCGGTCACGTTGGACGGGTCGCACGCCAGCTCCTCGGCGAAGGCGCGCATGGAGACGGGTTCGTCCAGAAGTCGGAGCAACCCCACCTGCGGCGCCGTCAGCTCGTGGCGGGCGGCCACCGAAGACAGCACCTGATGGGTCCGCTTGGTGATTTCGAGGAGCCCGTCGATTACCTCGTCGACGGCTTGGCGACGTGGCGTTTCGGGCACCTCTCCAGTCTGGCAGCAAGTGCTTGACTCCCTCAAGTATTTGAAGGACACTTGAGGGGGTCAATAGTCGAGAGCGCAAACAAAGCCGGCCGTGGCGGCTTCTCGCCTCCCCGCACCAGGAGTCTCATCGTGAAGCTCAAGATCATCATCGGGAGTACGAGGCCCACCCGGGCCTCGTACCGCGTGGCGCCCTGGGTGGTGGAGCGGGCCAAGAGCCACGGCGCCTTCGATGGAGAGGTCCTCGATCTCCGGGACTGGCCCCTTCCGATGTTCCAAGAGCACATGGGCACGATCGGCGACTTCAGTGACCCGACCTATTCACAGCCCATCGTGCGCCAGTGGAACCTCAAGCTCAAAGAGACTGACGCGCTCTTGGTCGTCACTCCCGAGTACCTACACTCCATGCCCGGCGTGCTCAAGAACGCCTTCGACAGCGTGTTCGTGAGCTTCGCCTTGCGCAACAAGCCTTTGGCATCGGTCAGGTACAGCATCGGCCTCGCCGCCGGGGTCCGTGCCGGCGAGCACCTGATCGACGTGGCCATCGAGTCCGAGATGGTGCCCTTGCGCGACACCGTGCTGATTCCCAAGGTGGACACGGCCTTCGACGACCGCGGGGTTCCCCTCGACCGCCATGACGGTCATGCTCGACGACCTGGCCTGGTGGGGCGCCCTGCTGGCCCACGGACGCGCCCAGGAGAGCTGGCCCCGGGGGGCTTCAGGGTTCGCGCCGCCATGGCCAAACTCCAAGAAGCGTCTTGAAGGCCCCGCGGCCCGGCCGCCCGTACCTAGGAGGAGTCATGTCCAGCGATACATCTCGAGCGTTACTCGCCCTGCGGCGCTCCCAGGACCGATTGACCTCACTGGCAACCGGTCTCGACGCCGCCGGCCTGCGGGCTCCGTCGTACAGTGGAGATTGGACCATCGCCCAGGTGTTCTCCCACCTCGGCAGCCAGGCCGAGGTCTTCGGCCTGCTCTTGGAGGCCGGCCTGAGCGGTGGCGACGCGCCCGGCCAGGAAGCCTTCCCGCCGATCTGGGACTCATGGAACGCCCGCACCCCGGAACAACAGGCCGCGGACTGCGTCGCCGACAACGAGGCCTTTCTCCGTCGCCTCGAGGCCCTCGACGCCGGGCAGCTGGACTCGTTCGCCCTATCCGCCTTCGGCATGGACATCGACGCCCCGAGGTTCCTTCGGATGCGGCTGTCCGAACACGCCGTGCACACCTGGGACATCTCCGTGGCCCTCGACCCCGCAGCCAGAGTGGCGGCCGAGGCCGTGGACGTCCTCGTCGACACCCTGCCGGACCTGGCAGCCCGGGTGGGCAAGCCCACGGCGCGTCCGACCGCGTTGCGGGTGGAGACCACAGAACCCGAACGCAGTTTCGCTCTGGCCACCGACGGCGTCCGTCTCGACCCGTGGTCCGAGCGTCTCACCGACGGCGAGCTCCATCTCTCGGCGGAGGAGCTGGTCCGACTGGTCTACGGTCGCCTCGGCCCCCGCCTCGTCGTATCGGCCCGCCTCGTCGCACCCGGACTCACCCTCGACGACCTGCGGACGGTGTTCCCGGGCCTGTGAGCCGGCCAAGACGCCGGTCCAATTCGTCGATCTGTGGCACGATCTGCCAGCCACAACGGCTTGACCAACGTGCCGCACGCAACCGCAGGCG
>Ga0209415_10017026_pt1 | contig 11610 bp, 8 predicted proteins | sample PeaSoiSIISIP2007_FD_187696 | JGI IMG/M metagenome (GOLD analysis project Ga0209415, IMG submission 187696) | Peat soil microbial communities from Weissenstadt, Germany - SII-SIP-2007 (SPAdes) (version 2) | ecosystem: Environmental > Terrestrial > Soil > Wetlands > Peat | place: Germany... | reverse complement strand
ATATGTGGCAACGTAGTTTCTACAACTTATGGAAGCCGTTGACCGGGGCAGGGACCGAATCCCCCCCTCTCCGCCAGGTTACTTTGAAGCGCATCGGATTCTTTTTCATTGGAACCTTCCTGCTGACGGCCTGCCGCAAAGAAGCGCCCAGGGCCGTAGTGGTCCCCGACGTATTCCGCGTTCAGTTTCAAACATCTCGAGGCAATTTTGTTGTGGAGGCGAGGCGCGCCTGGGCACCGCACGGCGTGGACCGCTTTCATGAACTGGTCCGGATGAAATACTTCAATCAGGGCCGCTTCTTCCGCGTGGTGCCGGGATTCATCGCGCAATTTGGCGTTCATCGGGACTTTAGCGTGCACGAGAAATGGCGTACCATGTTTATCGCAGACGATCCGCCACAACAGAAGAACATGCGCGGCACGCTTGCCTTCGCCAAGTCGGACCCGGGCACCCGCGCCACTGAGATCTTCATCAACCTGGCCGACAACAATGCCCTCGACGATCAGGGGTTCGTCCCTTTCGCCAAGGTTCTGCAAGGCATGGACGTGGTGGATAAGTTCTACGCGGGCTATGGCGAAATGCGTCCGGAGGGCAAATACATCGATCCCAATCGCGTGGAAGGCGAGGCCAACGAATACCTGACTCAGCGCTTTCCTAAGCTCGATTTCATCCTTCATACCGAGTTTGCACCCTAGCCGAAACAAACCGGCGTCACAATCATCTAACTTGTGACAACGCACGTGAGCAGACGGACGAAATTGTGGCTGGGCGGAATCGCCCTGTTTGTGGTGTTGTTGGGCGCAGGAGCCTACATAGCCGCCTCCGTGATTGCAAAACAATTTGAACCAACATTGCGCGCGCAAGCGATCCAGTACCTGCGCGACCGATTCCACAGCGACGTCGAATTGGCGGGCCTGCACATCAATCGCCCCAAAATGTCGGCTATCCAGATTCTGCTGCGACACGGGAGGGGCGCTATCGTGGCGGTGGAAGGCGACGGCCTCGCCATGCGGTTTGGAGGGGACGCCAGCCGGCCGCCGTTGTTCAGCATCAAGAAAGTCTTCCTCACCGTGGATCTCGGTGTGCTGTTCGAACCAAGAAAGTCCGTCAACTTCGTGTCGCTCGATGGAATGGAGATCAACGTTCCACCCAAAGGCGAACGCAAAAACTGGGGAGGCGGCGACGGGTCGAACTCCAATGTCATCATCCGGAATGTCCAGATCAAAAATGCGGCGCTGGTGTTGTTGCCGAAAGACCCGGCGAGGGAGCCGCTCCGGTTCCAGATTAGCCGCCTCCAGCTGGAATCGGTGGGCGTGAATTCCGCGATGCGTTACGACGCCGATCTGAATATTCCGAAGCCGCCGGGAACCGTAAAAAGCATCGGCATGTTCGGGCCGTGGAACGCATCCGAGCCGGGCGACACACCGCTCCAAGGAAACTACACCTTCGACAACGCCGACCTCGGGATTTTCGCCGCGATCGCGGGCACGCTCTCTTCGAAAGGAACGTTCGACGGTAGCCTGAATTCCGTCACAGCGCGTGGTACGACGTATGTGCCGAATTTCCAGCTGAAGATGGCGGGCAATTCCCTGCCCCTTTCGACGACGTTTGAAGCTCTGGTGGATGGGGCCAATGGCAACACCGTGCTGCAACCGGTGCGGGCAACGCTCGGCCATACCAAATTCACTACCACCGGCGCGGTGATCAAACACGAGGAATATTCGCAGCGCGGCATCAATCTGAACGTCGCTATGCCGAATGGCGACATGCGCGACCTGTTGCGACTGTCCATGAAAGGGCCACCGTTTATGGAAGGCTCCATCAACATGAAGTCGAGCATTGCTATTCCGCCTCTGGCGACCACAGTGAAGCAGAAGCTTGTCCTGGACGGCACCTTCGATCTGAAGGATGCCAAGTTCCTCAAGTCCACGATTCAAGATCAGATCGATCAACTGAGCCGGCGCGGACAGGGGCAACCGAAGAATCAGGAGATCGACGAAGTAGTTTCCAAGATGCAGGGTTCGTTTCATTTGGAAAACCAGGTCATGACTTTTCGATCCCTTGCCTTTGAAGTCCCTGGCGCCGCTGTCTCGGTTGCTGGAAGTTACGATCTCGCCGCTGACACGCTAGACTTCCATGGCGCGCTCAAGCTACAGGCGAAAATATCGCAGACCGTGACAGGCTGGAAGCGCTGGCTGCTAAAACCTGCGGACCCATTCTTTGCCAAGAACGGCGCGGGAACATATCTACGCATCAAGATCGAAGGAGACGCCCACCATCCGAAATTCGGGCTCGACCGCTGAGGGCCACAGGTGGTTCGCTCACGCGGCCCTGGATTCGGGAGCAAAGATGTGCTTGCTCGCATCGATCCTGGCGTAAATGAGGGCACCGCAGACGCAGAGCGCGGAGGTGACAAAGAATGGGACGTCCCAGCCAAAGTCTTTGACCAAATATGCGAGCAGTGCGGGTGAGATTGCGCCGCCGATGTTGCCGCACATGTTCATCACGGACGCAGTAGAGCCGGCGAAGTCGCCACCGATGTCGAGTGGGATGGCCCAGGAAACGCCGACTGTCAGTTCCAGTCCGCCGAATGCGAGGCAACTGAAAGCGACGCAGAGCTTAGGATCGTGAGTCAGCGTCGCGGGAAGAATTCCGAGGGCCGCGATGATGAAGCCGGCGATGCCAACGATGCGACGAGCGTGTGTGACGTTGCCAGTGTGGCGCAGGGACAGATCGGAAAGCCAGCCACCGGCCAGATCGCCGAGAACGCCCGCAAGCAAGGGCAGACTGGCATAGAAGCCCATTTCTTTGAGGTTGAAGCCGCGATGGGTATTCAAATAGGTTGGGAACCAATCGAGATAAACGGCGAGCGCGTATTGGTAGCAGAAATACATCAGCGCTAATTGCCAGACGGTCCTGCTAGAAAAAATCCGACGCCAAGGAACGCGGACGCCGATCTTCTGGCGCGGGCCGCCGGTGGCGGAATGGATCAACTCGAGCTCGGCGCTGTTGACGCCGCGATGCTGCTCGGGCGAATCGCGATAGTAAAAAAACCAGACGGCAGCCCAGACTACACCGAGAAGCGCGAATACCAGAAACGGCATGCGCCAACCGTAGCGGAGGATCATCCAAACCACGAGCGGCGGTGTGACAGCCGCGCCCAGTCGCGAACCGGCATGAGTGACACCCTGTGCGAAACCGCGTTCAGCCGGAAGCATCCAGCGGGAAAGAGATCGCGTGGCGATGGGGAACGCGCCGGATTCACCCATCCCAAAAATGAAGAGGATCGCGATCATGGACGTGGCGCTCCAGGCGACGGTGGTGAGGGAGGTGAATATACTCCACCAGATGACGATAAATGCGAGCGCGCGGCGGGGACCGATTTTGTCGCCGAACCAGGCGCCGGGCATTTGAAAGAGGGTGAAGCCCCAGCGGAAGCTGGAGAAGATCCAACCCATGGTGACGAGCGAGAAGCCGAATTCTTTCTGGATGAGAGGCCTGGCCGACGCCATGATGGTGCGGTCCATGTAGGTGATCATGTAGACGGCGACGGTAAGGGCCAGGACGACGTAGCGGGTGCGGGTGGGGCGGAGGAATATGAGGTTACTCGGCGGCGTCGATGGGGCGGTTTGCGGAGTGGGCGGCATCATCGGCGTGGAAGATATGAAGGGGCATGATATCAGACCGGGGGCGGGTGGCTGGTGTCTGGTTCGCTGCTGGCAGGGTTGCGCATGAGGGTACTCTTTGTGTTTGGTGACGTATTTTTATTCGGCTCGGCTGCAAGCGGCGGTTCCACGAACAGCGAGTCTGAGACGATATCCGCGCTCGGCATGCGATTTGTTTGAGCGTAGCAGGAGGGGCGAGCGACAACGTTTCGGCGCACGGGAAGACATTGGAACGGCTCGGAATAGCGTCGAGTGAGGTTGGTGAATCGCTGGGCGGTGGTCGGGCACCGCGGAGCTTACTGCGGTTGTGGGACGATCCGGAGATACGGCTTCGGCGACTTCCAGCCGCCCGGGTACTTCTGCTTCGCTTCTTCTTCCGTCACCGCAGGGAGGATGATCACGTCGTCGCCGTTCTTCCAGTTCACCGGCGTGGCAACCTTGTGCTGGGCGGTGAGCTGGATGGAATCCAGTACGCGCAGCACCTCGTCGAAGTTGCGTCCCGTGCTCATGGGGTAGCTGAGCATCAGTTTGATCTTCTTGTCCGGTCCGATGACAAACACCGTGCGCACGGTGGCATTGGTTGCGGCGGTGCGGCCCTCGGACGTATCCCCGGCTTCGGCCGGCAGCATGTCATAGAGCTTGGCGACTTGCAGTTGTGGGTCCCCGATCATCGGGTAGTTCACCGCATGCCCCTGGGTCTCCTCGATGTCCGCTTTCCATTTGCTGTGGCTGCCGACGGGGTCGACGCTAAGCCCGATGATCTTGCAATTTCGCTTGGCGAATTCCGGTTCGAGGCCGGCCATGTAGCCCAGTTCCGTCGTGCAGACGGGAGTAAAGTCTTTCGGGTGCGAAAAGAGGATCGCCCAACCATTGCCGATCCATTCGTGGAAGTTGATAGTGCCTTGCGTAGTCTCGGCGGAAAAATTTGGGGCTTCATCGTTGATGCGCAAGCTCATGGTCGATCTCCTACAAAAGTTCCTCCGACGGTACGGAGACGCTCGCTTAGTATAGCGCATGGACGAACGCGCGAGATCGAAGTTAGCCTTCCGAAACCACCGGCAGTTGTGCGGCATCCCAGGTGGCGAGGCCGCCGGCCATCTCGATCAGATTGGTGATCCCATATTGGTGCAGGATGCCGGCGGCGATGGAAGAGCGGTAGCCGCCCGCGCAATGGACGGCAATCCGGCGATCGCGCGGGATTTCAGCGATGCGCTCTTGCAGATGGTTGAGTGGAATGTTCACGCTGCCACCGATATGTTTCGTCACCCACTCGCGCGGGCTTCTGATATCCAGCAACAGCGGCGGATCGGCGCCCTCTAATTCCTCGGCCACCATCGGGGCGCTGACGCGCTCGGTCGGCCACACCAGGTCCGGCCGCGCGGCAAGCGCTTCCATGCCTGCATTCATGTAGCCTTGGACATGATCGAAACCGATGCGGCCGAGGCGCAGAGCGGCTTCCAGTTCGCGTCCAGGCTCGGCAATAATCACGATGGGTTTGGTGCGGTCGAGGACCGTGCCCGCCCAGGTGGCGTACTGGCCGCCGAGTCCGATATTGATGCTGCCGGCGAGGTGACCCTTGGCATACTCGGCGGGATCGCGGACGTCGAGAATCTGAGCGCCGGCATCTCCCATTCGGAGCACTTCGTCAAGATCGATAGGATGGAGAACCTGTTCGAGATTACCGTCCAGCGTGGCGCGTTCGCGAGTGTTGAGAATGGCGTCGTAAGTGAAGTAGGGGGGAGCGTCGGGTTGGTCGGCTGTGACGAGGCGAATAAATTCTTCTTTCGACATGGGCTGAAGGGCGTAATTGAATCGCCGTTGATCCCCCAGGGACGAGACCGTGTCAGAGGAAAGCTTCTTCCCGCACAGCGAGCCGGCGCCATGAGCCGGGTAAACGAGCATCTCGTCAGGAAGGGGCAGCAGCTTGTTGTGCAGCGAGTCGTAAAGATGGGCCCCGAGGTCGTTGGCACTCCACCCCAGCGACGCGCGCAGGTCGGGGCGGCCAACGTCCCCGATGAACAGCGTATCGCCGGTTAGGACGGCGTTAGGTTTTGCCGGGTCCTTCTCGATATCGAACACCAGGATCGAGATCGACTCGATGGTGTGGCCGGGGGTTTCGAGCACTTCGAGGCGCAAGCCGGGGCCGCCCGCACGTCTAGGAGTTGAGACACGCGGTTCGGCGGAACTCCCGCCTTCGAATCCCCCAGTGCTTGGGAAATCAAGCGTATCACCATCTTTCATGGGGACGAAGGCATATTCGGCCTGGGCGCGCGAGCCGAGGTGAATGGTCGCGCCGCAACGGTCGCGCAGTTCCAGATGGCCGGCGACAAAGTCGGCGTGGAAATGGGTGAGAAACACGTGGCGGATCTGGAGGTCCAATTTCCCGGCGTCGCTCAAGTACTGCTGAATATCGCGCTGCGGGTCGACGATGATGGCGGTGGAACTGGCCTCGTCTCCGAGCAGATAGGAGGCGTGGGCGAGGCAGCCCAGATAATACTGCTTCAAAATCATAGAGACTTTTATAGTCTATTCTGAATCCGAAGGGTTGCGACTCGGTGAGCTGCACCGGCCTTCTTTTTTGATACTTTCGCTGGTTCTGGCGGTTCGTCGCGATGGCGTCCAGAAAGTACCCCTCGGCAGGCCGTCCAAGGTTCTGGTCGTCTGATCGTGGGCGAACTACATTTCTATTGATGCACCGCCGGATGAGTCCAACCGCTCGCGTGCGGTGATGTCGCATTCAAGCTGGCTGAGCTCTGCTGGGCCAGCTTCTCCAGGCCGTCGCGCGCGCGCTTGCCGCTGTCCGACCCGGGATCGCTAGCCACGGCGCGGTTCCAATAGGTGCGCGCGTTCGAGAGATTATTCAGGTTGGCGTAGATCGCTCCCACGTTATACAGCGCGTCGACCTGCTTGGGATTGGTTTCCAAAATCTTGGAAGTCTCCCGCAGCGAGCCTTCGACATCGTTCGTTTCGTAGAGCAGCCGGCCTAGTTCGAGACGGCCATCGACGTTACCAGGATCCGCCTTGACCAGCCTCCGGAGATATGAGATGGCGTCGGCAGGCTTGCCGAGCTCGCTCGTCAGCTGAGCCATGCGGAGCAAGATGGGTGGATGCTCCGGCTTCTTCGCCAACTCCTGCTCCAGCGCTTTCAGCTCATGCACGCGGTCGGCGGTTGGATTGCCGGACGAAGCCGGCGCGCTGGACGTGCTGGTGGATCGAGAGGTCGCGGCAGGATCGCGGCGCTGCTCCAACACAAGTCCTGAAACTGCGATTGCGACCCCGATAGCCACGCCTGCCATCATGCGGTAATAACGGGGCTGCATTAGTTTTTGTTTCATGTTCATACCGGGCCTCACTTCGTAACAAAGCCTTCAATAGTAACCAAGCAGGAGCGCGACAGTGACATGCGCCACCACCAATACGGCGAACGAATAACTGAATGGGCGATGAACGACGTGCCAAAGGTGGAACACATCCTCAATGCGTTTCAGGAACAGCATCTTGGCTGAGAGCCAGGATTGCCTTCGAATGGACGCGATCACGTGTTCCAATTCACGATGGCGCGATGGCAGCAGACCTCCCAGTGTCAGGAAAAGGCCGATGCCCGATAGGGCTCGGCGCCGCAGCCGGCTTACCTGAAATGGACGCGCAATGTCCAGCCGGAACATTAGCCATAAAGCACCTGGCACCGACAGGCGTTCCACCACCGCCGGGTCCGGAAGCTTCAGCAAGGGAGCGGCCTCTTCAGCCTTCAACAGCGCCTGCCGCTCCAGTTCTTGCGTCAAGCGCGCCGATAGCGCCTGCATCTCCTGCAGCGAAAGTTCCGCCGCGTTCAGCCGGCGTGGAATTTGCGCGTACAAATAGCGGCCGGCGATTCCGCTGAGCGCAACCGCCATCATAATCCAGTACGCCAGGCCCGCCATCCCGCTCAGCTTGAACGAGGAATGTAGAGTGACGATGATCGGCGCCGTGATGCCTACCAAGACGTGAAAATCGAGCCAGTTTTTTGTCTTACCAATACGCCCCAGCCAGGGCCAACGCTTGCGTATGGGATAGAGGAACAGGACCAGGAACAGGCCGAGACCGACAAAACCGAGTCTCAAGCCGATCGTCCCGCTCGGCCGGAATAACGCCTGCAGTGGAGAATACGCGCGCTGGGGCTCGGCAAGGCGGTAGTACGGGAACCCCTCCCAGGCCACCCACAGAATTCCGGCCGCGATGGCGATCCAGGAAAGATAAAGCCGCGCGCGATGACGCAAATCGGCGTCGAATCGAAAAATGGCGGCGGCGCCGGCAGTAGTGGAGGGAACAGAAGCCATAGTTATTGTTTTGGTATCTCCCGGGGCGTTTCAGTCTTGGAATCGGTACTCACAGTGAATTGTTTGTAGGCGGTGAAAGCGTGGACATTGCGCCAATGCTGGTGGACTGTATCGGCTTCGATGCTGGCAGTGGACGGCATCCAGGGCGGATCGGCGTGCCCTGCGAACACCACCGGCGTGTACCGCACCTCGCTCTCCAGTTTCTGGAGCCCGATATCGGCGAGCGAAGTTCTCAGAGCCGCTTGAATGCGGGCAATATTGCCCGTTGCGGCGTCGATCCAGGCGGTGCCCTGCCATTCGATCGGATAATCGCGCGATCGCAATTGCAGAACCGAGGGTGAGGCCTTGCCGTGGATGTGCTCGAAATGCAGGCGGACGAGCGACGGCGACTCCGGATCGGCGCCCTGGTCGGCAAAAGTGAAGCTCTCGCGGAAGTGCGGATGAAAGATAAGCACCATGGTGGAAAACCCGCTGGTGGAGAGTAGCGCGCGATCCGATTCCTTCGCCGGTTTGCCCTGCAACAGGCGCGACTCCTGAACGGTCAAATCGCCGCCCGCGAGCAGCAGCAGGACCAGATAGTCGTACACACTGCGTTTCTTGATCAAGGCCTTTCCGTTGTCTCCCAGCTTCTCTTGCTCCACGGTTTCGGTGCAGGTGACGGCGGAAAACTGATCCCAGAACTGCTCCACGCGATGTTCGGTGCGGGTGAGCAGTTCGTCCAGTGGCAGCGCGGGCGGAGCCGTGGCCGCAGGTCCGGCCGCCCAAGCCGCTCCCGCCGAAAGTTCAAAAACGATAACCCAAATTGACAAACATCTGATCATAATCCTGGGTTCCACCCCGATAAAGCGTCCACCCGGCGCCCAGCCAGTAGTGCCGATGAAGATACCAATCCAATGTGAACGAGCCGAACCGGGAACGGCCGGCCGTGGTAAATGCCGATCGGAAATTTTGCTGACCAAGCTCGAATTCCACGCGCAACCGGTCGGTGATTTCGCGGGACAGCGACAGCATCTGGTAATCGCCTGTGCCGAAAGAGCTGTCAAACCGCGTGTAGCGCGCGTCGGCGCGAAGACCAGTTCCCAGGATGTTGGCCCATGAGACGCCGTACATCACGTTCAGGGACGGTTTGGTATCGGAGGTCGCGCTGCTTCTGCCGAGGCTGGTATATACACCGACTCTGAGAGGCAACTCCAGCCGGACTCCGCCGCTCAACCCCTGAAAGAGATACTGCTGCAGAAGGCCGGTGGCGATCAACCTGGTGTCGAAGGTGGGCAGCAGCCGGAAGTAGTTGTGGCTGGCTTCGAAGGTTATGAAATGCACCGGCTGGTAGCGCAGAGTGAGGAAGCTACGGCTGACGCCTTTGCCGCCTGGATTTGTGATGCCCGGTTCGTTATTAAACTCATCGACCTCCAGGTCATGATAGAGCGAGAAGCCTCGCTTGAAGAGAATGTTCGTTTCGAAGAAAGCGAACTGCCGGTCGGGACGCCAATGGATGCGCGAGACGGCCACCCCGGCGGTGAAGGTGGTCTTCAGCGAGTCAAAGCTGCCGTAGTCGAAGTTCACCAATGCGCCCGCGATTTGCCGGTTCGGATCGAAGTTCCAGGCCGTCGGATCCGGAGTGGTGCCGGCGAACATTCCGGCTATGACGTGTTTGTTCAACTTTCGCGCGAAATAGCCCCCATCGATGGTGTTCAGACTTGTCGCCCACGGAATGTAGAGGCGGCCGGCGCCGATCAGCCAGTTCGATTCAGGATTGTTGTAATAGAGACCCAGAGTGTAGGTCCGATTGATCAAGTCCATCAGCGTTTGGACGCCAGGGTTTCCGCCGAACGTGGTCAGGCGGCCGCGATAGTAGCCGGTAAGATTCCAATAGCTGCCTCCGATCCGGGTCATGTCCGCCTTCAGCACCACTCCCTCTTCAGTCGAACTCGCCGCAGGAACATTGTGGCTGGCTGTGACCGTGAACTCCACCGCGAACATCCCTCGGATGCGGTTGACTTCCGGCAGCGGCGGGCGCGGGACATACTTGCGCGCCTCCTCATCGAGCGGGTCGCCTTCGGTGAAACTCACCACCTGTGCATATTTGTGCGATTCTTTCGAAGCCGCCAGTATACGGACGGTTTCAGAGTCGGCCGGCGAGAGATACGCCAGATCGCCCACCTCGAAATCGGCGGTCTTCGATTTGATTTCGCAAACGGCGGAGTTGCTCGCGACGGAAACGATGGCTACCTCGCCCAGATCGCGCGCTTCCATTTCCGCCTGGCCCGGGGCCTTGCGCTTAATCGTTAAATGGAAGCCTTCCGCCAAGTTGGCCTCCCGCCCGCCATCGATGTACAGCGCACCGGCAGCGACATAGCGGACTTGAAAGACGGTGCGCGGCGGAGTTTCCTGGCACCGCGCGGCCGGCGCCAGCGGCAGCAACAATGCCAGACCGAAGAAGAGCCGCCATCGACCGAGCGTCATCAGTTTCCGCCGCTCCCGTTCTGGTGGCATTGGTAGCAGTTGGCGCTATTCCAGACGTAGCCCTTGACGTCGCCATGCTGCTGGGTGGTCTGAGCCTGGGTGTGACAACCGGTGCACTGGAAGACGGAATAATCCGCGGAATTCGTGTGGCAGGTCGAGCAAACCCCGTTCGCATGGCCGTGATTGGTTGGGAACCAGGTGTGATTGAACGTCGCCCCGGTCCAGGCTGTGGTGGTGTGGCAGGTGGTGCAAGTGGTCGGGAATCCCGCGGCTTTGTGATTCGGGTTGGTGGTTCCGTTGTAGTCGGTGGCATGGCAACTGTAGCAATCGGTGGGCGTGCCGACAAAAACATTGTTCACGTGGCAGCTCGCACACGGGACGGTGGTGTGTGCCCCGGTCAGCGGGAAGGGCGTTTTACTGTGGTCGAACGTGGCGCCGGCCCACGACGTGGTGTTGTGGCAGACGGAGCAATCCTGCGGGAATCCGGCGGTGATGTGGTTTGGATTCGTGGTTCCCTGAAAATCCTTCTGATGGCACGAGTAGCAGGCCGTGCTTATCGTGAAGTTATTATTCACGTGGCAAGTGCCGCACTGCACGCTGGTGTGGGCGCCGGTGAGCGGGAACGGCGTGTTGTTGTGATTGAAGGTGGCTCCAGCCCACGACGTGGTGGCGTGGCAGAGCGAACAATCCTGCGGGAATCCAGCCGCGGCGTGCGGCGGATTGTTGGTGCCCTGGTAATCCTTTTGATGGCACGAGTAGCAGGCCGTGCTTATCGCGAAGTTGTTGTTTACGTGGCAAGTGGCACATTGCACGCTGGTGTGAGCGCCGGTGAGGGGGAAGGGCGTGTTGTTGTGATTGAACGTCGCCCCAGCCCATGAGACCGTGGTGTGACACAATGCGCAATTCGTGGGGAAGCCCGCCTTCGCGTGATTGGGGTTGTTCGTGCCGTTGTAATCCGTCATGTGACAAGAACCGCAATCCGTAGGCACGGTCGTAAAGTTGTTATTGATGTGACACTGCGAACACTGCACGCTGGCGTGAGCGCCGGTGAGCGGGAATGGGGTGTTGTTGTGATTGAACGTGGCCTGTAGCCAGGAGGTGGTGTTGTGGCACACGGCACACGTGGTTGGGAAGCCCGCTTTGGCATGCGGCGGATTGTTGGTGCC
>Ga0209415_10017025_pt1 | contig 11610 bp, 12 predicted proteins | sample PeaSoiSIISIP2007_FD_187696 | JGI IMG/M metagenome (GOLD analysis project Ga0209415, IMG submission 187696) | Peat soil microbial communities from Weissenstadt, Germany - SII-SIP-2007 (SPAdes) (version 2) | ecosystem: Environmental > Terrestrial > Soil > Wetlands > Peat | place: Germany... | reverse complement strand
ATCGCAAAGCGCGCGAGCGTCATTCTCGGACCGGTGGCGACTGCACCCTGCAGCGCGGTAGCGCCGCTGCTGACGAACGGACCGGTGATGTATTGCTTCTCTCCGGGAATCCATCCGAAGGCCGGGAGTTACGTCTTCTCAAGCGGGATCTCTACCCTCGACACGTTGGGAGCATCGAAAAAATATTTCGATCTGCGGGGTTGGCATAAGGTTGCGTTCATTACCTCAACCGACGCCACGGGACAGGACGCCGACCAAAATATCGAGACGATCTTCGGTATTTCAAACGGTCAGACCACGGTCGTCGCGCACGAGCATTTCAGCCCGGGTGATCTCACCGTCGGCGCCCAGATGGCGAAGATCAAAGGCTCGGATGCGCAGGTGCTCGTTGCATGGACGACCGGGACGCCGTTTGGGACAGTCCTCCGCAACGCCGCGGAAGCCGGCCTGAAAATCCCGATCTTGACGACCGCGGCCAACTTGAGCAACGCGGAGATGCAAGCTTACGCGGCGTACTTGCCAAAAGAACTGTACATCCCCGGCACGCCCGCGTTCGCGCCGGACCAGATCCCGCCGGGCCCGCTCAAAAGCGCGCTGCAAACGTATTTCGATGCGCTGAAAGCCGACGGTGCAAAACCGGAAAACGCCACGTCGCTGGCCTGGGACGGCACCCTGACCGTGATCGACGCACTGCGGAAGCTCGGGCTTTCTGCAACGGCGACGCAGATTCGCGACTACATCAGTTCACTGCGTGGAGGCGTCGGCATTTACGGCAAGCACGACTTCGTCGCGACCCCGCAGCGCGGCGTCGGAATCGGCTCGGTCATCATGATACGGTGGGACCCTGCGCGCGGCTGGGTCGCTGCAAGCGGACTCGGAGTAGCGCGGATCGTCAGGTAGAGCTGACCGTCTCGGGGATTTGAATCGGCAGGTCCACCGCTTCCGTCAGCCTCGCCCATTGCTTGGTCGGCCGGCCTGCGCGAATCGCCTCGAGCTCGCGCAAGAAGATCCGCCGCAACAGTGCGATCCCGGCGTCCGATTGGCCCAATCGCTCTTTCGATCGATCGACGATCACGCCCTGACCGCGCAGCGCCGCATAATCCTGCGTCGCGATCACCTGCTGAGTACCGATCCCCTCCGGAATGCGATGTTCCTCGAAAATTTCGCGGTAATGGTCAGCAGCGTTGTAACTATCAAGTCGATCCGCAGCGAAACGCCGATCGGTCTCGGGATCCGTCGATGGAACGGTGCTCACCGCAAAACGCATCGTGTGCTCGTCGTCGATCGGAACGTGCCAGGTGACGTTATCCAACCACGGATCACCCTTGCGCGGGCCCGGCCCGACAATGTGGTTGTTGTTGGGAAACGTCCAATCGCTGATCCGCACGTTGTTCTCCGAGCGGTACGCTGTTTGACGTATCCCCGCACTCGTCTCTTCGTACGAGAGCTCCGGAATCGCGGTCTGGATCTCGTCGCCGAACCGGCTGACCTTTCCCCACACGTGCACGTAGCTCACGTGCGTCGCGTCGAGCGAGTTCTCGGTCCCTTGAAAGAAGTTGTAATCCCACTCCTGATACCGGATGAAGCGGAGCCGGCCCGGCTCTTCGAGCGCAGGTTTCCGCGGCAGCTCGAACGGGGGCGCGGCGCCGTCTCCCATGTACGCGAAGATCAAGCCGGCATACTCACGCACCGGATAACCCGCGATCTTCACCAAATCGGGACGGCCGTTTTGTTCGGCCGGCATCTCCGTGCACTGACCGATCCCGTCGTAGCGCCAGCCGTGATACATGCAACGGACCTGATCGTCTTGTACCCACCCGGTGTGCAACACCGTGCAGCGATGAGCGCAGCGTCCACCGATCAGGTGCGCCGTTCCACTCTCGCCACGGTACAGCGTCAGGTCTTCGCTCAGTACGCGCAGCAGACGCGCTTTCCCAGGCGCCACGCTGTCGGCGACAGCGACCGGTTGCCAAAACGATCGCAATAACGTCCCCATCGGCGTCCCGGCCGATGACTGGGTCAGTAATCGTAACAACTCGTTCCGAGTCGACTGAGGCTCCGGCATACACTCCTCCGACACGCGTGCTTTTCGGACGGCGCAGGAATACACCTTGGGGCGGTCACATGGACGCAACATGCTGGTCGCTGATGCAATTGCGCGCGCGCTCAAGGACGAAGGCGTCGAGTTCCTCGTCTGCTATCCGCGCAATCTTCTGATCGATCGCTGCGTCGAAGCCGGGCTCCGTCCGATCATCTGCCGGCAAGAACGGGTGGGCGCCGGCATCGCCGACGGCATCAGCCGATCGACGAACGGAAAGATGATCGGCGTTTTCGCGCCGCAAGGCGGACCGGGGATTGAGAATTCGTTCTCGGGCGTCGCGCAGTCGTTCAGCGACGGTATCCCGCTTCTCGTCCTCCCCGGACCGGCGCCGATGGGCCGCAGCCACACGCCGCCCGCGTTCAGTGCGGTCGACAACTTCGCGCGCATCACGAAGTGGGGATGCGAGCTCGACGACCCGGCGCGCGTGTGGGAACTCATGCGGCGCGCGTTTCACAACCTGCGTAGCGGCAGAATGGGTCCCGTCCTCATCGAGATGACGGACGACATCACCGAGACGGAGTGCGGCGCGTATGCCTATCGCACCGTGCGTCCCGTGCGCTCCGCTCCGGACCCGGCCGACATTCGGCTTGCAGCCGACGTGCTCTTAGCAGCGAAACGTCCCGTGATTCAAGCGGGTCAGGGGATTCTCTTCTCCGGTGCGACCGCCGAGCTGATACGGGTCGCGGAGTTGCTGCAAGCGCCGGTGCTCACGACGAATCCTGGCAAGAGCAGTTTCCCCGAAGACCATCCGCTTGCGCTCGGCGCGATGGTCAACTCGGCGCCCAAGCCGGCCTTCGCGTTCCTGGGGGATGCCGATTGCATCTTCGGTGCGGGGACAAGCTTCTCGCGTGTCAACTGGGCGCCGAAGATCCCTCCGGGGAAAAAGATGGTGCACCTCACGAACGACCCGATCGACATCAACAAGGACTACTTTCTCGATGCAGCGATTCTGAGCGACGCCAAGCTCGCTCTGAAAGCGCTCGCCGAAGAGATCGTTGCGCGCAAGCACATCGCCGCACGCGACGCCGTCGCCGAGGTCGGGGCCGTCCGCCGAGCGTGGCAAGATGAGTGGGCTGGGGAACTCTCGTCGTCGGAAAACCCGATCAATCAATATCGGGTCATTCGCGACCTGCAAGTGCTGCTTGCCGGGCGACGCACGATCGTCACGCACGAGGCGGGGAGCCCGCGCGAGCAGATGATCCCGTTTTGGCAGAGCCGCAGCCCGCGCGACTACCTCGGCTGGGGCAAGTCGACGTCGCTCGGCGCCGGGCTCGGGATGATCATGGGCGCCAAGCTCGCGAACCCGGATGCCGTGTGCGTCAACGTCATGGGCGACGCCTCAATCGGGATGGTCGGCATGGACATCGAGACCGCCGTTCGCAATCGGATCGGTATTCTAACGATCGTCTTCAACAACGGCATCATGGCTGGCGAGCGGCACGGGATGGAACACGCGATCGCACAATACGACGCGATCGATCTGGGCGGCGACTACCGCGCGGTCGCCGCAGCACTCGGTGCGTGGTCGAAGCGAATCGAGCTGGTCGACGACTTCGTCCCTGCCGCGCGTGAAGCGCTCGACGTGACCGCCGCGGGACGTCCGGCGCTTATCGAGGTGATGGCGAAAGAATGCACTCACTTCTCCCGCTATTGATGAACCGTCGCGAGATGGTCCGAATGGCGGCTCTCTCCTCGATCGCGGTGCTGGCCGAGGCCCGGCTGAAAACCGTTCGCGCAGCACAGGAGGCGATCCAGCTCGTAGGCGTCCCCTCCGAAGACATGACCAATCTCTACTACGCGGTCAAGACCGGGATGTTCGCCCGTAACGGCTTGGACGTGTCGCTCGTCCCCACGAGCAGTGGGGCCGCGGCGACCGCCGCGGTCGTCTCGGGGACCTACCAGATTGCCAAGACGAGCCTACTCGCATTTTTCAGCGCCCATGTCCAAGGCATTCCGCTCGTCGCCATCGCTCCGCAGATCCTCAACGAACTGCAAAATCCGCGCGCATTGCTGCAGGTCGCGCCCGATTCACCTTATAGGACGGGGGCCGATCTCAACGGCAAGACCGTTGGCGTTCCGGGGCTCGGCGACGTCAGCACTCTCGCCATTCGCGCGTGGGTCGATAAGACGGGCGGCGACTGGCGAAGTCTGAAGTTCGTCGAGATCCCGAACGCCGCGCTCGAGGCGGCGATCGTCCAGCACCGGATCGACGCAGCGATCTTGCAGACGCCGCAGCTCGACGTATCGCTCGAGGCGAAGACGACCAAGACTCTCGCCTATGCCAACGCCGCGATTGCACCAAAATTCATCCTGGGCGGCTACATCGCGCTTGCGGACTGGACGACCCGCCATGCCAAGGAGGCCAAAGCGTTCGCCTCGACACTGGCCGAGGCGACCACGTACGTCAACACACACCGCGCCGAAACGGCCCCCTTAGTCGCGGAACTGACCAAAACCACACTCTCCGATGTCGCGAGGATGCATCGAACCACCAACCCGACCACGCTCGATCCCGCTCTCGTCCAGCCGCTCGTCGACGCTGCCGCGAAGTACGGCATCATCTCGCGAGCGTTTCCGGCGCGCGAGATCATTTGGTCCGGGGCACGCTGAGGTGGTATTCTAAGGCTGTGTCAAAACGATCGCGCAAGAAGAAACCCTCGGGCATCATCCCGACGACTGACCCACGCGAAGCCGAACGGCGCCAGCAACTTAGCGCTGCGGAAAACGTCCACCTGGGCACGGTGCTGTCGGAGGAACGCCGCAATGACGAGCGACGAGCCGAGGATTCCGCTAAATAATCACGTTGCGGACGGCCTACTGCTTGCTTTTTACAGCATTGCTCTGAGAAAGCAGGAGAATACGATCGGCATGGCGCTGCCCGAGCATCTTTTGATCGTAGTAAATCTTCACATATTGGCCGGGCTTGATCGCTTTCATTTGATACGTCGTCTTGCCATCGGACGAAAAGACCTGGTCGAATTTCGGCAGGATCAGAAAGCTGAGCGTCTGCTTCGTCTTCGGGTCCGTGACCTTGATGTTGTCGTCCGAAACGTGATTCACGATTCCCGAGAAAGTTGCGCTGCCGACTTTCCCTTCTGCGTGCGCCGGAAGAAACGCCAGACTCGTGAGTGCGAACACGAGGAAAAAAAACGAGAACGTTCTCATATGCGTGCACCCCGACCCGTGAGGAAGTTGACGACGATTAGCACGATCGCCACGACAAGGAGCAGGTGAATGAGACCCCCTCCAACGTGGACGACGAAGCCGATCAACCAGAAGACAAAAAGAACCACGATGATGGCCCAGAGCAGTCCAGCCATAGAGTCTCCCTTACTGGCCGCCGGGGTTGGTAATGAGCGTCGCGCCGCCGATTGAAACTGCAGCCGTGCTTGCCAACGCTCGGCCGGCGAACGTCCCCCCCGTTGGGAACGAAACACTCGCAAGGGCGAGGACGTTCCCATAGAAGCTCGCGCCTCCAAGTGTTGCTGAACTGCCGACCTGCCAGTAGATGTTGCACGCGCTTGCGCCGTTAATCGGGATCACGTTGCCGCTCGCCGCGCCATTTAGCGTCGTCGTGAGTGTGCTCCCCATCTGGAAGATAAAGACACTCTGCGGGTTGCCCCCGCCGTCAAGCGTGAGATTTCCCGCCATAATCGACAGCGATGAAGCCGACTTATAGACTCCGGGAGGCAAGGTACCCACCGGGTGGCCGGGCTCACTGGCCTGAGAGAGGTCTTGACCACCGGGGAACGTTGCGAAAGTCGGCGCCTTTCCGGCGAGCGTATTATACGCCGCGGTCCAGGCAGTTTGGGCGGCCATGGGTACCGCCGCATTATTATTATATGCTGCCCCTGCCGCGTATATCGCGTTCGGTCCATCCGTATCCGTTCCGGGCGGGTAGAATCCAGTCACCGCGCCGAGACCCGGCCCCGCTGCCCACACACCTATGAGATCATCATTGACACCGCTGGTAGTAGCGCCGGCAGCGAACGAGACGATGGTAAGACCGACATTCGTGACCGTTGAGCCGGCCAGAACCGCGAATGGCGCGAGCGCCGGTCCGAGCGGGACCGCTGAGGCGCCCTGGTTGCACGTCAACGCAGCGGGAACAGGCGTCGGGACCGCAGGCACCACTCCGGGTGGGAGCACTACCACCGGAGCCGCGCCCGGAGCCGCGCCTGCAGCCCCAGGCGCCACGCCCGGAGCGAGCCCGCCGGTAAAGGCCGGTACCGCGCAATTACCGCATCCGCCGCCACTGCACGCGGACAGTAATGCCACGGCCGCGAGCGCGAAGAGCCGCCGAGCTTGGAAAAAGCACTGGGTCTTAGCCATATTCATGATTCCTCGCGACCGCCTAGAGCTTCACGCCGAGGCCGATGTATGGACCGTCATGCGCCTGACCAATCGGTGCGTTCTGAATATTAAAGTACTTATCGCCGGCGTAACCACCGTAGATATACACCGGGATATGGGCAAAGACGAGCGCGAGTCCCAGATCGTATTTCACGATCGCGTACTGCTGGTTATAGGTCCTACCGAAGTTCGGGCTCCCCAGTTCGGTGATCGTATAGTTACCGCTCGCCGACGGATAGTAGAACGCGGAGCCGTAGAGATTGATCCCCGGCCGCAGATCGAGTAACTTCTCGACACCGAAGCCGACGCCGTTCAGCTGCGGATATCCGTAACTGGTGTTGGCCCAGAGGTAACCAATTCCAACGTAGATCCGCGGCTTCGCGACCTCATACTCCGCCCGCGCATCTAAGGAGCTTTGTCTCGCCAAAAAAACGGGTGCGAACGCGCCGCCGCCGTCGATGGTCGCGAAGTTGGTATAGCGGTTGCCAAACGCGTCGCCTACCTGATTGCTCGTGAGATACGTATCCGCGCGGTAGTCGACTTTGACGGCGAATTTTGAATCATCGAATGTATACGCAAAGTTCACCAAGTACGATTCGCAATAGTCGCCGGCCGAGAACTCGTTGTAGTTCTGCACCTTTGAGGCCGCGGCTTGGGCATAACCGGGATACGACCGTGGCGCGGGGACCTCGGTAGGCGCGGGGGTGGGGAGGGGTGGCGCGATGGTAGGCGCGACGGTGGGCCTTGGGGTCGGCGGAGCCGTGGGCACCGGGGTCGGGGGCGGCGGCGGCGGAGCCGGCGGAATATAGCGAACGACGACGATGTTCCGGGACTGGACCCACTGCACGTAGGCGCCGAGCGCTTCGGAGAGCACGCGCACCGGGACGAGCACGATGCCCTTGTAGAGCATCGGCGGCACGTCGAGTGGCCGCGACTCGCCGTTGATGACGACCTCGGCCTTGCCTAACGTGACCGAGACGCTCACGCCGCTCTTGACGGCGGTGACGGTCTTGCCGTCGTCCGACGCGGAAACGGTGGCGCCCATCTCCTCGAACATGCTGCGCAACGGCACGTAGATGTGGCCGTCCTTCACCAGCGCGGCCAGCACGCGGTTCCGCGTGAGGACGTCGGGCTTGGCGTAGACGGTGTGATCGTTGTAGAGGATCGGAATCTCGCCGGAGGGCGGGCTCCCGAAGTCGGCGGCGGTCGCGGCGGCCCCGGACCCGCAGAGAAGCAGGGCGAGCAGCGCTGCCGCTGCCAAGCGCGGCGCGGCGGCAGAGGCGCTTGCCGTATTGGGCCTAGTGAGCCATGTTTGCATAAGCCGATTTCCCGCAGACGGCCGAGCTTTTAGACGGCGACTTGCCGTTTTTCACATTGGGCGCAAAGGCCAACACACGGTCAGCCTCAGCTAATCAGCCAAATGCTAGCACCACATCATCCGGCGTTCGGTACGAAACCAGACATTGGGAAAGGACTTCAGCCCCAAGCACCATTCGAGTCGAAGCCCGGTACGGTGCGCAGGAGACCGCCGAATTGCTCCCGCGCGACGCCATAGCATTCACAGGACACACCCTCGAGCCCGACCCGATCGAGGATCGTGATCGTACCGCGGGCATAGCGTATGAAGCCGGCATTTTGTAAGGTCGCCGCTGCAATAGTCACGCCGGATCGCTGCGAGCCAAGCATCATCGCCAAGTACTCTTGGGTTAACATTATCTTCCGAGAGCCCACTCGATCGTGCGTCATGAGCAGCCACCGCGCGCAGCGTTCGTACACGTTGTGCAGGCGATTGCATGCAGCGAGTTGACCAAGCATGTTGACGTACGCCTGGAAATAGCGGTCAAGCAGTTGCTGAAACCTTAGGTTCGCTCTCAACGATAGAAAGAATTTCGCATCGAGCTTGATAGCACTTCCGGGAACTTGACAGTAGCACTCGTTTGCAGTCGTCGAAGCGCCAAGAAGTAATGGGAAGCCAGTGACGCCCTCGCGTCCAATAGTGCCGACTTCACATGCGTGGCCCTCTTTCATCCGTATGACGACGGAAAGAACGCTATCGATCGGAAAGAAGACGTGATTGATAGGCTCCTCCGGCCGGTATATCTGGGCTCTCACGGGCAAGTTGACCAGCGTGCCGCTCTTCATCACGGCGGCCGCTTCTGCGCCATGAAGTCCGGTTAGGATCGCGTTTAGACGCAGGGCTTCCGCAGTCGCCTTTGAAGCCGACGCGGATCGAACTGAGACTGACGGTCGCCTTTTCTTCATGACAAACGCCTCCAGCTGCGCACAAAAGCTGTACCGACAACTTTCTCTAGATGCTGTTTATCCATGATCCTCATGTGTCGCATAATTAGCGTTGCAACTTGATGTTGGAGAAATCGACCTGACGCACGAGCGTCTCTCCTTCATATCCGAGGACTCGCATCGGAAGACTGGTCATCGCCGAGAGATCGACGATCTCGTGCGTCAAACCGGTGTCGGCGATGGACGAGGTGGGGATGAGCGTTACGGCCGCGGTTAAGATGCTGAGGATCGTGGGGCCGGAGCCTTGCGAGATCGTTCCAGGCATGCCTTGCGAGTGAGCGAGGATCGCGGCGAAGCTCAGTTGATCGACGGATGAGCCGCGGATCGTCGTCACTTGGGGATCGTGCAGCGGGAACGACTTCTTAAACAGAGCCATCAAACCCGAGCCGCGGTGGGCGACGACCGTGGTGCCCCCGCTCCACTCGAGCGTCACGCCGGCGTTGATGCCCTTATTGTAGTGTACCGTCACGCTCGACGGCTTGCGGAAGGTGTAGTCGAACACCGAATTCTGCACCTGTGTGCCCTTCTGCTCGAAGACGGTGATCGTTGTGCTATACGCGGTGACGTACGTCCATGCGTATTCGAATGCGGCCCACGCCGGCGGGCCGGCTGAAGGCGTCGGGAGCAAGGGTGTAATGGGTGCTTGGATGCCGACGGCAGTCTGCGCCTGCGACGGCATCGGCAGTGTCCCCAACGAAAAGAGCGTTGCGCACCCGAAGACAAGCGCAGCCGCTCTGATTCGTTCCGGCAAATTTCGTCGCGTCATATGGGTCAAGCGCTATTCCTTGCCGGTCTCATCCGTTAATCAGTTGTGATCGTTGTGGTTGTTCTGATTGTTGTTCCCGTTGTTGCCATTTTTGCCGTGGTTCCCGTTATTTTGGTCCTCGCCTCGATGTTGACCGTTGTTGCCCTGACCGTTGCTATTCGTGCTGTGCCAGTTGCGTTGCTCACTGTCCCATTGCGGGTGCGGCGCGTTTTGCGCGATTCTGTAGCCCCGGGCATTGGACGAGCATCTCGGCGCGTTGCTCACGATATACGAACAGGGAGTCTGACCGTTGTTGCTCGAGTAATACGTCTGTCCGTTGTAAACGATGCGGCCATCACCATAGACGGTTCCACCGTAATTGGTCCGGCCGACGACGGTATTGGCCTGCGCGTGACTATACTGCCAGTTGCTGTTGTTGTAGTTTCCGTTATTGTTGTAGTTGTTGTTGGAGTTATTATTATTGAAGAGCGTGACGACTTGTGTAATAACGGCTCCGAGTATCGAGTTCAAGTCTTGGGCCTGTGCAGGCGTCGATGAGCCGATTAAGCCGGTAGCGACGGCGCCCGCAAAGGCGCCGGCGACGAGGTAGTGAGAGAGTCGATTTTTCACGGCGGTTACTTTCACGCGACGGCTGTCGCGAATTGGGGGGATAGTTTACGGTATAGATCGATGTATGCGGCGCGCAAGCATCTCGGGCGAAGGAACCCACACGTCGCGCGCGAGCTTGAGCGTCTCGAGCACGCGGATCGTGAGCCAGGTCGTATCGAGCTCGAACCAGCGCAGGCCGTGCCGCGCCGAGGACGGGAAGGCGTGATGGTTGTTGTGCCAGCCCTCGCCCCAAGTCAGGAGCGCGACCCACCAATTATTTCTCGACTCGTCGTTCGTCCGATACGTCTGATACCCGACGTGGTGAGCGGCGCTGTTGACGAGCCAGGTGATGTGATAGGTGAACACGACGCGCACGAAAATTCCCCAGATCAGCCACGGCCAGCCCCCTATCGCGAAAAGCGCGAGGCCGAGAGCAACTTGCCAAAGGACGTTGGTGCGCTCCAGAAACCGGTAGAACGGGTCGCCGCAGAGATCCGGTGCTAACCGCCGCAGCTCGTCCTGAGCCGGTCGCGCCTCGTTATCGCGATAGAGCCACTCGATATGGCTCCAAAGCAGGCCACGATGCACGTCGTGTGGATCGCCGGCGCGATCGGCATGAGCGTGATGCCGTCGATGCGTCGCGACCCACGTAATCGGACCGCCTTGCAACGAAAGAGCCCCTAGCGCTGCGATCGCGTAATTGAGCCAGCGCGGGACGCACAGGCTGCGGTGCGTAAGCAGGCGATGATATCCCAGGGAAATTCCAATGCCCCCGGTGAGATAACACAGGACGATTGCGACGGCGAGGGCCGACCACGTGAATGTGGACGGGATCAACACGCCCAGCACGCCCAAGTGCATGACGAGCAACCCTATGCCGGTGGCCACGTCCTTACGCTGCAACGAAACTCGGGTCCGTAAAGCAGCCGCTGGCCATCGCTTGACGCAGGCCGGCGGCGATCTGCGTCTCGTCGCTGCTCTTGGAGAGCATGCAGTTTGCGCCGGCGAGGTGACACGACAACGCCCAGCTCTCTAGCAGGGTGCCGGTGTAGACAGCGATGATGCACGTCCTCAACACGAAGCGAGTCATGCGAAGCAGCTCGAGCGGATCGGTACCGAGATCGTCGATATCGAGTACGAGCAGATCCGGGGCTGCCCGGCCGAGGTCCGTCACATTGATTCCGGCTGCTATCACCGGATGCATGAAGCCCGATGAGGCCAGCGATGCAATCAGTAACGGGATGCACGCGGTCCGGTTCCCGGCAAGATACGAACGCATGTGCGACATACTTGCACCGTAGCAGGTCCGCTGGGTAGAGAGAAGCGTGGAACGTGGGGGGGGGTAGCGCGCGGCAGAGAAAAGGCGCTCTTGAACGGAGAGAGCCGGTTTCAGTAGGCGCCGCGGTGTCATTCCACCCATCCTTCGCGTAGTGGTTAGAGGGGCTATTGGGCCCGCGTTTAACTACGTGATGCTACCTGTGATGTGTGTGGGGCTGAGGAA
>Ga0209415_10017024_pt1 | contig 11611 bp, 8 predicted proteins | sample PeaSoiSIISIP2007_FD_187696 | JGI IMG/M metagenome (GOLD analysis project Ga0209415, IMG submission 187696) | Peat soil microbial communities from Weissenstadt, Germany - SII-SIP-2007 (SPAdes) (version 2) | ecosystem: Environmental > Terrestrial > Soil > Wetlands > Peat | place: Germany... | reverse complement strand
TTGCATATCCAGCGGGTGCCGGCGGGAAGTCCTATTAAAGGCAAGCTCTGGATTGACGGCGTTCGTCTAACTCAGGAACCACCAAAAGGATAGCAGCCCGTGAAAACTCCCGTGCTGGTCGCGCCCCTCAAGGACTCAGCGGTAGACCCGCAAGCGTCCCGCTCGGTTGCGAGTTTAGTGGTTTTGTATGGTGTATTCGGCCTCCTGTTATTTGCGCCGCTGGCTTTTGGCGCGGTCGAAGCCTGGTCAATCTTCACGTTACAAGCAGGCGCCGCCGTGCTCTTCGTGGTGTGGGCGGTCTGGCAGGTGAAGTCGGGGGAGTTGCAGGTCAAGCGCAGCCCTCTCTTCCCACCGATGCTGGTTTTTGCCGTCCTCGTCGGCGTACAACTCGTCACCGGCCGGACGTCTTACCGCCAAGTGACGCTCTCGGAAGCGCGGTTGTACTGCGCCTATGGTTTGCTCTGTTATCTCGTGGTGCAGTGCCTGCGCGGAATCTCGCAGGTCAGGAAGCTGGCGTGGCTATTCTGCAGCTACGGCTTTGGGCTGGCCATGTTCGCCATGATTCAAGGCATATCCTCCAACGGCAAGCTGTACTGGTTGCGGACTCCGCGTACCGGCGGCTGGATCTACGGTCCGTATGTCAATCACAACCACTACGCGGGTTTGCTGGAAATGCTGGTACCCATTCCGCTGGTCATCTCTTTGATTGACTCCGTACCGGGCCCGCGGAAGGCCTTAGCGGGGGCGGCCGCAGCGGTGATGGCCAGCACCATTTTTCTTTCCGGGTCCCGCGGCGGGATGGTGGCTTTTGCCGTGGAGCTAGCGGTTCTGGCTGTCATTGTGGTCAAGCACCAGAAGGGTCGAACCGTGGCCCTGGCACTGGGCACCTTCCTGGTGCTTGTAGCCGGGATGCTCGCCTGGCTGGGCGGCGGCGAATTGACCAGCCGCGTTACCAGCATTCACGCCGAAACCCGCACCGAATTGTCCGGCGGATTCCGCTTGGATATCGATCGCGACGGTCTGAAGATGTTCGCTCGCAAGCCCGTGCTGGGTTGGGGATTGGGCACGTTTCCCACCATCTATCCGCAGTACCGCAGTTTTTATACCGACTTCTTCGTGAATGAGGCCCACGATGACTACTTGCAGTTGCTGGTAGAGATGGGCGGGTTGGGTTTCGCCGCCATGCTCTGGTTTGTCTTTTTGGTGTACTACCGGGCGATCAAGAAACTCGGGCACTGGACAAGAGATCCGAATGGCGCGGTGGCGCTGGCGGCGATGCTCGGCGTCACTGGAATCCTGGTTCACAGCTTCGTGGATTTCAACTTGCAGATTCCGGCCAATGCGGCGCTGTTTTATGTTCTTTGCGTGATTGCCGCCATGGGGCCACGTTTCAGCGCGTTCGGCCGGGTACACTTTCGCCGGCCGCGTCCCGCCGAAAGCGGAGAACTTTCAGCGTAGCGAAGTCAGCTTCGAGCGCACGATGTCGGTTGCATCCGCGGTTGGACAAATGGGGCCGCCAAACGCCCGTATCGGTCCAATCGTCATCACCTTGGTTCTCACTCCATCCAGGCTGGCAGGGATGGGCTGATGCAATTTCCCCCGCTCCACGAACACCACGATGGCCGCTTCACCGGCATTGTCACCCGCACCGACGCCCACTCCCAGCACGCTAGGATCGGCGGTAAACTCCGCCAAATGGCTGGCCTTAGCCGCCTTGGCGCGCGCAATCTCCGCCTGCGCCGGACGGACCCCTCTTGCGGCTGGATTTGCGGCTGACACTGCAGGCCCAGAACTACCCGTGCAGGCCGCGACCGCGTGTGTGACGTTGTCCCCCACGATGGTAGGCAGCGCTTGGTTGGAAGGGTCTGGCAACGCCGCCAAAACATCCTGAATAGGATTCGCCACGGTGATGCCGGTAGTGGAGTCGCCCCCGAAGAGCAGGCCAGTCGGCTGCGAGGTGTCGGCATTCACGATCAGAGAGCCAGAATCTCCCGCGTTGCCAAAGTTTGAAGCCTGGTTCTGGATGACGATCTGATTGTTGAAGGTCACCGTAAACGTCGTCTTGGATCCGCATGCGGTCTGGTATTGCACCTTGACCGCGTCGACGCCGATTTCGCTGATGGCGCCGCAGGTCAACCCCGTGGTCCGCCCGCTCTTGGCAACTGGCATGCCGACTGCGGCCGCGATGAGCGTGCTGGAGGGCGGAGCCGGCTGTGCTCCCGCACAAGTCACCGGGCCAAGCTGCAGAATCGCACCGGTGGGATCGACTGCCCCCGGCACCACCTGGGCCAAGGCCGCGTCCACGGGCGCCATGCCGTTTGCATTCTGCAACGTCACGGCCTGGGAAAGATTCGCTACTGTCGCCGCGGGCATACAACTATTGTCCACCAGCCCCGGCTGTGTGATGGGTTCACCCGGTTTGGCTTGGTCGCTGCGTGCTAAGACGTGGTTGTTGCTGAGGATAAAATCAGTGCCATTCCGTGTCACCAGGGCCCCGAGCGTCCCCGAGCAGCAGAAACCACCCGATCCGGTGACCGTCTTGTCATTCGCGTTTCCACCCGAAGTGCCTAACTCGATCGGCGAGCTTTGAGGCGCTTGGTTGACCGCCGGGCCTCCGGCGGAGATGGAAACACTGGCAGTGCCGGATTGGGTGGGATCTGCCTGCGACGTGGCCGTTACATTGAGACCCGGTGGCGCAGGAATCGCATCCGGGGAGGTGTAGAGACCCCCGGTGGTGATCGTGCCAAAAGCCGGACCAGGGACGCTCCAGTTCACGTTGGAGTTGCTGGTGCCCGCGACCGTCGCAGTGAACTGCTGAGTCACGGAGCATTGCGAACTGCTAACGTCCAAGGAAGCAACGGACGGCAAAACTGTAACCCCAATGGTCACGGTGAGGCTGGATGATGCGGACCTCGTGGTATCGGCCTGTGCTACAGCGGTAACCGTGATGGTCGGAGGCGCGGGTGGGACGGGAGGTGCGGTGTACAACCCGCTGGCATCGATTGTGCCGGAGGCGGAAGTCCCGCCAAGCGTACCGTTAACTTGCCACACGACGGCAGTGTTGGTCGACCCAGTGACGGTCACGTGAAACGGAAATTGGGCGCCGACCTTAACGGAGACTGTGGAGGGTGAGAGCGTTACGTTGACCACAGGCGGTGGCGGAATCGCTGGACTACCGCCCCCACACCCCGCCAGCCATAGAAGGGACCAGAACGCGGCCGGAGCAATCAGGATGTGACTTCGCATCACCCGCTCGCCGCCTCGCTACACCGCCGCACTCCGTTGGTAGGCCCCGGGGCAAACGCAGACACAGCCACGGAACGCATCACAGGAAAGTAGGGGCTTGCCAGTATGGGCAGGGAACACCACCACTGGCTCGCCATCGCAGCCAGCCGGGTCGAGCAACCACGCGTTTGAAACTACGGATTCGAACCGCTAGCCGGGGACGATGACTGCAACAAAACCCAAGTGACCAGCGCTCCAATCGCTGCTCCCCCAGCTGCTATCACAATCGGAGAATCCAGGATACCGCCACCTGCCGCCGGAGCCGCGCCGCCGCTTCTCCGCTTCTTTCGGGTTGCGGAATCATCCCGAGTGGTTTGTTGGCCTTGCGGGAGTGTCGTCGTGTCGGAACCGTCGCTGATGCTCAAGTCACCCTTGCGGGCCATGATCAGAACTTTTCCATCCGCATTGCTCACATCGAATTCCGTCCATTTGTCGGAAACTGGGGTTACCGTAACACCCTCGGCATGGGTACTGAGACCCTTCGCCGTCGTCACGCTGACACTTCCATGATCCACTGCAACCGCATTGCCCTCGAACTTAACCAGGGAGTCCGGCAGAATCATCACATTGGAGCCAGAAGCATTGATGTTTGCCATGGAATCAGCCTTGGTTTGCACCAAATCGCCGGGAAAAACTGCGGATGAACTGGGCACCGTCCCGCCGTTCAGCCAGGCTGTACCCTTGGCGTACAGCATTGCCGCCGCACCAGAGTCAGCCGCCAACAGCGAAAGCGGGAAGATAGCCAGCATCATCCAACAGAGAATGTTGCGTAGCATAGTCATACCTTTCCTAACTCCACCCCAGGGATTTGTTTTCTTTCATCGTAGCCCGCATCACTTTCGTCGTCAATTACTTTTCTTGCTCCCCATTATCGCAATTATCACTTCGACGGGATAGTCGTCCAAAAGTGACTGAGGTAATAGAACCTGTGCAAAACTCGTGACGGCGGAAGAACCAATCTGGGAACCTATTGCTTGCCCCGGGATGCAACCAGTGTCTGTGGCATACTAGGCTTCTAGGTTGAGAGTCTTCCAATCATGACTATCCAATCGGCAAGCAGCACTCCTTTCGCTGAGTTGAAGAACAAGATCGAACTGCGCCAGGCCCGCGTGGCGGTGATGGGGCTGGGGTACGTTGGTCTGCCTTTGGCTCTGCTCTACACTGAACAGAAATTTCCTGTCACCGGCTTCGACATCGATGAGCGCAAGATCACGACCCTGCTCCAGGGCGGTACTTATATTTTGCGAATTCCGCCGCCGGAGATTCAGGAAGCCCGGGCGCACGGCTTTGATGCCACCTCGGATTTTTCGCGCCTCGCCCAGATGGACGCTGTGATTATCTGCGTGCCGACGCCCTTGAACGAATATCACGAGCCAGATCTCAGCTACATCACCAATACGGCGAAAGGCATTGCCCCGCATTTGCGGGCCGGCCAACTGGTGATATTGGAGAGCACGACCTATCCCGGCACCACCGAGGAAGTGCTGATCCCGATTCTTGAGCAGGGCAACAAGCGAGGGCTGAAGGCATCGCGCGCCGGTAAACCGAATGATGAGGCATTCTACGTCGCCTTTTCGCCGGAGCGGGAAGACCCGGGAAATACGAGCGTAGCGCGGCGCGATATTCCCAAAGTGGTAGGAGGCCTCGATCCACAAGCTTCCGAACTCGCTGCCGCTTTGTACGGAGCGATTTTCAGCCGGGTCGTACCCGTTTCTTCTCCGGCAGCGGCGGAAATGACCAAGTTGCTGGAAAATATCTATCGCTGCGTGAACATCGCCCTGGTCAACGAACTCAAGTTGCTGTCGTTGCGCATGGGGCTGGATATCTGGGAAGTGATCGACGCCGCCGCCACCAAGCCTTTTGGATTTCATCCCTTCTATCCCGGGCCGGGCTTGGGCGGCCACTGCATTCCGGTGGACCCTTTCTACCTTTCGTGGAAAGCGAAGGAATGGGACTTCCGTACCCGTTTCATCGAACTGGCAGGTGAGATCAACATCGGAATGCCGTATCACGTGTTGGACTCAGTGGCCAAGGCTCTGAACCAACGCAAGAAGGCGGTGAATGGTTCTCGGGTGCTGGTGCTGGGCGTCGCTTACAAGAGGGATATTGATGACCTGCGCGAGTCCCCCGCGCTGACCATCATCGAACTGCTGCAGGCCGAGGGCGCGCAGATCAGTTATAACGACCCCTACATTCCCTTCGTCGGCAAGGGGCGCAAGTACAACCTGCAAATGAAATCCACGCCGCTGGAGAATCTTGGCCAGTACGATTGCACGCTCATCGTGACCGATCATTCCGATTATGACTACCAGCGGATTGTGAACGAATCGCAATTGGTAGTGGATACGAGAAACGCTACCCGGGGGATCTCCAGCCCCAAGATCGTACGCTGCTAACTAACGGACGATAAACAGGTTGCCGAAGATTTGAGAGGTCCTGGGAGGGGAAGCCTTGACTTCCAGGGTGCCACATGTGGGCAACAAATACCCTTCAACGTGCAACTTTTTTGCCTTCACAGGGTTCCTATTTGGTACGATAGTTCTCTCTTCGGCCGAGGTTCGTCCGGTAAGTGATTCCCTATAGTGGCCCGCGGGAGTGGTCTCACGCGTGCTGTTGACGAACTGGAAGGTTTTTTGCCAAGTGGAGTCACCTTGGGATCAGGTTACCAAGGTGCACCACGATGGCCCCCTTCGTCGCAGTTATTTTTTGGCGAAAGGAAGCAGCCGATTCTATGCCGCAGTCTCCCAATGGTAGTTTATTTTCTCTGCTTCCCCAGAAACGGCCACCTTGGAAGGAATTTGTGCTCAGCATGGGCACCCAGGGTGTGCTAGTGCTGGCTCTGGCCTGGGTGGGTGTGCTGCATCCAGAAGTGTTGGTTCCCGCAAAACATGATTACCATGCCATTGAACTGGTGAGAACTCCGGTCCCTGTGAACCATCAGCCAGCCCCGGTGCGGGTGATCAAGCCGGTCGACCCTCCGCCGGAGGTGGCGCCGCCCGTCGAGGCGCTGCACGTGCCTCCGCCCCAGATCAAGCACGAGGTGCCACGTGTGGACCCGCCCGTGGCGCCCAAGATTAACCTCGTAGCCAAGGCGCCGGCGATCCCCGCCCTCGCGCCGGTGATTCCTCGCAAGCTGGTCAAGATCGACAATTTTTCCACAGGCAGCTCAGCCGTTCCGACCATCGCCAAGGCCCCGCAGAAGACGCAGACGGGAGGCTTCGGCGATCCCAATGGCGTGCCGGCGCAGGACAACAAGGGAAAGCCAGTAACCATCGCCCAACTGGGATCGTTTGACTTGCCTTCGGGTCCGGGCTACGGAAACGGGACAGGTGGAGCGAAAGGCGCTCGCGGTGTGATAGCGAGTGCAGGCTTTGGCAACGGAGTCGCGACCGGTGACGGTAGCGGCAACGTGAATAGTTCCCGCGGGACCGTGCGCCAGGGCGGATTCGGCGACGCTGAAGCAGCAGCGGCCCCGGTCCGCGTCAAGGCAGAAACCGCCGCGCCCCAAATGGTGGCGGCTGAAATTACTTTGAAACCCACCCCCGTTTACACAGACGAAGCTAAGAAATTGCGCATTCAAGGTGAAGTGCTGCTGGAGGTGGTCTTCGACTCGTCGGGAAGACTCCACGTGCTGCGCATCATTCGGGGTCTGGGCCATGGTTTGGATGAGGCGGCGATCCGCGCTGCCGAGCAAATCCGTTTTAAACCGGCTTTGCGGGATGGCCAGCCCGCGGATTCCACCGCCGTATTACATATCGTGTTTCAACTGGCCTGAAACCCTGACTTTATAGACCAATAAGGGAAGGGGCTTTTATGCGCAGTGTTCGTGTGGCTGCTCTGCCGCTCTTTGCATTCCTCTTTCTTCTTTCAACCTGGGCCTCCAGCCAACAAACCGACCCAGCCACCGCAGCCGCACCGAATGGCCCCGCTCCAGCGGCTATCTCCGGCCCAGTGTCGACCTTCGACGACGTCATCGGTCGGGTGGTCGAGCGCGAACACTATTTCAACCAACAGATCCGCGGCTTCCACCCCTTGATCGAGACTTACATTCAAAATCTCAAGGATACCGACGAGATGGGAGCGGTTCCCGTCAGCGACCAGTATTTTCTTGGACGGCTTGATGTCGCGAACGGCATCGAAGACCGTTTCTCGAATCATGCAGGACACCATGCGCTGCTCTCCAAGCTCAATGTGGCTCCGAAGCTGAGTGAGCTGTACGCCACAAGATTTCTGCCTGGCGGCTTCGCTCAGATGGTTCTCCTCGACGAAGACTTTCAACGCGCGTACTACAACTTTACCTACGTGCGGCGCGAGTTCCTCGGAGAGATTCGCTGTCTGGTGATCGATGTCCAGCCGAAGAAGGGCGCCGGTGATGGACGATTCGTGGGAAGAATCTGGGTTGAAGACCAGGATTACAACGTGGTGCGCACCAACGGCACCTACAGCTCCCGTTCCCACCGCGACCAGTATTTTCACTTCGACAGTTGGCGCCTGAACATGCGTGCCGGGCTATGGATGCCGGCGTACGTCTACAGCGAGGAATCCGATGATCACGCCCGCGTCGGACAACATTTTCACTTCAAGGCGCAGAGCCGGCTGTGGGGCTATGACTTAGAGCACGCCGCCAGCAACGATGCCTTTACCGAAATACTAGTGGATCCTTCCCAGTCGGTGCATGACCAGAGCCCCGCGACCCAGGATGCTACGCCGGTCGAGAGCGAGCGGCTGTGGGAACGCGAAGCGGAAGACAATGTCGTCGAGCGCCTGCAGAAAATCGGCCTAATTGCTCCCAACGGAGAAGTTGACAAGGTCATGCAGACCGTCGTCAACAACCTGATTTTCACCAACAATCTGAACATCCAGCCGGAAGTCCGCACCCGCGTACTGCTAACCACGCCGCTGGAGTCATTCGCCATCGGGCATACGATCGTTCTGAGCCGCGGCCTGTTGGATGTCCTGCCTGACGAGGCATCTCTCGCCATGGTATTGGCTCACGAACTTGGCCATATCGTACTGGGCCACCAGCTTGACACCAAGACGGCGTTCAATGACCGCATGTTCTTCGCCGATCAGGAAACTTTCGAACGCCTGGATTTCGCGCGAGACCCCGCCCAGGAAGAGGCCGCCGACACCAAGGCTGTAGAACTCCTCTCCAACTCACCCTATAAAGACAAACTGGGCAATGCCGGGCTATTCCTGCGCTCCCTCCAGGCGCACGCCCCTGAACTCAGGAACCTGATTCGACCGCATATGGGTAGCAGTCTGGCGGAAGGCAAAGCCATCCGCATGTCATCTCTGCTCAACGCCGCCCCAGCGTTAGAGGTGAAGAAGACTGATCAGATTGCCGCATTACCCTTGGGAGGACGCGTCCGGCTGGATCCCTGGACCAGCCGCATCGAGCTGGTGAAGACGAAAGCTGTAGCCCTCACCACGCCCCAGGAAAAAATGCCTTTCGAGATCACGCCCTTCTTCCCTTATATGGCGCGTATCTCGAGCACAGGTCCGGAGAAAGTAGCTCTGACCGCGCCCGCCAAATAGCGATAGCAACCACCTCGGTGAAGAATTCGAGGCGGGAGCAAAGTGCAAAAGGAGCAGGAAAAAGGAGCAGGAAAAAGACTAGCAGGAGGAGGACTGGAAAATCAGTCAATCCAGTCTTCCCTTCCCCGCTACTACTGAATGGCGCTTCCGACGGAAGAAAACACGTTGTTGGCGTTGGAACCGATGAGGCGAATGGTGCCGACGACGATCACAAGAATGACCGCCAGCATGACCGCATATTCGGCAATATCCTGGCCTCGTTCATCTGACCACAGTTGCTGTAGAAACCTTCTCACTGGAACCCCTCTCTGGCGCCTAACGCCTCCCGTTCGCATCCGGGACACGGGCCGATTTCTCTGTGGAAAAGTGGCCTCGATGTGTCGCCAAATTACTGAACAGACACGTCTATCATAGTGCCCGACTCAGCTCCATCCAATAGCCCGCACGTGGAGGCAGGTGGCACGAAGGTGCCATATCGTTTAGGCGATCGTTTTCAGGGGCAGGGACTGATTCACCGCGAATAACGCCAACTCCAGGCGCGTGGAAACACCCAGCTTGTCGAAGATATTGCTGAGGTGGTGTTTCACGGTATCCTCGCTAATCTTGAAGTATTCCGCGATTTCTTTGTTGGCATAACCCGCAACCACGGCCGAGACAATTTCCAATTCACGGGGCGTGAGCCCGAACTTCTTCTGGCGCGCTTCTTCTCCCGAGGACTGCACCAGGGTCCGCAGATACTGCACCAAGTTGGAGACGCTTTCCCTTCCTACCCAATACTCTCCGGCCATGACCGTATCGATGCTCTTCAGCAGGAGTTGGGTAGCGGAGTCCTTTAGGACAACGCCACGAGCGCCAAGCTGCAGCGCTTCGACGATCTGATTTTTCTCCGCAGCCGCGGTGAGCAATATGATGCGGACTGAATGCGGCCCCGAATTGGAACTCATCTCGCGCAGTGCTTCCAAGCCGGGATGGCGAGGCATAGCCAGATCCAGGAGCAGGATGTCAGGCTTCAGTTGGCGGGCCAGCTTCACCGCTTCCGCGCCGTCGCAGGCCTCGCCGATGACGGTGAACCTCGGTTCAGCCTCCAAAAGCCGCCGCAAACCATCGCGGAAAATGGGATGGTCATCGGCAATCACAATGCGAACGGAATGGGCCTTCTTGTCGCTATCCATAAACGGCTTCCCGCTTTTGGGGGATGTTGATCTCGAGCCGCGAACCCCGGCCTGGATTTGATTCTACCGTGAGTTCACCCTCAATCAAACGGACACGTTCCTTAATCACCACTGGTCCCTTTCCCATGGCATCCAACTCGGTCTGGGTCAGGCGTCCGGCAAACGGGAAGCCGGCGCCATCATCCTCAATGACGACGGTCCAGCGGCCCTCGCTCGCACCCAACCGAACCAGAACCTGGCGAGCCCCGCTGTGTTTGCGCACGTTGACCAGGCCCTCCTGAACGATGCGCGCTAACTCACGGCAGACCGGCTGCGGCATGTCCACTTCCTCTACCTCGGAAATGAAGCGGGCCGCGATGCCGGTTTCGCGCTGGAACCTTTCCACCGTATCGGCCAGCAGGGCGAGGAGTCTCTTGGAGTCCACATCGAGCGATTTCATCTGCTGCATCAGCTCGCGCAATTTGAGAACTTCCTCGCGCAGCAACCCCTGAATTCGACCCAGCTCTTCTGCAGTCCGTGCCGGGTTGCTGGCGGATTGGCGACGCAGCACATCGACTTGCATTTCCACGGAAATCAGGGACTGCACGGCTCCGTCGTGCAGCTCGCGGGCAAAACGAGCGCGTTCTAGGGCTCCCGCGCGCCGCCGCAAACGGCGCAGCAGAAAGACGTTGTAGACGGCCGGACCGACTTGATGCACCAGTTCCTGCAGGAAACGCAGTTCTTCCTCGGTGTCGCCAGTGAAGGCCGGGTCCAAAAGAAAAATCCGGCCTGACCAATCACGGCCAAAAACAAAAGAGACCGTAGCTAAACCGCGGAATTGGTGGCGTTGGGCAATGGCATCCAGGAATGCGGGGGAAGGCTCTTTCACCCTGGCGCCGTCCACATCCAACGCCACCAGCCGATCCAAACCACGACTGCCGCGGTGGGCGTAACAGGTCGAATCCAGGGATTCGTTCAGGTAGCGCCCACGGTCCGAGGGTGTCGGTTCCAGCCAATGGAAGATCGTCGGGGCCCCGTTTAGGGAGCGAATTTCGCCCACGAAGACATGTTGACTTTTACTTTCGAGAGACGCAATGACGGCCTGTTTCGCCCCGTACGTGGATAACATGTCGCCCATAATTTCCTGCAGGGTCCCGGTCATGCCGGCTTCGACGCGGGCCAACCCCAGCGCACGCGCGATTACCGCCTTTTCCGCGCGCAGTTGCTTTTGCTGCTCGGCCAGATAGCCGAGCAGCAAACCCAGCACCAGGAGATAGACGGAGCGCATGAACAGCGCCTTGGGTTGGAAATCCAAAGCGCTGACTCTCACCAACGGAACGTGGTACCGCTGGAGAATGCCGTTCAGCCAAGTCAGTAAACCGAGATGAAGCGCCAGGCTCTCTGCCCACAACACCGCTAGAGCAGCAGCAGCTGTGCCCACCGTTTCCCACAGCCCCCAGCGATAGGCAGCGGCGGCGAGAACGAAGACAAAAAGCAAGAAGAAAGGGTTCCCCGTCCCAGCCACAAAAATGGAGATTAGCGCCGGCCAGATCACGTCTCCAGCATGCACCAAGAGGCGAAACGCCGGCGTGGATTCCTGCCGCAGCCGCAACAGCAGCATGATGATGACGCCGTGA
>Ga0209415_10017023_pt1 | contig 11611 bp, 14 predicted proteins | sample PeaSoiSIISIP2007_FD_187696 | JGI IMG/M metagenome (GOLD analysis project Ga0209415, IMG submission 187696) | Peat soil microbial communities from Weissenstadt, Germany - SII-SIP-2007 (SPAdes) (version 2) | ecosystem: Environmental > Terrestrial > Soil > Wetlands > Peat | place: Germany... | reverse complement strand
GGAGGCAACACACATGAAAAAGATCGAAGCCATCATCAAGCCCTTCAAGCTGGACGAGGTCAAGACGGCTCTGAAGGAGATCGACATCCAGGGAATGACCGTCACCGAGGTGAAGGGCTTCGGCCGGACGGGCGGGAAATCGGAGATCTATCGCGGATCGGCGTACGTCGTGGACTTCGTCCCCAAGATCAAGGTCGAGATCGTGGTTCCGGACAACATGGTTCAGCAGGTCATGGACGCGATTCTGGTGAGCGCCAAGACCGGCAGAATCGGCGACGGCAAGATCTTCGTCGTCGCGGTGGAGGAAGCCGTTCGCATCCGGACCGGCGAAAAAGGCGAGGGCGCCATCTAGGCAGACCCGGCGCGCGCCATTTCGCCGTTTCGCTCGACGTCCCCCTCGAAACGGCGAGAATGGATCCATGAACCTCCCGTTCGACCCCGAGTACGTCTTCAGCCATCACACCGCGACACCAGCGAAGCTCGCCGACTACGACGCCATTCACAAGGGGGCCAAGCAGTTCGCGGAAATCCTTCTCGCGCGCACACCGCCGTGCGAAGATCGATCCACCGCGCTTCGCCTTCTACGAGAGGCGACGATGATCGCATGCGCGGGAATCGCGCTCGACGGCCGTTTGACCAAATGAATGGCCACCCCGAAGCCGGAGACGAAGGTCAATCCCAGGGTAGGTCCCAGGTATCCGCACGTCGTCGTGCTCTTCGGGGCCACGGGTGATCTTGCGGCGCGCAAGCTCTTGCCGGGACTGTTTCACCTGTCGAGCGCCGGGTTCATCCCCGGCTGCCGGATCGTGTGCGTCTCGCTCGAGGACCTCGACGCCGACCACTTCCGCAGGACAGCTCGCGGTGCTCTGGCCGAGTTCTCGACGCGCCAGGTGACCGATTCCGACTGGAATACCTTTGCCGCGAGCCTCGACTACGTGCCCCTGGCAGCGGGTCCTCCTGCCCTCCGTGCCGCGGTCGAGAAGGCCGAGCGAACGCTCACCGGTGAGACGCGCCGGCTACACTATCTGAGCGTGCCGCCGAGCGCGGCGCTGTCGGCGGTGAGATTGCTGGGCGAAGCCAATCTGGTCGAACGATCCCGGATCGTGATGGAAAAGCCGTTCGGCACCGACCTCGAGAGCGCGGTGTCGTTGAACGCGAATCTACACGACGTGTTTAAAGAGGAGCAGATCTTCCGGATCGACCACTTCCTCGGCAAGGAGCCGGCGCAAAACATCCTCGCGTTCCGCTTCGCGAATGGGCTCTTCGAGCCGATCTGGAATCGCAACTTCATCGACCACATCCAGATCGACGTGCCGGAGATGCTCGGCCTCGGCAAGCGCACCGGGTTCTACGAAACCGTCGGGGCATTTCGCGACATGGTGGTCACTCACCTGTTTCAGATCCTCGCGTTCGTGGCCATGGAGTCGCCGACGTCGCTGGAGCCGAAGCCCATCAGCGAAGAAAAGAACAAGGTCTTCCGCTGCATGCTGCCGCTACATCCCGCCAATGCCGTTCGCGGACAGTACATCGGCTACCGATCCGAAGAAGGCGTCCATCCGGAGTCGGATACCGAGACATTCATCGCGCTGAAGTGCTTCATCGACAACTGGCGGTGGGCGGGCGTGCCCTTCTACTTGCGCACGGGCAAGCGGCTCGCCGAAGGGCAACGCATCATCTCGATCGCCTTCCGCGAGCCGCCGAAGAGCATGTTCCCCGCCGGGTCAGGCGTCGGCGCTCAAGGACCTGACCACCTGACGTTCGACCTGGCGGACGCGTCGAAGATGTCGCTGTCATTTTACGGCAAGCGTCCGGGCCCGGGCATGCGCCTCGACAAGCTGAGCCTGCAGTTCGCGATGCACGACACGGGATTCATCGGTGACGTGCTCGAAGCCTACGAGCGATTGATCCTCGACGCGATGCGGGGCGACCATACGCTGTTCACCACCGCCGAGGGGATCGAGCGGCTGTGGGAGCAGTCGATGCCCTTGCTGGAAGCCCCACCTCCGGTTCGCCTGTATGCGCCCGGCTCCTGGGGGCCGAACGCCATCCACCAGCTCGTCGCGCCGCATGCCTGGCGACTGCCCTTCGAGCGAGGGTGGAGAGACCCCAATCGCACGGGCAACTGACCCGCGACGCGCGTCGCTAGTACGATTCCCCCACCTCGTTGCCGATGGCATTGCCCGCCGCCAGCATCGCCACGCTGGTGAAGAAGACCGCGACGGCCCCGACGACGAGGACGTGCGGTGCGCGCAGCATCGCGGCAACCCCCTGATCCAGCACGCCGCCCAGCGATACCCCGTCGCGCGGCCCGAGACCCACGAACGCAAGCGCCGCCTCGCTCACGACGATCGAGGCTCCCGTCGACCCGAGTTGCACGGCGACGACGCCCACGACGTTCGGCAGGACATGCCGCACGAGGACCCCCGCGCGCCCGCGGCCCAGCGCGACGGCCGCCTCCACGAACGCCGCCCCGCGCAGCACCCGCGTCTGCGCGAGCGCGAGCCGGGCGAAGGGGGCCCAGGAGGTCAGCGCGAACACGGCGCCGATGTGAAGGCGCGTCGGCGCGCGGACCGCGCTCAGAACCGCCAGGGCAAGGATGAAGGTGGGGAACGCCTGTACGAGATCGCAGCCCCGCTCGACGATCCGCTCGAAGCGGCCCCGCGCGAGGGCCGCCGCGACCCCGAGCGGCGTCCCGAGCGCGAACGAGAGCAACGACACCGTGACCGCGAGGGCGACTGCGCGCAGCGCGGCCGACGAGACGACCGCCGTCAGATCGACCCCCGCCTCGCCGCACCCAAGCAGGCGCGCCGGCGAGGGGGCACACCACGCGCTGGCCGGATCGAGGCGCGTCGCCGGAGCGCTCGCGATCATCAGCCCGATCCCGCCCGCGACGACGACCGCGGCGAGAGGCACGAGGTGGCGCCAGCGCGCTCGCTTCATCCTTCGCCTCTCGCACGCGGATCGATCGCGACGTGAACGGCGGCGCCGAGGCCCTGCGCCGCCACGAACAGGAGCCCTGCGGCGACCACCGCCCCTTCGAGGACGGGCAGATCGCGCGTCGCGTACGCCTCGAGGATGAGCGTCCCGAGCCCGCGACGCTCGAACATCCGCTCGAGCACCACGGCGCCGCCAAGCAGCGCGCCGAGTTGCGTCGCCACGACCGTCACGACGGGACCGACCACGGCGGGCAGGGCGTGCAGGACCCAGACACGCGCCGGGCGCGCGCCCTTCGCGCGGGCGACGGTCAGGAACGAGTCCCGCGCCACCTCCTGGAGGGACGCCCGCGTGATGCGACCGACGTGCGCCGCGAGTGGGACGGCGAGGAGCGCACTCGCGAAGAGCAGACCGGATGCCCCGGCGTCCGGATCGCCCGGGAGCGGAACGAGGCGTACGCGCACGGCGAACACCCAGGTGATGACGGGGGCGAACGCCACGAGCGGCGACGCCGCCGCGACAACCAGGCCGGCGTCGATCCATGCGCGCTTGCGCAGGCCGAGCCACGGCCCGCTGGCGGCGATGGCGATCGCGACGCCCGTCGCCGCGCCGATGGCCACCGCGACGAGGGCCAGCTGCGCGGTCGGAGCGAGCGCCTCGGCGACGCGAGCCATCGCGCTCGTCCCGGGGCGGCGGAGTGAATCGCCGAGGTCGAGCCTCGACAGCCCGCGCAGGAAACGCGCGTACTGGGCCAGCAAGGGCTCGTCGAGGTGAAGACTCGCGCGCACGCGGGCCAGCTCCACCGGGCCGGCCATGTCACCCAGCACCAGGCGCGCCGGATCTCCCGGCAGGACGCGGAGCGCAAGGAAAACGAGCGATGCCAGGGCCAGGACGACGGCAGCGGACTGTGCGACGCGGCCCCCGACGACGCGCCACACCCGGAGCAATCTAGCCGCCACCCTGGCCATCGGCCGCCGGCGCGTCCGGTCCACCGTCGCCCGCAGAAGCGGCGCCTCCGTCGTCGGCGGTCGCGCCACCGTCGATCGCTGCGTCCGTCCCCGCGGTCATTCCTCCATCGAGCGTGGCGTCCAGTGTGGCGTCGCGCGCCGCGTCGACGGCAGCGTCTCCTCCGCCGTCTCCGCCATCGGGCGCGCCCGCGTCGGGCCCGGCTTCCCCAGCATTGCCCAGGCTCACGCCAATGGGGGGCACGAGGGGACCGCTCGGCGAACAGACGCTTCCGTCGGGCAGCGTGGGCAGAGCGGAATCGCCCACGACGGGCAACGGCGACGTGGTCCCCGGATCGGGCGCGATGATGCAAACCTTCTGCGACTGATCGTCGTCGGTTATCGCTCCGCTCCAGGGAGGCTGACGTGGATCGGCGCACACGTACCCGTCGCCCTCGTTGCAGTCGGAGCTCTGATTGCAGTGCTCCAGGCAGAAAGTCCGCCCGGTTCGCGACGGCGAGCGGTAATCGTCGTACGGGCACCCGGGGACGCTGGGCCGGAGCTCCACGCAGACGGCGTGATCCTGGCACGAGTTGGGCGTGCAGTTGAACTGGGTGCAGTACCCGCCGGGCTCGGACGTATCGCAGACGAGCGCGCCGCTCGTGCCGCAATCCGTGTTGAGGACGCACTTGCTGCCTATCTTCGGGGCGCACCCCGACAGCGCGGGGATGGCCAGCGCCGTGATGACAGCGAGCGCAGCGCGGAAGGACCGGTTCATCGGCGGGGCGGCCGACCCTACCTTCCTCGTGGCCCGGCCCGCAAGGGCATGAGACGAGGCATGAAGAGGGGCAAGGAACCGAGAAACAAGGCCGAGGCACCCGGCCCCAACCGTTTGACTTTGCTCGGTCAGCTCCCTACGTTCCTGTTCCTGTCGCCATGGCCACGTACATCACGTCCGACTGCATCAACTGCGGAGCCTGCGAGCCCGAGTGCCCCAACGAAGCAATCAGCGAGGGTGACGAGATCTACGTCATCGATCCGGAGCTCTGCACAGAGTGCGTCGGATTCTACGACCACGAGGCATGCCAGGCCGTGTGCCCGGTCGAATGCTGCATTCCGGATCCGAACGTTCGCGAGGAAGAGCAGCTCCTCCTGGAGCGCGCCGTGCGCCTCCATCCGGACGACGAGGAGCTTCAGAAGCGCGTTTCGTCCGGCTCGTTTCCGTCCCGATTCCGGAAATGAACGGGCTCGAGGGGGACGCGGCCCGTCTCCTCGCCCTCGTCGCCGCCAGCCACGTGATCGTCGGATGCGGAGGCGGCATGCCTCTCTTGCACCCGGCGCAGACGCTCGGCCAAGGTGAGGTGCAGGCGACCGCAGGCTTCAGCGGAAACATCGCGACGGGTGGCCTGGCCAACGCGTTGAGCCAGGCGCAGATCGAGGCCCTGCAGAGCGGCGGAGTCCCCTCGCAGCCCGGTACGGATCCCACGTACACGAAGGGAGCCCTCGTCGCCGCGTCGATCGGTCCCGGCCTGGCTCCGCTCGGGGCTGCGCGCGTCGGCGTCGGCGCCCAGGTCGAGGGCGGCATCATTTACACCGGCCGCGCGCTGCGCCTGGACGTGCGCCGCTCGTTCGACCTCTCCTCCCACTGGGCGTTATCGGTGGGAGCAGGCGGCTCCGCCGCTCTCTACGGCCACCAGAACGGCGTGCTCTTGCCCAACGTCGATCTCGGAGAGCTTCACGGTTGGGGCGCCGACGTCCCCGTCATCGTCGGGTTCGAGAGCGAAGGTGGCCTCTACATGGCCTGGGCCGGGGCGCGCGGGGGATGGGAGCACGTCGACGTCAGCGAGGTGAGCAGCCAGAGCACCGTCACGCTGGGCCCGGCGCCCATCTCGCTGTCCGGCACCCGCTTCTGGGGAGGCGGCTTGCTCGGCTTCGCGGTCGGGTTCCGGCACATCTACGTGGCCGTCGAGCTCGACGCGAGTTACGCAAACGTGAGCGGGGACTACAACGACGCGCACGCGCAGGTCTCGGGGATCACGCTCGCGCCCTCGAGCGCCCTGTGGTGGCGGTTCTGAAGCCGGCCGGCGTCGAGGCCATCCACGGCCTGCGCGCGGGGCTCGCGGTCTTCGCGTGCCGCCCGGGCGACGTCGTCCGCGTGGCGTACGCGCGATCGGTGCGCCCCGAGGTGGCCGACCTCGTCCGGTGGTGCGCGTCGCGACGCCTGCCCTGCGATGAGATGAGCGATCGGGAGCTGGATCGGTTCGCCGAGTCGGCCCACCATGAAGGACTCGCTGTCGTCGCTCGCGCGAGGCGATGGATGTCGGCACAAGACCTGGCCTCCACGCTCGCGAGGGACAAGGGGGCGGCGGTCGCCCTCGATCGCGTCAGGAACCCGTACAACGTCGGCTCCATCCTGCGAAGCGCGGCCTTCCTCGGGCTCGACGCGGCGCTGCTGGGAACGCCGGCGCCTCATCCAGCCCTGGCCCCCGCCGCGGTCCGCGTGGCGGAGGGCGGCGCCGAGCACCTTGCGCTGGCACGGACGACCGATCTCGGTGAGACGCTCGCGCGGCTGCGGGCGCGCGGAGTCCAGGTCGTGGGCGCCGATGGACGGGCGAAGACGAGCGCGACGGGGTTCGCGTTCGGTCGACCGAGCGTCCTCGTGGTGGGCAATGAGCGCGGCGGTCTCGGCGACCGCGTCCGCGCGGCGTGCGACGCGGTCGTCTCCGTGCCCGGCGGCGGACGCCTCGAATCGCTCAATGTCGCCGTCGCAGCAGGCGTCCTGATGGCCGAGATGACTCGCCGCAGATGATCTTGCCGCGGCCGGGGCCTCACATCTCGCCGTTCCTTGCCCACTCGCCGAACCGTTCGCCCATCATGATCGTCGTCAAGTTCGTGTGCGCGCTCGGGATCGTGGGCATCAGACTCGCGTCCGCGACCCAGAGCCCCTCGACGCCGCGGACTCGCCCGCGCCCGTCGGTCGCCGCCTCGGTGCGGCTCGCGTCGTCCGCGCCCATGGGCACAGTCCCGCACGGGTGATAGCTCGAATCGCAGATCCGGCCGATCCACGACGCGAGGCGGGCCTTGTTCGTCACCACGCGCGCAGGCGGCCAGAAGAACGTGGCCATCTCACGCATCGGGGGCGACTGCGCGAGCTCGACGGCCAGCGTGAGAGCATCGATGGCGCGCCCGAGGTCGGCCTCGTCCGCGAAGAGGCGCGAATTGATGTGCGGCCGCGCGCGGAGACTCGGCGACGTGAAATCGATCGTTCCAGTGCCCCGCGGCTTGCCGATGCTGCACATCAGGCTGACGAGCGGCAACGTCGCGAATGGAAGCGGCAGGTTGGATCCGGCCTGCACGACGACGTCGTTCGGCCGCCTGCTCGGCGCGGAGGCATAACGCAGCACGGTCTGGATGAGCGGATCTCGTAGGGATTGAACGCCCGGCTTGGGACGCAGGAAGATCGCCGCGCCCGGATGATCGAGCAGGCGCGCCCCGACGGCGGGGAGGTCGACCACCACGTCGACGCCCAGCCGCTCGACCGCGCGCCTCGGTCCGATGCCCGATCGAAGGAGAATGCCCGGCGTGTGAGTCGCGCCGGCGCAAAGGACGACGCGCCGGGTGTCGATCGTGTGCACCCGACCGAGCGTCTCGACCTCCAGGCCGACCACTCGACGGTTCGCGAAGAGCACCCTCCGCGCGACGGACATCGGATGGATGCGGAGGTTCTCGCGTGCCCGGACGTCCGGCGTGAGATAGCAGCGGGCGACGCTCATCCGCTCGCCCTCGACCTTGTTCATCGCGTGCCGGCCGTATCCCGTCGTCGTCGGATCGTTCGAGTCGGCGCAGCTCGGGAAGCCGAGCCCCGCGCAGGCCTCCAGGAAGGCCGCTTGCCACGGGACCATCTCGGCCGGCGAGTGGCGGCGGATCGGGACCGGCCCCTCCTGCGAGTGCCACTCGCTCCTCACGTCGAGATCGTTCTCGAGGCGCTTGAACGCCGGCAGGCAGCGCTCGAAGCTCCAGTCGTGGAGACCCATCGACGCCCACTCGTCGTAGTCGTGGGGCTGGCCGCGCAGGGCGATGCACGTGTTGACGGCGGACGACCCGCCCACGACGCGCCCGCGCGGGAACCAGAACAGGACGCGGCTGCCCGCCCGTGGGCGGTGCATCTGGCCCCAGTCGTGGCGGCGCGTCGAGTTGCGCGTCCCGTCGCGAAGATCCGGGGGAAGGGCCAGGGGGTGGGGGTAGTCCGGCCCAGCTTCGAGGAGCAGGATCTCGCGCTCGGTGCGCTCGGTCGCGCGTGCGGCGATCACCGCGCCGGAGGAGCCTGCGCCCACGATGACCGTGTCTGCGTGCATGGTTGTGCGCCAGTGTACGATTCAAGCGCGGGTCCGAGTTAGGCTCGCTCACGCGAGGACTATTGCGTACGATGGCGCGTTGAGGGTACGGCGAAAACCATGTCCACTCGTCGATCGCGTCCCCCGCGCAGCCGGAAGTCGCGTAGCCCGGAGGCCCCTGCCGCGGAGGTCCTCGTGATCGTCCCCCCCGCGGGCGGGACGCCGGACGAGAGAACGCTGCAGTCCCGCGCCGAGACGCGGACCGACACGCCAGACGGTGAGCTGGCCGCGATCGAGGCGGGCTGGGACGAGCTCCTCTCCTAACGCCATGACCCTCCGGATTGCGCGCGTCGCTGGCATAGGGGTCTCGCTCGTCGTCGTGACGGCGGCGGCCTGCAGCAACAACGGCCCCGTGACGTACGCGGACGGCGGCCCGGCCACCGGGAGCCCTGGAGCCGGGGTGGGCCAGGCGTGCGGCCTCGCTCAGACTTGCCGGGCGGGGCTGACGTGCACGGGGGGCACGTGCCAGGCGTGTCAATGCGGCGTCGCCGGCGTCCCTTGCACCCTCAGCAACGAGTGCATGGCCGGCGACTACTGCGGCCCCCAGCGGACGTGCGCCCCCGCGGGGAGCGGCGCGGCAAACGCGAACTGCAAGAGCGATGCGGACTGCACGGCCGGGCTCCGCTGCGACCTCGAGGGCCTCTCGGCGCAGTGCGAGCCCCAGGGCATGATGGACGTGGGCGGGGCCTGCACGACCAGCGCGAATTGTCTGGGCGGGCTCGCGTGCATGTCTGGTGCCTGCCAGCCTCTCCCGCCCGTCCCGGACGGCGGGCTCGCGCCAATCGCGTTCCCGCCCACCTGGGCAGGCGAGACGTGCGCGGACGTCTCGGGGCCGACGCAGGCGTACTTCCGGGTGCCGCGGGGCAAGGACGACGGCGACTTCTATCGCCTCCCCTTCCCCAACGACGTCCGCAATACGAACGGCCAGATCTCGCTCTCCAACCCGAATCACCCCACTCCGGGCCCGGCGCTGCTCGGCTACGACGTCGTGCAGCGCTGGTTGAGCGACATCGAGGCGACGGTCGACGGGTTCAGCGCTTATCCGACCGTCCTGTTCCGCTTCAGCGCCGGCATCGACCTGAACGGTACGTTCAAGGGGTCCGGGGTCGTCTCGTGGCTCGACATCACGACGCCCGCGACCCCGCACACCCTGGGGCTCACGTGGTACGCCACGACGGCGCGTAACGCGTACATCTGCGACAACTGGCTCGGCGTCCGCCCCCAGACCGGCGTCCCGCTGACGCCCGGGCACACGTACGCCGTGATCCTCACGACCGCGGGACTCGACGCCGGCGGCAAGCCCATCCTCGTCTCGCCCGATCTCACCGCGCTGCTCGCGGCGACCGCTCCGACGGACATGACGCTCGCCGCCCAGTGGCCGAAGTACCAGCCGCTGAGAGACTGGGCGTCAGGCGCGACCGTCGACGTCTCGACCATCCTGAACGCAACGGTGTTCACGGTGGGGCACCCGACGGCGATCGGGCCCAACCTGGCGAGCGCCGTCGCCGCGGCGACGGCCCCCACGGCGGCGAGCTGGATCAACTGCGCGAACGCGTCCTCGCCTTGCCCGCAGGCGACCGGCGATCGCGCGTGCCCGACGACGCCGGATCCGGCGTTCGACGAGCTCCACGCGATGATCACGCTGCCTATCTTCCAGCAAGGCAACGAGCCCTACCTGACGCCGACCGACGGCGGCGACTTCGTCGTCGCGTCGGGAGTCCCCCAGGTCCAGCGCACCGAGGCCGTGTGCATGGCGCTGACCGTCCCGAAGGGCATGCCCATGCCCGCGGGAGGATGGCCGCTGGTCGTGTACGCGCACGGGACGGGCGGCAGCTTCCGGAGCCACGTGACCGAGGGCGTCGCCAAGCGGCTGGCGAGCGTCGACGCCGTGGGCGGCGGCAACGTGAACATGGCGGTGCTTGGGATCGACCAGGTGGAGACGGGCACGCGCCGGGGGAGCTCCACCGAGTCGCCGGACAACCTCTTCTACAACTTCGCGAATCCGGCCGCGGCCCGTGGCAATCCGCTGCAGGGTGCCGCCGACCAGATGTCCCTCGTGCGCTTCGTGGCGGGCTTCGACTTGCCCGCGGCCCAGTCGCCGACCGGGGCGGAGATCAAGGTCGCGGCCGGGCAGATCGCGTTCTGGGGTCACTCGCAGGGCGCCACCGAGGGGGGCATCGCGATGCCGTACACGGCGGGAGTGACGGGCGCGGTGCTGAGCGGCGAGGGAGCGAGCATCATCGAGGCCCTGCTCACGAAGCAGAACCCCGTCGACATCGCGGCCGTCGTGCCGGTCGTCCTCGAGGACGCGCCGTCGAACGTCGGCCCGTACCATCCGGTCCTCTCGCTCTTCCAGAACGACCTCGACCGCGTGGATCCGCTCAACCATGCGCCGCTGCTCGTCGTGAGCCCTCCAGCGCCGGCGGATCAGAAGCACATCTTCCAGCCCTACGGGCAGGGAGACACGTACGCGCCGCCGGCGACCGAGCAGACGTTCGCGCTCGCCGCGCAGCTCGGGCAGGCGTCGCCCCCGACGGGCGTCACGGACGACATGTTCGGCGGCGGGATGACCTTGATGGTTCCCGTGGGCGGGAACGCGACGTCCGGCGGCAAGATGGTGACGGCGATCGTGCGCCAGTACGTCTCGGACGGGACGTACGACGGGCACTTCGTCTCGTACGACAATCCCCAGGCCGAAGCGGACGTGAACCACTTCCTCGCGGACGCGGTGAGCGGGCTCGTGCCGCAGGTGGGTCGATAGCGGCGGGACGTTCGGGCCACCGCCTCGTACGCCGAAGGATCACCTAGTCGTCGGGATGCTCTTGCCGTCGAAGTGCTTCACTTTGAGACCGGTCACATCCACGCCGTCGAGGCAGCGAACGTTGACGGCGATCATCGGGTGGCCGGCTTGCTCGCCGCGCGCGAACGACTTGATGCCGCACTCGCTGCAGAAGAGGTGATGGATGTGTCTCTTGTTGAACTGGTAGTCCTTGAGGACATCCTCGCCCGACTTCAACTTGAACTCTGCCGCAGGCACGAACGAAAGTAGCGTTCCCGCCCTGCCGCACATCGAGCAGTTGCAGGCGATGACCTCCTTGTCCAGGTCGACGTTCACATCGTAGCGAACCCTGCCGCACTGACAGCCACCCGAATACGCTTTGTCTCCGCTCATGACGGCCTTTTAGCACTTGATGCGCGGGCGAGTCCCGCCTCGTCCCTCAGGTGCCAGCGTCCGTACCCCCAAGCTGTACCCGCATCTCCCCCCCCTCTATCCCCGAGCCCGCCGTCGCCGGATCGGCGCGCAGGCGGCGGTGGGACCCGGCATGCCGGGGGGACCGC
>Ga0209415_10017021_pt1 | contig 11612 bp, 10 predicted proteins | sample PeaSoiSIISIP2007_FD_187696 | JGI IMG/M metagenome (GOLD analysis project Ga0209415, IMG submission 187696) | Peat soil microbial communities from Weissenstadt, Germany - SII-SIP-2007 (SPAdes) (version 2) | ecosystem: Environmental > Terrestrial > Soil > Wetlands > Peat | place: Germany... | reverse complement strand
CGCCGCCGCGGCCGCCCGCGGCCGCCCCGAAGCCGCCGGCGCAACCGGCTCAGCCCGCTCAGCCCGCGCCGCCACCTGCGGCTGCGGCGCCCGGCGCGACTGGCGAGCCGCCCAAGCTCATCTATTCGCAGTGGACCAAGTTCTGCGAGAAGAGCAACGACCCGAGCAGCAGCGGCAAGCAGGTCTGCGCCACCGGCCGTGAGGCCCGCACCGACACCGGGCAGCCGCTGGTCGCTGCCGTCTTGATCGAGCCGGAGGGCCAGCCGCAAAAGCTGCTCCGCATCACCTTGCCGGTGCCCCTGATGCTGCAATACGGCACGCGCCTCATCATCGACAAGGAGCCGGCGCTCAGCGCCCCGTTCTACACCTGCTTCGCCGGCGCCTGCATTGCCAACTACGAGGGGACCCCGGATTTGGTCAGCAAGCTCAAGAAGGGCCAGATGCTGTTCATCCAGGCGGTCGCGATGAACCAACAGGCGGTCAGCTTTCCGCTGCCCCTTGCCGACGGTTCCAGCCCGAGCTTCCAGAAGTCCAACGAAGGTCCTCCCGTCGATCCGAAGGTGCTGCAGGACCAACAGAACAAGCTGGAAGAAGAGATGCGCAAGCGGCAGGAACAGAACCGCCCGAAATAGTCCACGTCGCCCAACCACATCGCGCGCACGGGTGGTGCGCCGGTCGGCCGCGCTCTTTCGAATCGCCGCGATCGCGGATATGACATCAGGCAGTGGTTTGCGGCAGTGGTTTGCCGATGCCGGCACGCTGCCGCTGACATCGCTTTGGAGTTCGTCAAATCGAGGCTTTCGCGCGGCCCGCGATTAGGCTATCAGGCCTGCGTGGAGGGCCACTTTGCCGCCTCATTTGACGCAGAGACAGCGGCGGAGGGCGATACCCACAGCATCGCGTTGCAGCCGCCACACGGCGAGATATGAGGATTCCTGATGACCCATCGGAAACTGTCCGCACCGATTTCGAAGGCGCGCAGGATGGCGGTTTCGGCGATTGCGGCGACGCTGCTGTCAGCGACCGGCCTTGGCGCCGATACGGCGTTCGCCCAGCAGCCGCCGCCCGCGAGCCCGCCCACAACAGCGCCGCGTCCCGCCGCCCCGCGGCCGGCCGCCCCGCGGCCGCCTGCCGCACAAAAGCCGCCCGCGGCCGCCCCCGCACCGGCGGCGCCTGCCGCGCCTCCTCAGGCCGCGGCCCCCGGCGCGACGCCCGAGATGCCGCAGCTCATCTATTCGCCGTGGGCGAAGTTCTGCGGCAAGGGCAACGACCCCGGCGCCAAGGAGGTCTGCTTCACCGGCAAGGATGCCCGCACCGAAGCCGGACAGCCGGTCGTCGCCGCCGCCCTGATCGAGCCGGAAGGCGAGCCCAAGAAGCTGTTCCGCGTCACGCTGCCGAGCCCGCTGCAGCTGCAATACGGCACCCGCATCGTAATCGACAAGGATCCCGCCATCTCGGGCGCGTTCTTCACCTGCTTCGCCAACGGCTGCATGGCCGACTACGAGGCGACGCCGGAACTCGTCGGCAAGCTCAAGAAGGGCCAGATGCTGGTGATCCAGGCGATCAACCTCGCCGCCACCGCGATCAGCTTCCCGCTGCCGCTCACCGACACCTCGGGCAACAGCTTCCAGAAGGCCAATGAGGGCCCGCCCACCGACCCCAAGGTGTTCGAGGAGCAGCAGAAGAAGCTGCAGGAAGACCTGCAGAAGCGCGCCGACGAATTGCGCAAGAAGCTGGAGAGCCAACCGGCGCCGAAGTAAGCCGGGAGCGCGGGCGTCCTGCTCTTCCTCTCCGACTCTCAACCGTTCAAAGAAGCGGGCGGGACCAAAGTCGGGCTTGCCCGACTTTGGCACTTTAAGATGTCGAAATCGGCAACAGACGATTTCGATCCCGCACCCCGATCACCGCTTGAGCCCCGCCGCCACCGCGACACGCGTCCATTTGGCGATGTCGCGGCGCAGGAACGCCGCGAACTCCTGCGGCGTGCCTTCCTCCATGTCGAATCCCTGCTGGCGCATCGGCACCATGAACTCGTCGGATTTCATGGCCACCTTGGCGGCGCGCTCGAGGCGATCCAGGATGTCCTGCGGCGTGCCGGCGGGCGCCAAGAGGCCGAACCAGCCGGCGGTGTCGAAGCCCGGCAGGCCGGCTTCCGAAACGGTCGGCAGGTTCGGAGCGGCGCTGGCGCGCCGGAGCTGGGTCGAGGCGAGCGCCACGAGGTTGCCGTCCTGGACGTGCTGGAGCACTGAGGAGGCCGGCGAGAACATCACCTGCACGCGCCCGCCGAGCAGGTCGGTGACGCCTTGAGCGGTTCCCGCATAGGGCACGTGCACGAGCTTCGTACCGGCCATGACGTTGAACAACTCGCCCGAGAAATGCGAGCCGCTGCCGACGCCGCCCGAGGCGAACGACAAGCGTTCCGGCTGTGATCGCGCGAGCCGGATGAGTTCTTCGACGCTACTCACTCCGGTTGCCGGATGCACCACCAGGATGTTCGGCTGCGTGGCCAGCATCACGATCGGGACGAGGTCGGCGAGGAAGTCGAAACTGAGGTTTGCGTAGCTCGCGTTGATGGTGTTGCCCACGGTGCCGAGCAGCAGCGTGTAGCCGTCCCTGGCGGCGCGGGCGACGAAGCTCGTCGCGATGTTGCTGCCGGCGCCGGTCCGGTTCTCGACCACGAATTGCTGGCCGAGCACGCGGCCGAGCGGTTGGGCAATGACGCGTGCCGCGACGTCGCCGGAAGCGCCGGGACCGAAGCCGACAATGAGCCGGACCGGGCGGACCGGATAGTCTTCAGCCGCGACGGCACTTGCGCACAGGCTCGCCAAGCCGATCGCCAAGCCGATCACGATGCCGATCGCCAAGCCGGTTACTGAGCCGAGCGCGGTGGTGGACAGGCCTCGCGTCATCGGTATCGCCATAGGGTTTGCGCCCCCGGCCCGGCGCTTATTAGCGCCCGCTGGTTCCGGCCGCGGCGAAATATAGCAAACCCGGGCGCGGCCCGTAATCGTCAAACCGGCGGGATTTCTGCCTGTGACGGCCATCACAATTTGGCTGATTTTGCCTGATAGCAGGTGGTTTGCGGCCGGGATTTGCCGGTGGACGTATTGCGGCAATTCAGCGGCCGGCGTACAGTTCAACCTATTGGCGAGCGTCGTCAGGCCGTGATGAACGGCATGCCGGGCCGCTGGTGGAACTCAATCACAGGGAATCAACGTCATGGCCCTCGACCCCCGGGGCGCGGCCCTCGCACTGCATCGCTTCGGCTTCGGCCCACGTGCCGGCACCATCGCGGCGATCGCGTCGGACCCGCGCGGCGCATTGTTGGCAGAGCTCGATCGCCCGAATGCCGGCCGGATTCCGGACGCCGGCCTCATGAGCAGCGGCGCCGCGGGCCGCATGGCGTCCGACTTCTTCGCCGAGCGTGCGGCCAAGCAGCGGCTCGAGACGCGGCGCCAAGAAGCCGCGAAACAGGAAGCCGCGAAGCTCGCCGCGGCAAATCCCGCGATGCAGGATGCGGCGCAAAGTTCCGCGCAAAATCCCGCGATGGAAAACGCCGGGATGGAGAAGCCGGCGGACGCGAAATCCGCCGACGCCAAAACGGCCGACACGAAGCCGGCCGACCCGAAGCCCGCGACGCCGCCGCCGGCCCAGCCCGAGACCCCCCTGGTGGAAAATTTCTTCCGCGAGGCGAAGGCCCATTACGATGCCGCCGTCCGGGCGGAACTCGGTTTCGCCGAGCGCCTGGTGTGGTTCTGGTCTAACCATTTCTGCGTCAACTCGGATACGACCGCGGCGGCCGGCGCCTATGAGCGCGAGGCGATCCGCCCGCACGTGCTCGGCAAATTCGCCGAGCTGCTGCTCGCTGCCGAGAGCCATCCGGCGATGCTGCTCTATCTCGACAACGTGAACTCCATGGGCCCCAACTCGACCACCGGCCTCAACATCAATCGTGGACTCAACGAGAACCTCGGCCGCGAAATCCTCGAGCTGCATACGCTCGGCGTTCGCACCGGCTATAACCAGGAAGACGTCGTCAGCTTCGCCAAGGTCATCACCGGCTGGACTCTCCATAATCCCGCCTTCAATCCGGAGCGCGGCGGCGAGTTCCTGTACCATCCGCGCATGCATGAGCCGGGCCCGCAGACCGTGCTCGGCAAGGCCTATCGCGACACCGGCCTGGAGCAGGGGCGCGCGGTGCTGGCCGATCTCGCCCGCCAGCCGGCGACGGCGCTGCACGTGGCGACCAAGCTCGCGCGGCACTTCGTCGCCGACGATCCGCCGCCGACGCTGGTCGAGACGCTGCGGGCGAAGTTCGTCGAGACCGACGGCGACCTGTGGCAGGTGTCGCGGGCGCTGGTGACGGCGCCGGAATCGTGGGCGCCGGAGCAGGCCAAGATCAAGCGCCCGAGCGAATGGATCGTGTCCTACCTGCGCGCCCACGCCGTCAACGGCGTCGATGTCCGTCGCATGACCGGGGGATTGACAAGGCTCGGCGAACCGCTGTGGCGGCCGCCGGCACCAATCGGATTCTCCGACCGCAACGATGCCTGGCTCGACGGCCTCGCCCACCGGCTCGACATCGCGAACAACTATGCCCAGAACAACGCCGAACGGCTCGACGCCAACGAAATGCTGGAGATCGCGCTCGGTCAGCTCGCGTCCGCGGAAACCCGCGCCGCCGTGAAGCGCGCCGAGACCAAGCAGCAGGCGCTCACGCTCCTGCTGATGGCCCCCGAATTCCAACGGAGATGATCATGTCCGACAGGCTGCCCGTTTCTTGCCTTCATGCCGCGACCCGCCGCGAGCTGCTGCTCGGCTCCGGTGCGCTGTTCGCCTGGGCGTTCGTGCCGAAGATCGCGCGCGCCGAGGGCCGCGATCCGCGCTTCCTCACCATCGTGCTGCGCGGCGCGCTCGACGGCCTTGCCGCGGTGGCGCCGGTCGGCGATCCCGATTGGGTCAAGCTGCGCGGCGACAACGCCCTCAAGCCCGACGGCGCCAAGCCGGGGCTGCCGCTCGACGGCTTCTTCGCGCTGAACCCGGCGATGCCGAACCTGCACCGGCTCTACAAGGCCGGCCAGGCCACCGTGGTGCATGCGGTGGCGACGCCTTACCGCGAGCGCTCGCACTTCGACGGCCAGGACGTGCTCGAAAGCGGCCTCGCGCGGCCCGGCCGCGCCGACACCGGCTGGCTCAACCGCGCGCTGACGCGGCTCGAGCCCGACGACCGCGTGCGCACCAGCCAGAACGGCCGGCGCACCTTCGCGGTCGGCCCCATCACCCCGCTGGTGGTGCGCGGCCCCGCGCCGGTGCTGTCCTGGGTGCCGCCCCGGCTGCCGCCGGTGAGCGACGACACCACCATGCGCCTCCTCGACCTCTACCGCCATGCCGACCCGACGTTCGCCCGCGTGCTCGAAGACCGCATCGGCCTTGCGACGCTGGGGCCGGACACGCCGCCGGCGAACCGGCCGGGCGAGATGGGCCCGGCGGTGCAGATCGGCGGCATCATCCAGGTGCGCAGCTACTTCGCCGAGGCCGCGGGCGCGGCGGCGAAGTTCCTGGCGAACCCCGATGGTCCCCGCGTCGGCGCGCTCGCGCTCGACGGTTGGGACACCCACAACAACGAGGGCGCCATCAACGGCCGGCTGTCGGACCTGCTCGGCGCGCTCGATGCCGCGCTCGCGGCAGTCGAGACCAACATGGGGCCGGCCTGGAGCGAGACGGTGGTGACCCTCGTCACCGAGTTCGGCCGCACCGGGCGCATCAACGGCACCGAAGGCACCGACCACGGCACCGCCACGGTGGCGCTGCTCTTGGGCGGTGCGGTCAAGGGCGGCCGCGTGGTCGCCGATTGGCCGGGCGTCAAGGAGAGCGACCTCCACGAGAAGCGCGACCTCAAGGCGACCACCGACCTGCGCGCTGTGCTCAAGGGCCTGCTACGCGACCACCTGCGGATCGACGAGCGCGTGCTGGCGTCCGACATCTTCCCGGGCAGCGACGACGTGCGGCCGATCGGCGGGTTGCTGGGGTAATGCCGGGACCGCGGGCGTCCCGCCCGCACTTGCCTTCATAAAAAGAGGCGGGCGGGACGCCCGCGGTCCCGGCATTTCACTCCGTCAGCGCCGCCGGCTTGCTGAACTCCGACGTCGCGCCCTCGCTCGATGTGACCGTCGCGGTGAAGGACGGCGGGATCGCCGAATGCAGCGTCACCGGCACGGTCAGGGAGAAGCCGGCGCGGCCGGAGGCATCGGATGCGACGCCCGCCTCGGCCAGGAACAGCTCGCCTTCCGCGCCGCCGGCTTGCCGGTTGGCGAAAATTTCAACGGTGAAGCGGGAATTCGGCGCGCCCTGCAGGTGCCCATGGAGCACCACGTTGGTGCCGCGACGGCGCACGCTGTCCAGGGTCGGTGCCGCGATGCCGAGATTGGGCGGCGGCTGGCATGCCGGCGCGCCATCGGGGCAGATCCTGGCGAGCTTTTCGCGTTCGACCACGACCCCGACCCCCATGCGGCCCACGTAAGATGCGTGCTCCGGGCCGGGGGTGCCGAGCACGATGCCGCCCTTGCGCAGATTGGGGTCGCAGCTGCCGCCGACGAAGCAGCGCTGGATGTTGCGGCCATTGTCGTAGATCGCGTTGCGCGACAGCCGCACCACCGTGCCGGTCGCGGTCGGCCGCACCGCGATGCCGACGGCATTGCCGTAGAGGGTGTTGCCGTCGATGATGTTGTCATGGCCGGTCAGCGAAAGGCCGAGCGTGTTGTCGGTGAAGACGTTGTGACCGAGGTAGTTGCGGTTGCCGCGGTTGAGCTGCACGCCGTCCGAATAGCCTTCGAACCGGTTGCCGACCAGCACGTTGTCGTTGCCCTCCAGAATTTCGATGCCCTGCGACGGCTCCTTGTTGGCGGCGGTCGAGCGGAACACGTTGTCGGCGATGAGGTTGAACGCGGCGCCGCGCGTCAGCTCGGCGCCGTCGCCGTTGTCGAGGAACTCGTTGCGCAGCACCTTGTTGTGGAGCGTCGTCGTCGAGGTCGGATTGCCGTTGCCGTCATCGCCGGTGATCAGCACGCCGGCGCCGCCCACATTGGCGACGATGCGGTTGTCGTGGATGACGTTGCCGCTCGACCGGTTGACCAGCACCCCGATGCAGAAATTGCGGATGTCGAGCCCCGAAATGTCGATGTTGCTCGTATCGATCAGCGCAAGCCCCGGATTGGTGGTGGTGCGCACATTGGCGCCGAACTGCCCCGCCACCGCCCCCGGACAGGTCTGTGGCCCGCGGTCGGGGATGAAGCCCGAGCCGTCGAGCACGATGAATTCGCCGGTCCGCTTCCACGCCGCGCCTTCGATATGGGCCGGCCCTTTGACGGGCGGCAGCGGCGCAGTGGGCTTGATCACATAGGGCGGGTTGCCGACCGCCTCGATCTCGATGCGGTAGCGGCCGGGCGCGCGGTTGCTCTGCTCGATGGCGAAGCGGAGCGAGCCTTCGTTCCTATCGTCGGCATAGCGCGTGACGCGCAGCACATCGGTCGCGGGCGGCGCGGCGTTCTGCGCCAGCGCGCAGCAGGGCAGGGCGGCGAGCACGATGGCGGCGCGGAGCAAGTGGGGGTGGTTCAATTGGTCCTCCGGGGATTTTGATGCGGGAGCATAGCGGAGCGTTGGCTTGGCAGGGAGGGTTTGAATCCCTCCCGGCCCGCCGATCTGCAATCTTGATGCGGAGACCGTGTGATGGATGCAACCCTGATCTTGATCGACAGCGATTCGGAACTCGCTCGCGCCCGCGCACTGGTTGATCGGTTGTGGACATCCGACGATCCAGCCGACATCGCGCGGCTCCAGGCCCAAACGCGCCTGATCGCCGCCTACGAGGAAAGCAGTTGGCCCCGCTGGCCACCGAGCACGGCGGATATGATCCGCTTGCCCGCACCCGGCAGCGATGCCCCGTAGGCATCGAACGGCGGCCACGGGCCACGGCATCGCACACCCGACGGCATACAACGGAGGCCCGCATGGCCGACCACGCAGAGACCAAGCACCTCACGAGCCGCCCGCGCAAGAAGCGCACCCTGCGCTCCGATCATCCAGATGCGCTGGTGCGCAGAACGCGCGCAGTCACGGCTTGAGCATCGCGGCATGCTTCGAGCCGTCCGCCGCCGCCGCCGCCGAGGTTGAGGCGCGGGCGCGCCGGATTTGCGGGGCGGGCGACGCCACCGCGCCGGACGCCGGCCGCGCACACAAGATTGTGAGGTTCGGTCATCAGATTGTGAGGTTCGGTCATCGCGGGCTCCTGCCGGCTTGGAAACTTACGTCACAGGTCGAGCCGCGCCGTTATCTGCGCACCATCCTGGGAGAAATCATCTGGAGTGGCGTCGGCCGGCGCGAACGCGCAGCGCGCGAACCGCGCCTGCTCGGCGAACGGCACCGTGGCGTCGATGCCGAGCTTGGCGATGACGCCGTGGTCGCCGCTGCGGACATATTCGTGGCCGCGCGCTTGCGGGATCACGATCAGGTCGCGCGATGCTTCCATGCGGGTGGCGAGCGCATATTCGACATCCTGCGGATCGCGGATGTCGATGTCGTGGTCGACCACGATCACCATGTCGAGGTCCTTGAGGGCCCCGAAGGCCGCCAGGATGGCGTTGCGCTGCAGGCCCTCATGGGCCGGCGAGGTGCGCTTGATCTGCAGCACGGCGTGGAAGCGGTGCAGGCCGCCCGCCGTCATCTCGGCGTCGGTGACGATCGGCACCGCGGCGCGCAGCACCTTGAGCAGGCTCGCCTCCAGCACGTATTTGCGCAGCATGATGGTCTCGCGGCCGTAGCCGTTGATGGCGTGGTAGATCGGCCGACGGCGATGCGTGAAGGCGGTGATGTCGACGGTCGGCATGTCTTCCGCGTGCGCCATGTAGCCGATGAACTCGCCGAACGGACCCTCCACGATGGTCTGGTCGCAGCGGATCACGCCTTCGAGCACGATCTCGGTTTCGGCCGGCACCAGCAGGTCCTGCGACACCGCCTTCGCCACCGGCAGCGGCCGGCCCGCGAGCCCGCCCGCCACCGCGATCTCGTCGGCGGTCTCGGGCATCTGCGAGCCCATGGTGGCGGCGGTGTATTGCAGCGCGATGTCGGTGCCGATGCAGATTGCGATCGGCAGGTGTTCGCCCTTGTGCTTGGCACGCTCGAAGGCGAGCCGCAAATGGCGGCCGAAGTCGAGCCGGATCGCGGTGCGCTTGGGGCCGAGCAGCTGAATGCGGTGGTAGGAGGCGTTGTAGACGCCGGTCTCCGGATCGCGGGCGATGATGACGCCCGCCGTGATGAAGCGTCCGGCGTCGCCCGGCGTATGGGTGAGCACCGGCAGCGCCTTGGTGATGTCGAAGCCGTCGCGGAAGACCTCCTCGTGGACCGGCGCGCGTTCCACCACGACGGGCGGCTGCGGCGCCCCGATGGCGCGGCCGATGAAGTCCCGGATGGCGCGGAAATCGCAGCCGAACGCCGCTTCGCAGTTCAACCGGTTCGACAGCATGTTGCCGATCACCGGCACGCTAGAGCCCTTGACGTCGCCGAACAGGATGGCAGCGTCCTCGTTGTCGAACTGCTTCATGATGGCGGCGACTTCGAGCGCCGGATCGGCCGTCGACCCGTAGCAACGCAGTCGGCCGCGCTCGACCATGCGGCGCAATGCCGAGCGAAATCGCGTATCCAGGATGTCGGCATTGGACATGAGAGCTCCCCAACGGGCCGCACGACGGCCGCGGCGGCGCAACGGCTCAGCCCGCCTCGGGCATAATGTCGAGCAATGACGATCGGGGCGCAAGCCAGGCCGCGCGGATCGCCGCCGCATGATGTCCATGCAACAGTGCTGGCAGCGCGGCGGCGAAATGCGATATATGGTCCGGGCAGGGCGCCGCAGCCGGGCAGGCCGGGCAGGGGACACTACGTCGATCCATCCCGCCGGCCCGCGATCACGCGACTCCCGCACGCGCTCGTAGCTCAGCTGGATAGAGCATCAGACTTCGAATCTGAGGGTCGGCGGTTCGAATCCGTCCGAGCGCGCCACAAAGCCACGGTCCGTTCCGGCCTCGCCCTGGGCCGCGGTTCCCGCCCGCAGGGGCCAGCGGCGAACCGTGAGTGCTCAGTAGACGACTACGCTCCGGATGCTCTGGCCCGCATGCATCAGGTCGAAGCCCTTGTTGATGTCGGGGAGTGACATCGTGTGAGTAATCATCGGGTCGATCTGGATCTTGCCCTCCATGTACCAGTCGACGATCTTCGGTACATCGGTGCGGCCCCGCGCCCCGCCGAAGGCCGTGCCCTTCCAGACGCGACCGGTCACCAGCTGAAACGGGCGCGTCGCGATCTCGGCACCGGCCGGAGCGACGCCAATGATAATGGATTGGCCCCAACCGCGATGGCAGGCCTCGAGCGCCTGGCGCATCACCGTGACGTTGCCCGTGCAGTCGAACGTGTAGTCGGCGCCGCCGATCTGATCGGCGCCGCGCTTCGTCATGTTGACGAGATGGGCGACGAGGTCGCCGCCGACCTCCTTCGGATTGACGAAGTGCGTCATGCCGAAGCGCTCGCCCCATGCCTTCTTGGCGTTGTTGGTGTCGACGCCGATGATCATGTCGGCGCCGGCAAGGCGCAGTCCCTGGAGAACATTGAGGCCGATGCCACCCAACCCGAACACCACGCATTTGGCGCCAGGCTCCACCTTGGCGGTGTTGAGGACCGCACCGATACCGGTGGTTACACCGCAACCGATGTAGCAGACCTTGTCGAACGGGGCGTCCTCGCGAATCTTGGCGACGGCGATCTCCGGCAACACCGTGAAATTGGCGAACGTCGAAGTGCCCATGTAGTGGTGCAACTTCTTGCCGTCGAGCGAGAAGCGCGAGGTGCCGTCCGGCATGACGCCCTGGCCCTGCGTCGCCCGAATGGCGGTGCACAGGTTGGTCTTGCGGGAGAGGCACGACGGGCATTGCCGGCATTCGGGGGTGTAGAGCGGAATGACGTGGTCGCCCTTTTTTACGCTCGTCACCCCCGATCCGACATCCACGACGATGCCGGCGCCCTCATGGCCAAGGATGGCCGGGAACAGCCCTTCGGGGTCGGCGCCGGAGAGCGTGAACTCGTCGGTGTGGCAGATACCAGTGGCTTTTACCTCGACCAGCACCTCTCCGGCCTTTGGCCCATCCAGATCAACCTCGGCGATGACGAGCGGCTTGGCCTTTTCCAATGCGACGGCGGCACGGGTTTTCATGGCGGCGTTTCCTCCTGGTTATTGTGGTTGGCGCGAATTGAAGCGAAGGTATGAAGACGATTATGGGAAAAACACCATGCAGAAACGGCATGACAGCGACACCCAACGCCGCATGCAGTTTCCCACCGGCGCGTCCCAACTCCGGAGGCAGGTCACCCGCATGGGTTCCCGCCCCAGAACCATGCGAGTTTCCATTTCGAAAAAAACCTTCGCGTATTGACTGAAAGGTATTAGAGAAGGAAGCTGACTGAAATTGAGCCCTCTCGCAAGAGCGCGCTTCCGCGGAGGCGCACTTTGAAGTTTTCGCAACGAACCGCGTCAGGGAGACTGACGCATCCTGCGGCGCGGCAAATCAACT